>Ga0105092_10001095_pt1 | contig 14428 bp, 11 predicted proteins | sample PPLLak2March2015_FD_87021 | JGI IMG/M metagenome (GOLD analysis project Ga0105092, IMG submission 87021) | Freshwater sediment microbial communities from Prairie Pothole Lake near Jamestown, North Dakota, USA - PPLs Lake P7 Core (1) Depth... | ecosystem: Environmental > Aquatic > Freshwater >... | reverse complement strand
CGGACGGTACGGAGGCAGCTCCAGGCTGAAGGATGACGCCTCGCCCTTCAACACGGTTCGCGACAAGAGCCACGAGACGAAGAACGTCATTACGACGCCGAGCACCGCAACCGACACCACCGCGCCCGCGGACACCAGCCCCGCGAGGTGGGCCGGCACCAAACCGCCGATGAAAATGGTCGCAATTAGAATTTGCGTCGGCCAGCGGCCGTTACACAGCGCGAAGTTGTTGGTGATGATCGCGATCAAGCGTTCGCGCGGGCTGTCAATGATGCGCGTAGCGACCACGCCGGCGGCATTGCATCCGAACCCCATGCTCATCGACAATGCTTGCTTGCCGTGAGCGCCCGCGCGTTTGAACAGGCCGTCCAGATTGAACGACACGCGCGCGAGATAGCCGAAGTCCTCGAGCAAGGTGAACAGCGGGAAGAAAATCGCCATCGGGGGCAGCATCACCGAGATCACCCATGCCGTGGCCAGGTAGACGCCGTCGAACAAAAACCCGGCAAGCCAAATGGGGAGATGGATCGCGTCGCCCAGCGAATGCAGCCACGGGTGCACCCTTCCGATGAGGAAATCGGCGATCATTCCCGAAGGCACGTTTGCCCCCGCGATCGTGAGCCAGAACACGACAGTGAGCATCGCGAGCATGATCGGAAAACCGAGCCAGCGGTGCGTGACCAGATTGTCGATTGTACGATCAAGGTCGAACGAAGGCGCATCGCCCTCGATGGTGGCGCGGTCCGCGATCTTCGCAGCTTCGGTGTAGAGGTCTTCGGTCAGCGAATCGTGGAAATCGGCGCCGACCTTCCAGCGCAGCGCGCGCGCGGTTTCGACGATGCGACCGACAGCTGCTTCGGCATCGGTGACCGCGGATCCGGCGACGTGCGCGACACCGGCGCCCGTCGACGTCAACTCAATGAGTTCGCCGCTGTGGAGCGCTTCTTCGATGCGGGTGTCTCCGTCCAGAAGGCGCAACGACAACCAGCGCGAATTCGAAAGACCCGGGAACGCCCCCTCGATCGACGCCGTCAGATCCGAGACCACGCGCTCGGTCTGCTTGTCGCGCCGTTCGATGCGGCGCGGCTTGCACACGATCTCGCCCGCTGCGACCTGTTTTACCGTCGCGAGCAATTCGTCGATCCCCTTGCGCAGGCGTGCCACCGTCGGCACCACGGGCACGCCCAGGTCGCGTGCGAGGCGGCGCGCGTCGATCGTGCGCCCGTGCCGCTCGGCTTCGTCGACCAGATTCAGGCACACGACGGCGCGGTCGGTGATCGCAAGCACCTGCAACACGAGGTTAAGGTTGCGCTCGAGATGCGACGCGTCGACCACGATCACGGTGACGTCGGGGCGCGCGAACAAAATGAAGTTGCGCGCGATCTCTTCGTCGATCGTGGTGGAGAGGAGCGAATATGTCCCCGGCAGGTCGACCAGCTTGTAACGCCGGTCGTCGAAGGCGAAGCCGCCTTCGGCGCGCGTCACCGTCTTGCCCGGCCAGTTGCCCGTGTGCTGACGAAGCCCGGTGATGGCGTTGAACACCGTGCTCTTCCCCGTGTTGGGGTTGCCGGCCAGCGCCACCACATAGTCGAATTTGTCCATGTCGAGCCCGAGCTTGACGAGATTACCGACGTGGTGTTGGCAACCCGCGCAATTGGTCGGGGGACATTCGCTGTTCACGTTCATTCTGTATCCTCGTCCAGTATACCGGCCTGCACGGCGCTGCTCACGGGCGCCTCGGCAGCGACGCGTTCGCGACGCGTGACGGCGATCATGCGCGCCTGTTCTTCGCGCAGCCCGATGACGGTTCCGCGCACCCGGTACGCGGACAATCCTCCCGTCAACCCGCGCCGTTCCAGCCCCACGCGCGTGCCGGGCACGACGCCGAGGTCCATCAAACGACGCCGCTCGAGCCCGCGACACGCCGGGCTCAATCGAACCACATCGGCGGACTCACCGGGCGAGAGCGAGGCGAGCGTCTCCATCGTCGCCTCGGCCGGCACGTTGGCGTCGCCCTCTAGACGGCGAATCGACACGTTTTCCGCCACCAGCGGTGCCAAGAGAAAGCGACGGCCGTCGCCGTCGAGCGCGATGCGCTGTTCCGTTTTCGAATCGACGCGGATCTCCATCCCCGGGTAGACGCCCAGCGCCACCAATTGCGCGTACACCACGTGCGGCTCGTCTTCCACGTGGGTAACGACCGCGCGCGCGCCCGGTTCCAGCGACGTGAGCGGTACCACGTCTTCGCCGAAGATGGCACCGTCCGCGGTCGGAATCGGGTCGCCGTGGGGATCGAAACGGGGGTTTCCCAAACGCGCCGCGAGTGCGTCAGCCTCCTCGCGCGTCATCTTGTGCTCCTTGCGCTCGGCTCGTTCGTGCCACTCGAGCGGGTCGACGCCGGTCTCGTCGGCGAGGTAGCGTTCCCACAGGCGGTGGGCGCGAACGACGTCCAGCGCATATCGGCGTCCTTCGTCCGTTAAGAGGATGCGACCGTCGGCGACTCTCGCGAGCCCGATTTCCTGCATGCGGGTCACCAGCGACACTGCCCTCGCCGACGAAATTTCCAGCGCCCCGGCGAGACTCTCGAGCGTGGAGGTCCTCCCCGCGGCGTCGTGGTTGTAGACGTGCTTCAGTGCGTCTTCCAGCACGACGCGCCGCGCCAACTCGCGTCCGCGGCGACCGCGGGCCAAATAACCGCGGCCGGGCAGGAAGACCGCCGCCAGCAACGCAGCGCCCAAGAAGAAAAGAGTCAGATTGGCGAGCGGAGTCATGGCCGCAACTCCCGCCCGTAGGCAGGATCGTCACGGGCCACGCGAATCAGGGCCGCCGCCTCGCGGCCGATGGAAAACTCACTTTCGCCGATGCGCAGCACCGTCGATCCGCCGTACGGCTCGACGCGCACGACTTCGACTGCCGTGCCGGGATAGAGCCGTCGTTCGCCCAGATAGCGCAGCAGTTTGGGATCGCGATCGTCGACTTCGACGACGACGACGCGGTCGCCGTTGGCGGCATCGGACAACGGGCGGGCGGCCACGCGCACCACGGTACCGTCGCGCGTGGGGATGGGCGCGCCGTGCGGATCGACGGTCGGATGGCCCAGAGCACCGTCGATGCGGTCTTCCAAGTCTTCGGAGATGACGTGCTCGAGCTTTTCGGCTTCGTCGTGGACGAGATCCCACGGAACCCCGAGCGCGTCCGACAGGTACTTCTCAATCAACCGGTGGTGGCGAACGACCTCGACCGCCGCTAACTCGCCGGCGCGCGTGAGTGTGACACCCTGGTAGGGTTGGTGGGCGACGAGCTTGAGTTCCGAGAGCTTTTTCACCATGGCAGTGACCGACGGTGCGGCGATACCCATTCGCTCGGCAATCGACGACGTCGTCGCGCGCTCCTCGTGTTCGAGGAGTTCGAAGATGGCCTTCAAATAGTTCTCCATGGATTGGGTGAGCGTTCCACGGACGAGCGTTTCCGCATTTTTAGCCATAGCTAAATCAGAAGTTATCGCAAGACTTATTCCGGGTCAAGTCCGGTATTCATGCGAGCGCGTAACTTTAATTTTCACAGTCATATAATGCATACGCGGGCCATGATACAGGTAGGCGATTTGGTCCCTCGCGACGGTGCAAATCGCGAGTTCCGCGCGACATTCGTCCAAACTCCGTGGCAACCATTTCACCCGCGGTTTCGTCTAAGATCTCATCATGCCTCGCTCTACACGCTTCGGTCTTTCCCTCTTGGCGATCGCTGGAGTTTGCTCCGCGGCCCACGCGGCCGACACGGTCGACACGTCTTCCGCTACCTACCAACCCAACTCGGTGCTGAGGTTCGATGTGCCCCGGCTTTCGCAAGCGTTCCGGATCGACGGCCGCCTCGACGAACCGCACTGGCAGACCGCGACCAAGTTGACCGGGTTTTGCGAGATCGAACCCGGTGACAACTGCCGGCCGAAAGCGGAAACCGAAGCCCTGCTCGCGTACGACGACGAGAACCTCTACATCGGATTCGTGTGTCACGACGACCACCCGTCGGCGATTCGCGCCAACGTCACCGACCGCGACGCCATGTTTGGCGACGACTTCGCCGGCGTCATGATCGATACTTTCCGAGACGAGCAGAACGGCTACGAATTTTTCGTCAATCCGCGCGGAATCCAGGGCGATCTACGCCGCAATTTCAACAATGAAGACGCGAGCTACGATGCGGTGTGGTATTCCGGCGGGCAGCTCACCGAATCGGGTTGGACCGCGGAAATCGCGATTCCGTTTCGCAGCGTTCGCTTCCCCGACCACGAGGTGCAGTCGTGGGGAATCCACGTCTTTCGCAATCGCCCGCGCGAGAGCCGCGAGCAGATGTCGTGGGCGCCGATCTCGCGCGACAACAACTGCTTCTTCTGCCAGGCGGGGACGATGTCGGGTATTGCGGGGGTAAATCAGGGCCGCAACCTGGAAGTCCTACCCTACGTGCTCGCCAGCCAGGAGGGCGATCTGGACGGCGTCGACGACGCGTCCTTCGACTGGACCAACGAAGACCCCGCCGGCGAAACGGGCATCGGCATCAAGTACGGCGTGACACCCAACCATACCCTCGACTTTGCTTACAACCCGGACTTCAGCCAGATCGAATCCGACGCCACTCAGATCGACGCCAACCGCACCTTTGCGCTCTTTTACCCCGAGAAACGACCGTTCTTCCTCGAAGGCGCCGACATGTTCATGAGCTCGATGGATGTGGTATACACCCGATCGATCAATGACCCGGAGCTCGCGGGCAAGTTCACCGGCAAGTCGGGGCCCAACGCGGTCGCGTTCCTGGCCGCTTGGGACGAGACCTCGCCGTATGTCGTCCCCTTCGAGGAGCAGAGCCTGGCGGCCGCCGGCACCAACACTTACTCGAGCATCCTGCGCCTCAAGCGCGACGTGCTGACCGAATCGTACGTCGGACTAGTCGCCACCGACCGCCGCGAGGCGGACGGAGACGGGTCCAACACGACCTTCGGCGCCGACACTCGCATTCGTTTCAACGAAAACTTCAACGTGACCGCGCAGTTGATGGGAAGCTATACGCACGAATCGGACGACACCGCCATGTCGGCGGACTTCCCCGACATTCGCTTCGGCGACCAGGACCAGTACGATTCGTTCTTCAACGGTGAATCGTTCGCGGGTTTCGGGTCGGAGGTCGACCTGGTGCGGAGCGGCCGACACTACAACGCGAACGTTTTTTACGACGACTACTCGCCTACCTTTCGGGCCGAGACGGGCTTCATTACTCAGAACAACTACCGACTCCTGGGCTTCTGGAACGGTTACCAATTTCAGTTGGAGAACAATCGCATTTTCGAACGCATCGAGCCCCAACTCGAAGCGGGCCGCAAGTACAACTACGAGGGTGAATTCAAGGACACGTGGTTGATGCCCTCGATCTGGCTTCGCATGAAGGAACAGACCTACCTGTGGACCGGCTACCTGTGGAGCGAGGAAGTGTTCGCGGGAACCCTCGTCGAGGGCATCGAGCGCTGGGCGTGGGACATCGACACCGCGTTCAGCAAGTACGTCTCGGCGGGGATGTACGGGAACCTGGGGCACTCCGTGGTGCGCGACCGCGACGACCCACGACTGGGCGACGAGTGGAGTTACGGCGTCTATCTCAACACTAAGCCGCAGTCGCAGGTGCGTTTCGACGTGACCTACGATTCGTTTCGTCTGGACGAGCTGGACGGCGAAGCGCGCATCTACGACACGTTCGTCAGCCGCGCCAAGCTGACGTACCAGTTCACGAACAACCTCTTTTTCCGCGTGATCGGGGAGTACGTGGACGACGTCGAGTCGATCGCGCTCGACCCCTTGCTGAGCTACAAGATCAACCCGTTTACGGTGTTCTTCCTCGGATCGTCGCATTCCTTCGGCAACTTCGAGGACGACCCCGACACCGCTCCCATCGAGATCGCCCAGCCGGGCTACAAGCAGACCGGGCGGCTGTTCTTCGTGAAGTTCCAGTATCTGTTCCGCGTGTAGCTAAACCTACCGCAAGCTAACCCATACCGATTTCTTCTCGAGGTACATGTCGAGCGCCTGGGCGCCGAGTTCGCGTCCGAAGCCGCTCTCCTTATAGCCGCCGAAGGGCGACGCGGGGTGGTAGACGTTGTAGGTGTTGATCCACACCGTGCCTGCCTTGAGCGCGGCCGCGACGCGGTGCGCGCGCGCGGGGTCCTGGGTCCACACGCCGGACGCGAGCCCATAGCAACTGTCGTTGGCCAGCTTGACGGCCTGGTTTTCGTCCTCGAAGGGAATCACGCACAGCACGGGGCCGAAGATCTCTTCGCGCGCGACCGTCATTTCGTTGGTGACGCCGGTCACCACCGTCGGTTCCAGATAGTATCCACGCCCGCCGACGTTGGTCGCGCGACCGCCCGTCACCACTTTCGCACCCTCTTTGGCGCCGGCTTCGACGCGCTGCAGGATGGAGTCGCGGTGCGCCTTCGACACCTGCGGTCCCAGGCGCGTCTTGTCGTCGAGTGGATCGCCCGGCGCGTAGCGCGCCATCTTGGCCTTGACCAGTTCGACGAATTCGTCGTGGATCTTCTTCTCTACGAACAGCCGCGAGCCCGCCGCGCACACTTCGCCCTTGTTGTAGAAGATTCCGCTACAGGCGCCGTTCGCCGCCGCTTCCAGCTTGGCGTCCGCGAACACGATGTTGGGCGATTTTCCGCCCAGCTCCAATGAAATGCGCTTGATGGTCCCGGCCGCCGAGCGCATCACCGTGCGCCCCACGTCGGTCGAGCCCGTGAACGCAATCTTGTCGACGCCGCGCGCTTCCAAGAGCGCTTGCCCCGCGACCGACCCGCGCCCCGTGACCACGTTGACAACGCCGGCGGGGAAGCCGGCTTCGAGGCACAGCGCGCCCAGTTTCAGCGCCGTCAACGGCGTGAGCTCCGAAGGCTTGATCAAGGCGACGCACCCCGCGGCCAGCGCGGGCGCGAGCTTCCACACCGTCAAGAGCAGGGGAAAATTCCACGGGATGATCATGCCGACTACGCCCACCGGTTCGCGCAACGTGTAGTTCAAGAAACCGGGGACGACGGGAATCGTCTCGCCTTCGAGTTTGTCGGCCCAGCCGGCGTAGTAACGAAACAAACTCGCGACGAACGGCACCTCGATCTTCAGCGACTCGAAGATCGGCTTGCCCTGGTTCATCGTCTCCAGGCGCGCGATCTCGGCGGCGTCGCGCTCCACCAGATCGGCGAGCTTCCACAAGAGCTTCGAGCGCGCGCCACCGTCCAACTTGCTCCACGGGCCGGCGTCGAACGCGGCGCGCGAGGCTCCCACCGCAACCTCGACGTCTTTCGGCGTCGCGGTCGCGACCTCGCACAGCTTCTCTTCGGTGGCCGGGTTGATCAGTGTGGTCACCGAGCGGTCGGCGGCATCGACCCACTCGCCGTTGACGAGCAACTTCGTGTGTTTGATTTCCATCGCGGAGATCCTACAGGCGGACGTATTCGAAATCCATCGGACGGCCGTGGATGCCGTGCTGCGGCGGTGAAATCCAGTTGGCGAACTTGCCCAGATCCGTCACCAGGAACTGCACGCTCTTGACGTACTCGCGGTCGGCGCGCGTGGGCAGGAACTCCTCGCGGCGCGCTTCGAATTCGTCCTTCGAGATCAGGTTGCCATTGGGGTCGAAGGACGCCTTCCCGTACGTCCCCACCTCGCGGTGGAAGCGCAGCGACGGCAGCTGGATGCGCAGGCGGCAATCCTCCTGCTCCAGGATCTTGTTCCAGCGCGCCACCGCGCGCTCGCAGTCGTCGATGTAGGCGTCGCGCAAGACCGCGTTCATCGCGCGCCGCATCGGAATCTCGCGCTGGACCACCTCGGCACGGTCTTCGTCGAAGGCTGCGTACTGGTAGTTCCCTTCGCGGGCGGCCGGGTCGGGGTAGAGCTTGCGATTCGCTTCGTTGAAACGCCCCTTGAGCCCGTGCGCGAAGTAGTTGGCCGCGTTGCTCGAATCCTCGTTGCCGAACAGGTCGAGCGACACCGAATACCAGTAGTTGATGTACTTCTGTATGATGTCGAGCGGGATGCCGCCGTAGGGCCGGACGTCCTCGCTCTCGTTCTCTTTCATGAGTTGCGCCGTCCGTCTTATGGTGCGCGCGAGACCCGTCTCGCCGACGAACAAGTGGTGCGCTTCCTCGGTCAACATGAAGCGCGTCGTGCGCGAGAGCGGCGTGAACGCGCTCTCGGCCAAAGAGCCCAACTGGTACTTGCCGTCGCGGTCGGTGTACGTCGCAAAACAGAAGAAATCGAGCCAATCGTCGATGGGGTCGTTGAAGGTGGAGAGCAAGCGCGGCGTGTCCGGGTCGCCCGAGCGGCGCTCCAACATATCTTCGGCTTCGTCGCGGCCGTCCTTGCCGAAGAAAGAATGCAGGAGATACACCATCGCCCACAGGTGGCGCGCTTCTTCGACGTTCACCTGGAACAGGTTGCGCATGTCGTACAAGGACGGCGCCGAGAGCGCCAGCCTGCGCTGCTGCTCCACCGAGCCCGGTTCGGTGTCGCCCTGCGTCACGATCAGGCGGCGCAGCTCGTTGCGATGCTCGCCCGGGACTTCTTCCCAGCACTCGTCGCCGATGTAGTCGCCGAAATGGATCTGGCGCTCCGACTTCACCGGTGCGAGAAAAATTCCCCAGCGATACTCCGGCATGCGCACGTAGTCGTATACCGCCCAGCCCGAGGAGTCGACGCTCACCGCGGTGCGCAGGTAGATCTCCCGCTCCTGGTGTGCCACCGGCCCCTGGTCGCGCCACCATTCGAGGAAGCGCGGGTGCCAGCGCTCTAGCGCGCGCAAGAGCTTCGGGTTCTCCTTCAGGTTGACGTTATTCGGGATTAGATCTTTGTAGTCCATCAGACCCTGCTCCAGTCGAATTCAGGTGAATGCGGCTTGCCGTACGACGTGAGCGCGCCTTTTTCGCCCACGGCGTTGGGCCGCGTGAAGATCCAATTCTGCCACGCGGAAAGCCGCGCGTAAATGCGGCTCTCCATGGTTTCCGGACCGACGAAACGAAGGTTGGCCTCCAGCCCCGTCAGCGCGTCGGGAGAAAGCGAGCGCCGCTCTTCGATCGCCAGGCGCAGCTCGTCGTCCCAATCGATGTCATCGAACACGTCGGTGACGAGGCCCAACTCCTTGGCCTCGGCGGGCGATATCGCCTCACCGCGACGCGCGAGGACGCGCGCGACGTGTTCCTCCGACCCGTAGAAACGGTTTTCGAGGCGCGACAGCCCGTGCGCCATCGGCGCGCGCCCGGCGTTGGCCACGCTGACCGCAATCGCGTTGTCGCGCTCGGGGTCGTCCTTCATGTACGCGCGGTCCGACGCGAGTGCCACTTCGAACAAACTGCCGGCCCAACACGAGCCCGGTGTCAATACCGCGAAGAAGGTGCGTGCCGTGACGTCGATCATTTTCAATGTTCGCGCCTGCTGCAACAGGACTTCGCGGACGAACCAGTGGTCGCGGCGCTTCTCCATGGCCTCGTCGAGTGCGAGCACGTGGGTCGGGTCGCCGTCGGTGTGGAAGGTGATCAAACCGATCGCGTTGTAATTGAAGCGCAGCTCCAGGATCGCGCGCCGCAGCTCGCGCCACACGCGCAGCGCGTACCACCCGGACCCGAACGTCGTCGGCTCGCTGGGGATGATGGCGTCGGCTTCGCTCGGCCCCTTGATGGTGATCTTGGCCGTGCGCACGTCGGGCTGGATCTCGAGCGTCACGTAGCGAAAGCGCAAGACGTCGCCGTCTATCTCGGGCTCGACGTCGTCGAGGACCACGCCCGCCGCGGCGTTGCCGCGCCCGGCGAGTTCGGCGGCGCGCTTCTTGATCGCCTCGGCGTACACGCCCTTGGGGTGCACGAAGTCGACCAATCCCCATTCCAGCGCCTTCTTCGCCTTGGCCCCCTCGGCGATGGTGCAAAACGCGTCCGCCAGGTCGCGGCGCACCTTGCGCTTGTCGACCAGGCGGGTGAGGCCGCCGGTTCCCGGCAGCACGCCCAAGAGCGGCACCTCGGGCAAACTCACCGCGGAGTTGCGGTCGTCGACCAGGTGGATCTCGTCGCACGCGAGGGCGAGCTCGTAGCCGCCGCCGGCGGCGGCGCCGTTCAGCGACGCGACATACCTTTGCCCGCTCTTGGCCGTCGCCTCTTCGATATTGATGCGCGTCTCGTTGGTGAACTTGCAGAAGTTGACCTTGTGGCTGTGGGTCGACAGGCCGAGCATGAAGATGTTCGCGCCGGCGCAGAAGACCTTCTCGTTCAGGCTCTCGATGACGACCACCGACACCTCGGGGTGCTCGAAACGCAGCCGCGTGACGGCGTCGTCGAGCTCGATGTCCACCGCGAGGTCGTACGAATTCATCTTGAGCTTGTAGCCGGGGCGCAGCCCTTCGTCCTCGTTCACGTCCATCTTGAGCCAGGCAACGGGCCCCGCGATCTCGAGCTTCCAGTGCTTGTAGCGCGAGGGATGCGTGGCGAAGCGGACGCGATCGGTGCTGACGTTCGTTTCCATTTTGGTTTTCAATCCTTGATCTTGATGACGATCTTCCCCATCGTGCGTCGCTCTTCCATCGCCCGGTGCGCCTCTGCGGTATCCTGCAGGGCGAAAACTCCGCCGACCACGGGCCGCATGCGTCCCGCGAGTATCAACTTGAGCGGCGCCATCAACTCGTTCTTCGACCCCATGGTGGAACCGATCACCTCGAGTTGGCGAAAGAAAATGTGGCGCAAGTCTTCTTCGGGATTATACCCCGTGGTCGCACCGCACGTCACCAGGCGGCCTCCGCGGGACAAGCAGCGCAGGCTCTTGACCCACGTGTCCTTGCCGATGTAGTCGACCACCACGTCGACTCCCCGCTTCCCCGTCTCCTTGCGAATGCGCGCGACGAAATCCTCGCGGACGTAGTCGATGGCCACGTCGGCGCCCAGATCCTTCGCCAGCGCGAGTTTTTCCGGCGTGCTGGCCGCTGCGAACACCCTCGCGCCCGCCACCTTCGCGATTTGGATACACGCGATCCCCACCCCCGCCGTCGCCCCCAATACCAGGACGTCTTCTCCGGCGCGCAGGCGACCGCGCGTGACCAACATGCGCCAGGCGGTGGTGAACACCATCGGGATCGAGGCCGCGTCCACGAAGGACAGCGAATCCGGGATTGGAATCGCGTTCCCGGCCGGAATGACCAATTGCTCGCAGCACGTCCCGCTCGTCGTCTCGCCGATGAGATGGTAGTCGAGGCACATCGTCGCGTCGCCGCGCAAACAAAACTCGCACACTCCACATACAATCGACGGGTTCATGAGCACGCGGTCGCCCGCGCGCAGCCCTTCGACGCCGTCGCCCACTTCGCGCACCACGCCTGCCGCATCGCAGCCCGGGATGTGCGGGAGAGGGATGGTGATGCCGGGCAGCCCACCCCGCAGGAAGACGTCGATATGATTGAGCGAAGCCGCGTGGACGTCGATCTTGACTGTCCCCGGCTGCGTCACGGGATCGGGTCGGTCGCCATAGCGCAGCACCTCGGCGCCGCCGTGCTTCTCGAAGAAGATCGCCTTCATGCGCGCCGGAAGTTCTCGAAGCGCCGGCGCCACTCGTCCCCGATGGGCACCGGTTTGAAGGTCTCGTTGTCGATCGCTACGTTCTTGACCGTGGCGCGCGCACTCGTGACTCCGTCGGTCAAGCGGACCAGGGTGTAACCGACCGTGATCGACGTGGTTCCCACGTCGAGCAATTCCAAATCGACGCGAATCTTGTCCCCGTAGCGAAGGGGTGCGAAGAACTCCGTCTCCACGCGAACGCTGGGAAAACCGATGTTCTCTTTGAGGACCAGGTCGGGGTAGGAAACGCCGAGCGCGCGGTCGAACCACTCCTCGAACGCCTGGTGGAAATAATGAAAGAACCGTGGATAGTAAACGACGCGAGCTTGGTCGATCTCACCGAAGCGAACGCTGAACTCGGCGCTGAACTTCATGCGCGATAGGATTCGTCGGCTTTGGCGGCCAGGATGAAATCGCTCTCGGTCAGGCCATCGATCTTGTGCGTCCAGACGGAAAGCTTGACCTTGCCCCACCCCAAATAGATGTCGGGATGGTGCCCTTCGTGCTCGGCGATCTCCCCCACGCGGTTGGTGAAGTCGAGCGCCTGGCGAAAGTCCTCGAAGGCGAACGTCTTCTCCAGGTGATGCTCGTCCACGACGGACCAGCCGCCGCCGAGCTTGGCCGCGAGGGTGCGCAGCTCCGCGCCCTTGAGCGGCGGAACGCCGCCCCGGCACGGCACGCAATGCTTCTTGGCAAGTTCGCTCATGGACGATCGCGTCGGCCGAAGCTGGAATCCTACTTCGCCGCTTTGAACCGCCGCGCGACTTCGTCCCAGTTGATCACGTTCCAGAAGGCGGCGATGTAGTCCGGGCGCTTGTTCTGATACTTGAGGTAGTACGCGTGCTCCCAGACGTCTAGCCCGAGAATGGGCTCCATGCCATCCGAAAGCGGCGAGTCTTGATTTGCCGTCGACGTGATCGCCAGCGCGCCGCCTTTCTTCACCGACAACCAGGCCCACCCGCTCCCGAAGCGCGTCTTGGCCGCAGTTTCGAACTGCGCTTTGAATGCATCGAAACCGTCGAGGTCCTTGTCGATCGCGGCCGCGAGATCGCCGGTCGGCTTCCCGCCGCCCGCCGGCTTCATCACGGTCCAGAACAACGAATGGTTCGCATGGCCGCCGCCGTGGTTTCGAATCACGGTGCGGATGGCTTCGGGCACTTGGTCGAGCGCGCCCAACAGGTCTTCCACCGACTTCGACGCCAAGGCCGGGTGCTTCTCGAGGGCGGCATTGGCATTGTCGATGTAGGCCTGGTGGTGCTTGGTGTGGTGAATCTCCATCGTACGCGCGTCGATATGCGGCTCCAACGCGTCGTATGCGTATGGGAGCTTGGGTAGCGTGAACGCCATGTCGACTCCTTCGGTTTTATCAGCAAAGAGACTGCCGATGCGGGATCGTGAATCGCGGACCGACGCCATGATACGCCCGGATTCGCGCACCGTCAAAGGCAAACGAAAAGCGCCGGCGGGAGCCGGCGCTTCGCATCGAAGAGTCTTTTTTGCCGCCGTTAGACGGTGAACGATTCGCCGCAGCCGCACGTGGCTTTTGCGTTCGGGTTCGAGAACACGAAGCCCTTGCCGTTCAAGCCCGTCGTGTAGTCGAGGGTCAACCCGTGGAGGAAGAGCTTGCTCTTGCGGTCGACCACAATACGTACCTCTCCGTTCGCGATGACCTCATCGGAATCGCCCTGAACGGTGTCGATCGACAATTGATACATGAGCCCCGAGCACCCGCCGCCCTTGACGGCGACGCGCAAACAGGCATCCGCGGGTGACTTACTCTCCGCCGCGAGGCAATCGCGGATGGCCTGGACGGCCCGGTCGGTAACGTTGATCATTTCTGCAATCTTCCTTTGGGTATCGGCCGGCCAGCGACCGGCGCCGTGGTGAATCGTGGTCAAATTATAATGATCCCCGCGGGGCCCGTCAAACCCCAACTGGCCGCTCAATTTACGACCACGGCGCGATTACCCCGCCGATACCTCGGTTGGTTACACGGTGCACGGCGCGTGCCGTTTGGTGCGTAGAACCCACCGCCTCCCCTAAAAAAGCACGGCTCCGACGCCCGCCCTTCGCTGTATAATGCCGGGATTCTCTTGAACGAAAACGGGATACTTGGAGGTTTGTGTTCGATGATGCGTTTGTGGGTCACATTTCTCTGGTTGGCGGTGTCGGTGGGCTCGGCCGCGGCGTCGCCGCGACTTCTCGTGGTCTCGAAGGAGAAGAAGACGCTCGAGTCTTACGACCTCGCCGACTACAAGCTCCAGTTTTCGGTCCCGATCCCGGGGGAGCCCCACGAAGTGGTGGCCGCGCCCGACGGCCGTTTCGCCTACGTCGGCGACTTTAGCGGTATACCCAACACCATATCGGTCATCGACTTGAACGAGCCGGGCACGCCGGCCGCGATCAATCTCGGCTCCTTTTTCAAGCCCCACGGGATGGCCATCACCAAAGACGGCACCAAGCTCTACGCGACATGCGAGGCATCGCGATGCGTCGTCGAGATCGACCTCACCATGCGGAAGGTCATACGCAGCTTCAAGCTCGAAATCATGCAATCGCACATGCTGGCGCTGTCGCCCGATGAAAAACTCCTGTTTGTGACCAGCCAGTGGGACGGCAACGTGATGATCGTCGACATCGAGAAGGGGATCCTCGAGAGGACATTCGCGACCGGCAAAGGCGCTGAGGGCGTCGTCGTCTCGCCGGACGGAAAAGAGGCATGGGTCGTGAACCGGACCGTGCAGTCGCTCGCGATCATCGATATTCCAGCGCGCAAGCGCGTGCACAAGATGAGCTGTG
>Ga0105092_10001094_pt1 | contig 14432 bp, 11 predicted proteins | sample PPLLak2March2015_FD_87021 | JGI IMG/M metagenome (GOLD analysis project Ga0105092, IMG submission 87021) | Freshwater sediment microbial communities from Prairie Pothole Lake near Jamestown, North Dakota, USA - PPLs Lake P7 Core (1) Depth... | ecosystem: Environmental > Aquatic > Freshwater >... | reverse complement strand
TCCTTTCCTACTTGGCTGCCTGCGTCTGCTCGCTCAGATCGTAGTCCTTCTTGTAGTCCGGCGCGACGTAGATGTAGCTCTGTGACCGGAGATCCTCCAAGAACTCCTTGACCTCGGGCTCGGCCTTCTTCTGGTAAAGCTCATTCATGATAATCGGCCGGACTTCGGTCAACGGTTTGACCTGGTTTTCCTTCTTGTTCATCAACTTCACGATCTGAAAACCGTAGTCGGTTTCGATCACGTTGCTGATGTCGCCGGCTTTCATATCAAAGACGACAGCTTCCAAACCAGGGGCCATCGATCCTTTCTTGAAGGCTCCGATGTTTCCTCCCCGGGAAGCTGTGGGTCCCTCGGAGCTCTTTTTCGCTTCATCCTCGAAAACCGCCCCGCCTTTCAGCCGAGCCAAGACCTCCTCGGCCCTCAGCCGCACCTGGGCCTTGTCTTTACCCTCAATAAGAAACAGGATCTCCGCCAGTTCCACCTCGGCCGGCTCGGAGAATCGATGGATATTCTGCTTGTAATAGGCCTCGATCTCGGGAGTGAGCAGTGTCAGCTTGCTATAGACAAACTGTTGGATCAAGGTTTGAACGATCATGCGTTGTTTGATCGTGGCTCGGTGCTGGTCAATTGAGGAGCCGCGCTGTTGAAGAAGCTGCTCGAAGACCTCCATGCTCGGGATCCCGTTTTCTTTGCGAATTTCCTCGAGAGTCGCTGCTACTTCGACGTCCATGTTGGCCGTTATTCCCAACTCCTCGGCCTTTTGGATCATCATCTTGTTTTCGATCATCAACCGCAGCAGCATTCCCTTGCGCTTCTCCATTTCCTGGTTCAGAGCCTGCGGATCTCGAATTTCCTCGGCAAGCTGAGTGCGAACGCTCTGCATCTCTCTGTTGAAGTCAGTGAGCGTAATGATCTCGTTGTTGACCTTGGCAACGATTTCATCCAGAACCTTGACGTTGTCCGTCGAGTTAGGTGCGGGAGTCTGGTTCTGCTGCCGTTGCGGTTGCGGGGCCGGCGCCGGAGGCCGAGCTGGGTTCTGACTCTTCGACTCGGTTTGGGCCTGAGCGGAGACCTCACTCCCCCGCGCACTCACACTGGCACCGTGGGTCGCGGGAGTCGCTGCGGTGAGCAGAAGAACCGCCGCAGCAGATAGTTGCAGGAGACGGACACCGGGGTTGGAGACCGCACGCCAAGCGCGGTTCTCAACTCCCCTGCGCGTTTGTCTCCGGCTGGTCGCCTTTCGCATCACTTTTCCTCCAATCAAACTGAAGATTCGGATCCAATACTTCTATTGATGCCCGCTTGAGCAATTCCTCGACGTACTTGTCCAGTTCATCGCGCTCAATGTGGGCCAGCATCTTCTCGTAAATTTCTTTTTGTACTTCATGGAAAGCCTGGGTATGTCTCGGAATGAGCTCTTCGACCATGAAGATGTGATACCCATGCTCGCTCGCAAAAACGGGGCTGATTTGTCCGGGCTTGAGCCGGAAGATTACTTTTTCGAACTCCTCCGGCAACTCGCCGGTTTCGAAAACGCCGAGGTCTCCCGACCGATCAGCGGTGAGTCCCGTGGAATGCTCTTTCGCGATCCGCCGGAACGTACGGAAGTCGCCCGGCCGGAGCTTTTTACGCAGTTCAATGGCTGCCTGCTGACTGGAGACGAGGATTTCCAGGACGTGAACTTCGTCGTCCACCACGAACTCGCCTCGATTGTCGTTGTAGTACTTCTCCATTTCGACTGCTTCTATCTTGGGTGAACCAACGAGGTTCTGCCGGACGAATTTCTGAATACGCAGCAGATTACGGAAATCGTTTAAGTGCTCCGCCCGACTGGCGTCGCCCTCATTGACCAAAGACCCGAAGCGTTCGGTCACCTCTTGGTCGCTCACCTTGACTCCGGCTTTGTTGGCGGCCTCGGTCAGCAACTGATCGACGATGAACTCGCGAAAAATCTCCTTTTCAGGCACGGGTACGAGGTTATCCTGTAATTCAATCTCGCGCAGCCGTAGGAACGTGGCAAAAGCCGACTTCAGGATCTCCCGGCCATTTACAACGGCAATCACCGGATCCTTGGGAGCCCTCGCCTGATCAGCAGCCGGCTCCGTGGTCGCCCTCCGGCACGAAGCTGGTGTGCCGGCAAGGAAGAGCAGAATCAAAGTTCCGGCCAATACGCTGACTCGCTGCTTTGGTAACGCCATACATGCGCTGGTTCTCGGGTGCGCTTTCGGCCATTTGCAGGGCCATCACCCTCAACCCTTGAACCGCTTATTGTAGCATAGCGATTTCGCCCATCACTTCCCGCAGGATTTGAAAAATCTCCGACGAGCGGCCGGGCGGAACCTTGAGCGACAGCACTCCCTCCGGGCTCAGGCACAGGCGGGATTCGCGACGCATGAACTGCACCAGGCGCTCGGGAGATATCGGGGTATCATCGCGAAACTTGATCAGGACACGGTCATGACGGCGATCGAGCGACAGGATTCGGAGTTGCTGCGCCTGCCACCGCAAGCCGGCATACTCGAAGAGGTTGACGACTGCCCTTGGATACTTGCCGAAGCGATCCACAACTTCTTCCATCAGGTTCTTGATCCCCCGCTCATCCCGAACAGACGACACCCGCTTGTACAGCCACAATCTTAGATTGGCATCAGGGATATAGTGTTCAGGTATCTGGATATCGAAGCCAAGATCGACGGTCGTTTGTACCTCTTCGACAACGGGCTCGCCCTTCAGTTCCCTTATCGTTTGCTCCAGAAGCTTCACATAGAGGTCAAAACCGACTGCACTGATATGCCCGTGCTGCTCACCCCCCAGGAGATTTCCCGCACCCCGGATCTCCAGATCCAAAGCGGCGATGCGAAAACCGGCTCCCAGGTCGCTGAACTCTTTTATCGCCGCCAGTCGCTTTCGCGCGTCGCTCGTCAGGGTCTCTTCCGACGGGATGAGCAGGTAGGCATAGGCCCGGCGATTCGACCGCCCGACCCGGCCACGAAGCTGATACAGTTGCGCCAGCCCGAACCGGTCGGCTTGATTCACGATGAGGGTATTGGCACGTGGGATGTCGAGCCCGTTCTCGATGATCGTCGTCGAAACCAGGACATCGTATTTGTAATTCACGAAATTCAGCATGACTTCTTCCAGCTGAGTTTCGCGCATCTGCCCGTGACCAACGGCCACCCGCGCCTCGGGCACGATTTCCTGCACCATGCCGGCAATCGAGTAGATGGTTTCGATAGAGTTGTGCAGGAAAAGAACCTGCCCCTGCCGCTTCAACTCCAGATCTATAGCGCTGCGGATTATGTTCCGGCTGAACTTCACCACGACCGTCTGGATGGCCAGGCGGTCCTTGGGTGGCGTCTCGATGATCGAGAGATCCCGGAGCCCGATCAAAGACATGTTCAGCGTCCGGGGGATCGGGGTAGCGGACAGCGTGACCACATCCACTTTCGTCTTCAGCTGTTTGAGGCGCTCCTTCTGACCGACGCCGAACCGCTGTTCCTCGTCGATCACCAGGAGGCCGAGGTCTCGGAACTTTACGTCCTTCGACAGCAGCCGGTGCGTGCCGATCAGGATATCGACCAGACCAAGCGCGGTATCGCGAAGCACCTGTTGGATTTCCTGCCGGCTCCGAAAGCGGCTGATCATTTCTATCCGCACCGGGAAAGCGTTCAACCGCTGCCTGAAGGTGGAGTAGTGCTGAAAAGCCAGAACCGTGGTGGGGGCCAGAACGCCCACCTGCTTGCCGTCGTTCACCGCTTTGAAAGCGGCCCTCATTCCCACTTCGGTCTTGCCGTAGCCGACGTCGCCGCAAACCAGCCGATCCATGGGCCGAGCGGACTCCATGTCCCGCTTCACATCCTGAATGGCCGCGTGCTGATCCGGTGTCTCTTCGAACTCAAACGCCTCGTCGAACTCCTTCACGAGAGCGTCATCAGGCGGGAAGGCGTGTCCCTCGGCGATTTCCCGGCGGGCGTACAGCTTGAGCAGGTCTTCGGCCAGGGACTGCATCGAGCTCTTGACCCGCGACTTGGTCTTTTCCCAGGAAGTCCCACCCAGCCGATCCAAGCTCGGCGAGGCCTCCCCGGCACCTGTGTATTTCTGTATGAGGTCCAGCCGATCTACGGGAACGTACAGTTTGGCTTCGTCCCTGTAGACCAGTTCCACGAATTCCCGGAGGTTATCGCCTACGCCTATTCGTTTCAGCCCGCGGAAGACCCCGAGTCCGTGGTCAACATGGACGACGTAGTCACCGACTCTCAGATCTCGGAAGTCAGAGAGAAAGGCGGAAGGAACCTCGCCTTGGGGCGCTCTGCGCGCGGCAGGCCTCAGTTCGCTTTCCTCAAAGACGTTGTCCTGCGTCAGGACGTGAAGCCTCAGCGCCTCGGACGAAAATCCCTCGGAGACCTTCCCCTGCATCACGGACAGAGGCCGTTGCAGGCATTCACCCAAATCGCCTTCACAGAAGTCGACCGAGATTTCGTACTCTGCGAGAATGTCCACCAGGCGTTCAGCCAGTCCTTTGGAGCTGAGGACGAAGACAATCCGATCTCCCCTGTCGCGCCAGCGGCTCACATCCGAAAGCAGTTCCTGAACCCGACCGTGATATTTCCGTTCGAGGTGGAAGTCCAGGCCCGGAGCATCGGCCTGATAATCCATCAGAGAGTTGACCCGGTAGACCGGCCGATTGGCGAGCTGCTGCTCAAACCAGGCGGTCGAGAAAAACAATCGATCTGGCGGGAGGGCGAGGTCTCCGACCACTTGGCGGTCTTCGTAATCCGTCTCGAAACCCGCGATCAGGTCCTTCCATTCTTTCAGGAACTCGTCAGGGGAAGGCAGGATCACCGACGGTGAAGGGCTGTTCTGCGCGAGGTAATCGAGAAGGCTGTAATTGTTGTTGACGACCAGCGGAAAAAGGTACTCGAAGCCGTTAAATAGCTCGAGGTTCTCGGTGAATTGTAGTTTCTCTCCCAGGCTGTCGGCAAACCGCACCTCGTTCCAGAATTCCGGTGCCTTCTCCTGCCAGGCGAAGATCTCACGCTCAGTCACCGACCACTCGCGCATCGGAACGACGTCAATCTGAGGCACCAGCCCGGTGGACCGCTGAGTCCCGGGATCGAAGGTGCGAATTGACTCGATCTCATCACCGAAGAACTCAATTCGGACAGGCAGAGCCGACGATGGGGAGAAGACATCGACAATACCGCCTCGCCACGAGTACTCGCCCAGCTCGGTAACCGGATCTTCCCGAACGTAGCCGAGCTGACGGAGCCGGGTGAGGAGATGGTTCATCGGAATGAAGCCGCCTACCTCAAGCCGAATACAATTATTGAGGAAATCGGAGGGAGAGGGCATGCGGGTGAGGAGCGCCGAAAGGCTCGTCACGACAAATCCTTGGAAGCCTCGCAGAATCTGCGAGAGCGCCGCCGCACGCTTCTCCAGGATCTCGGGGTGAGGCGATAGCCCGCGATACGGGTCTGTTTCCGCTCCCGGAACCACGATCACGCGGTCTTTTTGGTCAGCCGGAAGAAAAAAGGACAGATCTTCCGCGACTCTCTCCGCCTCCCGGTTGGTTCGGCAGAGCCACACGAAGCAGCCCTGACGAGACAGATACTGACGGGAGAACACGAAAGCCGTGTCCGCCTGGTGGAGCCCTTTAATGAAACCCGTCTGAAGCTCAATAGCCGGAAGCACCGATCCCTCTTTCAGACGGTTCGCTGCATCGATGCCTTAATGCGCTCGATGATATTGCTGGTGGATTGTCCCGTTTCAAACGGTATCGAAATAACCTTTCCGCCGTGAGCCTCGACCGTTTCCCGGCCGACAATCCGGTCGACGGTCCAATCGCCCCCTTTTACCAGGACATCCGGTAAAAGGTCCTCGATGATCTCGTAGGGCGTCGGCTCGTCGAACAGAGTCACGAAATCGACGCACTCGAGGGCAGCCATAACCTCCGACCGTTCCGTTTCGCTCTGGATGGGCCTCTCCGGCCCTTTTATCCGCCGCACCGAGGCGTCGCTATTCAGAGCCACAACAAGCGCATCGCCTTCAGCCCGCGCCTTTTCAAGATAACGAATATGACCGGGGTGGAGCAGATCGAAGCAGCCGTTCGTGAAGACGATTCTCTTCCCCTCTGATCGAAGATGCTCGAGGTGCTCCTTGAGTTGCAGCCGTGTTCGGATTTTGGAACGAGTGGAGAGAAAGCTCATATCGTGCAACACAAAAGGAAAGGATGAAGGAGAGGATGAAGGATGAAGGATGAAGGATGAAGGGAAAAGCCCGCCGCTGACTCTCCCTTCATCCTTCATCCTTCATCCTTCTTCATCCTTCATCCTTCTCTTTCATCCTTCATCCTTCATCCTTCATCCTTCATCCTTCTTCTTTTCAGGCCCCCAGTTCCTCTCGAAAGCTCGCGGCAATTGCCTCGGCGCAGCGCGTTATCTCTTCCTGGTTTTCACCTTCGACCATAATCCTGATCAGCGGCTCGGTTCCCGAGTATCGCACAAGAACGCGGCCTCTGTCCCGCAGCCGGTCCTCGGCTTCCCGGATCTGGGAAGCAATCGATTCAATCGCCGAGAAGTCCTTCTTTTCCCTCACTCGCAAACCCAGAAGCACCTGAGGGAACTTTCGAAGTTCCTTGCGGAACTCGCTTAGGGGCCTGCCCTCCTCCAATAACATCTCGGATATCTTCAAAGCGGTCAGTAGGCCATCGCCTGTCACGGCGTGCTGCCGAATAATCACGTGACCCGACTGCTCGCCACCGAGGCTGTGCCCGGAGCGAAGCATTTCCTCGAGCACATATCGGTCGCCGACCTTCGTGCGAACCATACTCAAACCGATTTGCCGGAGAGCGATCTCGAGCCCGATATTTGCCATGACCGTGGTCACCACGCATTCAGATTGCAGCGAGCCTCGCTGTTTGAAATAGCGGGCCAGCATAAACAACACGTGATCGCCATCGACGAGGCAGCCTTCTTGATCGCTGAAAATCGCCCGGTCGCAGTCGCCATCAAAGGCGACGCCAAAGGATGCGCCTCGCTCCCGGGTCTCCCTCATCATGGCCTCGGGGTGGAGCGCCCCGCAGTTCAGATTAATGTTGTGCCCATCGGGCGTGAGATTGATGGGGATGACTTCGGCTCCCAGCTCGCTAAACACGCGTGGAGCTACGTGAAACGCGGCCCCATTTGCACAGTCGAGGACGACCTTTAGACCGCTAAGTGCCCTACCCGGCGCCGACTTCAGGGATTCCACGTAACGGCTGACCTGCGCATCCTCGAAGTCTCTCAATTCGTCTTCCCAGTCCTGGAAGGTTTCCGCCGGCATCCGATAGATCTCCGTGTCGTCCATCAGGGTCAGCTCGATCTCGTCCTCCTTCTGGTCGGAGAGTTTGGTCCCGTCGTGCGAGAAGATCTTGATCCCGTTATCGTGGTAAGGATTATGCGAAGCAGAAACGACCAATCCGGCGTCAAAAGGCTGGGAGCAGGACAGGAAAGAGACGCCCGGGGTGCTGATAACACCAACCAGGTCGGGTAGGCCTCCCTCCGCCCGAATGGCCCGCTCCAGGACTCGCTCGATCCAGACACCGCTAGCCCGTGTATCCCGCCCGATGACTATCTTCTGAAGCCCCAACCGAACCAGGGCCAGACCCAACTTAAAGAGCGTGGACGGATCCAGCGGATACTCGCCGGCGACTGCACGAATTCCATCGGTTCCGAACAGTCTGCCCATCCTTAAAACCTATCATTGATTTCCGGCGTCCGCCAGCCGGGGGGATTCTCCCGGGCGCACAGTAGTCCGGGCTCAGCCTTACCCAACGTTTCGAGGACTCCCCTTCATCGCCGCCGTGGCGCCGGCTGCGGCTTATCAGCGACAATGGTCACAGTTACCATGACAACCTGCGATCCAGCCAACCTGACGGGCGGGTCCGGAAGGTGGAGGTAGACATCCCGGCGGACCGTAGTGGAGGTCCCTTCGATGCTGACGGGTTCGGTCAAAACGCGAGAGATTCTGCGAATCCGTGTTTGCGGTCCAATGACGGTCATGCTACCCGGGTCGATGGTGACCGCCGCCATCCGGTAACCGGGCGCGGGACGGCCGATCACCTGCGCTTCAACGTCGACCGACCGCTGCTCCACCTGCTCGAGAACGATACGAATGCGAGATGTTAGGAGATTAACAATATCGACCCCAAGCGGCTTGTTCTTAACGTTTTTCCCGCTCAGCGGGATCGTCTGCACCCCCGGCTTAGAAGCACCGAGGTCGACAATAACGAGCAGATCATTCGCTGCGACCTGTCCTCCGGGTCGCTCCGATCGAATGACGACCTCGACCTGCGTGGGGAAATCCCCTGTGATCTCCAGGTTCTCAGGCACATTCTCGAAAACGATCGGGGCCGAGATGATCCTTTGGACTCGCTCCCGCCCGGCTATCTGCATCCAGAAAAGGAACGCCAGAACCAGCGAAAGGGCTTTCAGTCCCAGGTTCGACAGGAAGACATCACGCAGGAAACTCACATGACCTCCTGTCGACGCGGGCCCTCAGTTCTTCTTCGGGTCCTCTCAAAAAAACCTTTTCCTCGGTCTTTTTCGGCTTGCCGCAGATAATTCAGAAGGCCGGGACCGTCCAGTTTCCGCGTCATCTTTCCTCCGGAAACTGCGGAAATGATCCCCGTCTCCTCGGAAACAACCAGGGCCAATGCATCGGTTTCCTCGGTGATCCCGATCGCGGCTCGATGCCGGGTGCCGAGCTCGCTGCTCAGAAGCGGGTCCAGGGTCAGCGGCAGAAAACAGGAGGCGGCGGCAATCCTCTCGCCTTGGATAATCACTGCACCGTCATGGAGAGGTGTGTTCGGGGTGAATATCGTGACCAGAAGGTCATAGGTCACGGCCGCTTCGATCTCTATCCCGTTCTCAATGTAGTTCCGTAGGCCGAAAGTCCCTTCCAACACAATCAAGCCGCCGATGCGACGGTTGGACAGGGTGGTGGCAGCGAGGACGATCTCTTCGAAACTCTCACGCCGGCGCCTCTGCCTCATGCGGGTGATGATGTTGCCCCGCCCCAATTCCGCGAGAGCTTTTCGGATCTCGGCCTGGAAGATGACGATAACGGCAAAGATGATGTACCCCGAGAAGTTGTCGAACAGCCATTCGAGCGTTCGCAGACGCAGGAGATGTGCGGCGTAATAGGAGGCAAACAACGAGAGAATGCCAACCGTGATGTACCAGCCCCGGGTCCCACGCACCAACAGCAAAAGGGTGTAGATGATGGTGGCAATCAGGAGGATGTCGAGGAGGTCGACAAGCTCCATCCGGGAAAGGAGACTCCAGGCGCTTTTCAGCATTCGGCCATCCCTTCATTCAGGATGGCATCGGCAACCTGGAGTACTTCCTTGACTTCGGCTACATCATGCACACGGACGATGTGAGCCCCCCGCACCGCCGCAACGGCACAAGCGGCAGCCGTCCCCCAGACACGCCGGTCGGCCGTCTGGTTGAGGATCTTTCCAATGAAGCTCTTCCGGGAGGGCCCTATCACGACAGGGCCCAGGTCGGAGAGAAATGACAGTCGGTTCAGGATAAGGAGATTATCTTCGAAAGTCTTCCCGAAGCCGAGGCCCGGATCGACCAGTATCTTGTCTGTATCCAAACCGGCGGCGCCGGCCTGCAAAACGGCCGCCATCAGGTCATCGTGCACTTCTTTCACGATATCCGGGCTGGGCGGCAGCTTCTGCATGGTGTCCGGCATCCCTCTCATGTGCATTAGAACAAGGCCGGCCCTATGGCCACTCACCAAAGCGGCCAACTTGGGATCGGAACGCAATGCAGTTATGTCGTTGATCACGTCAGCGCCCAGGCGCAGGCACTCGAACGCAACTTCAGCCTTGTAGGTGTCGATGGAGATGATAGCGGCAGTGTGCGGCCGAATTCTTTCCAGAACCGGTGCCACCCGCTCCAGTTCCTCGGACGCCGTGACCGGCTTCGCACCTGGACGTGAAGATTCGCCGCCAAGGTCCAGCAAGTCGGCCCCGTACTCGAGGAGCTCATGGCAGTGATCAAGTGCGCGGGAGGTATCGAGGAATCTCCCGCCATCGGAAAAGGAATCGGGAGTGATATTGACCACTCCCATAATGCGGGTCTTGCAGCCTAGTCCAAGAATTTTGCCGCGGGGACGAAAGACATACTTAGGGCGTTCCATTCTCGAAGGGACAAGGTCACGCTTTCTTCATAATCTGGTGCCTTATGTTCTTTACTGGCACAGCACTGACACAGCGTTTTGAACAGAGCCGCAAGCGCAGCGCTTTTTTTGGCGGAGCGCGTCGGATGCGTGCCGTCAGCAGAGATTGCCGGTGCACGAGGCACACATCCGACGCGCTCCGCCACAAAAAGGCTGCGCTTGCGGCTCTGTTCGAGCCTACTCGTTTTTATGCCGGCGCGGGGCGCTGTTTCACGAGGGAAGGCAACTTCTTTCGTTCGTCTTCCTTCTCGGGCTCCCGCTGCTCGGGCGGTACGGAGGGTTCGGGAAGCTCGCCCCCAAATTTCTCGCCGTGGATGATTCTCTCAATTGCACTGAGATCGAGGCTCTCATACTCCAACAAGGCCTCGGCCAGCCGGGTCAATGCCCCGCGATTAGCCTCCAGCACTTTCTTAGCCCGCTCATAGCCGTCCAGGACGATCTTCTTCACTTCCTGATCGATCTTCACAGCCGTGTCTTCGCTGTAATCCTGATGCTGCGCGATCTCCCTGCCCAGAAAGATCTGCTCTTCCTTCTTCCCGAAGGTCAATGGGCCCATGGCATCGCTCATGCCCCACTCGCACACCATCTTTCTGGCTCGTTCGGTGGCCCGCTCCAGGTCGTTCGAAGCACCGGTCGTACAAACCCCGAGGAAAATCTCTTCGGCCGCACGCCCAGCCAGGAGAATCGCGATAGACGCTTCCATGTACTCCCTGGTGTAGTTGTACTTGTCCTCTTCGGGCAACTGCATCGTGACGCCCAGGGCCCGGCCGCGCGGGATGATCGTGACCTTGTGGAGTGGATCGGACTCCGGGACCAGGTAAGCCACGAGCGCATGACCCGCTTCGTGATAGGCGGTATTGCGTTTTTCCTTCTCGTTCATCACCATGGATTTCCGTTCCTTGCCCATCAGGACCTTGTCCTTGGCCTCCTCGAAATCCATCATGGTGACGGCCTTCCGGTTAAACCGGGCGGCATTCAGCGCTGCTTCATTGACAAGGTTGGCGAGCTGTGCCCCGGAAAATCCCGGAGTTCCTCGAGCCAACACGGACACGTCGACATCCTCCGCCATGGGGATCCGGCGCATATGAACCTTGAGAATCCCCTCACGCCCCTTGATATCCGGCAGAGTCACGACCACCTGCCGATCAAACCGCCCCGGCCGCAACAGAGCGGGATCGAGAACGTCTGGTCGGTTGGTTGCCGCGATCAGGATGACTCCTTCGTTGGACTCAAAACCGTCCATCTCAACCAGCAACTGATTCAGAGTCTGCTCTCGCTCATCGTGCCCGCCGCCCAGTCCGGCGCCGCGATGTCTGCCCACCGCGTCTATTTCATCGATAAAAACGATGCAGGGGGCATTCTTCTTCCCCTGTTCAAACAGATCGCGGACGCGGCTGGCGCCAACACCCACGAACATTTCAACGAAATCCGAGCCGCTGATGCTGAAGAAGGGGACATTGGCCTCACCCGCGATAGCCCGAGCCAGAAGAGTCTTCCCGGTTCCGGGAGGGCCCATCAGCAACACGCCTTTCGGGATTCGGCCGCCCAGTTTCTGAAATTTCTGAGGTTCACGCAGGAACTCCACGATTTCCTGGAGCTCTTCTTTCGCCTCCTCGACGCCAGCCACATCCTTAAAAGTGACCCGCTTCTGCTGGTTGGTCGTCAACTTGGCTCTGCTCTTACCAAAGGACAGGGCCTTGTTGCCGCCGGCCTGCATTTGGCGCATCAGGAAAATCCAGAAAGCGACGAAGAGAATGATGGGAAAACCGGAGCTCAAGATCATGTAGATCCAGGAACCCTGGTCGTCGTCCGCCACTTTGACCTTCACGCCTTTGGCGTTGAGGGCATTGGCGATCGTTTCTTCCGAGCCTTTCGGTATAAGCACGCGAAAAGGGGTTTCGCTGGCGGCGCCCGGCTGAAGAACTTTTCCCTCAACCTTGTTGCCGGTCATCAGCACAGGGTTCGGATTGCTCTTAATCCGCCCTTCATCCACCAGGGCCGTGAATTCCGAATAGCTCAGCTCCTGGACATTACCGTTCTTGACTGTGCTCAAAAAATTCCACAAAACAACAACAGCGACGATAATGACGATCCAGAGAAATACGTTCTTTGCAGTTGTATTCAAGACTAAACCTCCGCGCCAGACCAGGAGGGATTTGCGGTGCCCTTGGAGCAATCACCGCAGTCACAGGCACCGATTCTACAGCGCCGGGCCGTCTCAGAGCACGGTAAGAGGAATCGATCCCGTAGGTGTCATTATAAAGGAACGACTCTCAAATCGCTACCGACTTTAAGTCATTCACCATTCAACGTTTCACCGTTCAACGTTCAGCGTTCTCGGTTCTTCAGTTGATGGTTCAACGGTTTAGCGGGTCCAGGGAACGTTGAACGGGGAACGGTGAACGGTATCCCCTCTCACTTAGAAGCCTCTATCGGGGGAAAGTTTCATGCTCGACAGCAATTTCCAACGCCTGCTCCAAACCGGGCTCCGCCCGAAAATCGGGGTCGGGCATCAAGCCCTCGACCCATACGATTCGTCCTCCGTCATCAAGGACGATCAACTCGTCTCTCCGGCTTCGCGGAATTCTCCTTTCAATAAGAATTTCCTTTAACTTCTTAATCTGAGTCCCGGTTCGGTACCGGTCTCCCGCTCTCCGGTTGCGCACCGCGAGGCAGCTTCCGCTGAAATCGAGCAGGATCCGGCCGGGCCGGTCGCAGCCCGCTCGTGCATTCGGTGGATTCCCGGGCAACCGGCGCGCCACGATTCGCTTACCAATCTCACTTATATATACGTCGCCGGGAATGGGGAGTTCGTAGACGAATTGCGGAGTGGCCTTCTCTCCCCCGAATGTCAGAAGCTCAAACTCGCGACGGACCCGTACTCCGTTTCCGAGGTGGCATTCGCTTCCGCTCTCAATTTGGGCCAGCCTGAGAACGTTTTCCACGTGACGGGTCGACACGTCCTTCAGGTTACCCCGGACCTCTCTGAGGGCGCGACGCACGATTTCCTTCTGCACGAAGGGATGTTGACCGAGAAGTTGCGGGAGCCGAAGAGAAGGCACATCTCCTTCAGCCCGGCAAGCCTGGTAGGCATGGTCAAGGAGAGGCGACAAATAGTCTTCCATCTCCCGGAACAACAAGGCAGTCCTCCCCAACACTCGGGTGATCTGCGGATTCAGCCGCTGCTCGAGAAGCGGAATCAACTGATGTCGGAGGAGATTGCGGTCAAAAGCCAGATCCTTATTGCTCGAATCGTGTTGAAATGATTGTTCTCGGCGGCCCAGATAGTCGAGAATCTCATCCCGGGTAGAGTGCAGGAGTGGCCTCACCACGTTGATCGTCACTCCGTTTCCGAGTTGGTTCCTGGTTCTTGGGTAAACACCCGAAAGGCCCGACAGCCCGGCACCTCGAAACAGTTTCAACAGTAGCGTTTCGCTCAGATCGTTCAGGTTGTGACCAGTTGCCACGGCCGCCTGTTCCACCGCCGCCACCTGGAAAAGGAATTCGTAACGCCGGTTCCTCGCGTAGTCCTCCAGGTTCTGACGTGCCTTGGACGCCCCTTCCCGGGTTTCCACCTTTCCGACGTGGAGCCGGACGGCCGCCGCCTCGCACAATAGCCGCACGGATAGCTCATCGTCGTCCGATTCAGGGCCGCGCAGGCCATGGTTAACGTGAGCAGCCTGGACACGGATGCCGAGGGTGGAACGTAATTCCATCAGGGCGAGGAGAAGCGCGACGGAATCTGGACCTCCCGAGACAGCGACGAGGACTTCCTGTCCCTCTTTCAGCAGGCCGTACCTCCTGATGGTGCTTAGCACCAGATCTTCAAATCGGTCCATAAACTCGCGTCAGCATTGGCTTGACAGCCCCGGAAGTCATTCGTATTATTGCACACTTGCCCTAATCGTTCCGGGTTCAAAGGTTCCGGTTCACCGCGATTACAGAGCCGCAAGCGGAGCGCTTTTTCTGCGGAGCGCGTCGGGCATGAACCGATTCGCACCAAACCAGATTGTGCGATCCGTTCGCATCCGACGCGCTCCGCAAAAAACGCTCCGCTTGCGTCTCTGTGACCTGCCGTTGAGCCGGGAACCCTGAACCCAGAACGTTTGACCCATGAACCGTGATTGCAGAGGTATCAACATGACTGCATGCCCGATCGTGGTCAGGAAGTACGGCGGGACCTCGGTCGGATCTGTCGAGCG
>Ga0105092_10001092_pt1 | contig 14456 bp, 13 predicted proteins | sample PPLLak2March2015_FD_87021 | JGI IMG/M metagenome (GOLD analysis project Ga0105092, IMG submission 87021) | Freshwater sediment microbial communities from Prairie Pothole Lake near Jamestown, North Dakota, USA - PPLs Lake P7 Core (1) Depth... | ecosystem: Environmental > Aquatic > Freshwater >... | reverse complement strand
TCACGACGGGGGGCGGAGTTGTGGGTAGAGTCAACAAACCCCGGGGATTGTCAGCGGTGTGTATTTGCGCCAAAGTCAAGCGCCGGACTCTGGAGAGTCCGGCCACGATAAAAGCCCGTCGCCACGCTTGATTTTTTCACACCTTCTCAGCGGGTCAGCGGTCAGCGGGTCAGCGACTAACTCGCCGCCTTGGCGGCCTTCGCCTGGTAGTCGGCGAACATCGGCAGGTTCTTGAGGCAGGCGGCCGGGCGAAGATCCTTGTCTTCGGCGAGGAGGCGTTCGGCGGTAGCTGGATCGACCGGTCGGGAGAAAAGATAACCCTGGCCGTACTTGCAGTCCATCGCCATAACCTCGGCAAACTGTTCGGGTGTCTCGACCCCTTCGACAACCACATCCATCCCCAGGTCGGAGGCCATCTGAACGACCGCCTGCAATACGGCCCGGTTTTCCTTCTTGCTCCCTCGCCGGGTGATAAAAGATCGGTCCGTCTTCAGCGTACTCACCGGGAACTGATGCAGGTAGCTCAACGCCGAATAACCGGTTCCAAAGTCGTCGAGATGGAGATGAATGCCCTTCTCCCGAAGTTGCCCGAGTATCCTGAGAGAAGAATCTACGGACTGCATGACAATTCCTTCGGTGATTTCCAGCTTCAGGTACGCGGGATCAAGGCCGCTTTCTGCCAGTATCTTGTCGAGTTTCTCGACCAGATCGGGGCACGAGAACTGCTTGGCCGAGAGATTGACGGCGACACCCAGGTTCTTGTGCCCCGGGTAGCCTTTTCTCCACCGCTGGAGTTGACCGCACCCTTCTTCCAAGGTCTGCCAGCCGATCGGGACGAGAAGGTCCGCGTCCTCGGCCACCGCCAGGAACTGTCCGGGCGCAAGCAAACCGCGTTCCGGGTGATTCCAGCGAATCAAGGCTTCAAAACCGGCGATCTTCCCGGTCTGGAGGTAGATTATGGGCTGATAGTGCAGGACGAACTCTCTTCGTCTGAGCGCGTTCCTGAGGTCGTTTTCCATCTGCAGCACGCCGCGCGTGTTGCACAGCATCTCGCCGTTAAACAGCTCGTAACTCCCCTTCCCGCGCATCTTAGCGCGGTACATGGCCGTATCGGCATCACGGAGCATCTCGTCCGCGTACTGATAATCTGGAGAGCTCACAACGATGCCTATGCTGGCGGTCGTGAAAACCTGATGTTCCTCCAGGGGGAAGGGGATCTGCAGGCCCTTCTGAATTCTTTCAGCAACGACGATGGCGTCACCCGGCTCTCGCAAATCGCTGAGCAGAACAGCAAACTCGTCGCCACCGAAACGGGCGACTGTGTCAACCGAGCGGATGGAAGCCTCAAGGCGCTTGGCCAGTATCTTCAGGAGCAAATCTCCGGCGAGATGACCCAGGCTGTCGTTGACGATTTTGAAGCGGTCAAGGTCGAGGAACAGAAGCGCAAACAGATACTGTGAGGACCTCGAACGTCTCTTCAGGTTGCTTTCCAGCCGATCGATGAAGAGGGCGCGGTTTGGTAGCCCCGTCAGGTGATCATGGAAGGCGTCGTGCAGAAGTTGTTCTTCGGCCAGTTTTCGCGCGGTGACGTCCGTCTGCGATCCGGCAATCCGGTATGCTTTCCCGTCGGCGTCTCGGACCGCCAGCCCCCGGGACAACATCCACCGATAGTTACCGTCCCGATGCAGGATTCGATACTCCGCTTCAAAATGAGGGCTCCCCGCCTCGATGTGTTCAAGCAGAGCGTTGCGAACCTTCGGCCGGTCGGTCGGATGGACCCGATGGAGCCATTCGGAAGGGTGTTCCCCGATCTCCTCCCCTTCAAAGCCGATCATCCCGCGCCATCGCGGCGAGAAGTAGACGCTGTGGCGACGCAGATCCCAGTCCCACAGTCCATCGTTGCTTCCTTCGGCAGCCAGGGCGTACCTTGCCTCGCTCTCTCGAAGCGCTTGCTCGACTTCCTTGCGTTTCGTAATTTCGGATTCGGCAGCGGCGTAGGCCGCTTTCATCCCGCTTTGTCGAAATTCCGTGTGAAGTCGCAAGCCAGAAGCAGCGAACAGGCCGAAGGCAAAGTGCAGCCACGCGGGCGTCGTCCCCGTCGACCAGGCCACAATCACCCACACGGCGAGCGTACAGACCAGGACGAGAGTCAGCCTCGCGCAGGGGAGAAAAAACGACGCAATACCTAGTCCGAGAAGAGCGAGATTGACGGTTTCGAAGGCGTCGGACAGATAGTACAGATGATAAAGCGTATTGATAAGGACCAGGCCGGCCAGAATGGCGCTGATCGATTCGAGTCGACCGGCTGAAAGATTCTTGAGATTGAAGAGCCATCGTAAAGCGATCAGGGTCATTCCGGTGAGCGCGACCCCACCAACCATCAGCCAACCCAGGAGGTCCGGGCGCGTGAGCAAGTGACTGGCGGCAGAAACCAGGTAAAGACCGCCCAGGGCGGTCAACACCGGATTCCATTTTTGGCGTTCGGGGATTTGGAGCGGCGGCCCGGGAGGCGCCGGTTCGGGGGACGCCGGGCCAAGCAAGGTTTTCGCTTCGGGTTCCGTGGGAGTCAAGGTGACGTCTACAACATTATCTACCGTCTGCATTCGGAATAGTGGAGCGAATTATCGCTCTGGCGCGGTTCTCGGATTGTGATCGGAGACACCTAAGCCGGAATACTCCTAATGCTGATCCTGTCTGGAAGTCTTTTTCCCAGATTAGGAGTATTCGTGCCTGGTACTCCAATCATCAATCCGACGCCTGCTTGCCCGCCTCGATCTCGTCAGCCAGCTTCCCGGCATCGTAGAGTTTCCTAAGCGCCTCGCTGATATAGCCGGTATGGACGGAAACGGCCCGGTTTGTCGTATCGTCGTAGACGAAACGGCCGACGAGGCTCTCAATGTTTCCATCGAAAATCAGCCCGACGATATCACCGTTCCGGTTTATTACCGGAGACCCGGAATTACCGCCGATAATGTCGTTGGTGGAAACGAAATTGACCGGAGTCGAGAGATCCAGCTTGCCCTGGCGCTCCCAGAACCGTTGTGGCAGGGCGAAGTCCCCCTTGCGGTCAAAATCAGCTGAGCGTCCGTAAAGACCGTACAAGGTCGTCTTGTAGGGGGCGGCCGTCCCGTTCATCGGGTAACCCTTAACGGCCCCGTAGGATAGGCGGAGAGTGAAAGTGGCGTCGGGATAGAGGCCTTTTCCGTAAACAGCGAACTGAGCCTGCGCAATCTTCTCGGTCGCCGGGGAAAGAACACTCTCAACGTTCTGCTTGTACCATTCCTCAGCCTCACGCAGCTGAGGTTCCAGTCGGACAAACAGCTGGACCAGCGGATCGGTCGACTTTCTAACAGCTGTTTCGCCGCCCTCCGCCAACGTCTTGCGGAAATTGGGGTCGACGAGGCGCGTTTGTGTGGCGATCTGCCTGGCGACTTCCGATGGAGTGCGGCCGTTCAGGATCGTTTTAAGGAACGGATCGTCAGGTCCCAACTCCTCGATTGCCATCTTGAGCGTGCCGGCGATCACTGCCTCTTCAAGGTCCGGGTAGATAGGGGCCGGAGAAAACAGCTGAAAACGGAGGGCGTCCAAATCAGATTCGTGGTACCCGTCAAGCCTATCGGCGTCCGGCTTCCTGGTTTCAACAACGTAGAAGACCAAGGTGTTGGCGAGGCTGGTCAAATCCGATCGCGTGATGATGCCCCGATAGAAGCGCTGCTTCGCCACCCCGGCCCTTTTTGCGGTGACCTGGTTGATCGTCTCCCAGGCGCCTCGGTATTGCTTCTGCCATTCGGCGTTCGCCGCTATTTTCGCTCGGAAGTCGGTCTCTTGCTTTTTGCGCTGCGACATAACCTGCTCGTCGAGCAAGCCCTGGTACTCGCCGCTATAGGCCTTCTTCGCATTTTCGTATCCGAAAACCTCGTTCAGGGCCCGACGCTCCTGTTCTTTGCCTTGTTTCCCGTATTCACGAAGAATCTGGATCCTGCGTTCGATCATCTTGAGGACCATCGGGAAGTAAACGTCTCGCTGAAACTCCAGTTGACTGTAAGTGAACAGGCGATCGGTCGAGCCCGGGTGGCCGGAAACAAAAACCAATTCTCCCTCCGCGGCGCCTTTCGAGTTCCACTTTAGATAGTGCGTGCTTGGTACCGGCTTGTCATTTTCGTAGGCGCGGAAGAAGGCCATGTCGAGGTCATAGCGGGGGAAGGTGAAGTTATCGAGGTCTCCCCCGAAGTAGGCCGCCTGGCGTTCAGGCGCCATTACCAGCCTCACGTCGGTGTACTTCTTGTACCTGTAAAGCCAGAACTCTCCGTCATGATACAGGCTCACAATGTTCGACCTGAGGCCCGTCTGGTCCAGGCTTTCCTTTTCGATTTTGGCGATCGCCGCTTTCCGGGCCTTGAGGGCATCCATCTCGCTCATGCCTGGTTTTACCGCCGCGCGCACGCGGTCCGTCACGTTTTCCATCGACTGCAGAATATTCAGTTCCAGATCGGGGCATTTCAGTTCCTCGGCCGGAGTCTTCGCGTAAAAGCCGAGCGCGACCAGGTCGTTTCCGGCGGTTGATAGCTTCTGAAGCTGGCCGACGGCGACGTGATGGTTGGTCAAAATGAGCCCGTTCGGACTGACGAAGGAGCCTGATCCGCCGTCGTTGAATCGAACGCTGGACAGGCGGATATGATCCAGCCATTGCTGGGTCGGAGTGAATCCGTAGCGTTCCTTGAGCTGTTTAGACGGGGGATTGTCGAATGTCCACATGCCCTCGTCACCCCAAACGCTGGACGTGCCGAGAACTGCGGCGAGCAGCACAAATGTCACTGGAAGTCGGAATTGCATACTGGTCCTTTTTTGTTAATTCTACCGGAATTAGAGGACGAGGTGGGGAAAACACCACCGGGCCGGCCTGAGAGTGAAATGGGACAAGCGAAAGGGGACCAAGGCCGGCCCGGTACTGCTCATGCTGCAAAGAGTCTCAGCTTGCGATACGCTTGGCTTCACCCTTAAACAGCTCAAGCTGAGGAGTGGAGGAAAGCAAAACCAGACCATCCACGGAATGAGTTGTCGGCCGAGGATAATTCTCAAACTGCACGGAGGCGACTCGTCCGTCCCGACTGATGTGCAAAATCACTCCCTGTCTCGTCGGGTCCGTCCGCAAGGCGACGAGTGCTTTGGCTGGCCACTTCCGGCCGACAACATCTTTCCCATCTTGCATGCGCGTCATTGATAGCACATGGGTCTGACATCGGAAGGATGAAGGATGAAGGATGAAGGATGAAGGATGAAGGGGAACAAAGGATGAAGGATGAAGGATGGAGAAGGAGGGAAAATCCAACCGCCTTCTTCATCCTTCATCCTTCATCCTTCATCCTTTGTTTTCCTTCATCCTTCATCCTTTGTTTGCCAGGTGCAACCAGACGTGCCGTATCATCTGCCAGGGAGAGCGGTCGTAGGCGAGGGCTGGGTAAATCCCGGCAACGAAACCGAACCCGAGGCTCCACAGCACAGCCAGCTTGAACAACCAGTCACGAGGCCGGGCATCTTGCACCGCGAGGATCAACACGGGGATCATCGGAAGGAGATAACGGGCTGAGAAGCCCGTCCCGGCACCCCAGGCATCGTAGCTGGCGTTTAAGAGAAAAAAAGCCACCGCCGGCAGATAGCGGTAGCCGCCTTTCCTGAACTGGAGGAAGCCCCAAATCAGGAAGGGGAAGAAAGGCAAGAGGCCATCCTTCGGGTGACCAAGGAGGCCGAAGAGACCGTCAAACCGGATGCTGAAAGGCGCTCCGACAAGAGCGGAGCTTCCTGGTGCCGAAACATGAGCCCCAAAATGCAGCAGACTGAAATGTCCAACGTCCGAAAATATAAGCTGGATGACGCCGATAGCAACGAAAAGGGCTGCTGTAGACGAGCCGATCAGGACGATTGCGCGCCTCTTATCCCCTTGCCAGAAAGCGCACCCCGCCATTACGAGCAGGGGAAGAAACAGTGGATAGCGGATCAGCGTTCCGAGGAAGGCCAGTATGGCCAGGACCGGAAGGCTCTCACAAAACAATACACCTATCCAAGCGGCCGCAGCCCACGGCTCAGTCCACAGATCCCTGGCATAACACCAAAGCGGAGTTCCGAGCGCCAGAAGCGCAGCCCAACGCGCGTCGTCGCCTGTCTTTCTGCCGAAGTACCAGATCGCGGCGAGTGTGACGGTCATGACTATCCAAATGCAGGCGGGTTCGACCCACCGGGTCCCACGGAGAGGAAGGACGAAGGGGGCGAGCATCATCGGTAGGAAAGGGGCATGGTAGCTATACTGTCGGCCGTCTGGCCCTTGGTCGACGTGATGGTCCAACCGGTCACGTCGAAACCGGGCCCCCGTGTCCCAATCTCCCCGCTCAGCCTGATCGTAGTTGTTTGAGACATCAAAATCCCAATCCTCGATAAGGCTGTTCACCACGACGAGGTAATGCGGGGAATCACCCGAAAGGACCATCGGCGGAGAGAGAACCGCGTCGCCGATTCGCAGGTGCATCACACCCTCCGCTTCGGCGTCCGATACCGGCCCCTGAAGCAGAGACGAGAGGAAGTAGAGCGCGGTGACGAGCAGGAGGAGCCTGTCGGCTTTGCGATGGAGCATGGGTTACTTGGGGTCAAGAAAAGTCTAGCCCGCGGCCGTAAACTTCACCTTCCCGAATTTCCGTTTGCCCACGCGGAGAACCAGTTCAGACTGTCGATCAGGCGTAAGGGCAAAGGTTGGGTCTTCGACCTTGTTGCCGTCGATTGACACCCCGCCGCTTTTGATCAGCCGCCTGGCCTCCGACTTCGAGGGCGCGAACTGCACCTGGGAGATCAAGTCAGCGAGTTGGATCTCGTTTCCGGTGAGAGGAATCGTGAATTCCAGCATTTCCTCGGGGTCTTCCCGTCGCTGAAACACCCGGGAAAAATGCGCCCGAGCGTGCTCTGCCGCCTCGCCGGAGTGGAAGTCCGAGACAACCCGGTAAGCCAGGTCGGCCTTCACTTGCATCGGATGAGCGGCGCCTGATTCGACCTCCCGCTTCATCTTCTCGATCGCTGAGTACGGGAGGTCGGTCAGTAGCTCGTAGTATCGCCACATCAGCTGGTCGGTTATTGACATGACTTTCCCGAAGATTTCTTCGGGAGCTTCCATGATGCCAACGTAGTTCTTGAGCGACTTGCTCATCTTCTCGACCCCGTCCAGCCCCTCAAGGATCGGCGTCATCAAGAGAACCTGAGGCTCAAGCCCGTATTCCCGCTGGATATCACGCCCGACTAGCAGGTTGAACTTCTGGTCGGTTCCACCCAGCTCGAAATCGGCCTGCAAGGCGACGCTGTCGTAAGCCTGGGCCAGCGGGTAGAGGAGCTCATGAATAGAGATCGGCTGGTTGTTGGCCATCCGTTTGGCGTATTCGTCGCGCTCGAGCATTCGGGCCACGGTGTATTTGGCGCACAGCCGGATCCATTCCTCCGACGTCAGAGCCCCCAGCCAACGGCTGTTGAAGTCGACAACCGTTTTCTCAGCGTCAAGGATCTTGAAGACCTGCTTCTTGTATGTCTCGGCGTTTGACAGGATGGCTTCGCGGGAAAGCGGAGGCCGGGTTTTGTTCCGCCCGGTTGGATCGCCGATCAAACCGGTGAAATCGCCTATCAGGAAGATCACCCGATGGCCCAGATCCTGGAAATGCTTCATTTTCCGAATCAGGACGGTGTGTCCCAGGTGAAGGTCCGGGGCGGTGGGATCAAACCCCACCTTGACCGTCAGCGGCTTGCCGGTCCGCTGGGACTTCTCGAGCTTCTTGCGCAGCTCTTCCTCATTGATGACATCGGCCGCTCCTTTCAGGAGATAAGCCATTTGCTCGTCGATTGTCATGTCGTTTGTTTTCATGGGAAACGGCCTCCCGCGGAATGACACGGAATAGAAAAAGCGCGCGGAAGACGCGGAAGCGAACATTCCGCGCTTTCCGCGTGCTTTTCTATTCTGCGTTATTCCGCGGGATCACACCATCATGCCATCGCGATAGCCCGGGCGGGCCCACGGGAGGGCGTGCGGACCGGCAAGGTGAGCGACCTGGGCTTCGAGAGCTTCACACTCTCGACGCGTCATCTTGGTCGTGAAGGCGCAGGCCTGCTGGATATTCTCCTCCAGGTTCTGCATCCCGACATGGCCGATGACGGCGGTCGCAACGCCTGGCTGGCTCCACACGTACTTCAAGAGCTCGGGTACGGGTGCCGATTCTTCGACGCCTTTGATAACCTTCATCGCAATGACGCCGACGTTCTTTTCCCGTGCGACCGGTAAAGCCACTTTGCCGAAATTGCCGTACTTGGTCGCGTTGAGGGCCAGGATGCAGACGTCTACGGGGAGCTTCTCGATCATTTCCTTCGACTTTTCGGCGCTGTTCATGCTGGAGAAACCGATAAAGCGCACCGTCTTGGCTTCCTTGAGGCGGATGAACTCTTTCCAGATGCCCTGTTCCAGCGCGGCAATATCCTCCGACTTTTCGATGCTGTGAAGCATGAGAATGTCGAGGTAATCGACCTTCAGGCGTTTCATGGCGCCTTCGAATTCCGCCATGCCCTTGGACACGTCTCGGTTATCGATTTTTGTCGACAGGATGATTGACTTCCGGTATTGCGGCAGGATATCTCCGAATCGTTCTTCGCTGCTCTTGGAGCTTTGCCACTTATACTGGGTGGCGGTGTCGAAGAGGTTGATCCCTGCCTGGATCGACTTTTCGATCATGGCCTCCCAGACGCCGTCTTTGTTCTTCAGGAAGTTGGAGCCCCCGCCGAAGGAAAGGATTGAAACGTCGAGGCCCGTCTTGCCCAGGGGCCTTTTGGGCATGGCCGGCGCCCCGCTCATGCTGTTCGACAAGGTTCCGATCGCACCCAATCCTGCAGCGGAATGTTGCAGGAAACTGCGTCGAGAGAGTTTGGATTTCATTTATGGTTTCCTTTCTTGGGCCACTTGACCCCCGGCCGGAGCGTATTTTGCGGACACACTGTGGATGACCTTGTCCGCCTTTTCATGCTTGCTTGGCGTATAAGTGACGACGGCTGTATCTTCGTTTCCTTCTCCGCCAATCGTGATCTTTCCCCGGTAAGAAATATTGAAGTTCTCGATGATATGGGCCTGGACGGCGTAGACGTAAGTTCCAGGCTCGATGCCTCGTTGCTTGCAGTCGACTTTCAGAGTATGGCTACCTATGGGAGGAGTCGGCTTACTGACCGCGTCATACTCGGCTTCGGTCGCCTTGTCCCAACCTGCCACCGTGGTCCAGGCCGGGCATATGGTTGGGTCGTTGAACCCGCCGTAGGCCAGGTATTCGCTGATGAAAAGCGTCTTCGCAAACTCGCCGTCTTCCTTTTCCAGCCAGATAGCGATTTGATAGGAAGGTTCGAGACCTTCCGCCGCCGCGAAGGCGTAAGTGATATCCAGCGTCCCGTCTGCCGGCTCTGCTGCAAGTCCGATCCCTGAGGAACCCAGGAGTGCAGCAAGGAGAAGCAGTCCGAAGCGGCTGGGCTTAGACAGAGACATGGCGCATTTTTATAGCAGGGATTGTGGAAAAAGTAAACGACCGCAAGGGCGCTGCACCCTCCCATCTGCCCGATTTGTGCTATCGTGCCGTCCTGCAACTGACCGTGCCGCCGATCACCGCATCTGAAGCGGAGACTCGGTTAAAAAGGAGGTTGCTTGCTGCACAGCTAAAGGAAGTGCCTTATGAGAAAGTGTTTTTTGGTCTTTATCTGTTTCTGGCTTATTCCGGCCGGTTTGCGCGCCGATGTTTTCTATTTTCCGCATTTGGCCGATGGTCAGGGGACATACACGCTTTTTTCAATCACGAACCACTCCGAGAGAGTGGCCACCGGCGATTTGAGCCTGTTTACGCTCGAAGGGAGTCCTTTGACGCTCCCGTTTGTAGGCGGCCCGCAGTCGGTCTTGCCTTTGTCTCTCGCTCCTCACTCGACTCAACTTTTCATCACCAGCGGTACTTCGAACCCCGTTGTCAGCGGCTGGGCCAAGGTGCAGCTGAGTGAGGAGAACGTCACGGGTGCCGCCATGTTCCGTTACGGAGATGGCCGTGAAGCGACGGTGCTTCCATCAAAGATGGGAAACCAAATGTCGTTTTACGTGGAGCGCTCAGCCGAGTTGGAGACTGGGATTGCGTTCTGCCGGACTGGAGCGATGCCCCTGGATTTGTCTCTGTACAACAGCAGCGGCAAACTGATTGAAACTCGCAGTTTTCAGTTCAGTGGAAAGAAGATAGCCCAGTTCCTGGGCGAGTTGTTCACCGCCCTGCCGGCCCACTTCAGTGGGAGTCTCATCATCGAGTCCGGTGTCCCGTTCACCGCTGTCGGTCTGCGATTCGGGCCTTCGATCCTGTCAGTGGTTCCCGGTTTTGATTTTGTCAGTCACCAGACGTACTTCTCTCCGAACAGCGGAGTGGAAGCGGCCATTCTGAAGGCGGTTGAGGAAGCCAAAAGTCAAATTGATGTCGCTGTCTACTCTTTCACCTCGGAAGCTCTCGGCACCGCCCTAATTGCGGCCAAGAACCGAGGCGTCAGCGTCCGCGTCGTCCTGGATCTGAGCCAGGGTTCGGCACCCGGACAACAAACTGAACGACTGATTGCCGCCGGGATAACGGTGACCAAAGTGAAGGGGGTCAATCACCGGTTCACGATCTTCGATGGCCACCGGGTCCTGACTGGCAGCTATGACTGGATGCCGTCGGCCGCGCTGAACTACGAGGATGCCCTCTTTCTGACAACCCCTGAAGTGGTGACCGAGTACATCAAGCAGTTCAGCCGGCTGGCGCAGTAGAGAACCGCGGATAGCGCGGATATACGCGGATAGCGCGGATTCATCTATCCGCGTTATCCGCGTATATCCGCGCTATCCGCGGTCACCCTGTTCCCACCGTTCGTGCGTCATGCGCGCCAGCGCATCATCCATGATCCCTTCGAGGTCCAGGCGTTCCTCGATTTTCTCGATCGAAGCCGGGTTGCTGCGGGTCTCAGGGTGCTTGGGTACGAAAAGCGAGCAGCAGTCGACATCGGCGATTGTGGAAATATCGAAGGTGCCTAGCCGACGCGCCTGGGTGATGATTTCCTCCTTGTCATCGCCAATCAGGGGGCGGAGCAAGGGCAGTCGTGCTGCGGAACCAACGGTGTGAAGGTTTTCCAGGGTCTGAGACGCGACCTGGCCAATGCTGTCGCCCGTTACCAGCGCCAAGGCCCCTCGTTTCTGGGCGATGGTCTCCGCCAGACGAACCATGAGGCGTCGGTAAAGGATCACGCGAGTCTCAGGTGGCGTAAAAGCGACCACCTGCCGTTGCGCCTCAGCGAATGGGACGAGAAAAAGATCCGAGTTGAACTGATACTTGTCGAGCACCGCAACTAGCTGGCGCACCTTGTCTTGAGCCTCCAGCGTCGTATGCGGGAAGCTGTGAAAGTGGACGAAGATGGCCCGACAGCCCCGTTTCATGATCTTGTAGGCAGCGACCGGCGAATCGATCCCGCCCGAGAGCAAGACGACGACCTTTCCCGAAGAGCTCAGGGGCAGTCCTCCAACACCAGTCAGGCGGTCGAAGTAGAGGAGTGCAATGTTGCCGGCGAGCTCCAGATGGCAGGTAAGGTCGGGACCTTCCAGACGAACCCTGCGTCCCGACTTTTGGAAAAGAAAGGCTCCAAGTCGCTCGTTCACCTGTTGAGAATTGAGCGGGAAGTTTTTGTTCGAACGACGAGTGCGCACGCAGAAGGTTTCGAAGGACCGGTCCTGCATCAGATCCCAGGCGGTCGCGCCAATCTTGTCGAGGTCCTGTTCCAGCTGCCAGGCCGGGGAAGCCGAAACGAGGCCAAAGACCTTCTGGAGCCTGGCTCCAATTTCCTCAATTGGGGAGCTATCGATCAGCTCCACCACGATCCGTCCCTCCATCCGATGGACCGCCCTGTAAGGCAGTCCCCTCAGGGCCCCGCTGATGTTTTGCACCAGAATCTTCTCAAAGTATGAGCGGTTAAGCCTTTTGAGACTGATCTCGTGATAATGGCAGACAAAACAGCGGGTCATGGTGTGGACGTGTCGGGATCGAGCCGAAGGAGAAGTGGATCAGTCCTTCACTTGATCTTTTCGACAACCATCGTTACCTCTTTTCGGTTGTCTTTCAACTTGTAGTAGATGTGAACGTAGGCGCCTGGTGCGAAGTCGCTTCCCCTGATGGAGGCATCGGTCAGGACGAAAGTCTCCGTCCGTTTCTTGTCGGACGTGTCGATGACAATCTGTTCGGCGGTGATGGTTTTCACCGTACCATACACATCGAAAGTGCGTTCTTCGATCGGCTTCTCTTTCGTCCAGAGTCTCCAGAAGCAAGCCGGCTGAGTGGCGAGAGCAAGCGATATGGCGATCAGGATCAATCGATAAGGACGATTCATCCGAGTGATTGTATCCGTTGATTCCGTACAACCTCAACCTTGTTTTGTGTCAAACGGTGACATCGTCAGGCAGTGACGAGGACTTTGCGGAGGAGTTCCTGGACCCGAATCTCGATTTGGTACCGGATGATCCGCAGAGAGCAGATCACATCGGAGGTCTGACCGCGAACGGCTGCGGTGTTTGCGACTCTCCAGTCTTCCACTTGGGTGCTGGCGCTTAATGGGGGAAGCGTGAGCTGGCCTTGTTCCGAGATCTTGACGACAAAATCGAAGTCTTCGAGTTTCGCTGAATTCAGAGCGATCGGATGATCCTCAGACGTGTAGACCGCGACTTCATTCATCGCCCAGACAATGTAGGCGCTCGGCGGCTTGGGATCCGGGCAGGCACTCTCTACCTCAATCGTCTGCCCGGCGTAGTAACGGGCAAATGCCTTTCCCATCAGACTACGCGCCCCGGTGCCAGGGCTGACGAACAAGATTTTCGGTTTGGCCATGCTGAATCAAGCATAGCAAAGCAGGCAGTAAGAAAGAATGCTTCTGTCGTTTAGAATAGGAGCCATGGTCAGTCAACGAGTCAGCTTGCTCTTCCTTCTCACTTTTTCAGTCTCCTTTTCTGGCGCTTTCGCTCAGACCACATGGGTGGTCCCCCAGAAGCGGACCGGGATTCAAATTGATGGTTTCGTTCAAGAGTGGGAAGGCATCCAGGGGTTACGGCTCGAGGCGGGTTCGCCCGGCGTTCAGGCCGAGGCGATCAGTCAGGCTGAAGACGTGAACGTCATCGTCAAGGCTGTCTGGGACAAGGAGAACCTCTACCTGGCGCTTCAGTGGAAAGACAACACTTGGGATATCGAACAGGTTTTACGCCAGCAAGCCGTCTGGTTGTCTCCCCAGCAGCAGAGACGCGATCGGATGCTTTTTTACGATTTTCTGAAAATCCAGATCAGCGACATCGATTTCGATTATGTCCTGTGGCTAACTCCGCGCATTAATAACCGGGGCCCCTACTCCTGGGGCCGCCTCCTCGCTGGCGGCAAGCGAATGGAAAAGGCGACCTCTCCTCCAGCGATCAGTTCCCGGCAGGCTGATGGCACCGCGACGGTGGAGATCCTTTTCCAGTGGAGCGAACTGCAGACCAAACCCAAGGAGGGGAAGGCTCTCCCTCTGACCCTGCTGCTGGCCGATAGCGATCTTCCCGGGAAGCCGCTCGAGTTGAAGCTTAAGCAGTTGAAAAGCCTGGTATGGACCGGGACGATTAAGCTGATGAACTAGAGATCGCCCCGGTACGTTGATAACTTTGCGGAGAGGAGCGCATCTATAACATGGTGATGCTTGACTACCTTGGCCGATTCGCCTTAATTGCAGTCGCGGCCTCTTTCCTGGGCCAGACGCCGGCGCCCGCTACTGCTAAGTCACCGGACCCTGCCGTGGAGCGTGTAGAGAAGATGCTGGAGGATCTCGAGGCTCGCGAGATGGCCAAGAACAACGAAAAGCGGACATACACTCTGACCGAGCCCGACTTGAATGCCTATTTGGCTGCCAAGATCGCGGAACGACCGCGCAAAGACGTCGAGAGCCTTAAGGTGGAAATGAAGGAAGGGTTTTTCACGACCCACATCCTGGTCGACTTCGACCAGGTGGAGATTAAGGGCGATTCGATGACCAAGACCCTGGTCAAGGCCATCCTCCACGGGAAGCAGACAATTGAGGTGGACGGACGACTCCAGACCGACAACGGAAAAGGCACTTATCAGGTCGAACGAGCGAGTCTCAATGGAATGCCGCTGCCCTCAGCCCTTGTGAACTCGATCCTCAGCTCCGTCGGCCGCAGGCAGGATCCGCCTTTCGACCCCATCGAACCGTTCGATTTGCCCTATGCGCTAAAGACGGTCAAAGTGACGCCTGGCAAAGCGGTTCTCGAGACGTAAAAGGTCATCCACGACTTACACGAATTACACGAATTGCGGCTTGCAATTCGTGTAATTCGTGTAATTCGTGGATGACCTTTTTTACGTCAAAAGACC
>Ga0105092_10001091_pt1 | contig 14461 bp, 13 predicted proteins | sample PPLLak2March2015_FD_87021 | JGI IMG/M metagenome (GOLD analysis project Ga0105092, IMG submission 87021) | Freshwater sediment microbial communities from Prairie Pothole Lake near Jamestown, North Dakota, USA - PPLs Lake P7 Core (1) Depth... | ecosystem: Environmental > Aquatic > Freshwater >... | reverse complement strand
GTCCTTGAGGTCCTTGAGGTCCTTTTCAAAGCGCCACGGTCGCACTCCGTGTGATTTTGCTGTCCTAGTTGGCCCGCCTGAAGTGCCTGTCGGCAAAATTCAGGTACTGCGCCCAGTCATAGTCCGTCACCGCATGTCCGCCTGTCCGGATGTGATAGCCGGTGGTTTTCCCCGCCGGCGTGTTGACAGGCGGCATGTCCGTAACCCCTAGTCCTTCCTTCCCCAAAAGCCGGTAGACCTGATCGGCGTGGACCAGGGACAGGAACTCGCCTTTAGGGTCCGCCCACCGGTCTTCCTCGGCGCTCGCAACGTAAACCGGACGCGGGGCGATCAGCGCGAGAAGCATGTGCTGATCGACCGGCAGCTTGTCTTCGGCGTCGCTATACTTCCTGAAATTCGCGCAAAACCAGTGCGGAAACGCGTCGTTAATCACCTTTACGGTTTCTCCGAACCGGCGCCGGCTCAACGCGGCGCCGCCGCAGCCGGAGTCGTTGGAAATAACGATCGCGAACCGTTCATCCTGCGCCCCGGCCCAGAGCGATGTCTTACCCAGCCGGGAGTGGCCGAATACGGCGACTCGTTTGGCGTCGACGGAGTCGTCCTTCTCCAAATAATCGAGGGCGCGGGAGAGGCCCCAGGCCCAGGCGCCAATCGAGCCCCATTCTCCCGGATCCGGCCGGGTTTGCCCGGGATGGTAAAAGAGCGGATGAATGCCGTTCTGAAAACCATCGTCAAAATCCGGATCCAGGTCTCCGTAGTAGGCCGTTACCAGGCCGTAGCCCCTTTCCAGTATCTTCTCGACCGCCCAACTGCTGGCCGAAGCCCCTCTTGAGGCCTCGGTCGCCCGGTTGTCCACAACTCCCGGTCCGCCGTTCCTCATCCATTGGGTCGATAGCCGAATTCCCGGATCCGCCCGCACTCCCTGGTTTCCCGAAAACCCGAGTCCGAGGAAGACCGGAACCCGTCCTTTCGCGGTCGCGGGCAGGTACATAAGGAGGTCCATCCGCGGACCGTTCTTGTCCGAGGTGAAGTAGAGCGTGACCTCTTTCCGAATGGCGGTGCCGCCCAGGGCGGCCTTGTCGGCCGCGATCACTTCAGACTTGACCGGGATCTTCTTTCCCGGCGTCGTGCCGTAGACGTGCTCCTCAAAAAGCTGCAGGATCTCGCCCCGCCTTTTGTCCCGCCAGCGTTTGGCAGTGCTGACCCGTTCGCCGTTGGCCATCGTCAGTGCGTCGGGAAGAACGTACTGCGGGACTTTCGATTCGTCGTAGTTGATGTCCGGACGCTGAGTTTGAGCCACGCCGGGGCTAAACAAAATCACACCGGCCGCAAAGAAGAAAAACAGGGCACGTGTTCGCATGGTGAGACTCTAGCCGCAAAGGATCGATGATGCCAAGAGTTTCCCTCCGTTGCTGAAAAACTCTGCGTGTTTTGCCCAAAACCGATGCGACTTTTAACACTCTTCTGGTTCTTAGAGGTTTTTGAGCAACTTCTGCGGAGAGCCGAAATCACAGAAAACAGCGGGCGGAACGATGGTGACAAGAGTTTGGCACCGGGGTTGCCCTAGAAGAGAGCAGGAGGTCATGCAGATGAAGCGAAGTTTATGGGCAGTTGTTTTGTTATTGGCTATTTTCCTCGGTTTTAATTTCCAGGCGGCCGGCTCAGCGAAATACACCAAAGAGACCGGCAAGAAGTGCAAATTCTGCCATACAGCCGTTCCGGCGAAGGACGCCACCGATCCGAAGCTCAACGAGGACGGCGAGTTGTTCAAAAAGAACAACTACAAGCTGACCGAAGAGCAGAAGGCAAAAGCAAGTTAGACACCCCTCTTTCAATAGTCCCCTCTTTCACCTTCGAGGCGGGACGGCTCAATCAGGCCGTCCCGCTCCGATGATCCCGCCGAAGTGGTAGAACCGGCCGCTAAGTCGTAGAATAAGAAGAATCTCGACACCCGCCCCAAACCCAAGAAGGAGGAGAAGTATGCCCAGTTATATTGTGCTCGGACAATGGACCCAGAAAGGGATTGAGAACATAAAGCAAAGCCCGGATCGGCTGACGAAGTTCAGGCAGCAGGTCAAGTCGCTTGGCGGGGACCTGAAGGGGTTCTATCTGACCATGGGACAGTACGACTTCCTGGCCTTGATGGAAATGCCCGATGACAGGGCCCAGGCGCGACTCACTCTCCAGCTGGCAGCCCTGGGGAACATCCGCACAGAAACCCTGAAGGCCTTTAACGAGGATGAATACAGGGAGATTGTCGGGTCGCTGAGTTAGGGTTGAAGGCCGTTCATCGTTCACCGTTCACCGTTCCCGGATTGATCCGTGACCAATACCCTCAACGGAAACCGAAACGGTGAACGGTGAACGGTGAACGGGCTACTCAACGTAGCTGTCGAACACCCGGACCTTCTCCCAGTTTGCGTTGTTCTGCTCGATGAACTTCTGGTGCCTTGGCGCCACCTGGTACCGGTCCTGATCCTCTTTAGTCTTAAACACGATGTGAAGGGCGACGTCAAAATCCGTGACGTTCACCTCCCGCTTCAGATCCTGCGCCAGGACCCCGGCTGCGAAAAACACTTCTCCCGGATGTCCCTTCAGATGCTCCCGGCAAGCCGTGACCAACTTGGCTTTCGCCGGGTCGGATCGGTCTTTCAGGGTAAAGAAAACATTGTGAGCCACCATCTTCTTGACTGCGCCACCCGTTTGGCCGGCGGAACGTACGCCCGAGAAATAAAAAACAGCAACAACGACCAACAGTGAAGCCGAGAAAGCGACATATCGATTCATCTTCATGGTTGCCTCCCTATTTCGTATAGGATTCACGGGATTATGCATTCAGGCGCTTGGTTACCTGCCGCACAAAAGCGCGGGGGGACAGGCGGACGGTGAAGGCGAGAAGGCGGTTCTTAAAGCCCGGGATCACGATGAGCCGGCCCTGCCGGAAACCCTGATAACCGGCTCGTGCGACCGTGGGTGCATCCATCACCCCAAAACTGAACAGGCGTGATCGCTCCAAATCCGCTTTCGCAGCGAATTCGGTCGTCGTGGGCCCGGGCGCGAGGCAGGTGACTTTGATCGGCGTCCCTCTAAGCTCTTCGCCCAAAGCTTCGGTGAAGTGGAGAACGTAAGCCTTGGTGGCGTAGTAGACCGCCATGCCGGGGCCGGGCTGGAATGCGGCTGTCGACCCCACATTCAGGATACCCCCCCTGCCTCGTTCCAGCATTCCCGGGAGAAACAGCCGCGTCAAATGAGTGAGAGCGGCGATGTTTACCTGGATCATCTGCATTTGCCGGTCGGCGGGAAGCTCCGTGAACTGGCCGTGCGCGCCGAAGCCGGCGTTGTTTACCACGACGTCCACGGGAATCCCGGCCTGGCTCAACTCGTCAAAGATTTCCCGGGGTGCTTCCGGGCGGCTGAGGTCCTTGGAAATCGTTCTGACTCCCACGGTGCAGCGGCTCTGCAGGTCGCGGGCAAGCTCATCCAGGCGATCCTGCCGGCGCGCCACCAGAACCAGGCTCCCGCCTTCGGCTGCAAACAGTTTTGCCAGCTCGGCCCCCAAGCCGGCTGAAGCGCCGGTGATGAGAACGGTGTCGCGGGTGTTGAGCATGGGTTAGCGCTCTGAAAAGACCTCAAGGACTCCAAAGACCCCAAGGACCCGATGCTCTGTCGTCCTTGAGGTCCTTGAGGTCCCTGAGGTCCTTTCCGCTGTCGTTATACCGCGACCGCTTTCTGGCCGGCCGCATCCCATTTCAAGTACTTGCGGGTTCGGAAGGACTGGACGCCCATCATCGTCACTACGACTCCCTGATATGCCAACTCGGCGTCGCATTTCAGCGCGTCGCCCTTGCGTATGGCGGCCTGCAGGTTGCGGTGATGCAATGTAACGTCCTCCGCTCCCTTTTTCTCGTACTTGATGGCCTCAGGCTTGGCTGCTCCGGACGGGTTAATCCTGTCCTCGCGGCTCGCTTCCTGAGGAGTGATGACAAAGCCGGTGCGGGTAAACTCTAGGGTTGCCTTATTCCCACGAATCACATGGTCAATCGGCGTGTCATTGGCCATCGAGGAGATCAGAACGACTGTGGGCCCGCCCGGATAGTCGCTCAGGATGTTGAAGGTATCCGGGATCTCAGCGACGCTGTTCACGTAGTTGAACTTGCCGCCGGTCGCCACCACGTACTCAGGGAAGGTCAGGGCCACCGCCTTCAGAATCCTCGTCACGCGGTGAATGAACAGATCAGTTGCGATACCTCCAGAATAGTCCCAGTATCGCCGCCACTGGAAGTAGCGCCGGGGATCCCAAGGCCGCTTGGGCGCAGGACCGAGCCAGGCGTCCCAATCAAGATTCACTCCGGGCTTCGCATCCTCGTCGATCGGACCGGCCCAAAAGTCACCCGAGTAATTCCTGGAGTAGTCGATCTGGGCCATAACGACCTTACCCAGAGTCCCTTGCTTGATGTGCTGGTTGGCCACCTCGTAGGACTCGTCGGACATTCCCTGGACGCCGACCTGCAGCTTCAGCCCGGACTTCTTCACGCGATCAACGACCTCTTTGGCCTGTTCGATCGAATGTGTCATCGGCTTTTCAACGTAGACATGCTTTCCGGCAGCCAGGGCATCGAGAGCCATCTGGTGATGCCAATGTTCCGGGGTGGCAATCAAGACGTAGTCGATATCTTTCTGACTCAACACGTCCTGGTATTTCGTGTAGGGCTTGCCGCCTGTTTTGGCGGCCGCAGCGTCGAGTCGTTTCTTGTAGATGTCGCAGACCGCGATGATGTCGATGTTATCGCTCTCCTTCATCTTCATCAGCGCGTTCATGTGCTCATTGGCCATTCCGCCACATCCGATTACCCCGATCCTCAGCTTGTTGTTGGCCCCCTGCACCGCCGCATAGCTCTTGGCTGTCCATAAAGACGCAGTACTCGCACCAACCGCAACGTGTGTAATAAACCGGCGACGATTCATGTCTGGCTCCTTCCGTTTGGTAAGGCTGATTTTACCATCTTGCGATTCTGTCCGTCTTATCCGCGTTATTCGTTGGCGTCGAAAGAAACGGTGCATTACAGTAGCGCTCTAAAGACGGGAGGACAAACATGGGCACAATGCTTGGAATCATCTTCGGGTTTGTCGCCTGGTTCCTGGTGCGTTACCTGGTCTCCGGGATGTACACCGTTGATCAGAACGAACGGGCGGTTAAAACCTCGTTCGGAAGAGCCGAACGCCTGGGCGAAGCGACGATTCTCGACGATCCAATCGCGGAGCATCTGAGGCCGGAAGAACGCGAGCGATACAAGTACCCCCAAGTGCGGGTTATCCAGCCGGGCGGGCCGTACTTCAGATGGCCTTGGGAAAAGGTGCACAAGGTCAGCATCGCGACACAGACGGTCAGCATGGCCTTCGATCCTGAGACGCCGAGCGCCAACCAGGGAGGCACGGTGCTCGAGGCGGTCACCAAGGACCAGCTCAACACCGGCCTGCGCGGACAGATTCGTTACCGGGTTTCCGACCGGAATCTGTACGCGTACGTTTTTGGAGTCAAACAGCCGATTGTTCACGTGATGGGATATTTCACCTCGGTGCTGCGCGAGCGCATTGCCAACTTTGAGGCGCCCGAAAAGATCGAGCCCGAGCCAACCGGGCCTGGCCCTGTGCCGGAATTAGCCCCGGCTGCGATCGGCGTCTCCATCAACGATCTGCGCAAAAACCTGCGCGACATTAACGAGCATATGGACCGTGAATGCCGGTCTTCGGAGGCTCGGTATGGAATCGCGCTGGATGCGACGCTGATCACGGAGATTGATCCTCCGTCCGAGGTAGAGTCCGCGCTCGCAGCTATCAATACAGCCTACAACCAGGTCTCCTCGGATATCAGCCTGGCGCAGGCGGGCGCTGACCAGAAGCTGGTGCAGTCAAAGCGCGCAGTCGAGATCGAAACGCTCAAGGCGCAGGCCGAGATCGAACCACTGAAAGCGTTGGCTGATCAGCTGTATGAGCTGAGGAAAAACGGGAAAGATGCCCTTTACGCTTACATACGGAACGTGAGGCTGAAGTTGTTCAGCCAGGCGCGCCGCGTGGTCCTGGAGGTGAACCATGATTAGCTTTCCCATCGTCGCCCTTATCACCTTCGTAGGGATGTTCATCCTGACACCAATTGTAGCCGCCTTCTCCCGCGCTTTCGGGCTTTATGCGATTGTCTGGGAGGGGCAATGCCGAGTTTACGTGCTGTTTGGGAAAGTCGTCCTCATCCTGAACGAACCCGGCCTTCACGTGCTCTGGTTCAAACTCGGTCCCAAGGCCCTTCTGGTGAACTGGATAGGCCGGTGTTACGTCCTCGATATGAGGCGCGACCAGGAGTACCTGCGCAGCCAGCCGGTCAACTCGGAAGAGGGCGCCCCGATGGGGATCGGTATCTGGTACGAGATGTTCATCAGCGACCCGGTCGCGTACCTTTTCAAAAACACTGACCCCCGGGGCTCGCTGGCCGCTAATGTGGGTAACGCCACCGTACGCTGCCTCAGCAACATGAAACTGGCCAACATGCTGGAAAACCGCCACGGGATGAGCCAGACCGTGCGCGAAGAAGTCTCCCCCAAGTCGCACGAGTGGGGCTACCGGCTGGGATCGGTCTACATCCGCAAGGTCCATTTCCGGGACAGCGGAATGATCAGGCAAATCGAGGAGAAAGTCGTCAACCGGCTCCGGCAGGTGACGTCGGCGATCAAGCAGGATGGCGCCAACCAGGTGAGTGTCATCACGAGCACTGCAGAAAAGCAGGCGGCTGTGGAATTCGCGAGAGCCGAGGCGATGAAGGCCTTTATCCTCGGCGCCACGCTTCAGTCGATCGCCCGGGATCCGGAGATCCTGCAGGCGATGTTCGAGGTGCTTGAAACCCAGAACCTGATCGACGGCGAGGCCGATATCGTCCTGGTGCCGCCCGGAAATGATCTGTTGAAGCAGTTGCTGGCGGAGCGGCCGGTGAGCAGCAAAAGTGCGGGCGGCTAAGGGCATTTATCCACGAATTACACGAATCTACACGAAGTGGAATTAGTGTAATTCGTGTAATTCGTGGATGGCTTTTTATTCTATCTTCCCCGCAAACTCGGTCGCCAGAGCGGTTATGTCGCGGGCTTCCTTCAAGTTCGCAAAGCCGGCGATGACGGCGCCCTTGCGGAAAACCCACATGCCATCCAGGTACTTGTCTGTCCCGCTGAAACCCTCTTCGCCCACCTGGATCGCGGCCGGTTGACCGACCCTCTCCTTCAGCTTGGCGAACACCTGCTTCGCCGCTTCCGGAGAGGCTTCACGTATCAGAAAAGCCTTCCCGAAGTCGTACTGCACCGTGTAGCCGCTCTTCAGGATCCTGAGCCCGAGAACACTCTGCGGAATCAGCCGGAGGGAATTGGGCACCATCTGGCTGGCCGGAAACCAGGCCGTCACCGCCGGCGGCTCACTCTGCCCGCTGATCGATTTATCGATCATGGCCACGTACTTCTCGAGAGACGCGGTGTGATCCTTGGCGGGATTGGCCGCCAACTCCACGTAGTACTTGTCCTTCGCAAACGTGGCCTTTCGTGGGAGGATCTGCCCTGCCATCCCGATCTTTCGAGTCGGTTGGCGCGGATCACGATTCGCGAGGAATATGCCGTAAGCGTACTCCGGATCGGCCATCTCGGAGATATCGATCACGATCGTATCTTCGCCGCACTTGCAGGTTATTCCGTTCATCTTGGCAAAGCGGTAAATCAGGTATCCCTCGGCATTCCCGTCCATGTAGTCGTACAGATTATCCGGCTCATAGGAACGGGGCGGGCCATCCTGGCTCCAACCCTGCACCTGCGCGCAATCGGGCAGCTGCGCCCAGACTGACAGACTGACAAACTGACAGACTAACAACAGAACCCGCAGCGGCTTCATGCGAGCATCTCCTGAGCCAGGCTCACGCGTTCAGATACCCGCACGCCGTTCGGGCAGCTGACCGTGCAGACAGGGCAAAGGTTGCAGCGCTCACGCTGCGTCCGCTCGGGAAGCTGGAGATACTCTTCGCGCGCGAGACGGAACTGCCCGTAGCCTTCGGCGTAGGAGAGGTAACGGAGAATGTCGGACACCGGGAGTCCCTTGGAACAGGAGCCCTGGCACTGGCCGCAACTACGGCAGTAAAGCGGAGCGATCATCTCCAGTTGAGAGGCGAGCAGTTGCTTGTCTTTCTCACTGAAGTCCGCCTTCATCGCGCTCATGTTCTCGTCCAATTGATCCATGTCTGTGATACTCGGGATCGTGGTGTGGACGTTCTGGTCCTTAATGACCCATTTCAGAGCGGCTAGCATGGCGCCTTCCCGGCCCAGGGTCTCGCGCAGCTTGTCACCTTCCCTGACTCTCCGAAAGCCTCCGGCCATGACCTTCATGGCCACCACTCCCAAGCCGGCCTTGGCAGCCGACTCAATCAACGGCCCCATGGAGGCGTCCATGGAAAAATTGTAGGAGGCCAGGACCACATCGAGGTCGGCCTTCTTGCTGATGATCGCCGGAATCACTTCAGCGTGGCCGCCATGCGTGCTGACACCCGAGAAGCGGATCTTTCCCGCCTTTTTCGCTTCAGCCTGCGCCTCAAGAAACCCGTCGGAGATGTCCGCGGCTTTTGTCCTGCCATGCAGGTACCAGACATCCAGATAGTCGGTGTCCAGTTGCTTCAGGCTCTCGTCGAGATCCGCCAGCGCTTCCAGTTTGGTTCCCGACGGTGTTTTACTGGAAAGGACAAGGCTCTTCCGTTTTACCTTAAGTGCAGCCCCGACCATTTTTTCGTTGTTCCCGCCCTGGTAACGACGGGCGGTATCGAAGTAGGTGATACCGAGATCGGCCGCCTTTTCGATAACGCTCTGATCGGATGTGATCATGCAGCCGAACCCCACTGTCGTGACTTTCAGCCCGGTTTTTCCCAGTACCCGATACTTCAGTCCGCCCTGCTCAGGGGCGAGCATGACCGGCTCTGGAACCGGGAGCTTCGGACTCATTCGGGAGGCGATCGCAACGGTCGGAACCGCCGCCAACCCGGTCGTTAGAAAAGTGCGTCGCGATGAACTTTTTGACATATCGATCTTCTTCCTTCAGATATTTGACGCCTATTGTAATTACATCCACTTGTAGCCGCTAAGGTTATATGCTAAAAAGCAGCAGAATGAAAACAGGAATTTTACGTCAGTCCCGTCGAAGTTTCATCTGGAGCGCGGGTGCCCTGGCGGCCTCGCCCCTCCTTATCGCGCAACAGGCACCCGGAGGACCGGGCCCCGGCCCCTCGAAAACTCCCGACGCACGTTCGATTGTCGGACTTGTACACGGTGAAGATCGTCGCCGCAACGTTTACGAGTCCCTGCTCGCCATCGAGGACCAGGTCCTTCCGATCTTGAAAAGGAAGAAGAGTGTCGTCATAAAGCCGAACCTGGTTTCAACGCAGAACCAGGTGGCGGCGACGCATGCCGATGCGCTTCGAGGCATGCTGGACTTCCTGGCGCCGCGGTTTAAAGGGCCTGTTTTCATAGCCGAGTCCTCGGCCGGCCGCACCTGGGACGGCTACGATAATTTCAAATACACGCCATTGCCGGCGGAGTACAAGCCGCTCGACCTTAAACTGGTCGATTTGAACGAAGAAGGAAAATACGAGATCCTGCCGGTAATCAACGGCGACCTTCACGCGGTCCCGGTCCGGCTCGCAGCCCGGCTTTTGGATCCCGATGCATTTGTCCTCTGCGCCGCGGCCATGAAAACACACAATGTCGTCGTCGCCACGCTCTCGATCAAGAACATGGCACTCGGGGCTCCGCTCCGGAGCGCGCCCAAGGAAACGCCTCGTTGGAATGACAAGCGTCACTACCACGGCGGAGTACGGCAGACTCACTTTGACATTCTCTTGACTGCTCAGAAGATGAAGCCCTTTTGGGGTGCCACGGTCATTGACGGGTTCGAAGGCATGGAGGGCAACGGACCATCCAACGGCCAGCCGGTTGCCTCTCGCCTGGCGATTGCCTCGACCGATTTCGTGGCCGCAGACCGGGTCGGCGTCGAGGCGATGGGCATCAACCCTGATTGGATAGGCTATCTTAACTTCTGCTCTCAGGCTGGTCTCGGCCAGTACGACCTGACGAAAGTGGACATCAGGGGACCCAAGCTCGCCGACCTCGTGAAGAAGTACAGCCTTCATGGAGACATCGAACGCGAGCTCCAGTGGATGGGCCCGTTGAACGAGATCCCGCCAAAGCTGGGGTAGATCAAACGCGTGTTTTTTGTTATCCGCGAACCAACACGAACGGAGACGAACATGACGGTATGTTCGTGTTCGTTCGTGTCGGTTCGTGGATAAAAAAACCGGGGGGGGGAAGATGACCCGAAGATCCTTTGTCCTGCTTCTGCTGCTGCTCTGTGCCTTTTTCCTTACATCTGCTCAACAGCCCGCCAAGCCAGCCGCCGATCTGGTTATCCAGCATGCGAAGGTGGTCACAATCGACCCTCACAAGCCCCAGGCTGAGGCGATCGCCGTCGCTGGAGAGAAGATTCTTGCCGTCGGATCCGATTCTGAAATCGCCGCCTACATCCAGCCGGGAAGAACAACGGTCGTCGACGCTAACGGGCGCCTCGTTATCCCCGGGTTTAACGACACCCACGCCCACTTCGGGCCGATCGACCCGGACTATATTGAGCTGCGCTACATAACCGACCCGGGCGCCATCACGCGAGCCGTAGCCGGGAAGGTTAAGAACAGCAAGCCGGGCGAGCTGATTCGAGGCGGCCACTGGGAACACGAGATGTTCCGGGACAAGAAGTGGCCGACCAAGGAGTTGATCGACCTGGTCGCTCCCGACAATCCGGTTGCGCTGAGCCGGGCCGACGGCCACTCGGTCCTCGTCAACAGTTATGTCATCAAGGCGTCGGGGATCACCAGGGACACCCCCGATCCGTTCGGCGGCGAGATTCAGAAGGACCCTGCCACCGGCGAACCAACCGGGATCTTCAAGGAGACGGCCCAGAGGCTTCTGAAGTACAACGCGACCACGGTCCAGCGAACGGCCGAGGAGGAAGAAGCACGACGAGTCAAAGGCTGGCAGATGGCGTTCGAGATGGCGGCGAGCCTGGGAGTCACCAGCATCCAGCACGCCGGCGAAGGCTTTGGCGGCGTCTATCAGAAGTTGCTGGACGAGGGCAAATTGACGGCGCGCTTGGACGTCGACGGGAGGCTGACCGATGACCCGATGCAATTGAAGCAGTGGGAAGCGTTGCGCGCCCGGTATCCGCGAGAAGGCAACTGGATTCGATTCGGATATCTGAAAGGCTTCATCGACGGCACGCTGGGCTCGGGAACCGCGCTTTTCTTCGAACCCTTCGTCGACGAGCCGTCCAAGTCGGGGCTGGCGATGATGCCCTACGAGGAATTAGAGAGAAAAGTGGTCGTCGCGGACAAGATGGGGTTTCAGATCGGGATTCATGCGATAGGAAGCAAAGGCAATCACTGGATTTTGAATGCGTACGAGAAGGCGCGCTCGGTGAATGGCCGGCGGGACAGCAGACACCGCAGCGAGCACGCGCAGATTCTGACCGATCAGGACATTCCCCGCTTCGCGCAACTTGGCGTCATCGCTTCGATGCAGCCGACTCACTGCATTACCGACAAACGCTTCTGCGAGAAGCGAATTGGTAAGGAGCGCAGCCGGGGAGCCTATGCCTGGCGACGCCTGCTGAATGCCGGCACTCGAGTCGCGTTTGGAACCGACTACTCGGTTGAGCCGCTTAATCCAATGGAGGGCCTTTACGCCTCCGTCACCCGCAAAGACCGGCTCGGAGAGCCCGGCGATGGGTGGTTTCCAGATCAGAAGCTGAGCATGGAGGAGGCCATTCGGCTTTACACGCACGAATCCGCCTACGCTCAGTTCATGGAAGATCGGAAAGGCATGCTGAGGAAAGATTATCTGGCGGACATCGTGATCATGCACGATGACCTGATGATCATCCCGCCCGAAAAGATCATGCAGGCGAAGGTAGACTTCACGATCGTGGGCGGGAAGGTGGTTTTCAGGAGGGCTGCGGCTAAGCCTTAACAAGAGCCGCGCCGGGAATTCTGTAAATCCTGTTAATCCTGTCAAAGAGTCTTTGGACAAGATTAACAGGATTTACAGGATTCCCGGCGCGGCTCTATGACCGGGTTATAGGCCGAAGGGCTAACCGCCCATCGGTATCACGACTCTTACCGCTGTCCCGTCTATTTCCGGCCGCGACACGATCGCCAGGCTGCCGCCCAGGCGGCTGGCTCGCTCGCGCATTCCCAGGATCCCAAGCGAGCAGGAATTGTGCAGCCGGGCCGGTTCCACCCCACGGCCGTTATCTCGAACCTCGACGCTCAGCTCCGTATCCGACATTTGCAGGGAAACAACGGCTCGGGCGGCGCCGGAATGACGGGCCACGTTCGTCAAAGCTTCCTGCACAATTCGAAAGAGAGCCGTGCTGATGTCGCCGTGCAAATCCACCTGATCCAAGTGGCATTCGAGATCGCAGATTATTCCGGTTCTCTTCTGGAACTCGCCGGCTTGCCACTCAACTGCCGCGGCGAGGCCAAGATGATCGAGAATAGCAGGGCGCAGATCCTGCGAGATTCGTCGGACCGTTTCGACGCAGTTCCCCATCATGTCCAAGACGGATCGCAGACCGAAAGAGAGCCGGCTATCATAATCCTGCTCTTGGGCAATGTGGAATAGCTCCATCTTGAGGGCTGTGAGCGACTGTCCGAGCTCGTCGTGCAGCTCGTGGGCGATCCGTCTCCGTTCTTCCTCGATCACTGATTCCAGGCGGGCGGACAAACGCCGCAGGTCTTCCCGGGAAACCTGCAGTTCTTTCTCAGCCCGAGTTCGCTCCGTCACATCGACCAGGCTCAGTAACAACCCCTTCACCTCCCCTTGGGGATCCAACACCGGCTCGAGACTCCAATCCCAGTAGGTGGTCCCCCTTTCCGTGTCATTCGGGTAGTCGAAAGGCTTATTCAGAGCGAAATAGGAACGGCGGGTGCTGACGACCTCCCGAAAAATCGCTTCGTTCTCTTGATGGGGGTAAAGGTCAAAGTGATTCCTGCCGATGAAAAACGACGGTTCGCGTCCATCGGCATCCGCATAGGCCCGATTCACCCGAATGAAGTTGAAGTCGGTATCCAGGTAAGCGATCTTGACGTGGATTGACGAGAAGATGGTTTCGAGCAACTCATAGGTGCGACCCAGTTCCTCTTCCAGTTGCTTATGCTCGGTAATATTCCGGGAGATGCCGAGGGTACCGATGATCGCGCCGCTTTCGTTCTCGAGCGGAACCTTGGTCGTTGAAACCCAGGTCGTTCTGCCGTCATGCCATGTTTCCTTTTCTTCCTTCCCCACGATAGGCTGACCGGTCCGTATCACCTCCTGCTCGTCCCCGAAGGCTTGCCAGGCGTGCTCTTCCGAGAAAAAGTCGAAGTCACTCTTGCCGACCGCTTCCTCGGGGAGCTCGAGGCCCAGCCATGAGGCCTGAGAGCGGTTGATCCTCAAGAAACGCGAGTCGGCGTCCTTGAAGTAGATGTTATCGGGCGTATTGTTCATCAACGCCCGGAGAAACTTGGGCTCCCCCAAGTCATCGGTTTTCGCTTCGCTGATTTCGGCAAAGAGAATCAGGAAAGTCGCCCGGCCAGAAGAGCCAGTTTCCACTGGAGAAATCCAGGCGCGCAACGGGATGGGGGCTGAGTCCGAGCTCGGGAAATAGACAACCGCCGATCGAGGGGGTCCCCCAACCGCCACTGACAGCGTCTCCTTGGCGAGCGATTTGCCCCGCGTGCGGAAATCCTCATCGCGACCGGTCCGACTCAATAGAGTCTCGGCCAGATCGTTCCACTCGCGGAGCGAACCTTCCTCGTCGACTACTATAGCGGCCAGCGGGAGCGTCTGTATCGAGAAGCCCGTTGGGGCGAAACTGGGCATAGTTTAATTCCCTGCTCTCCCCCCTGGCCTACTGCGCGCGAGCATAGAGTTTGCGAGAGAGAAATTCAAGAGATTTGTGCTTGTTGTCCTTCTCGGTCCTTGTGGTCCTTGAAGCCCTTTGGTTATATTCACTAGGAAATCCTTGCATAGACCATGCGAATCGCCATTGCGTCTGATCACGCAGGTTTTGCCTACAAAAAGTTAATCGCCGAGTACCTGGCATCCAGGGGCCATGAGGTCCGCGATTTTGGCACCGACTCGGAGCAACCGGTCGACTATCCCGATTTTGTCCGTCCGGCGGCGCTCGCTGTGGCACGAGGGGAGTGGGAGCGCGGGATTGTCGTTGGGGGCTCCGGAAACGGCGAGGCGATGGCCGCGAATCGAGTGCGGGGCGTACGGTGCGCGGTCGCGTGGAACGAGGAGTCAGCCCGCCTCTCTCGTGCGCACAACGATGCCAACATGCTCTCGCTAGGCCAGCGGCTCGTGGC
>Ga0105092_10001090_pt1 | contig 14463 bp, 10 predicted proteins | sample PPLLak2March2015_FD_87021 | JGI IMG/M metagenome (GOLD analysis project Ga0105092, IMG submission 87021) | Freshwater sediment microbial communities from Prairie Pothole Lake near Jamestown, North Dakota, USA - PPLs Lake P7 Core (1) Depth... | ecosystem: Environmental > Aquatic > Freshwater >... | reverse complement strand
CCTGGTCGCTTCGGCTCTATCCGATATTTACTTTTCCTTCTCGGCAGCCATGAATGGTTTAGCCGGACCTCTGCATGGACTGGCGAACCAGGAATCACTGCGCTGGCTGATGGATGTTTTGGAAAAGTTTAATGGTGTGCCGAGCAAGGAAGAGCTGGAAGGCTTTGCCTGGGATACACTTAACTCCGGGTTGGTTATCCCTGGCTACGGTCACGGTGTGCTTCGCAAGACAGACCCGCGTTTCTCGACCTTGCTGGAATTTGGCAAACAGTATATGCCAGATGATAAGTTATTCAAGCTTGCGAACCTGGTATATGATGTCGTTCCCCAGGTGTTAATGGAGCAGGGGAAGGCTAAGGACCCGTGGCCGAATGTAGATGCTATCAGCGGTGTACTCCAATACCATTATGGAGTTAAAGAGTTCGATTTTTACACCGTTTTGTTCGGAATTGGACGATTGTTGGGTGTATCAGCAAACATCGTATGGGCACGGGCTTTGGGTCAGCCGCTCGAAAGACCAAAGTCGTTGACGACACAGATGCTGGAGGAGATAGCCATACAGGCAAAAGAGCCTGCGTAGATAGATTACGAATAGTATGTTTGTTTCTCAAAGGGATGCCTATTGGTTCAGGTATCCCTTTTGGTTTAAGGTAATCCCACCTCAGCGTGGCTGCCAGTAGGGTCAAGAACCGGACCTCATCGCTGCAAGGATATCATCCAGTTTATTCGCAGCCACACGCGCCACAGCTCCATTACCACCACCAAATTCGGACAGATGAGGTGTTTCAGTCGTTGCCGGATGGTTTTTGATTCGCCAATGTAATACCAATTAGGTACCACAAAAATGAAGGTTCCCCATAAACACGATTATTTAGATAGTATTACTTGACATTAGAGCGAAGTTAACGTATGCTCGTAAATAGTATTTGTCTAATGGTAATGAAAGGATTCTAAAGGGGATTACTATGAACAGATTATCTATAGCAAACTCCATCGACGATGCAGTTGTAGATGACCTAAAGGCATCCTTCCGGGGTAAGATCATACGACCTGTTGATACAAAATATGACAAGCACCGGAAAGTGTGGAATGGCTCGATTGACCGGCATCCAGAACTTATAGCACGATGCACAGGAGTTGCTGACGTTATTGAAGCCGTTCGATTCGCGCACTCGAATGAACTCCACACAGCTGTACGCGGTGGAGGTCACAGCTTTCCAGGACACTCAGTTTGCGATGGTGGTATCGTAATTGACCTTGGACGAATGAAAGGGATCCGTGTTGATCCTGAAGCCAGGACGGTTCGTGCACAAGCAGGTGTTCTCCTTGGTGAATTGGATCGAGAAACGCAAGTGTTCGGTTTGGCGGTTCCTGCGGGAATCGTCACTCATACTGGGATAGCCGGGCTTACGTTAGGTGGCGGTATGGGCTGGGTCCAGCGCAAGTTCGGACTCGCAATCGACAATCTACAGTCTGTCGACCTTGTCACTGCAGGCGGCGAGGTTATCAAGGCCAACAATAAGGAAAATTCTGACCTCTTCTGGGGAGTACGTGGCGGAGGGGGGAATTTTGGCATCGTGACAGAGTTCGAGTTCCATCTGAACCCGGTAGGACCTCAGGTCTTTGCCGGTCCCATCTTCTGGCGTATAGAAGAGGCAGCTAAGGTGCTGCGATTCTACCGTGATTGGGTTGCTGACAGCCCAGACGAACTTATGACAATCCTTACACTGCGCCGAGCTCCTGACCTACCGGTAGTCCCCTCCGAGTTAGTGGGCAAGCATGTCCTTGGCATCGTTTTCTTTTATTTGGGTCCTATTGAGGAAGGTGAAAAACTTTTGCAGCCCCTTAGATCGTTCGGATCGCCAGTACTCGATCTGGTTGGACCCAAGCAGTTCGTAGAACATCAAGCGTTTTTCGATCGATCATTCCCACCAGGATGGTGGTACTATGTGCGGTCATGTGACGTTTCCGAGCTTAATGACGACATCATCGACATCATGGTGGATTATGGGAGCCGGATTGCATCTCCCATCACAACCCTCGGATTATGGCAGATGGGTGGAGCCGTAGCACGCGTGGGCGTGAATGAGACTGCTTTCAACGGACGAAAAGCCGGGTTCACCTTCAATATTAACGGAAACACGATGTCTGCTGAAGGGTTCGAGCAGGAAAGGGAGTGGGCAAGGTCCTGCTGGACTGCGTTAGATCCATACCATACCAGCACATATGTAAATTTCCTCATGGAAGAGGGCGAGGAGCGTATCAGGCAGTCTTATAGCGCTGAAAAATATACCCGGTTGAAGATGCTCAAACGAAAGTACGATCCAACGAACTTCTTCCGGCTCAACCAGAACATCACGCCCGATTGACGCAGGTCAATCTCCGGGAGTCCGACCATGGAGAGCTACCAGCTTCGCCTTCATCCGTACGGGAGACATTGCATATAGAGCATAGACAAACGTGCCGAGCATAATAATGGATGCACTTAGATAGGGCAGAAGAATATTGATATCAAACAACATACCTGCAAATAATGGTCCTGCGACTCTTCCCAGGCTTTGAAAAGAATTGTTTAGACCGAGTGCCATACCCTGACCTCCGCTGGACAGCTTGGAAGTCAGCGACATAATTGAAGGCCGCAGCATTGCGTTGGAGAAGACGAAAAAGCCGACCGTTAGCAGGATCAAAAGATCTTGTTCCACCATCGCCATCAGCACAAATCCAAGCGCGCTTGCGGCAAGAGAAATCTTGATCGTGGCAGCTTCGCCAAACTTTCGTGTTGCTGGACCAGTAAAAATACCTTGTACAATAGAAGAAACGATACCAACAACCATCAGGACAGTCCCCACCTGCTGGGGTCCGTATCCAAAACGTTCATCGGTATATAGGCCAAAAATCCCTTCAAAGTTTGCCAGGGCGAAGTTCACCAGGAATGCAAGGAACATCAGGAAGCCGAGCGGACCGAAAAGGGCTTTCCATAAAACGCCTAGCTGAGGTCCATTGAACCGTCTGCCGGGTTGATTGATTCGCATTTCCTCAGGCAGAGATTCCGGAAGGAAAAAAAGTACCATTAAAAAAGCGATTGCTGACATCCCTGCTGCCAGAAAGAAAGGTGTCGATAGATTGTCTCCTGCCACCAGACCGCCAAGCCCGGGTCCAAGCACCATGCCAACTCCCATCGCAGCGCCCATCAATCCCATTCCACCACCTCTGTCGTCTTCGCTGGTGGTGTCGCTGATGTAAGCCATGGCGGTTGGCAAGGTTGCAGAAGATAGGAACCCTGCGAAAGCCCTTGACGCAAAGAGCATCAATAAATTCGGGGCTAAACCTGTCATCACCATTGAAGCTGCATTTCCTAAAACACCAATAATCATGATTTTTTTCCGACCGTAGCGATCGGACAGGGAACCCCAGAAAGGCGAGGAGACGAATTGGGCGATGCTGAATGATGCCATCATTATCCCCAACTCTGTCCCGCCAGCGCCGAAATGTTCGATATAGAAAGGCATAATCGGGATGATGATCCCGAAACCGATCATAACTACAACCATCGTGAAGAACAGCGTTATTATTTTAGCGTTTTTCAACATGTAATCAATATACCTCAGCCAACATTATCCCAACCCTAAATATCGTATCCTACAGGTTGCGAACCTGCTGATTATATGGGAAATCCTGCTATTAATCAAACGTATTCGATTGATAAGTCAAAATCGGAACTGACAATGCAAAATGACAGGGTTTCCACAAGGATGATGTATAGACGCAAAGGAGCTGTCGCTGCTTCGTCGAAGAAAATGAGAAGGGTCTTTCCCATTTTCTTCGACGAAGCAGTCCCCCCGCCGCCTATCCTTTGAACCATACCATTACTAGCCACGGATGCCGCCGGGAGATTGCGCAGATGCAAAGCATCTGAACGCCTGTCCTACGCTTCGCTGCGGACATGCTCGCAACCACAAATCTTTTCTTATGAAAGTTGTGGAAATATACCTGAAGATCAGACATGAGTTCGGACATTGTGCTGAACCATGCTTGTAAAGGACGACAAGGCAGCAGAAACAAGCTTCTGCCACTCGTGAGCTGAAAGCGACCATTTCTGCTTGAGCAAGATGAACAGACCCGAATAGCGCTTCCACTTCTTGCCTTTTTTCCGGAAGGGGCAACCTGGGATGCGCTCTTTCTCGGGCACTGCCTGCTGTTCCCCCAGAAGCTCGCCATACAGGTGATCCCGCAGACCTTCCCCGACCAACAGACTGATAGCATAGACCAGGAAGAGCAAGGCCAGCATCTTTTCCATGATCGGTTGCTGCTTGTTCATCAGTTTCGTCATTCCCAGCAGGCTTTTTAGATCGCGAAAGCTTTCATCGATTTTCATGCGGGCGAAATAAATGCGTTGACCGGCTTGGGCTGCCAGGTTGGTCATGATCCATAAGGGGTCTTGGAAGCCTTTGCCCCAGGTCCCGATCAAATTGACACAGACCTTACCTTTGTACCAGACCCGGTTGTGAACCACGGTTTCTCCCCGAGAGATCGTCAGGGCCACTTCCCGCCCATCGCCATCCCAGAATTTGGGGGGATGGCTGCCCAGGTTCAAGCGGATGACGAAATTGAGCTGTTCTGCGACCAGGTTCTCGAGCAGTTCCAGGTAACTGAACTCCCGGTCGAGCACCACAGGCCGTTCGCCCAGCAGGTCCTTGAGTTCGGCAAAGGCTCGAAAATGGTTCAAGTTGCGCGAATCCAGTCCGCTCGCGATCGTTTTCGAAGAATAGGTAATCAGCCCACACGGGATTGCCCGTCCCCGATAGGGCGTGGCCAAGACCAGGGCCCAGAAGCCTTGGGTCTGGCCGTCTTTGAGCGTCCCGACATACTCCGTTTTCCAGGCTTGCGGACGCTCGATCTCGGTCGGGTCGCCGATCACAAACTCGGCTTGCTCTTGAAACAGGCGCCACAGCGCTTGGCGTGGGTCGGCTTGGGCGATGAAGCGCTGGATGCGCTTGTAGCCCGCATCGCTGCTGCCTTTCATTCTGGCCGCAATATCGGTCAAACGTATGGAGCGGGCGGACAGGATGGCCTGCCCGATTTCTGCGGCTTTGTGGGCTAAGCTCTCGTCATCGAAAAGGGTCTGCATAAACCGGTACATTTTGATACACTTGGACATGGGAGCCTCCTACCGATAAGTGGTTGTCCTAAACCAAGCTTACTCGATTTGAGGCTCCTTTTTGGTTCCTTGTCCGAACTCATGTCCGAAGATCAGATATACCCCTTGACAGGTTTTTACTCCTCGTGATAGACTCTGCCTCCGATGTAATTAATCTGTTTCTTATCTTTTGAAAGGAGGCGTGGTCTCATGCGAAAAACCTATGTTGAAAACCCCCAAGCAAACGACGTATGGGCGCGCCTGCCTTAATCCGGTAAGTACTTAATACTTTCTTTCCAAGCCAAACTTGCCACGGTGCGCTCAGCCCCGTGGTTTTTGTTTGGTCTGCAAGCTTTAGGTGGGAAAAGCTGTAATTAGCCATCCATTTAAAATGCCTTGTTCATCAAGCAGCCACGGGAACGGTCCGTGGCTTTTTTTATTACCTGGTGAAATAAAGAGGATTTACGAAATGCACATTCCAAGCGGTGCACATAGAAAAGAAACCGGCATCGTCTATAAAAGACGATCGGTATGTACCTTATCAATGTTGATGGGCGGAAAGTGACTTGTGAGCTCTCACCCCGCCTGAGAAAAGAGCTCGTTTACCCGACTGCTGATCCTTCCTCGCTCAGTCATATTGTTGTAGCAGTCAGGGAGGTCGATGTGGTCGATCCTGTGGCAGTCGGTGACGTCGTTACATTCGTCGATAACGAGGACGGCACCGGGCTAATCGTAGAAGTCCAGGATCGCAAGAGCAGGTTTGCTCGCAGGTCTGCAGTATCCCAGCCAGGGAAGCATGCCAGGGAGCAGGTGATTGTGGCGAATGTCGATCAGGTAGTGCCCGTGATGGCGGCTGCACAACCGGTCCCCAAATGGAATCTGCTCGATCGATACCTGGCCTCGGCAGAATCGCTTGATTTGCCCTCACTGGTCGTGATTACGAAAACTGACCTGGTTAGAGATGGCAGCGACCTGGATATGGAAGCAGCTTACCTGCGAAAGATCGGTTACCAGGTCATCCTCACCAGTGTGGTGAATGGACGTGGGATTGATGAGGTCAGGCAGGCTCTCCGGGGCAAACTCTCAGTATTGGTTGGTAAGTCAGGTGTAGGCAAGAGCAGTCTGCTCAACGCCATACAGCCTGGATTGGGGCTCAGGGTAAACGAAGTCAACCGGGTAACCGGAAAGGGGAAGCACACCACCACTCATTTGGAGACAGTCTCTCTCGATTTCGGTGGAGCGGTTGTGGATACTCCTGGAATGCGGGAGTTTGGATTATGGGACGTGGGCCAACATGACCTGGGGTTATTCTTTCCTGAAATGCGTCCCCATATAGGCAAATGTAAATTCGGCCTGGACTGTGCTCATGAAAGCGAACCAGGCTGTACTATCCGCAAGGCAGTTGAGGCAGGAGAAATCAGCGAAAGGCGTTATGAGAGTTTCCTGCGGATGAAGGAAGAGCTTTGAAAGATATTCAGAGCCGCCTTGCAGAAAGAGGTGTTGAAATGTATGCGCAGCAACGTAACAATAAAATGAATCCCCCTGAGCGAGCCGGTTTGTTCGCCCGCTTCTGGAATGCATTCCGCGCGCTTATTTCGAACCTGGTCGATCTGGGCGGCTCAAGGGGTCTATACCTATGAGTATGTTAGAACAACATATCTACTTTTGGGTTACTTATCTGAAACCCTTGCGTGGTAAAGTCTTGCTGTTAGCCGTTCTCCTTGTTGGCGGGATCGGCTTTCAGCTAGCAAACCCGCAGGTACTCCGGTCCTTTCTTGATACGGCTGCTGCCGGCGGTGCTTCACAGGCGCTGCTCACAGCAGCCGTTCTCTTTATTGGTCTTTCTCTGGCGCAGCGGCTGTTGTCTCTCTCTTCGAGATTCCTGGCAAAGACAGTAGGTTGGGATGCTACGAACGCTCTTCGCAAAGACTTGATGCATCACAGCCTTCGACTGGATATGGATTTTCACAAGAAACACACACCTGGTGAGTTGATCGAGCGTATTGATAGTGACGTTACCACCCTGGCAAATTACTTCTCAGAGTTCATCATCCAGGTCCTTGGCAACGGTATTTTAATCCTCGGAATTATCCTACTGTTGTTTCGAGAACACCTGCTTTTGGGTGTTGGGCTCAGCCTGTATACAGCCCTGGCGTTCATCCTGCTCGGGCTGCTTCAGAAGCTGGGGGTTGCTCGGTGGAAGGGGGCTCGCCAGGCATCAGCCGAGCAGTATGGATATCTGGAAGAGCGCATCGCAGGGGTGGAAGATATCCGTTCGGTTGGAGCAGAACCTTACGCGCTCCACAGGTTGTTCCATCTGATGAGAAACTTTTTGCAACAAACCAGGTCTGCCCGTTTGATTGCCAACCTTTCCGAAAACCTTACCGGTCTGCTTTTCTCCATTGGTTATGGACTTGGCCTTGCCCTGGGCGCCTACCTGTACACAAGAGGAAGTACCCGCATCGGCACCGCCTACCTGGTTGTGTTTTATGTCGGAATGCTTGCAGAGCCTGTCCAACGTATTCGCCACCAACTACTCGATTTACAGCAGGCATCAGCCGGTCTGGAGAGGGTGAACGAGATTTTTCGCCAAAAGCCGAAGGTACAATTCCAAACCCATGGGCAGGAAGGCAGCCTGCCGGATGCAGCCCTGGAGATTGCGTTTGACCACGTTTCCTTCCATTATGAAGGGGACGAGAATGTATTGAGCGATGTAAGCCTGTGCTTGAAACCGGGGAAGGTGCTGGGAGTCCTGGGGCGGACAGGCAGCGGGAAATCTACATTGACTCGGCTGCTCTTTCGTCTCTACGATCCATCGGAAGGCAGGATCACCCTGGGCGGGCAGGACCTCCGTTCACTCCCAATAGATGCGCTCCGTCAAAGAGTTGGTATGGTGACTCAGGAGGTGCAGCTTTTTCAGGCATCTATCCGACAGAACCTGACCTTTTTTGGTGATGACATCTCTGATGAGCACATCCTGGAAGCCTTAAAAACGCTAGGGTTGTGGAGCTGGTATGAGTCTCTTCCGGATGGGTTGAACACCGTCCTGAAGCCCGGTGGCCAGGGCCTTTCGGCTGGGGAAGCCCAACTGCTGGCTTTTACCCGTGTTTTCCTTAAGGAGCCGGGGTTGGTTATTTTGGATGAAGCATCATCCAGACTCGATCCAGCGACGGAATTCCTGCTGGAACGTGCAATCGACCGCCTGTTTGAAGGGCGGACTGCCGTGATCATTGCTCACCGCCTTTCCACGATACAAAGAGCGGATGATGTCCTGATTCTTGAAGATGGACGGGTTGTTGAGTACGGCATAAGAACCGTGCTGGCAGCGGATCCAGAATCCCGTTTCTTCAACTTGCTAAAGACCGGGCTGGAGGAGGCGCTCGCATGAAAACAGAGAAGGCACCAACCCTTAAAACCATCGATTTTAATATCCGGCTTGTAAAACTGCAGCCCCGGTATTTTGCAGTGCATACTTTTTTCACCCTGATCGTTTTTGGGATCGAAGTCCTTCCGGGGTATATCCAGAAGTTAGTTTTCGATCAGCTCAGCGGACAGAGCCAGGTTCGTTACGATCTCTGGCTTTTGATCGCGTTCTTCGTGGCGGTTTCGGTTGGGAAGCTGCTAACGGGAGTGGTCGCTGATTGGTACGGCTGGACCTTCCGGTATGCTGTCGGAGCCTTGCTGCGCCGTAACCTCTTTGCCAGCATTCTGCGTCGCCCGGGTGATAAGCCGCTGCCCGTATCACCGGGTGAAGCCATCAACCGTTTCCGCACAGATGTAGAAGAGGTTGCCGATTTCCCCACCTGGCTGCCCGATCAATTAGGAAAGTGGATTGCAGGTGGTATTGCTATCGCGATCATGGCAAGCATCAACCTGCAGATCACGCTGATCATCTTTGTGCCGATGATCGCGATCATGGTCATTTACCGTCTTGCATGGTGCCGTTTCATTTATTACAGCAGGAAAGTAGGAAGCACGACGGATTCTGTAACCGGATTTCTGGGTGAGATTTTTGAGTCTGTACAGGCAGTAAAGGTTGCTGGAGGTGAGTCTGGCTCCACGAGACACTTCGATACGCTCAATAAAGCCCGGGGCCAGGCTGAGGTAAAAGAGAGCTTCTTCTGGAACCTGATGTTTACTCTCAACGACAGCATGATTACTTTTGGAATCGGCGTCATCCTCCTGCTCGCAGGTCAAATGATTACTGACGGATCATTCACGGTAGGGGACTTTGCCCTGTTTGTGAGCTACTTATGGTTTACAACCAGCCTCCCTATGGATTTGGGAGCTTTTATCGGCGATTACAAAACGCAGGAGGTCTCAATCGATCGTATGCTCGATATGATCCGGCCTGAGATGCCAGAAGCGCTGGTTAAAAACAATCCTATTTATGAGCGAGAGGCTATACCGCCGGTTGTTTATCCGCAGAAATCTGTGGCAGATCGCCTGGACAGGATAGAAGCTCTTGGCCTTTCGTATAGGCATCCAGAAAGAAGCGGGAACGGCAGCGGTAAAGAGAATGGCATATGGGATATTGATTTTGGTATCCGGCGTGGCACATTCACTGTGATAACGGGAAGAGTAGGCTCCGGGAAATCGACTCTGGTCCGAGTTCTTCTGGGATTTTTGCCCGTACAAAATGGGGAGATTCGCTGGAACGGAAAGAGTATCGAAAATCCGTCTGCTTTCTTTCGCCCGCCACGCTGCGCATATACATCACAAGTCCCTCGTTTGTTCAGTGAAACTCTACGGAATAACATCCTTATGGGTCTGCCAGAACATGTGGAAGATCTTAATAAAGCGATTCATCTGGCAGTCTTTGAAAAAGATCTCGCAGAGCTGAACGATGGTTTAGACACCCTGGTTGGTCCGCGTGGCACCAGGCTCTCCGGAGGCCAGGTCCAGCGTGTGGCTGCTGCCCGCATGTTTGTGCGCGAGCCGGAACTCCTGGTGTTTGATGATCTCTCCAGCGCACTCGATGTCGAAACCGAACGAATCCTTTGGGAACGTCTTGATCAGCGTAAGGATCTGACTTGCCTGGTTGTTTCCCACAGAAAGGCAGCCCTGCGCCGCGCCGATCACATCATCCTTCTTAAGAACGGAAGGGTAGATGATGAAGGTAAGCTGGAAGAACTTCTCGAACGCAGTGAAGAAATGCGGCTGATATGGAAGGGAGGTAATGATGAATGAGGAAAGGTACTCAGGCAACCAGTCAATTAGACAACCAGGCGACCAGGAAAAATGGTCCTGGGTCATTGGTCTTTGGGAAAAGAGGAACACGAATTGCAATGATTAACGAATTTCACAAATAGGAGAAAAAGAATCAGAAAAATTTGTGGTATTCACTTTTTTTGTGTAATTCGTGTTAAAGCAGTTGTGAACAGACCTTTGTGAATATGGATTAGGGAAAATACATATGCGCTCTCACGAACAGAATAAAACACATTATTGGTTACAAGAAGTAGAAGATGAACAAATAATTACGAAAATACCGGTCAAGAAACAATCGAAGCCAGTACAGAAATCTAACCAGGTGCGTGCCAGGCTGGCAGAGGAGTTGTATAAGGAAGAAGATGAGTACAAGTTTACCTACCAGGCTGCCAGGCACGAGCAGCAGTGGATATCAACTGCACTGCGCGAATTTTACGCAGACAGCATCATCCTGGATGTGCTCAGTATGGTCAAGGGCGGCAAAGAAGCAAACGTCTACTGCTGCCAGGCTCATCCGAACATCGGGCTTGATTATCTTGCGGCTAAAGTCTATCGCCCGCGGCTTCTTCGGAACCTGAAAAATGATTCGCTCTACAAAGAAGGGCGCAGTCTGATCGGCGAAGATGGGAAAACCTTGCGCGATGGGCGCAGCATGCGTGCGGTCCGAAAGAAAACTCGTATTGGCGAACAAATATCGATTACGTCATGGATCGAGCACGAGTTCCTGGCGATGAGCATTCTCTTTGATGCGGGTGGGGCTGTTCCGCGCCCGGTTGCTCAAACAGGAAATGCTGTTCTCATGGAATTCATCGGTGAAAACGGCAGTCCAGCCCCAGCACTCAGCGAGGTCGCCTTGGACAGGGAAGAGGCTGGACCCATCTTCCAAAAACTGCTAGAAAATGTGGAGCTGATGTTAGCCCACGACCGGATTCATGCCGATCTTTCTGCTTACAACGTACTCTATTGGGAAGGTGATGTAACCATTATCGATTTTCCCCAGGTTGTCGATCCACTCTACAATCCACAGGGATATAAGTTGTTAGCCAGAGATCTGGAAAGGTTGTGCCAGTACTTCTACAGATACGGCATTCGCAAAAATCCACACCAACTTGCTACGGATATGTGGAGCAGGTATCTGCACAAGGAGATAATGTAAGTATATCAACTGCCAGGTACAGGTAGATAAATCTAATCAGGAAAGCAGGAAGAGAAGAAATAAGGAATAAAGGAAGAAGATCGTATGTAAAAATCTGACAGCGTTTATAATTTTGAAAGTAGGGATAGATTTTGCTTTCTGATGGGAGTCCTTGAATGAAATTTATGCTGACAGGTGCAACGGGATTTATTGGAGGCAGATTAGCGCAGATTCTCTGCGATTTAGATCATGAAGTTATTGCAGTTGTGCGAAACCCAGAAAAAGCAGCCGGTTTATCCCATATGGGGGTCGTTGTAAAACAAGGTGATATTACAGATAAGGACAGCTTGCGGAAATCGATGGAAGGGGTAGATGGCATTTTCCATCTGGCAGGCTGGTATAAGGTTGGAGTACGTGATCGCAGCCAGGCAAAAGCGATCAACGTGGACGGGACGCGGAATGTACTGGAAGTGATGGAGGAACTCCAGGTTCCGAAAGGAGTATATACCAGCACCCTGGCAGTCAATTCTGACACACACGGCAGGCTGGTGGATGAGACATACAGGTTCGAAGGCAAACATCTAAGCCTGTACGATCAAACAAAAGCCGAGGCACACCAGGTAGCGCTGCATTTCCAGGAACGAGGGCTGCCACTTGTTATCGTTTTGCCCGGCATTGTATATGGACCCGGTGATACAAGCAGTATCCATACGACATTCGTACACTATTTGCGCCGTAGATTACCCGTGATACCCAGGCAAACTGCTTTTTGCTGGTCGCATGTCGAAGATACTGCTCTTGTCCATCTTAAGGCGATGGAGAGAGGAACCCCGGGTGAGACTTACATAACCGCTGGTCCTGTGCATACACTTGAAGAAGCTCTGAGGTTGGCCGAGGAGATAACCGGTATCCCGGCGCCTCTGACTGGACCTCCGGGTATGTTCAAGGTTCTTTCTTTCCTGGCGAGACCCTTCGATAATCTTCTGCCACTGCCAGAGATCTATACATCAGAAAGTATCCGGGTAAGTGCCGGGGTAACGTATATCGGTGATAACCGAAAGGCTAAAGAACATCTTGGATTCAAACCGCGACCCTTGCGCGAAGGGTTGAAGGAAACCCTGGAATATGAGATGCGGTTACTGGAAAGAAAACCATAATACCCTTGTCACACTCCTGAACAAAGCCTCATAGAGTATTACATTCTAATAACGGAGAGCGAACCAAATGGAACACAATCCTCAAACTTTCTATACTTCCCAAGGACCTACATCCGATCCGGGCCGGCACACTGACCTCTTCACCGGTTTGCCTGACGACCTGCCTGAGCTTGTAAAAGCAGTTCAGGGCTGTATGCTCCATATCTTTTGGGCTGAGCGGTACGGTGTCACTCTCGCAGAAGAACGAAAAGCGACTGTTGCCATGCGAGCTCTCTCCCATAAGTTGGAGAGTTACCGCCTCATCGACCCGCGTCCCCTTTCAGTTACACGTCCGATGGATACAAAACTGGTTGGTAACTGCCGTGATTTCTCCCAGCTCCTGGCATCAATGCTGCGACACAAAGGGATTCCGGCTCGACCTCGCTGTGGGTTTGGCACATACTTCTTACCCGATCACTATGAAGACCACTGGGTTTGCGAGTACTGGAACGCAGATCAGAAGCGATGGATCATGGTAGACGCTCAGCTAGACCAGCTCCAGCAAGAAGTTCTCAAGATTGACTTCGATCCCCTGGATGTTCCCCACGACCGGTTCATTGTTGGCGGCAAGGCGTGGCAGCTCTGCCGGATCGAAGGCGTTGACCCCAAGAAGTTCGGTATCTTCGAATTCAACGGATTGGCATTCGTGCGCGGCGATCTGATCCGTGACATCCTATCGCTCAACCTGATCGAGATTTTACCGTGGGACGGCGGTTTTGGGTTCCTATCAAAGCGGGAAGATGAAATGACCAACGAGGATTGGTGTTACGAATTCTTCGATCACATGGCAGTCCTCACGCAGGCTGGAGACGCTGGCTTCGCAGAACTCAGGGAGATCTATGAGAACGAACCTGGGCTGCATGTGCCGGGGGAGTGGATAATGCAGGTAAACATGTAGTTGAGTGACTGGTGATCGGTGACCGGGAAAGTAGTAAACAGGTAAACAAAAAAACAGGTAGACAGGTGATTGGTGTCAACCTCATTAAAGGCGTACTGCTATTCGGCAGTACAACTGCCTCAGAGCAGCCTTATTCACCACTGTCGATCAGATTGTCCGCCGGCGGTTGTAGTTCTGCCTTCTGATCACCGTCCTCTGACTTCTCTCCCTTCAACACCAAGGTCGGAGCTTCTTCATCGCCTTTGAGTGCTTTCTCAAGGGTACCAGGAGGAGCCTCATCTGCCTTCTTCTCAGCCTTGATTTCTGGGAATGCTGCTGCTCTGATCCATCCCTGCTCGATGGCATGCCTCGCCATTGGCAGGGTATCGTCCGCCAGGATCAGGGTGCTGCCTGCGTCCAGGACTTCCTCTGCCAGCTTCCTGATTGCCTCTGGTCGTTCCAGGTCCTTGCTTACATTGCGTATATACACTGCCAGTATTCGTTCTGGGTAAAACTTTACCAGCTCGCTGTAAATCTCGGGATCTTGCTGACTGCTGTCACCGACCAGAATGAACTGCAAACTTGGAAAATCATCCAGGATTTGCCTGCAAATCTTCGTCTTATAATCCCGGTTATCCAACGGCAGGATCTCGGTCGCTGTTAAGCCCCAATCACGCAGGAACAGCACCGGACCAATCGGAATGTCTTGTAGATGGAAAAAATCAGACAGCAAGTCGTAGAGATTCCAGGGGCTGCTGGAGACATAGAATAAAGGATTCCGACTTTCTCCGCTTATGCCCTCATAAAAAGCCCGGTATAGCGCGGCGACACCCTTGAATGGAAGCCGGGTACGCGCGTTGCCCAGGAAGACTGTCCGTGCCATTAGCAATAGGTTTTCTGCTCCGGT
>Ga0105092_10001089_pt1 | contig 14465 bp, 15 predicted proteins | sample PPLLak2March2015_FD_87021 | JGI IMG/M metagenome (GOLD analysis project Ga0105092, IMG submission 87021) | Freshwater sediment microbial communities from Prairie Pothole Lake near Jamestown, North Dakota, USA - PPLs Lake P7 Core (1) Depth... | ecosystem: Environmental > Aquatic > Freshwater >... | reverse complement strand
GCCCAGGAAATGAATATCGCGTATATGGTTATGTAGTTGAATATGGCGGGATGCCCGGGGATTCTCCGGTAGACCCTTCTGCTACAGTGCACCTGACGGTGGTTGATGGAGTCGCCCCGGTAGTTAGCCTTAGCGGCCCTGAGGCAGACAGTATTGAGTATTCCAGCACTCCTGTGAATGTGACCTTCAATTGCTCGGCAGGAGATAATGCCGGCCTTACAAACCTAAGCCTGTATATTTCAAACTCAAGCAACCAGAGCATTCACCTTGCTGAAACTTCTAACCTGTCTGGCTTAAGCAACTTATCTGAGTGGACTTTAGAGATTCAGCCTGGAAATTACACCTGGACGTGCAAGGTCTATGATTCAAACGGCAACAGCGGCTTTGCCTCTCAGAATAGGTCTCTTATCGTCACGCCCGACTCTGATGGTGATGGGTATTATGACCTCAATGACACGGTTAACGGAAATTCCAGTGTTGTTGTTGGGGAAGGACTCTCTGAACTAAACCTGACGATTAATGGTTCAAGCAACCTGACCAGCTTTAATGGTGTCCAGGAAGTTGAGATTTTTGATTCCAGCGATAAGATGGTCAATTTCAGTTTTGATTTTGATAATGGCACGCTAGATTTGAGCAAGGTGAAGATAAAGAAGGCAACAAATTCAGTTATAATAAACTTGTCTGGACAGCTGCAGGCCGAATATAACAAGACCGTTTACATTGAGGATAATAATTTTGTTTCGCTCTGTGTCAAGGACGCTGAAATTGCTTCAATTTCTGAGGTCACGTCCGCATGCACCGGCGCGAATGAGACTGACTTTACTGCTTGCCTTGGCGGGAATGCCACAATAAACGGAATCACCTGCCTTGATGAAGGCTCTGTTATAAAAGTTGGCAACTTAAGGCATTCTGCTATTCTGGGTGTGCCTGCTGCGCTTACTTCCCCAGCGCCAGGCAGAACATATAGCTCAGGCTCACGCGCGTATTATTGCGGGGATGGGATTTGCAACCTTGGGGAAAACTACTCAACCTGCCCTAAAGACTGCGGAGCCGACACTTCTCCGAACAGCACTTACTCAGAACAGCCTGCTTCCGGCAGCAATCCTGGTCAGCAGGACACTCTTCCGGAGATAAGCGGGCCTGGTGGAATTACTGAGCCGGTTTTAGGGGCAGATAACCAAACCTCTGGGGATGTGATGCCTGCAGTTGAAACCGAGCATAAGAATAGCGAATCTAATATGGCCTATGTTATGATTCTGCTCCTGATATGCATATTAGCACTAGTGCCATTGTTTCTCCTGGCAAAGAAGAATAGAAAGAAAAAGCAAAAGTAACGGTTAGCAAATCTGGAAAATAATCTTATCGCCGTTTTGACTTTTAGGGAGTTTTATGTTTGTTATGGGGAACCGCTCTTAGATTCTTGAGATAGTACTTACTTAATTATAGTTAATATAATGAACCGACAAGTAGAGCAGGATCATATGGAGGGAATAACGGAAACTATCCGCAGGATAAATTCGGGAAAAAGCAAGCAACGGCTAACCACTGCTCTTAAAATCCAGGGTCTCTTGCAGGCGGGCGTCAGGTATTATGATATACCCCAAGAGTTAGATGTCGCCCGTAAGACTTATAAGTCCTATGTTAATCCGTCTCTTTATGATGAGCTCAGTGAATACCGGAGCAGGTTCTATGATGCCACCCAAAGGACGCTCTATGTAAGCAAATGGAGCAAATCCCCGGAGTATCTGGAAGTGTTCTCACTTTGGGAGCCGGAAGAGATAATCTGCGACGAAAAGCTTCCATTTGAGGAACTTGTCTGCAGATATGATAAGCACCATAAGTTTGGAAGAAAGCCGCTTAAGAAGTATCTGACGCGCTGGGCAAACTACAATGTGCTATTATACGAAACCGAGGATGATTGCTATTCTGTGAATCTGGGGCATCCTTTCATTCAGAAGATTATGGATTCTCCCGAAAAAGCAAATGCTGGCAACCGCAAAAAGTGCAAGAAAGTTTCAAAGTGATTTATCGAACCCTTATTCACTGACAATTTCTTATTCAGAGCAATCCAGCCAGATTCTTAATCTCATTATTTGCCACATGAGTGTAGATTTGAGTGGTTCTAAGCTCTTTATGACCCAAAAGCTGCTGGATGCTTCGAATGTTTGCGCCGGCTTCTAGAAGGTGGGTGGCAAAGCTGTGGCGCAAGGAATGAGGGGTTGCTTTTTTTGCTATTCCTGCATATTTACAAGCATTGCGGACTAGTTCTTGTATTGTCCTATCGGTGTACTTTGTGCCCCTCTCGGAAAGAAGAATTAGCCCTGATTTTTTTAGTCCATTTTCTTCCAAACTTCGCCTCAATTCGTCATGAAGGAAAACAATTCTGTCTTTATCTCCTTTGGCTGTTTTGATGTGCAAAAGAGATCGTTCAAAGTCAAGGTCTTGCCAGTAAATGTTCCTAGCTTCATCAAGCCTCAGCCCAGCATAATAGAGTAAAGCTAAAACTAGCCGATGCTTATGATTTTTGGTAAGCGAAAACATCGTTTTGATTTCCGGTCTACTTAACACAATAGGCAGTTTTTTGCTATCTTGGGCCAAAGGTATCTTTTCGCTGAACTCCTCGCCAAGAGCTTTTTCATAGAAGAACTTAATGGCAAAGTAGACGGTCCTCATAGCCGATTTGCTGCATCTCGAATAGGAAAGAAGAAAATCCCTTGGAGGCTTCCCAGTCCTTAAAAATCTCATTACAATTCCTTCGTAAGCTTCAATAGTTCTTGGAGAGTATCTTCTTAAAACAAGCTCTTCTCTGAGTTTAGTAAGTGATTTTTCATTTACGTGTAAAGAAGCCTCCCTTCCGGGCGAGTCCATAATACAATATATACTTCTAAATATATATCGGTCACATACTTAGGCGCATAACTCAGTCTAATGGGAATTTAGCGAATTGATTTCGCTAAATGGGTGTTAGTTTCAATCGCGGGGGCGCCTGACGGGAGAGAAAAAACGGACGGGGGTGGGGCGTACGGACGACGTTTTCAATAAGCTGCGAACTATCTTATAGTTCTAAACTAGATTATGCTGAACCTCAGAATCCATGGGGATAACATTATTGAATGCGAACGGGCGCTGGAACTTGTTGCTGTCGCGTTAGAAGCTAAATATGAGTTTGTCACCAGCCCGTTATATTCTCCTAAGTATGCTTTGAAAAATAAAGTGGGGGTTGAAGTTGCTCAAATTCAGCTATTTCCAGGATATAAGCGGTGGGGAATAGACATTCAACAACTGCTCAAAGAGAATGGGGCGCCGCTTAGGGAAGCTACAGATGCTATAATAACGAGAGTTACTCCAAAGGAAGAAGAAGTTCTTTTTTCGATTGAATTTTGTAACGCTCTTCCAGCAGGAAATAATGCCTGGCAAAGAACAGGTCGGGCACTGGCCAGCGGCTCTGTAGGTATTCCTTACTTACACCTATCTGAGATTGGGGGCATGGAGTTAGACGGTAAAAGAAAGTTAAAGGCACATAGATTCCCTAACCCAATTATTCCTTTTTCATACATAACTCTGGGCAAGAACTATGGTTCTTTGACCATACCAATCTACCTGCCAAGTCCATCAAGTTCATCCGAGTCCAGAGAAAAATTCAAACCGGCATTTGGGTTTGATGAAGGGGTAGCTTTGATCCGGGGAATTATCGAGAATAAAGATACAACTTCAACGGTTAAAGCCCTTTTAGATAAAAATATGACTTTGGTAACCTTACTTTCCGCTGCCCGCAAAAGAAAGAACACCTTTAAAGATGATGAATGGAAGCAATTTCTTGAGCTTTCTTCAGATGAAGAAAGGGTCAATTGGTTAGAAGAAAATGGTCGCTCTTGGTCAAAAAAGAATTCTGGCAAGGTTAAGGTTACAAGTTCATTCAAAAAGCTGTTGTCTTGTCTCAAAAAGATGGATACTCGTTCTATTGGGGCAGCAGATATTCCTATCTGCTTGCTTCCTTCGGCATCGAGAAAAGAGTTGGGGGAGAGACTTAAAAAAATTTACAAAGAGAAAATAGATGATGGTTTCTTAGAATGGATCGAAGGATCTGATGTGCCCCTAGTTATCGTATGGATAACCGGATTCAAACCTAAAGGAGAGGATTCACGACCCGACAGAGGGTTGGTTCCGCTAGCTAGAATGTTGCTAGGCCCGGATACAGAGATATTAAGCGTTGTCTCAGGTCCTGCAAAAAAAGAGATGCTAGACCTCCTTAAGAAATCCCCTGAGAAATTGGCAGAACAAAATGGATTATGGGAAGCGATAATCAATCTCAGCGATGGAATTATTGCAGATTGTTCTACCTGTAAGAACTCTCCTATTTCAATTCTGACAAAAAGAGATAAAAAATCTTTTCAAGGAAAAGTGGCTTTTGATGCTAAACGAAAGTTAGAGATATTTGGCGAACAGGACGTAGATTCTGTGATTCACTTCCTTTTCTTTCATTCGGATAACAAAAACGTCTTCGAGTCTATGTGCAATACGCCGGGGGGAGATTGGAGTGGCATTTCGGTAATTGATTTCAAGAGCGGAGAAGAAGTTCGTTGGACTTCACTTCCAAGAGTTTCTCCAAGTGCTGCAAAAAGGCCAGATCATGTTATAGAATTATGTCTTAATGGAAAAAATATTGCCCTTATAGCTATAGAATCCAAAGATAACGCTACTGATTTGGATAAGGGCATCGGTCCAAGACTCAGCAGATATGTATCTGATTTGTTGAAATCTCAGCCGAATGTAATGAGGGAGAGCTCTAAAGAATGGAGGCTTCTCAAGAAGAAATGGAAATTAAAAGAAAGGATAACCTCTCTTTCTGGCGGAGCATTCTGTTATAGAGATGAGTCTGAGTTAAGTAAAGTTCTTAAAAGAGGGAATCTTGATTTTGTGTTGGCACTGGAATATGAATCTGGTGGGAAGGTAGTATTACATATTTTAGCAAATGAAAAAGCTCGCTTTTTATGTGGGCTTATTACAGAACTCGCCAAGCCTCTCAAAGAAGTACTAGAAATTAAGGTACACTGACTCCTTAACCAATTCACATTTTTTATCCATTACTTTTTTGAATGAAGAATTTCCAGATTCTAAGAAAATATGCCTTTTGTAAAGATGTTTTGGCAGATCTTTCAAGTATATGCTGTTTCCTCTCATACCGTCATAAGATAAAATAAACCGGATATTTCTCCGATTCAGGTCGTCCAAGAAAGCTACAAACTCATCAAAATTGATAGTCCCGAAGTAACGACCTCTAGTATTGAAATATGGAGGAACTAAATATATAAAATCTTGCTCAGTAGCCCTTTTTGTAGAGTTTCGATAGTCCAGATTTACGAATTCCACCTTCTGAATGATCTTAGACCATTCCAAAATAACTTTTTCTACTCGGTCGGGATTTATTCCCTTTCTTGTATGATGCAGTGAATTATTAAATTGACCTTGCCTATTAAATCGTATCAATCCGTTTACACAAGTCCTGCTTAAAAAGAATAGGTCTTCTGGGTTCTGGGTTTTATTAAATCGGTCCCTTATTTCGTAATAAACCATATATCCCTCGTTCTGTAATCTATCCCAATTTAATCGATAAGATCTAACTAATTTCTCGGGGTTTTTCTGAATCAATATCCATAGTTCTATAAGCGGTTTGCATATGTCACCGCATACAGCAGAACTGAGATTATTTTGCAGAGGATACAATATGGAACCTCCACCTAAAAAAGGCTCATAATAGGTCTTGAATTTGGGAAATAATTTAACTAACTCTCTAGATTGCGTCCTTTTACTTCCGCTCCACTTGATAACTGGTTGAAACATCCTAGTATAAATTGGTTTGTTTGCCTTTAGATTTCTGATGAGCTATTCGTTTATTGGCAATTTCAATATATTTTTCATCAGTCTCAAACGCAATGAATCGTCGGTTCAGTTTTAACGAAGCGACACACTCTGTCCCAGAGCCGCAGAATGGAACTAGCACAACATCGCAAGGTTTCGAGCTTGCCACGATGATTCGTTCTGCAACTCTCAGAGGCTTCTGGGTGGGGTGGCTTCCAAACATAAGCTCTTCGCTTTTCTTGTTGTTGGGTATATCCCAAACGGTTCTCATTTGTTTTCCTTGTTTTTTAAGAAGATCTTCTGGAAACTTCATCTGCCTTATCTCTTCATAATTGAATCTGTATTGTCTCTTACTCCCTCCTACATGTCCCCATAATATAGTTTCATGGCTTGCGGTAAATCTCCTCCCTCTTAGATTAGGAAAAGAATTTCGTTTATACCAGATTATTTCGTTTATTATTTCTATGCCTAATTTTTGAAAGAGTACGTTTATTACTCCAATATTGTGGTAAGTGCCATGTACCCAAATGGATCCCGTGGGTTTTAACACTCTTTGGGCTTCTATTAGCCATGCCTGAGTAAAGTCCCAATACTCTTGAAAGGTCATATTATCCCAATCAACCATGACCTTATCCCAGTTTCCACCCATCCCATTTAGTTTCTGGCTATTATCCCACTTAAGAGAATTGCCTTTTGACAAGTTGTAGGGTGGATCGGCGATTATTAAATCTACTGAGCAAGGATCAAGTTTTTTCATTTCAGTAATACAATCCCCCTTTATGACTCTATTAATAATGGAAAGATCTTCTACCTCTGCGCAAGGGGAATTCTCCATAATATTAGTTTTTCTTTTGGTTAACTTCCTTCAGCTTTTCATAAACCGCATTGTTTACAAAAGCGGCAATTGTGGGATGTTTATACTTATTTCCGTTCTTATCTAGCCATTCCTGAATTTCTTTTACCAACCGGTCATCGATTCTAACAACGCCCATAGTCATTATGTTACAAAGAGTAACACATAGTTAATATATAGTTACAATAGTATTTATTTATTTCTGTTCTTGATGACATAGATTACAAAAGACGACGCCCCACCCCCTCACGAAAAACTAAAACAAAACTGACGGCGCCCCCACGACTTTGAGTACCTGCTAAATTGGCTCAAAGACTCAACCCCTCCAGGTATTCGGGGGAAACTAACAGGAATTTAGCGGTTCACTCGGTTCACCCAAATTTCTGCCTCAATAATTGGTGTATAAACTAGCGGCGAGCAGAAACTTCGCCAAATTCCATCAGTTTGCCAAAATTTTTCGTCTCCATTTCCAAAACCCTGTGAAATTTTAGGTTTTTCCGCCGCTTCTACGAATAGAATGATTCTAATTTAGTAGTAATACGATATAAATACTTTTCCATACAGTTATATTGTGACTAAAATGGTAGAATTACAGTTGCTCTATGACATACAACTTGAGTTGTGGGATAGAGGGAGTAACGAAAAAAATAGGACTACTCTTGGCACTATTGAGATTGCCAATGCTGAGTTTAGGGCACCAGTTCAAGTTGGAGAGAAGATAATCTTTGGTAGGGACTCAAGTGAAAAGTTTGTTCTTTACGCCAAAGTAACATCGTCTGTGGAGCATTTCCCAAACTCATTTCAAAGTCCGCGTATAGAAGCTGAGGCTTCTGTTTTTAGAGATGATGCTCTAGCAATAGCAGATGTTTTGAGTAGGTATAATTGGAAGCCAAAGTATAAACAATATGCAAATATCTTGCATCCCTATGCCAAGGAATAATTGTTAGCCATAAGGATTAAGCGGCGGGAAAACACTTGGAGACGAAAAACTTCTCGCTTCAGCCCTTGGCTTACGCTCGACCACTCCCTACGCTAGCGCTTCGGTCGGGTCGGCAAACAGGAATTTAGCGGTTCGCTTCGTTCGACCCAAATTTCTGCCTCAGTAATTGGTGTATAAACTCGCAATGAGCAGAAACTTCGCCAAATTCCATCCGTTATACGCAATTCGAAAACCCGCGCTTTACGGAGCAAGCACAACGTAAGGGGGGAGAGGCTCTCGTAAGGTTATATCTTGAATTTTTGAATAAGTTCTATCAATGCAAATACCTTTGTAGAAGGATTACTATCCCTGCTAATCAGAGTGACCTTATTCCTGAGATGTGAAGATTCTGCTTTCTTAGAATTCTTTATTGCTTGGGAAATCATTCCTCGGGTCTTATCATATAACTCCGGGTCAGCCTTACTATACCTTTTCAGATAGGATTCAAGCTCTAATTTAAGCCTAGGAAAATCGTAATCTGTGAAAAAGTAGCCGAAATGGCACAAGAGCCAGTATTCAAAACTAGGGTTCGAATAGATTATAATTATTTGCTCTTTTTGAGCCATTATTGATGCTTCTTTCAAGTCAACATTCGTGTTGCCATTCCGGTCAAATACGCAACATATAATGTCTCCCTTCTGAAAATCCCGGGAGTTTTTTAGTTTCCCTGCGCAGAATATCATTCCTTTTGCATTTTTGTAGCCAGAGATTCTAACTTTTATATCCAAGCGGGAAATTCTTTCAAGATTCTTTAAACGCTGAAAATAATTTCTCTCCGTCTTTTCACCTTCGCACAAAATCCATAGCTTTTGTGTTGGTATCCTGCCTGGCCTTCGTGTCATTCTAAAAGAGTTTCATCAATAAACGGAAGGCCACCAAATCTCCCTGAAAGGTACGCTCTCTCAAAGTCTGATTCCTGCTTGATATTAAAGTCCAAAAGCGAGTTTAGTTTTGTGCTTCCGTTGGATTCCTTAGAGCAGATATATATCTGGTCTTTTCTGAAAATTTCGCTATCCAGTAAAGATGTATTGTGGGTCGTAAATATTAACTGCGCTCCAGACTTGTTATATTTTCTACTATTGAAAAGAGCAACAAGGAACTTGACAATATTTGGATGAAGGCTCGTTTCAAATTCATCCATGACCAAAACTTTTCCTTTATCCATTATCTCAAAGTAAGGCCCTAGGATAGATAGTGCTTTTATAGTGCCTTCAGATTCATCAGAGCGGTTAAATTCCACAAGCTCTCCCGAATCAGTTTTGTGCAAAAACTTGAGCTTGTATATATCACCTTCAGAGTCTTTTTGCTTCACTTCACTCCAGTCAAGTTTGACTGCAATTTCTCTTATCTTTCCCTTCTCCTTAGAAACCACTATATCTTCAAGTCCACCAAAGTCGACTTTCTTCATTATGCTTATTATTTTTTCTTTGAGTTTTGGATTTGAATACAACTCTTTTGTTGTTATTTCTTCCCAGTTAGGTGCGTAATTTATGACAATATAACCTGCAAAAAATTCATAAGGTACTTTCGTCTTTTCATAGCCTAGCTGCGTTGCCCTGGAAAGATAAAGGGTATTTTTGAGAGTTTGCGATGCCCTGATTTCCTGCTCTTTTCGGTCTATCGTAAACTCAAAATTAGTAGTGTTTGTCCTATTGAAAATAACTGCTTCTCTCCCTTTTGGACTGTAGTATAGATATTCATCAATTATTTTTTCATCATCGCATGAAAAGCCATATCGGTATTTGACCTTATCTTGGATAAATATAATCTCAAAGCGGCTTGGTTTCTTCATTGAAGTTTTGTCAAGTCTAAATGAATTCCTTGGAATGGGTATTTGATTCAGCTTCACATCGGTATTGAATTTGTGAGACTGGGTAACCATATACCACATGAAGAATAGGCCTTTGATGAGGTTTGACTTTCCGGAAGCATTTGGACCATAAATCGCAGCAGATTTAATCAGTGTTTGCTTTTCATCGATAGCTATAAGGTTTTGGGGGAGTTTCTTTCCCGGACCTGAATCCATGCTCAGTGTGAGTCTATCCTTTATCGACCTGAAATTCTCAATCGAAAATTCAATTATCATAACAAATGTGTATTTTTTAAGTATTTATTCTCAATTTTTTCTATTTTTTGGAAGATTTTTGATTTAAATTTGAGATTTTGGGGTTTTCGTATGAAGTCTTGGCTTACCGAGTATTCTGTAAAACGAGCCCCTCCCCCCACGACGACGATTGCTCCGCAAAGTTTCGCTTGATACAACTGCGGGTTTTCGAACTTCTCAGCCTGCGGGCTTCGACCCTCAATGATGTTGGCTAGGGAGCATAACAGGAATTTAGCGGCTCACTGCGTTCGACCCAAATTTCTGCCTCAATATCCATTAGTCAAACTCAATTAAAGCGAACTCTACGACTTAAGATACGATTGCCGCCTCTCACGAAAATTACTCTTCTATGAAATATCTCTTGAGCTCTTTATCCAGGGGTTCTCTTAACAGCGGTTGTTCATTGGCAAGTTTGTGTATTGCTAGAGCCAAATACCCTCTCATTTTTTTGTTCTCTTCTTCAGTTAATATTCCCCCCTTTCCATCCAGGACATAGGATTCACTTCCATTCATTATGGTGATTTTTGGATAATCCCTTGTAAAAAGTGAATTAAAATGTTTTAACTGACCATTGTATTTATCGGTCTCAAATAAAGATATTCCAAACCTTTTTCCAGCGGGCACACCTATTTCTAGGCAACCACTTGGTTCAGATATATTGTCATCGCAGAAGGTAATATTAATCTGCCTTCCATGCTTAGGATTGTACTGATATTCGCCTTGAAAATAAGCAATAATTCCACCATTTTTTCCTACACCTCTGCCTTCAGAATGCATCCAAATACCTATATTATGACCTTTCTTCAATGCTTCTTCAATTTCATCAATACCTCTGCGATATCCTGCAGCGGCTCTTACGGGAGTTGTAACTTCGACTTTTCTTTCCAAAACTTCGTTTTGTTCCATAAAAACACTACTAAACTATAAATATTCGTAGGTTATATGAGAGCCCGACCTTAAAAATTAGGCTTACAAAGTCGCTGCCACAAGCATCGGCAAAATTACAGTTGCATCTCCTTCGATTGTGACTCTCTCGGCCTTTGGCTTAATCTTTCCCCAGCTTATTGCTTCCCTAAGCCTTGCGCCAGATAAAGACCCATCAGACTCAATCGCAGTTGTGATGTAGACGGCATAATCAAGGCCTTCTTTGAACTGGTTCCACCAGATTGTGTGGTGCTTTGAGATTCCTCCGCCAATCATAAGCGCGCCGGTCTTCTTGTTGCCGTAAACTATCGCTGCCAAATCATCTTCGTCTTTCATCAAGTTTATCACAAAATCCTTGTGGCCGTCCTGCCAGAACATATAAATCTGGAAGCCAAAAGAGCCGTCGGTTATTCCAGGGATAAAAATTGGAATCTGGTTTTTCCATGCCCAGTAGATTATGCTGTCCTGCGCTCCAGGCTCATCCTTAATCAATTCGCCAACCTTCCAGATAAACTCTTTTGTCCCAATATTCTTTTCCTGGGTGTAAATCTTTTCGATTATAGGCATCAATTTTTTCTCAATAATTATTCCATAGCTGTCATCAGGCACAAACACGTTTCCAAGCCTGCAAATTCCTTTTTCCCGGAGTTTTGCATCATCAGCGACAAAGTCGCCCTGGTAATAATCCTTCCAGACCCTTGCAAAGTCATGGTCAAGCATCCCGCAGGTTGTAATAATAGCATCAACTTTTTTGTCTTTAACAAGGTCTTTGACAACGCCTCTCATCCCGGTAGCAATTGTGCATGCCGGGAAAGAAAGAAATGTAAAGCAGTCCTTATCATTTATCATGGTCTTGAATATTTCGGCGCCGACTTTGATTTTCTTTGCAGTAAAGCCTCCACCTTCAAACATCTGGTTAACAAGCTCAGACGCTTTTATGTTCTTATCCAGCCGAATATCCTTTATTGGGTCCATAATAGATAAACGAAAGAGATTTATGGCTTATTTCTGGGGATTAACTGTTCTGAGCGAGGTTGGGCATGGTTCATTGTTTATAAGCCCCTGCTCAAGTGCTAGAAGATATATTTCATACAGCTCATCTCCTTTTGGGGAGAAAGGCCTCTCAAAAAAATCAGATAAGCTTTTTTTGAGTCCATAAAGCAAAATCCTTCCGTTCCGTGTATCTGAAATTACCTGTGTTTTATAACTTTCGCCATTTTGAATTATGGCTTCCAGACCACTTTCTTTGAGCAAAAACGACCTCTGGTAGATCGACTTTTCCCTGCCAGGCACAAATTGGGCCAGGTTGGAAGGAAATTCCATCTCATATTCGTTTTCATTACCCAAAGGCATTACCTTTTCATTTTCTTCAGCCCATTTGACAATTTTCTCAACAAAAACCGGATAGTCTCTGGAATTGATATATGTAAGGTTTATCCCATCTATGCAATTTTCTGGCGTGCAATCTACTTTATAGAGCACAGAATCTTTGTAGTTTCCGCCCATGAAAAGTTCTTCCAAGTTCAGGATAGATTCAGGAGTTTTCATAAATATTATTTTATTATTTTAGAGTACCAATAAAGTATCCCAGCAGCTTGTTGTGGGGTATTACGGGAATAAAGCAATATTGATACGCGCTGTTTAGGTTGGGCAAGATTCCGTTTAGACCACATAAATACCACAAAAGCAATACAATTATGCTCTTTGAACTTCACGCCCACTCGTGGTATTCGAAAGACAGGTTTGCCGGCAAGGGCTTATGCTCTCCGGTTGAGCTTGTCAAAGTCGCGAGGCAAAAAGGGCTGAATGGAATTGCCGTAACAGACCACGATAGCTTCAAGGCCTGGCATTCACTAAGAGATATCAAGCTTGATAATTTCACAATAATCCCAGGTGAAGAAATCTCTACAAGGCAAGGCCACTTGATTGCTTTAGGAATAAATGAGGAGATAAGCCCGGGAATGACTTTTATGCAAACTCTCGACAAGATTCACTCTCAAGGCGGAATTGCTATAGCGCCTCACCCGTTTGACCTTCATGAATCAGGAATAGCAGAGAGGGCGCAACATGCCGATGCAATTGAAGTATTCAATGCAATGAGCCTTGACCGCTTTTCAAATTCACGGGCAAAAATATTTGCAAAATACCACAATAAGGCAATGACTGCAGGAAGCGATGCTCATGCCAATTATATGGTCGGCCGGGGGGTTACAGCGGTTAAGTCTGAAGCTAATCTGGATTCGGTCCTCAATGCCATAAGATCCGGACAGACAAAGACTATTGAAAATTACCACCCCGTAACTGAAATGACAAACTGGTATATTGACCGGCTTAATTCAAATCCACAGGCAGCGATTGGGCATATTACACATAACCACAGCCTTTTTAAGCAAGCAGCGTTAAGAACTATTATGGCGCACAAGGCTAAATCGGGAATCATTTCCAAGTCTCTTGTTTATTTGCTTCCTTATCTTGCAACTGCCGGCTCGGCAACCAAATCTTTTTTCGTTAATGGTCCAGAATGTTTGATGTAGTCATTTTTGGGGCGCTGATATTGTTTGGCTTTTTTGTATATCTTCTGTACCGGGCCGCTAAATTGTTTGTCAAATTTGTGGCGTTTGTCGGCCTGACGGCACTTTTTCCAATAATAATGGTAAAGGTTTTCAATGTGGGATGGAACCTTACGCCTCAGCTCATCTTTTCATTTGCCCTTCTGGGCGTCCTGGGATTTTTTGTTTATTATGGGCTGTCAATTCTTGAGACCTTTAGCAAGTACTTCATGGATTCCTCTAAAACCGCATTGGGGGTTGATAAGAAGAGGCGAGGAAGGAGTGTAGATTATGAGGACTAGGCAGCTGAAAAGATAAGTTATCTGTCCAGAGAGGTTTTTATTTCACCAAGCAAAACAATTGCTTTATTGGAAGTTGAAATCATGTTTGAGTAATATTTACTATAGGTTTTTAGAAGTTCCCTCAAATCTTTCTCATAGCAGCCGCTTGTTACCCGGCTCACTAGCTCGTATGGGTAGAATGGATTTTTCTCGGAGGTATCATCCGGTTCACCAAGCTCGCTAAAATCAATGGTGCCTAGTAAAAAGTAATTTTCATCCTTAAGCAGCTTGAGTTCTTTTGGATATTCTATATCCATATAGGAATTTCTGCAATCATCAGTGGTAATTTTGGGAATTAAGATGCCCTTGATAAATTCCGGATTTTCAGGATGCCTGTAGAGTTCAATTTTCATAAATGACTTCATTATAAATCTATTTGAACGTTTACTATCGTTAAGTTTCTAAAATCTAGTAATTCCAAAGGACCCTGAGCCTTTTTTGCAGGGATTTGGGAAGCCCTTCATCGGTAAAGATTTCCTGCAGCCGATACTTGTCTCCAATCAAACCCTGAAGATTTTCTCTGGTACGGCTAATGGTGGGCATATCTAAAGTCCCGCTTAGAAGTTTCTCCTCGCCGCTTATGAAGATATCGCCCATAAGGTACAATTGTATTGACCTGTAGTCGCTTAAAACTTCAAGCAGAGTGTCATAGGGCCTGCCACCAGAATGTTCTGAAGATTGGGGAGATTTATCTGCTTACATTCACCTCTTTATCACGGGTTTCCTTTCCCCAGGCATGATAGGTAGTTTCTCTGTCGTTCTTATAGAGTGTTTCCCAAAGGCCAATCTTTTTCGGTGAAAAATGCCTTTTTTGAGAATAATGCGAAGCGCCTTTTTGATAAGGCTTTCCTTTTGC
>Ga0105092_10001088_pt1 | contig 14479 bp, 10 predicted proteins | sample PPLLak2March2015_FD_87021 | JGI IMG/M metagenome (GOLD analysis project Ga0105092, IMG submission 87021) | Freshwater sediment microbial communities from Prairie Pothole Lake near Jamestown, North Dakota, USA - PPLs Lake P7 Core (1) Depth... | ecosystem: Environmental > Aquatic > Freshwater >... | reverse complement strand
GCGGCGCGTGGCCAGCAGAGTCTCGCGGCTCATTACATAGGTGACGTCGCTCGGGTCGACGTGCAGCCCTTTTTCCGCACACCGCCGCAAGAGCTTGGGAACGTGCGGCATCTCGTTGAAACCGTAGCGCGCGATCACACGGTACATATTGTCTCCCAACGCTTCGACGGTCAGCCGCTCGTCCGCCGGCACGCGCGGTACGCGTTCGGTCCGAATCGAGAGAATAACGACGCGGTCGAACATCACGTTCAAGTGCTGCTGGATGCGTCTCAACGTGGCCGGAAAGCCGCTCGGGTCTCGTTCGAGGAAGACCCCGGTGCCGGGGACGCGCGTGACCTCGGCGCGCTTCTTCATGAGTTCGTCGAACGACGTGCGCCTCTCGCGTATGCGCTCCGCCAGCAAGCGACGCCCCGTCCTCCACGTCGTCATCACGATGAGAATGCCAAACCCCACTGCCAGCGGAAACCAGCCGCCGTCGGCGATCTTGACCACGTTCGCGCCGAAGAACGCCAGGTCGGCGACGAGAAACGCCGCACACACCAGCACCGCCAAGAACACGTTCCATTTCCACAATCGGCGCATCGCGATGAAGAGGAGGATGGTCGTGATGACCATGTCCGCACTGACCGAGAGCCCGTAGGCCGACGCCAGACCGCTGGACGTCCGGAAGCCGAATACGAGGGCCACGGTGGCGACCAAGAGGCCCGTGTTCACGAACGGGATATAGACCTGCCCGATTTCCTCGTGCGAGGTGTGCCGAACTTGCATGCGCGGGATGAAGCCGAGTTGCACGGCTTGCCACGTCAGCGAGAATGCGCCCGCAATCACCGCCTGCGACGCGATCACGGTCGCGGTGGTCGCGAGGACTACCATCGGGATCAGCGCGTGTTCGGGCAACATATGATAGAACGGATTGACGGCGTGTTCGGGCGAGCGCAGGAGGAACGCCCCCTGTCCGAAGTAGTTCAGTGCGAGCGCCGGCAGGACGACCGAGAACCACGCGCGACGGATCGGGCTCAAACCGAAATGCCCCATGTCCGCATACAGCGCCTCACCGCCGGTGACCACCAGGAACACCACGCCGAGCGTCATCACCGAACGGAGGCCGTACTCGGCGATGAAGTGCACGCCGTACATCGGATTGACCGCCTTGAACACCACCGGCGACTGGGCGATCGAAACGATCCCCCACGTCGCCAGGGCCAGCATCCACACGAACGTGACCGGGCCGAAGAAACGGCCGATGCGACCGGTTCCGTTCTTTTGAATGCGGAACAACCCGAAGAGGATCAAGGCGGTGATCGGGACCACGTACGGCGCCATCACGGGTGTCACGATCTCCAGCCCTTCGATCGCGCTCAACACGGAGATGGCCGGCGTGATCATCCCGTCGCCGTACAGGAGTGCCGCGCCGAACAGTCCCAACGTGACGATCATCCACTGGCGCCGCGAAGGACGCCCCTCCAAGTCTGCCACCAACGCCATCAACGCGATGATGCCGCCTTCGCCCTGGTTGTTGGCGCGCATGACGACCATCAGGTACTTGATCGAGATAACGATGACGAGGGACCAGAAGACGAGGGAGAGCACGCCGAGGATGTGGTCCGGGGTCGCCGCCACCGCGTGCGGGCCGTGGAAGCACTCACGAATCGCGTACAGCGGGCTGGTGCCAATGTCGCCGTACACGACGCCTAGAGCTGCTACGACCAACGCGAGCGCCCGGTTGTTCTTTGCGTTGACGGTGGACTGCATCAATCGCGGACTATACACGCGACGTGCGGGGCGGGCTACGGGGAAGGGCCGGCACTTGCCGGTCGATCCGACCTTCGTGACGCTGGACTATACCTGGATGCTCTGACGGTAGCGCGCTGGACGTTCATCTCGCCGAGCTTCTGTCGCGCATCCATGCCTCCGACACCGCGCGGCCTTGCGCGATATCGTCGACCACGAGTATTAGCTGGTGGTCGTGGTCGCTGTGGAGAACTTCGATGTTCACACCCGCCTCGGCCATCCGGCGCGTGAGCTTGCCGAGCTGGCCGGGCTCGCCCTGATTCAATCGCTGGACGATCACGTCGCGCACCGCCAATACGCGAATACCCGCTGCCTCGAGCGCTCGGCGCGCGGTCGCTCCGTCCTCGAAGAGAAAGTGCGCAATCCCCTTTCCGTCGACGACGAACGCGCCCCCGCCTTCGATGCTCACACCTGCGCGGCCGAGGGCATCACCCATTTCGGCCAGTGCGCCGGGCCGGTCTTCCATCGCGATCGCGACATCCTGCATGGTGGTTTCCCTTACCGTTTTGATCTTAGCGAATCGCTTTCCGAACGACCAGCTTGAGTCCCGACCACACGTCGTCGATCGCGCACACCTTGACATCCACGACGCCCAGCGGAAGCGCCACATCGCGCCCGACGTCCTCCGTGATGTCGGTCGGCACCTTCGATGCCTTCTTCGGCCACGACACCCACACCACCGCGTCGGGGCGGAGCTTCTTTCGGTAGGCGGCGAGGGCGCGTGCGAGTTCGGATTTCTTCGCGGTGAAGAGATGGACGAGCCCGGTCGACTTGTCGAACATCGAAACGAAACGCACCGACGCCGGCAGCGGCTCGAGCAGCGCGCGGTACCCCTTCGGCGCACCCGTGGCGTGGACTTTGGTCCCCTCCGCGATGCCGAGCTTCTTGGCGAGCGGTGTTCCGGAATAGCCTATCGTCATTGTTTTGAGATCATGTTATCGAAGGCCGCGATCGTAGGCAGCTTCAAGTGTTCGGGAGCGACGATGAACTCCCAGAGATAGCTGTATCCCGTCACGTCATTCCGATCGGTATCTGTCGACGCTGTGATCGACGGCAACCCAGACTATGTTACATCGGCCAGATGCACCTCGTCACCGACAACAATCGCGGCGGTCACGGGGCTCGCATGAGCGGAATGGCGGCGTTTTGTTGATACAGGATGAAGCGAGGAGAAACGCCGCCAACGGGAGCATCGAAATCAACCATGATGCCCGCCGGCACGAACAGAAATCGATTGTTTCCGACATACGTGAGGGGGAACGCATCCTGGCCTTCGGTCTGCGCTTCGAGCGTGACACCGTTGCCTCGGACGGTGATCGTCAGCCCGTATGCGTCTGCCGAGTACACGCCCACGAGCGGGGTCGTGTCGGGGAGTGTGACCTGCGTGAACGAAGGTAGGCGCGCGTCGAGGCCATACAGGATGTTCCATACCAGAAAAAATATCCGATTGATGGGGTAGTTGTAACCGTTGACCGTCAGCGCCAGCGATAGCGAGTCTTCGGGAACATGGCCCACGAGGGCTGCATGCGCCCCGATCGAACCATCGTGCGAGAATCCCGATTTTGCGCTGCCCGGAATCGCGAACGGACCCAAGCCCTTTCCACTCTTCCTCGTACCGTCGTCGAAACCGTTCGTCATCTCCGACAGCGACGCCGCGCTGATCAGGCGCCCCTGAAAGAGCGCGGCGAGAAACAAACTCAGATCATTCGACGTAGAGGCGATTCCGCCGGCTGCTCCGGCATTTTCAATCGCCTGGTCCGGCTGCGGTTCCCAGTGTCCGCGATCGAAGTAGTACGCTCGTGCCTCGTTCGCGCTGGGTGTCACGGGTCCCCCGACATCGGTGCGTCGAAGACCGATGCGGTCCGCGATGCCTCGCTCTAACTGCTCCTCATACGTCGAGCCCGTAACGATCTCGATGATGTAACCGAGCAACAAGTAGTTGCTGTTGCTATAGCGCCGCCGCGTGCCCGGCAGGAACTGCAGAGGCTGGGTCGAGATTCGTCCCAGCAGAGCCTCGCGGTCGAGCGGCACCATCGGATCCATGCCGTGCGTGTAATCCGTGAGCCCACTGGTGTGGCCGAGCAAGTCTCTGACTGTGATCGAGTCGCCACTTGCGAGCTGCGGGAGAAACTGCGACACCTTCGTGTCCAGCGACAGTCGACGTTCGTCGACGAGTTGGTAGACGAGGACCGCGGTAAACGGCTTGGTCACCGAGCCGACGCGGAACTCGGTCAGGCTATCGGATCGGACCCAGCCCGACTGTGTGCTATCGCGGTATCCGATGGTGCGCTGGTAAAGAATACGATCCGCCTTCCGAATCGTGATGGCCCCCATCATCCGCTGATTCGTGTCGAGAATCGTGAATAGACTATCGAGCCGGGCTCGGAAATTGTCTACTTGAGCAGCCGCACGACCCGGGACCACCCCCAGCGCCACGACCGCGGCGAATGCGACCCAGTTTAAGCGCGAGCGGATAATGAAAAAGAAACGTGAGCTGCTCGTCCCCACCGTATTTGCCCGAGTTCGCATGCAATCTCCCCTGCCGGTTAAATGCCCCACACCGCAGGGAGCCGTCACGACATCCCGCGTTGGATTAGGTCCGCATCCTGTTGGACGCATATCGAGTCGGAATCGTTGACATCCAACCAACAGAATTATTCGGGCTTCAAGGTGTGCTCGGTATTTCGTCGACGGCGGAATACGGGCTGGCAAACTGCGATGAGCCTGGTGGGGTTTCCTTGCACACGATCGGACAGTGACTTCGGCCAGCCCGCGGCGGCTGTGACGGCAGTGGTAAGAATGTCTGTCGTCGCCTCGTTAATCAGCAAATCTCTCAGGCTCCCCTTCGCAGGTTATCTCTCCCCCGTGCAAAGCCCGTTTCTCAGGTAGATGAGTCTAGAGAGCCATTAATCGTGGGTCAACCCATCCCCCAACCCCTCGTGCCTCCCGCCTTGGAAGACCCCAAAATAAACCCTCTTGTCAAAAAAGACAATTGTCTGTTTACTGTCCTTCGTCAGGTCGGACGGGGTGGCGCGGCAAGGTGACGCGCCCATGATAACCGCCCGCAGAGGAAAGGCAACATGTCTCCCAAAACTCCTCCAGGCGAAACCCGGGAATCGATCTATCAGTTTATGCGCGACCGGCTGCTCGATGGAAAACCGCCGACGGTTCGTGAAGTGCAGGCGAGGTTCGGATTCAAAGCCGTACAAACGGCCCAGGCGCACCTCGAGCAGCTGGTCGCCGAAGGACGCTTGAACAAAGAATTCGGCGAATACAAAGGCCGCGCGCGGGGCTATTCCCTGCCCGAGTCGAGCGTCGATTACGCGAGACCCACCGTCTTCGCGCCGCTGTTGGGTCATATCCAAGCCGGTGGTTTGCAAGCCGCCATCGAAGACCGCGAAGGAATGGTCCCCGTGCAGCGCGGCAGTCGTCGTGCCGGAAGCGAATCGCTCTTCGCCCTCCGCGTGCGCGGCGAAAGCATGACCGGTATCGGGATTCTTCCCGACGACATCGTCATCGTCAGGGCCCAAGCCACCGCCGAAGGGGGCGACGTCGTGGTCGCCCTGGTCGGCGACGAGGCCACCGTGAAAACACTCCGCAAGCAGCGCGGCAAGATCGTGCTGCAACCCGAGAACCCGAGTTTCGAACCCATCGTCCTTGGGCCCGACGAGTGCACGATTCTGGGCAAGGTGATCGAAGTCAGGCGTTATCTCGATTAGACCAACCACGTGACGCGTGCGTCCCTCGCCGGTCCTTCCTTCTGCACCACTCGGCGAGGGGCGCCGCGAACGCGGTTGCGTGAGTCTCGTGAACAAAAATGGACCTGTGATCCTGCTTATTAGTGAGTCGCCCATGATGACCGCCAACATTCTCTCCTCCGCACCACTCGTCCACGCGCTGTCCCGGCTGGGAATCCGTCAAGGTTTCTCAGCCGGGACTCCCACCTCGCCCGACGACGCACCCGAATGGAGCATGAAAACGCTCTCGGGTCGCATGGTGGAGATATCGTGCGATACGGCGGGGGCCTCGCTCACGGCGGCAACGGCACTCGTCCTCGAAGCGCAAGGCAACGCCGAACCCACCGCGTGGATCGAAGCGGGCGGATCCGGCTTCTATCCCCCGGACGTCGCCGCGTCGGGGGTCGACTTGGACGGACTGGTCGTCGTCCGCGCGGACACGACGCCGAAGGCCGCACGCGCCGCGGATCACTTGCTGCGCTCGGGCGGCTTCGGACTCGTCGTCTTGGATCTCTCGCACGACGCGAACCTCGCCATGTCGGTGCAAAGCCGGCTCTCGGGCCTGGCGAACGCACACCGCTGTGCCGTCGTGTGCGTGACGCGAAAGAAAAACGATGCGCTATCGATCGGTTCTCTGGTATCGATCCGTGGCGAATCGTCGGTGGAAAAGCAAAGTTTCGATCACTTCGCGTGGGAAATCCACGTAATCAAGGACAAGCGACGCGGCCCCGGTTGGTTTCACGCCGGCATCTGCCGCGGACCGGAAGGATTGCATTAGTTGAACCCAGCGCAGAAAGGACGCCCATGACCCCCTTCAACGACCTCACGGCACGCAAGATTCGCAACGCCCTCGAGCGCACTCCCGGCGTTTCCGAACGGCAAATCATCGGCGGCGTGGCGTTTCTCGTCCAAGGCAACATGTGCTGCGGCGTGTTCGACGAGAAGCTCGTCGTTCGCGTCGGCCCGGACGCCTACGACGAGGCCCTCCGCGAGCCCCACGCGCGCCCCATGGACTTCACCGGCCGCGCGCTCCCTGGTTTCGTCTACGTCGCCCGCGAAGGCTACGCGTCCGAAGCGGCGTTGAAGCAATGGATCGACCGAGGCGTGGGGTTCGTGAGTTCCCTCCCACAACGATGACCACCGAGTACGCTCGCGGGTGATGCTCATATCGTATGCAATCATGTCATGCGCATCGCGTGTGTGAGCCTCCCGGAGTTCCCGCTCCAGCTTCTGCTGCGTAAGCACCCCCGCTGGAGCGAACATCCCGCCGCGGTCGTCGACCGCGACGCGGCACAGGGTGTGATCCTGTGGTCCAACGAACGCGCGCGGAGCTGCCGTGTCCTTCCCGGTCTTCGCTATGCGGCCGCCCTTTCGCTCGAGCCCGGCCTCCATGCCGGCGAAGTTCCCCCGCCCGAGATCCGACACGCGATCGATTCGCTCGTCGACATGCTTCGCTTCTACACCCCCGACGTCGAGCCATCGGACGACGAACCGGGCGTTTTCTGGCTGGGGGCGTCGGGGTTGTCGCTCCTCTATCCGTCGCTCCGCAAGTGGGCGGCGTGGATCGGCGACGAAGTCGCGCGCGCAGGATTTTGCGCGTCGGTGGTGGTGGGCTTCTCACGCTTCGGCACCTACGCGCTCGCCAAGTCGCGGCCCGAAGCCCGCGTCGACGTCGTCGATACAGAATTGGAAGAACGCGAGCGCGCGGGCGCGGTGCCGCTCGACCGCCTCTGCGTCGACCCCGACGTGCGCGACACCCTCGCCAAACTCGGCATCACCACCCTCGGCGAGTTCATGGCACTACCCGCCAACGGCATTCGCACGCGTTTCGGCGCCGACACGCACCGCCTGCACCGCATCGCGAGCGGCGAACTGGCCACACCGTTGCAACCGCGTCCCGCGCGCGAGCCGGTCGCGTCGTCGGTGCATTTGGATTACCCCGAAGTCGACTTGGAACGGTTGATGGCGGTCGTGGATCGCGCCATCCAATCGCTGGCGCAAACCCTCGACGCGCGCGGCGAGGTGCTGCGCGGGATTTCGATCCAGCTCGAGTTCGACGACGGCTCGAAAACCGCGGAGCGCTTGGAGCCCGCGTCGCCCACTCTCGAGTTGGCGCAAATCGTCGAATTGGTGCGACTGCGACTGACCGGGGTGCTCGCGGCACGCGCTCCCGCCTTTGAATCGCGAGTGCGCGGCGTCACCGAGCTGCGCGTCGAGATCGACGGCGTGCCGGCGTCGCTGACACAGCGCGATCTCTTTGCACCGAAGCCCCGTCGCGATTTCGCGGCCGCGGCGCGCGCTATCGCCCGCGTGCGCGCGGAGCTGGGTGCGAATGCGGTGGTGAAGGCGGTGCTGCGCGAGGGGCACCTGCCCGAGGCACGCTTCGACTGGGAGCCGGTGACGTCGCTGCATGCGCCCCACCCGCGCGCCGTTCGCCGGCCGCCGCTCGTGCGGCGCATTTATGCGCGCCCGCTCCCCTTTTCTCCCGGCCGCCATCGCGACGCGGAAGCGAAGTTGTTGAAGCACATCGACCAGGGCACCGTGCGCGAGACCTTAGGACCCTACATCGTCTCGGGCGGATGGTGGGCGCGCGAAGTGCAGCGCGAGTATTACTTCGTGCGCACCTCGAACGGCCGGGCGCTGTGGATGTTCTACGACCGGCGTCGTATGGGGTGGTTCATTCAGGGCGAGGTGGAGTAGTCGCGTACGCGCGTTGTCAAACCACGATCTCTCGATTATCCTCCGGCCCATGTCTCGATCCGTTCGCAACGCTCCGGCGAGACCCCGCCCATCGTCTCGCGCCGGCTGGCTCCCACGCCTAGCGGTTTTCACACTCCCGAGCGCGTTCTTCCTCGCCGTCGGGTTCTGGTTTTTCACCTCTACCGGGCGCGACGACAGCCACATCACGTATTGGCCTGCCTACACGCTCGCTCGCTTCGGGGAGATCCTCAATTACAACGGCGAGCGCATAGAACAGAGTTCGAGTTTGCTCCATGTCCTCCTACTCGCGACCTCCTGCAAACTCACCGGCGTCGAAGTGGTCACCTTGGGCAAGCTCTCGTCGATCCTCGCGGGCGTCGGGACTCTCCTCCTGCTTTACGCGCTCGTGAGGAAGATCGCGGATCGTGTGGTGGCTTTCGCCGGCACCCTGTTGGCGGCGGCATGTGCATACTTCATATATTGGGCGTTTGGGGGAATGGAAACCACACTGGTCAGCCTCACCGGAGTGTGGCTCATCCTCTCGTTGGGTAATTACGTTGACCGAACAGAAACGACTTCGCGGGTCCGCCCCGTGCTTCCCCCCGTGTTCGCGATGAGCGCCTTTGCGCTCGTCCGACCGGAGTCCCCGTTCCTCATGATCGGAATGTTGGTCGCCGCAACCTTGATCTCCTTGAGGGACATTCCCGCGAACGAGCCGACTCTGCGCACGCTTCGGGGCCGACTGCTCACGCTTCTCGGCGCCGCGGCGGCCATCTGTTCACTCTTGTTCGCATTTCGCCTACTCTACTTCGGAAGCGCCTTCCCACAACCGGTCGCCGCCAAATACGCGGGCCTCTCTGCGGCGTCGTTCACGAACGGGCTACGATACCTTGCCACCAACGTCTTCGAAATAGGCCCTGGCATCGCCGTACCGATCGTCGCCGCCTGTCTCGCGTGCGGTGTGCTCGCGGTACTCGACTGGCGCTCGAAGCGTTTCCCATCGTACGCTAACTTCACGCTTCTCTTCGTTGCTGGATACGTCGCGTTCATCATCTTCTCCGGCGGCGACTGGATGGAGGGTGGGCGCTTCCTCGTCCCTTTTCTCCCGCTCGCACTTGCCCTCGTCCCGGTTGTCCTCGCAAAGTCGCTCCCAGGCAACAAGCGCCGACCGCTCGTGGTCGCGCTTTCCGCTACGGTGCTCGTCTCGCTCGAAGTCGCTTCAGTGCTTTCCTTCGCGCGTGACGAATCGTTCGGTACCCGGCGTTGGCGTGATATGGACGTCGCCCAAGTGTATGACGTCACCGCATACTCGTGGTTCGAGAAGCACAACCGCATCAACATGAGGGACGCCCCGGTCATCGCTTACATCAACGACCTGATTCCGAAGATCGAAGCCATCCGTCCAGGCGCGGTCGTCTTGATGACCGGGCAGATGGGCATGGTCCCCTACCACGTCGCACGTAAGAACTTCGGGCGTGTTCGCTTCCTCGACCGGCGGGGGCTGTGCGATCGCATGCTGACGGATTGCGACCTCTCGAGGAAACTCGCACGTGATGCGGCTGGACTGCGCATGGAGTACATCGAGTACTTCGAAATGCGGGAACAGATCGAGGAACGTTGCGGATTGCCGCGCCCCGACATTATCTTCGACATGCACGGAGGTAACCAGCAAATCGTCAGCGAGAACGGTCACCGGACCGTCGCGAAACATTCCGGAACGATCTCCGACAGGACGGGAATAGGTGGTGAAGTGCTCGCGACCGGTTTCGTCGCGATACCGGACGAGTTATACGCGACGTTGGCCGCCGCGGATTCGACGCGCGACGCATCGCGCGCGCGTTGACGCGCGAGCATACACCAACGCCAGGCACTCCACGAAGAGGCAAACGGGCGCGCCGACATCGCGCCGGCGCGCCGGCGCGCCCGCTCGAAGCGGCTAACTAGTCGCCACCGCCGCAACAACCGCCACCGCCGCAACAACCGCTCATCGGAATCGTCTTCATACGACACCTCCTTTCATTGCGAAATGAGTTTCTAGGAACGCGATGCATCCGCACGCGCATCCTCACTTTCCCTTTCGAAGCGCATCAGCGTCGCGGAGCTTGGGCACATTTCGGAGAACTCGCGCGAACGTTGGATTTCTAGCGGGGCCGCGTCGCGAGCCACCGCGCGAAATCCGTGGCGATGGAAGTAGCGCGCCGCGTCGCTGGTGAGAAGGTAGAGCGACTGCACTTCGGTCTCTGCCCATTGCAGGCGATCCAGCACGAGGGCGGTGCCCACTCCGCTCAAGCGCGACTCGGGTGCCACTGCGACGGACCGCAGGAGGCCATGCGCGCCGTGCAGCTCGATGCCCGCAACGCCCACCACCGCGTCCCCGTGCTCCGCGACCACATAGCGCTCGCCGAATTGATCCTCGACACCTTCCACCGGCAGTTTGCACGATGACAAGAGTGTCCGCACCGCGGGCAAGTCGTCTGCACGCGCCGGGCGCACAATCCAGCCGGTGTGGGTCGATTGGTTGCGTACGTTCATCCGATGGGTCGTCAGCATAGGGCGTTTATCTCCGTGTGGTTGGTGTAACAACTGTTCGCTCCAAACAAAATTAGGTCTCGCACGCGCCCGGAACGCAGCACGAATCGTCGCGGCCGATTCGCTTTGCGGCCACTTTGGCGAGCTCGCGCACGACACCAATGGTGGCGTGGCGGACCTCGACCGGGAGGCCTTCAATGATGGCGCGCTCTTCCTCGAGCTGCTCGCGCTGAATGGTCGCGTGCAACGCGCGGCCGCGAGCGGTAGCGGAGAGCCGCACCGCGCGCGCATCGCTCGGATGGGTCACACGCTTGACGTAGCCTTTGCGGTCGAGTGTTTCGACCACGCGGCTGGTCGTGCTCTTGTCCAACATCAGTATGGAAGCCAGCGCACGCAGCGTCGTCGGACCCCCGCGCACCAGCGCGTCCAAGGCGTAGCACTGCGTCACCGAGACGTCGTGGCAACAAATGAGATTGCGGTCGCGGAACTGGTACGTGCGCACGAGGTCGGTGAGCGCCGCGTACAGTTCGCGGGTGTCGCGTTCGAGCGCAGGGTCGAGGGTGATCGGGGTGGTCACGGGCATGGCTCCTATTTAGTTGTCAGTACCAACTATAATCCCGCACCCCGGTCCGGTCAAGGGACTATTTTTGCCGGCCTACAAGACAATTGTCTGCTAGCATGGAAACGCCATGAACCGCTTCTCCTCCCCATCCTCGTACGCCCCGCTGTGGTGCAAGTCCAACTTCTCTTTCCTCGAAGGCGCCAGCCACCCCGACGAGTTGATCGAAGAGGCGGCACGCGTCGGCATTCGCTCGCTCGCTTTGACCGATCGCGACGGCGTCTACGGGATCGTGCGCGCCTTCGTCAAGGCGCGCGAGCTTGGCGTCCAATTGATCACGGGGTCGCAGGTCGCCGCCGAAGACGGCTCGCACCTCGTCCTGCTCGCCATGGATCGCCGCGGTTATACGAACCTGTGCAATCTCGTCACCGATGGCCGCCTGCGTTCGCCCAAGGGCGAGAGCGTGGTGCGCTGGCGCGAGGTGTGCGAGCGCGCGGAGGGTGTCGTCGCCCTGTGGGGTGGCGACGGGAGTCTCATCGCGGGTGCGGCCGACCCCGTGTTCGTCGCGCGCGACCTGAAGGACGCCTTCGGCGACCGCCTGTACGCGATGGTGACGCGCCACCGCCGCACCGAAGACGCCGTCGCCGAAAAACGCGTGCGTGAACGCGCGGCGCGCTTCGGATTGCAAACCGTAGCCGCGGTCGAGGTGCTCTACCACACTCGCGCGCGCCGCGACCTGCAAGACGTCCTCACGTGTCTGCGCCACGGCGTCTCTCTTTCGACGGCAGGCCGGCTGACTCGGTCCAACGCCGAGCACGCGCTCCGCTCGCCGTATGCGTTTCATCTATTGTTCGAGGACGATCGCGCATCGGTGGCGCGCACGGAAGAAGTCGCGGCGCGTTGCACGTTCACGCTGGCGGAGATTCGCTACCGATATCCGCTCGAAGCCCTCCCCGACGGAACGAGTGCCTTCGAACATCTCCGCCACCTCACGTTCGAGGGCGCGCAAGAACGCTACCCGCGCGAGCGCTTCCCCGCCGGCATCCCGTACGAGACGACGGCGCAGCTGGAAAAGGAACTCGCCGTCATTCGCGATCTCGAATACGAGGGGTACTTCCTCACCATGCACGAGCTGGTTCAGTTCTGCCGTTGCAATCGCATCCTGTGCCAGGGCCGCGGGTCGGCCGCCAACTCCGCCGTGTGCTACTGCCTTGGGATAACCGCCGTCGACCCCGTGCGCATGGAGCTCTTGTTCGAGCGCTTCCTCTCGAAGGAACGCGCAGAGCCGCCCGACATCGACTTGGACATCGAGCACAACCGTCGCGAGGAAGTGATCCAGTGGGTGTACGAAAAATACGGCCGCACACACGCCGCGATGGCGGCCAACGTCGTGCGCTACCGCGCGCGCTCGGCGGTCCGCGACGTGGGCAAGGCGCTCGACATCCCGGATACGACGCTCGATCGCATCGCTCGCTTGCTCTCGCACTACGACGAGATCACGCCGGGCGCACTCGCGCAAGCGGGCTTGGACCTCGAGACGCCGGCGCACCGTCACCTGGTTCGTCTGACCGCGGAGATCCAGGATTTTCCGCGCCACTTGTCGATCCATCCCGGGGGTTTTCTTCTCGGCCACGAACCCGTGCGCGATTTGGTCCCCATCGAAAATGCCACCATGGAGAACCGCACCGTGATCCAGTGGGACAAGGACGACCTGGAAGCGATCGGCTTGTTCAAGGTCGACCTGTTGGGGCTCGGCATGCTGACGGTGGTCAATCGCGCGTTCGACTTGATCGAAGCGCACCACCGCCAGCGACTCACCATGGCCACCGTCCCGTCCGACGACGAGCCCACCTACGAGATGATCCGCCGCGCCGACACCGTGGGCGTGTTCCAGATCGAGAGCCGCGCCCAGATGGCCATGCTGCCCCGCTTGAAGCCACGCAACTATTACGATCTCGTCATTGAAGTTAGCATTGTGAGGCCCGGCCCCATCACGGGCGGGATGGTGCACCCGTATCTACGCCGTCGCAACGGCGAAGAAGAACTCGTCTACCCGCACCCATCCCTCGAGCCGGTCCTGAAGAAAACACTCGGCGTCCCGCTCTTTCAGGAGCAGGTGATGAAGCTCGCGGTGGTGGCCGCCGACTACACCCCCGGCGAAGCCGACCAACTGCGCCGCGACATGGCCGCGTGGCGGCGCAGCGGCCGGCTCGAACGCCACCACGACAAACTGATCACGCGCATGCGCGCCAAGGGCATCGAGCCCGAGTTTGCCGAACGCGTGTTCGAACAGATCCGCGGCTTCGGCGATTATGGTTTCCCCGAGAGCCACGCGGCGAGCTTCGCGCTCATCGCGTACGTATCGGCGTGGCTCAAGCGGCACTACCTGGACGCGTTTACGTGCGCCATCCTGAACGCCCAGCCCATGGGATTCTATTCCCCCGCGACCCTCGTCGACGACGCCAAGCGCCACGGTTTGCTCGTACTCCCGCTGTGCGTCTGCGCCAGCGATTGGGACTGTGCAATGGAGCGCGCGCCAGCGTCGCTGCGATCGCTGGGGCTGTGCAGTCCGGGAGACGTCGGCGTGCAAGCGTTCGCGGTGCGAATGGGCCTTCGTTACGTGAAGGGGTTGCGCGAAGATTTTGCGGTACGCGTGACGACGGCACGCGCGGAGCGCGCGTTTACTTCCGTGGACGACTTCGTGCAACGCACCGGCTGCGACGTGGCGCTCCGCACGCGTTTGGCGGAAGCGGGTGCCTTCGAAGCGCTGGAATCGGGACGGCGCGAAGCGTTGTGGCAGGCGCGCGGTTCGTTGGAAGGCGGAGCGATCGGGCTCGATGCCGGCGAAAACGAGGTCGCGTTCCGCGATCTCACCGAATTGGAGACGGTGGCGTGGGATTATGAAGCGACGGGGCACAGTCCGCGCGGGCACCCGTTGGGTGCGCTGCGCGCGAAGCTGTCGGCGCTGGGGCTTCCCGACGCACGCGCGGTCGCCGCGATGCCCAACGGCAAGCGCGTGCGCTACGCGGGGCTCGTCATCGTGCGCCAGCGCCCGGGGACCGCGAAGGGCGTGGTGTTCATGACGCTCGAGGACGAGACGGGCTTCGTGAATCTCGTGCTATGGCAAGACGTGTTCAACCGCCACGCACTAGTCGCGAAGACG
>Ga0105092_10001087_pt1 | contig 14493 bp, 22 predicted proteins | sample PPLLak2March2015_FD_87021 | JGI IMG/M metagenome (GOLD analysis project Ga0105092, IMG submission 87021) | Freshwater sediment microbial communities from Prairie Pothole Lake near Jamestown, North Dakota, USA - PPLs Lake P7 Core (1) Depth... | ecosystem: Environmental > Aquatic > Freshwater >... | reverse complement strand
GCTCGTAAGACAACTTCCTCGGCCTCCCAAAACGGCACGCGGTGACAGTCCCAGTTCTTCTCGAGATTGCCGTTATCCGAATCAACCCGCAGCATAAACACGCGAATGGGTCGTTGCTCATATTCCGGTTCAGCAAGGTCGGGCGCCACCTCCGCTCTGATAACAAATCAGCTCCTTCATGCCGGTGTCCCCTCGCAAGGATTACGGCAAACGAACTTCGGCCAACAGACCACTATCACTGAACCCGTGCGTGGGTCTCTATACGGCCCGCAGACCGTCTCAAAGGTGCAGATTGGTGTGCAGTCAATTACGATCGACCCCGAATTGGGAGCACCGGTGCCGGTGCCGCCCACCCTGGTTGCTATCCCCTCGCCTCGCTCTTGGCATTGGCAGCTTCCTGGATTCAGTCTTACCACTTGCTCTTCGCGAACAAGCAGATTCGTATCAGCAGCAATGTTTAGTAGGAAACGGCCCTCGGTCTCCCGTGCGTCGAGGATATCTTCCCTACGAAAGAAGACTGTTTGGGTTGGTGTTGTAGCGAGACCCACCATCCCATCAGACGCTGGAGCAGGTGACCCGAGCAACCACGTCGTCGGGCCGATTTCGATGGACTTGGCAGGATCACGTTGTTTTACTTGGCTGCACTCCGACACGAACTTAGCAACTGCGTTATCAGGCATGACATACCTCCAGTCGGTTGGGTTGATCGAACGACCAGGTAGCAGATGAGTCACTTACTTGCTGGCCAGCACCTTGCGGCGCTTGCGAACGTTCCGCAAGAATCACCGCAAAAGTGCTCGCGTTTGCTCCGTATCGGGGCGGATTGCCTCGCTCTACTGTGCCGCCTAACGGGTGGCGGGTCAGCGGCGAGCCGGGGCGAGCGCAGCGAGCCACGCGAGTCCGCTGCACCCGCGGGTTAGGCGACGCATCTGCCGAGCTGCCACGCAAACGCCTCATCTTCGTTGCCTTTGCCCAGGACCGGGCTTTCCTGGTGCCACCATTGTCCCTTGCTTCGACGCTGCGCGCCCTACAGCCCGCGACCCGCGGCTATCGTTGCCGACCACGCTGACCCGCCCAACTGGAAGGCCCGCGGAAGGACGAGCTCGGCGACCTCATTCCCCTCATGTCGCCTAACGTTCGAGCCGAGCTGACACCACCGGCTGGCCGCGCGGAGCTGAGAATAGCAAAGCAGTTGAGCGCGGTCAGCGGTGGAGTCCGCTCGAGCGAAGGGTTAGGCGCCGGTCTTCCTGCCACGATGACGACGGCGCGGTGGAAAGCGCCACCAGGCCGCGAGCACCAAGACCCCGAGCATTGTGTATGCGAGCGCGAAGACCCAGGTGGGTGCCTCGTAGAAAATAACAGCCTGGACCCAGTGCTCGATGAAGCTCTTGCTGTAGCCAGAGCCACCTGCCTGCACACGCAGCCAGGATTCAAGCGTTGTGAGCGGGCAGACCTGGCCCAGCCATGCTTGTGCGACAACGACTCCGATAGCTGCAAGGTGTGCAACTCGAAACCAAAGGCTATTCACCCATTGCCAGCCACGAATGTTCCCTGCTCCAACGGCCACCAACCCTCCGATGACGAAGAGGACGATGGCGAAGTGCAGCAAGAGCACTGCATCGGCAAGAAGCTGATACGGCACGACTACCGCTCCTAACGGCGCCTAACGGGTGGCAGGTCAGCGGCGAGCCCCGGAGCGAAGCGCAAGGGCGAGTCCGCTGCACCCGCGGGTTAGACGGCGCCGACGAGCAGTGGCTTGGTCGAAAGCAGACTCTCGACGGAGATGTCTTCATCGACGTCCTCCCAATGGAGGCCGATTCCGCCGCCGATCAACCGCCACCGCTTGCCCTGTTCGGGAGTCGCTCTCTGGAGGCGGGGAAACCACGCGAGTGGCACGGTGATTTCGCGCCCGTCTGCCAAAACCACCCGCAGCGCCTCATCCGTAGTGCTGACATCGACCGCGAGCGGCTCGACGTTAACGTTCAAGGTGCTCATGCCATCTCTCCTCGAAAAGTGCCCTGTGCTCCTCCACGATACGCTGGATCTCGGCGATTTCGCCCGTCCGGAATCCGCGAGAGCGGGCCAGGGCCACGGGCTTGGGCAAAAACTTGGCATATCGCTCGGCCTGCTCGACATGGATGTGCGGCGGTTCCTGTCCTTCCGAGCTGAAAAAGAAGAACCGATAGCCTTTCACGCGCAGTACCAGAGGCATCGGAAGAGTTTAACGCTCGGGAGCGGCAGCCCGATGGCAACTCAGGGCCGCCTAACGGGTGGCGCGTCAGCGGCGAGCCCCGTAGCGAAGGGCAGGGGCGAGTCCGCTGCACCCGCGTGTTAGGCGCGATGCCAAGCAAGAACTGAGGGTTCACGATGCCACCCGAGCGCGGCGAGCAATAGACATACTCGCCCATATCGCAAGCGCGACCGACACGAGTGCTAGAGCGCCGAAAAGAAGCCAACACCGGGCCTCACTACGAACTGCCGGAAACACCGAGTCGGCTGGAGCCGCGGAGCGTCTCAAGCGCAAGTCGAGTCGGGCACATGAACCTGGCGATCAAGGCACCGAACGCCGCGATTTCGGCCGCCGTGGCGATCCACAGCAGGAGGAGCCGGCTCTTGGTCGTCATCTGTCGCTTCGAGCGCCTAACGGGTGGCGCGTCAGCGGCGAGCCGGGGCGAGCGCAGCGAGCCACGCGAGTCCGCTGCACGTGCGTGTTAGGCGCCGGTATCCAAAGTGTTAAAGTTGACTTGATGGCTGCGGTCAAAGAGGTGCTCGACGAGGCCTTGAAACTGGCGCCGGACGAGCGGGCGAGCGTCGCGGCGGAGCTTCTCGAAAGCCTCGAAGCCGCTCCCGAGGATGCGGCGGACGTGGAAGCCGCTTGGGCTGCGGAGATCGAGCGGCGTGCACGGAGAGTTCTCAAGGGAAAGTCGCACGGAACCTCTTGGGATGATGTGCGCCGCCAAGCTGAGGCGAATCTCACGAAGCGGTGAAAAAGCCGTTTCGGACGCAAAACGAAGCCACCGAAGAGCTCAATCACGCCGCTGGGTGGTACGAAGAGCGCCGGCCCGGCTTGGGACGGCGCTTCCTCGCCTCGGTAGACGCAACACTGGACCAGATTCGCCGCTTCCCTGGAGCTGGAGCGCCCGTTCCGAGAGTTCCAGCCGGTTCTCGCAGTACGGCGAGCTCCGATAATGGGATTCCCCTACCACTTGATCTATCTCGAGACCGCTGAGGCAATCCACATTCTCGCCTTCGCCCACGACAAGCGGCGACCGGCCTACTGGCTGCCTCGAACCGACGCTGGCCTCCCTTCCGGCGCCTAACGGGTGGCGAGTCCGCTGCACCCGCGTGTTAGGCGCCGTGACCACCAATTTACTGGGGCCGTCGCCCCTGCGACCAGGCGGGAACGCCCTGGGCATTGCGAAGGGTCACAGACTTCTCGCCTCTCTTGACCTCACGAGCGAGCATGGCCTCTGCGTCGTCAACTGTGCTCTTCGAGCCCGTCACCTCGATTAAGTCTCCTTTGACCAGCTCGAATCCGTTCTGCTTCCAGTAATCCGTCGGTCCCAGATGAACATCGAGGCTCCCACTGTCCGTCTTGAGCATCACGTGCTGTCCCGTGCGCCATCCGCTTCGGCTCGGGTACTCCCTGATTTCCTCGACCACGCCTTTGACTGTCGACTCGGTTTTCGGGTCGTATCGCGGCGAGCCTTTCGACTCCCCAATCCCCTTTTGCGCGAGCGTCGGCAGAGACACCAGCGCCGCGAGAGCAACGCCACACGTTGTCCTCAGAAATGTCTTCCGCGTCATGAATAGCCTCCCTTGAACCCTTTAGCGTTTCATGGAGTCCCGTCGACGGTCATGATGTACCCACACCATTCCCGCGACGCGGACTCAAGCCAACCGATGCATCTGCGGCGCCTAACGGGTGGCGAGTCCGCTGCACCCGCGGGTTAGGCGGCACCGCCGTTGCCTTCGTTCCATTGCCTCGGCGACGGTGGGGCAACGCCCTTGATGATCAACCACAGCGCCAGCACCACCTCGAACAGCAGTACTGGAAACCACATGAACGACGTAACCGGCCCGCCGAGCAGTCCCGCGAGCTGCAAGGGAAAGCACACGGCGGGCAGGATCGACCCAAGCACGCCGAGCCAGGCAAGTGCGACCGGGATCATGCGACCGCGGAGGAGGAGCCATGAGAAGAGCGTGCTTCCTAAGGCGAAGAACGCCGCGCTTGCGGTAAACGACGCTTCCATCTTCAGAAAGTACGCGCCGAGCGCGGACCCTGTCTTCGCGTCAAGTGCCGTAGCGTCGGTTGCTGTCGCGAGCCAGAGAAGGCCGAGCGTCTTGGACACGTCCATGCCGGTGATGCCCTCAGCAACGCGACAGGTCATGGCCAGCATTGCCAGATCGGGATCCTGTTCTCGCGTAATCGAGTAAAACGTTACAGCGAGCACCAGGGCGCAGAAGTTCCCAAGTACTCCGAGCAGGATGGTGAGCCGCACGTCTGTCGCATGCCGTGCGATGCCTGCGAGTTGCGCGGCAACCCCCTCTCCGCTGGTCGCGCGGGAGAACAGGACCATGCCCAGGATGGTGGCCCCGATATAGACCAGCAACGTGACTCCGGCAATCTTTGCGTTCGTCCTGCGAGTCATTGACGCGCTGTGGCCTGAGTGCCGCCTAACGGGTGGTGGGTCAGCGGCGAGCCCCGAAGCGAAGCCGAGGAGCGAGTCCGCTGCACCCGCGGGTTAGGCCGCTGCTTATTCCGGCGATAGAGCTTCATTGGATACTAGGTACCTGCTCGAACCGGCGGCAGTGCCTCTGCGGCCAGCGCGAGCAAGGTAACGCTGCTGCTGCCTGCGATTCCCGACGCGATACGCAAACCAGTCGCTCGTGACGCATTCTGTGCGCCCTATACCTCGATCCCATGCGCTTCGGCACGGGGAGTGCCATGCGATTCCTTGAACCCCTTCGTCATCAGCCATACCGCCAGCATGAGGTTGGCCAGACCCAACGGCATGCCAAAGAGCTCAGGGAAGGGCATGCGATATCCAGCGAAGACCGGCAGCGTAATTCCGGTGACCTGAAGCACACTCGTGACCATCCCAATGGCAGCCAGTGCGCGCGGAACCAGCGCGCAGCGGAACAGGAGGCAGTAGAGTGTGAAGATCCATCCGACGACTACTAGAATGTGCGAATAGTGTGCCCATTTCCATGCCGAGCGCACCACGATCCCGAGCGACAGAAAGAGCCCGGCATCCGCGGCGCCCGCTTCTGCGTACGCCTGGCTCACAGACAGCATGGACAGCCAGTGACTGTTCTCGACGATCTGCAATGTGAAGTTGACCACAGCAAGCGCCAGTAGCCAGAGCCCTAGCCTGTAGCTGCGCTCGCGAACGACTGGCCACGCGGCGATAGAGATGCCAACGGAAATCGCGCCGCCCACGAACAGGAGAAACACGTTGAGTCTGACCTGAGATGACATCGCTGCCGCGGTGTCGAGAAAGGCAGCCGGGAGCTTTGTCAGCGGCTGCAGCAACACGTAGGGCACGATGAGTCCGGTCGCCAAGTGCACGAGCAACATCATGCCTATTACTCGGCCGACGCGTCTTGTGGATGTCATCTGGACCTCCCTAGGCAAGTAGTCCGCGCTATCGGCAGCGGCCTAACGGGTGTCGGGTCAGCGGCGAGCCCCGTAGCGAAGCGCAGGGGCGAGTCCGCTGCACCTGCGGGTTAGGCCGCCTAGGGGAGATGACGCCAGCCGGGCGGTAGCTTGCCACTTTCGAACACCTCGAACCCTTCAACGGTCGACCGGCTCCACTCCTCGAGCCCGGCGTCCGTGTAGTTACCCTTCGGACGGAAGATGAGGCCGAAGTCAGGATGCGAATGGGCGAGTTCAAGCAGAACTTCGGCCGTTGGCATCCCTGCAACAGGCAAGCACTTCTGATAGTCCCCGTGGCTATCGATGAAGATCGCAGTCATATCTTGTTCCGCCGCGAAGCGTAGGCGCGAGTCCGCTGCACCCGCGGGTTAGGCGCTGCCGAGGGATAGCGGAAGTGGCCGGTGATTGGGTAGGTGAACAAGACATCGTCTTCCTTGGCACCGCCACCGATGTTGTGGATGATGAGAGGCCGCGCCCCAGCTAGCCTCGAGGAGACGATACCGATATGCGTCAGCCCGCTCGGTAGCCTCCACGTGACGATGTCGCCCGCGCTATAGAGGGAAGGATCTCTCGTGATTGGCAGCGTTTCACCGTGACGACGAAAGAACGCCACGAGATTCGGAACCCGACGATGATCGATATTCGCATCGGGACGCTGGAGCCCCCAGAGAGGGGGGTATTCCGACCAGCTGTGCGTCATATCGTCATGTACGAGTACTTGTAGATCGATTCCGACATGCCGATATGCGCGGACCACAACGTCGCTACACACGCCTCTATCGAGCGCTACATCTCCTCCGGGGTATTGGAGGCGCCGGTAGGACCCGTCATACCGAACGGTGACTCCCACCTGGGTACGCGCCGCAGCCACCAGATTGTCGTGTAGCCCGGGCTGGATGGGTTGTGCTTGCAACAGAACGGCGAAAAGGACAAATCTCATTTGCTTGCAGCGCCTAACGGGTGGCGCGTCAGCGGCGAGCCGGGGCGAGCGCAGCGAGCCAAGCGAGTCCGCTGTACGCGCGTGTTAGGCCGCCGTGGCATCGCCGGGACAGTCGCGGTCAGATGCTAGCCCCCGGTGCCAGTACGAAGTCGAACAAAGCACGCAGTGATCCGTCAGGGGCCTGGTCGACCGTCAACACAAGAGCCTCGTTGAACAGGGAGTCCTGCCCATTGAGCGGCTCGCCAGGGAAGTAGAGCTGCGTCGTCAGGAGGGACGTCTCGCGACCCTGCGCCTTCACGTGGACATGAGGCGTACGATGGGCACCAAACTGGCGGTAGTCCCCGGGCTTCACGGTCTCGACAAGAAATGCCCCCTGACTGTCCGTAAACTGGTGGCCCCGCAGGTTGAACCCCTTATTGTCGTAGACGCCAGCCCCATCGCAACCCCAGAAATCGAGCACGGCTCTGGCGATCGGACGGCAGTCGGTGGACATCACACGGCCCTGGATGACCAGCGGCGTGCCCACCGTGGCCCTCTCTCGCAAGTCGGCTCGGAGCGGGGTGTTCGGCGTGTAGAAAGGACCTTCGATCTGCGATTCCGTCACGTCGGCTTCCGCGCACCCGGGGGTCGGCGGCAGGGCAGCAGCGAGGCCACCCTCATCCGGAAACGGGTAGCCAAGAGGAGTCTTCGGATCAAAGACTCGTCGGAACCAGACGAACCCGATTGTCCCAGCCGCAAGAACGCCCCCCGTCAGACCGCCGGCGACCTTCAAGACTCTCCGTCGTGATAAGGCCATCCTCACCCCCTAGAAACGCGACACCGGCGAGTCGATGTTTCGCATTATCCCTTCGTGTTGCGTTTCGGCGGCCTAACGGGTGGCGCGTCAGCGGGGAGACGGGGCGAGCGCAGCGAGCCACGCGAGTCCGCTGCACGCGCGTGTTAGGCGACGGCCAGCGGTAAGCCCAGCGCTAGGCCAGCGGGATGCGGACATCGCAGACCAATTTAAGGTCGCAGCTTGAAGGCTACGCTACATCGCCCCTACACTCACCCAAGCAGTGGTGGTATCCCATGCGAGCTTGAGGTTGCACCCGTTGCCAGCTTTCTCAAAGGAAATCGTAAAATTCTCGACTGGGGCACTAGCGGTTCCGGCCTTCATTTCCACGCGCGCGAGATCTTCTTTTTCACCGGGATAGTCCGTGCCCCACTCGCCGGTTTTCTTGCTGATGATGAGTGTCCACTTGTCCTTGCCGGGAACGGTGAAGAGCGTGTAGCTGCCCGCCGGAACGTGCGTGCTGCCGACCATGACGTCCCCGGTGGTGACGAAGGTAGTGGCTTCATTCGCGCCAGTACGCCACACTTCGCCATACTTGACGACATCCGGGAAAACGTTGCGGCCTTTTTTGCGCGGGCTGGAATAGTCAATCGTGACTGTTTTTCCGCCGGCAAGTTCGCACTTGGCTGTAGCGGGTGGACTCGGTCGCTTGGACTTGTCCTGCTGAGCGCGCAAGGGGCTTGCGGCAACGGCAAGGACGAGCACTAACAAACTACAAACGATCGCAATCTTACGCATGCGAATTCCTCCAATCGGACGACGCGATCTCAGGATCGACACCACCTGGCACCGGTGTCCGGAGCCTGCCATCTCATGTCCACGCCTAACTCTATTCTGTTCCGACCAGCGATCGACCGGCTAGTCGCCGTTCCGACGGGTTCGACGCAAACTAGCCAAACCGGCTGACCGAAGCTTCCGTCGCCTAACGGGTGGCGGGTCAGCGGCGAGCCCCGTAGCGAAGCGTAGGGGCGAGTCCGCTGCACCCGCGGGTTAGGCAGCGCGACGTTTTGGCGCAACGGCATACAAGATGATGACACCAAGGACGAGTGCAAAGCCGGCCCACACGCGGACCACCGCTGGCCCACCTGATGTCCACCAGCCAAGAATCACCTCAGCCGCCCTGGTGCCGACCAGCGGGGTGAGCAGCCCACCAATCGCGACGACCACACCAAGAACTCGCAAAACGCCGGGAGCCCGCGATGCTGGCGCCGCCCGGACGAGCACGACGCCGATCAGGACGCGAACAACCGCCGCGACGTAGATCACCGGCGGCAGCTGAAAGAAGCGAACCATGCTCACGAAGGCTCCAGGAACTACGAGGCCCATCACTCCTTCCCCGGCGATGAGCAAACCCGCGAGGAGCGCTACAACCGCCAAGCTGCCCCTTCAACGCTGCCTAACGGGTGGCGCGTCAGCGGCGAGCTCCGAGCCGAAGGCGAGGAGCGAGTCCGCTGCACCCGCGGGTTAGGCGGCTGCCTACACATTGGACTCTTCCTCAAACAGCTTGAGCAGGAGTTGGTGAACACGATTACCTCGCCACCTGCCGGCTACCCACGCGACGATTCCGCCACCGACGATGAACATGATCACTGCGAGTACCAGTTGCGTCGTGAGCATGCTGGCAAGGGGAATCGCGACATCGCTCGGTCCCGTTGCGACGCTGTCTATCGTACTGACAGCGCGGTAGACCAGGATAGCTCCCAACACGCTTAGGCCGACGCCGTATGCGATAGCCATCCACCGAGTGATTCGCCATCGATCATTTCGCCCTCGGATATGCCGAAGGGAATCCTGCTCAGCCTCTGTTAGCTTCGGCATCGTTTCAGCCGCCTAACGGGCTGCGCGTCAGCGGCGAGTGACGACGCGAAGCGGAGGAACGAGTCCGCTGCCCGCGCGTGTTAGGCGGCTGCGGCTTGCTCACCCACTACCCTCTCCGCCACGGCGGGCGCGATCGCGGCGCCAGTAAAAAACCGGAAATCACACGATCAAGCCGAGTAGCACCGCAACGAAAGCGGCTGCGATCCACCAGGGCGGGCTGTTGAAGTCGGGAATCATGATTGCGCGAAGCGCATTCTCCGCCGACCTTCTGCGCTGAGCATCCTACGAGACCGGCGGACCACAATGGCATCTCTCAGATCCTGATCTCCGCCGCAATCACCAAAATCTTCACACACGGGTCGCTGAGTTCGCCATCTTCACCGCCGTTCGAGCTGTCTCAGGGCGACCACCAAACGATCCACGTCTGCGGGGCCATTGTAGAGCGCAGGAGTCACACGAACGCAAGCGCCCCGCTCCAGACCCGTACGCACAACGGCGAACAGACCGAAGCGGGTCCGGAGATCATCAGCGATTCGCTGATTGTCCTCCGGAGAGGTTCGGCCATGAAGCCGAAACGACGTGATGCCGCCCACCATCCCTGGGTCGTCTGGTGTGAGTATGTCGAGGGCCGGGATATCACGTGCGGCACCGACCCAGCGATTGCGCAAATACCGGAGGCGTGCGACCTTGTTCGCTGGTCCAAGAGCTGCATGGAGATCGAGGGCGGCGGGGACTGTCAGAAAGGCGGCGAAGTTCGCCGTGCCTGAGTGGACGCGGCTCAAGATACTGTCGCTGGGTTGGTCTTCGTCCCCCATCATGCGATCGATGTCGCCCACTCGTCCCTTGCGAATGTAAAGGACACCCACACCAATCGGTGCCCCGATCCACTTATGCAGGTTGAAGCCGATGAAATCGGCGCCCAGGTCACGAACACTAAAATCGATCTGGCCCCAGGCGTGCGCGGCATCGACGATGACATCGGCGCCACGCCGACCCGCCAGGGCGGCGATCGCAGCAACCGGCAACACGAGGCCGGTCTTGTTGTTGAGAAGGGTTAGGAGGAGCAGCCGTACGCCCGGATTGTCGTCGAGAGCCTCGGCATACGCAGCCACCACGTTCTCCCGAGAGGCGGGCTCGGGAACCGCAACCCGAGCGAGACGCACGCCACGGCGATCGGCGAGCCATTTCATCGCGTATTGCATGCCGGGGTAATCCACGTCGGCATACATCACGGCATCCCCGGGTTTGAGGCGATTGTAACCGCCGATGAGACACTGCAGCGCCTCCGTGGCCCCGCGGGTGAACGCGATCTCGTCGACTTCGACGCCGAGGGCGGCAGCGACACGCGCTCGCGCACTCTCGAGATCGGCGAGGTAATCCCGCCGTGCGTAGAAGGAACTCTCGACGTTCACACGCTCGATATGACGAACGTACTCCGCGAGTACAGGAGCCGCCATGATTCCCCAGTAGCCCGCCTCGAGATTCGTTATGCGGTTAGACACCCGGTAATGCGCGGCGACACGGCGCCAGAAAGCCTCATCCAACGCAACGACCTCGGGCGGACTATCTGGCCGTGCGAGCGCCGGTAGGGGTTCGTGAGCGCGCTGCCTTGAGGTCGGCGCCGCCAAGGCCACGCCGGCGAGCGCAGCCGAACGGACGAATACCCGCCGTGATACCTGAGTGTGGCAGACGTCCTTCACGGCGGATCCGGGCGTACCCGATAAGAGTAAATCGGAATCATAGAGCGGCCGCCTAACGGGTGGCGGGTCAGCGGCGAGCCCCGTAGCGAAGCGTACGGGCGAGTCCGCTGCACCCGCGGGTTAGGCGACCGACCTGAGGGCGCCAAGATACGGAGGCTAAGTTCGTCCAAACGTGCTGCCTTCAATAGCTCGGCATGATGACTTCGAATCACCGAGGCGTTCCTTCAATGACGCTCATCGGCGAGAGAGTTGGGACGACTCTGGTCAGATGGAAACCAGCCTCGTCGAGCAAGTGATCGTATTCCTTCTCGGTACGTTCCTGCCCGCCCAGTGCCGTCAGCATGACGAAGTCCACCAGTTTACCGGGATGGGGTTCATCCCCGGGCGGGATGACGGTCTCAACAAGCAACAGCCGCGCCGTCTTCGGCATGGCGCCGTGACAGTTCTTGAGGATCGTAAGAGCTCGGTCGTGATCCCAGTCGTGGATGATCCATCGGAGGAGGTAGGCACCACCTCCCGAGGGGACCGAGTCAAAGAAATCGCCGCCCACAACGCTGCAACGTTCAGCAAGACCAGCAGCTGTGATCGATTGGCGAGCGCTCTCTGAAACATGGGGAAGATCAAACAGGACTCCGTTCATCAGGGGGTTAGCCTGCAGTATGGCCGTGATGAGTGATCCGTTTCCGCCACCGATATCGATGATCTTGCCAATGCCCGAGAAGTCGTACCCTTGCACAACGGCAGCGCAAACCCCCTGCCCGAAGTCACTCATCGCCGCATTGAAGATCTCGCCCGCGTCCGAGTGTGCGGCGAGGTAGTCGAAAAGTTCTGCCCCGACGGCGTGTTTGAAAGCGGGCTCCCCGGTCCGGAGGCTATCGAGAGCTTCGGCGAACGTCTGCAACCACACCTTGAGGCCCACCATCCTCACCCACGACCTCATCGAACCAGGTACCCCGGTGCGCAGGCACTCACCAAGAGGGGTCAGGGCGAAGCAACTGGGCTGAACCTCTGTGAAGACGCCCACGCTGCTCAACAGACGCATGACCCGGTGAAGGGAGCGCGCGTGAGTGGAGGTGGTTCGAGCAAGGTCTTGACTGCTTCGCGGGCCATCCGTGAGAAGGTCGGCAATGCCCAGCTCCGCAGCCAGCGAGAGCGCGGTCGAGATCACTATTCCTTCGCTCATGAAGAAGAGCTGCATCGCGGGCGGCAGTGCCGGCGAGACTCCTTGGTCCTTCGCGGAAGAGGACATTCAGTACCCCCCTTGACACCGGTCGCCTAACGGGTGGCGCGTCAGCGGCGAAGCCCGCAGCGAAGCGGAGGGCCGAGTCCGCTGCACGCGCGTGTTAGGCCGCCCGCGCATTTCGCGCCTTTCCTAGTGCCACGATCGCCAATGCAAACCCCAGTACCGCGACTACTGTGCGCACTGTGTGGGCCCCCTCCCATCGCGCCCATATCTCCCTGACGTCTTCGGGTGGTAACGACGCCTCCCACTTCATGAGCTCGACGTTGATCGGTACATTGATCGCTCGCGTAAGAACAAAGACGGTAATCCACGCGAGCGCGGCCAGCGCCGCTAGCACGAATTCCGCACTGCTGGGACGAGCGCGGACCAGCATCAACCATGCGACGCTTGACACCATCGCAATCCCCATCAGGATAGGCATCATTGGTACGAAGTGCATGTGCAGAACCTGTTGGAACGTCACGAAGCTTGAGGCTGAGAGCGCCGGCCGGGCGAAGGTCGCCCCCATGCGATCTCCGAGCAGGATGCCGGCGATAAGCCCAGCTGAGAGCACCGCTACGAACCGAACAACTCCAGCGACGGCCACGCCGTCACATCCTGTTGGCCAAGCCGCCTAACGGGTGGCGCGTCAGCGGCGAGTGAGGAGGCGAAGCCGACGAGCGAGTCCGCTGCACGCGCGTGTTAGGCGGCACCTTGAGTTCCCAACTCATCGAAGCCCGAACAAAGCAGCCGCATTCCCCCACAAGATGTGGCGCTTATCGGCCTCGCTGAGGAACTTGGCGTCTCGGATGGCCGCGACTGCCGGTGTGATCACTTGTGGCCACACCATCTGGTCCGACCCGAAGAGAATCCGTTCGTTTCCAACCGTATCGATAGCCTCGCGCAGCATCCTCTGGAACAGGCCCTTGCCGAGAATCCAGTCGACTACCGCAACATCGACGAACACGTTCGGGTAGGCGTACAGCATATACAGAGCATGATCGAAGAAGGGCCATCCCATGTGCATGATGACGATCTTTAGCTTCGGAAATCGGATTACGACGTCCTGGAGTAGCAACGGATCACCGAGCTCGATTCGAAAAGCCGGTGACACCAGCCGTTGAGGTTCAGGGCCGTCGAGACCAGTGTGAAAGAACACAGGGACGCCGGCCCGCTCACAGACCTCGTAGTACGGGAAGAGTGCCAGGTCGTTCAGCGGCTTTCCGGCATACGGAAGGCCCAGTTCACCGACGGCGCGCCACCTCGCCTCCGCGACCTCTTTTGCAAACTGCGAGACTGCCTGCTCCTGGTCCTCCGCAGAGAGGTCAGGCGTGAACGAGGGCAGAAACCGTCCGGGATACCTCGCAACCCATTCTTGCACCATGGTGTTGTCGCCGCTGAGCAATCCCCAACGGACATGGTTCTTGTCCATTTCCTCAACGGTCCGGATGAGAAGCTTCTCCGGGTCTGTGATCATGCCGGTTGCGGTCTTTCGGTGAGCTCCAAAGTTCGCCTCAGCGGCCCTGACGAAGAACCTCGGCGGCACGGCGTGCATGTGGACGTCAAACACCGGTGATGGTTCTGCCGCGTCCCCGACCGCTGAGAGCAGAATCACAGCACCGACCACGAATCCGAGGATCAAGCCGCGTTTGCACATATGGATTTCTCCTCTTCAATCAGTGCCGCCTAACGGGTGGCGGGTGAGCGGCGAGCCGGGGCGCGCGCAGCGCGCCACGCGAGTCCGCTGCACCCGCGTGTTAGGCCGCACCGGCGCCAACCGCTGATTGCTCATTTCTTCACGAGGCGGTACGACAGCGTGAATACGCAGTCCATCTCCGGGCAAGTCTCTTCCTGACCCGCGAGCTCGAGCGTAGGACCAGCTGTGCTGCGTCCTATCCGCCCTTGGAGGCGAGTCGTGACTTCCGATTTCACGCCCTGGCACTCTGCCTGCGACTTACGGCTTGCATTCACTTTCAGATCGTCACCGATCGCACCCGACCATGCCAGGGCGCTCGCGTCCGATTCATTCTTCGGGTCTTCAGCTGCCGTGAAATACCCATCAGGCTCAATCCGTAGCCGTACATGCTCCCTAGCTTTCAATGTGCCGCTTTGCCACCCCACGCCAGATCGGTAACCTATCGTGCACTTGCCAGCCTGCCGCGTTTCAACGGACCCGATCCAGTCGCCCGACAGGGACGCTAGGCCCCCTGCGCCGAGCTCGAGAGGCTGCGTGACCGGCGGCACTGCTGAGCTGCACTTCGTCAGGACAGCGAGGCTCAGCGAGAACGCATGCAGCTGGACAAGGCGCCGGCCAAGACCATT
>Ga0105092_10001086_pt1 | contig 14496 bp, 14 predicted proteins | sample PPLLak2March2015_FD_87021 | JGI IMG/M metagenome (GOLD analysis project Ga0105092, IMG submission 87021) | Freshwater sediment microbial communities from Prairie Pothole Lake near Jamestown, North Dakota, USA - PPLs Lake P7 Core (1) Depth... | ecosystem: Environmental > Aquatic > Freshwater >... | reverse complement strand
GGCGCATCCGATCCAAAAGCCAGCACGGCTCCCTGCTCGAGCTGTGTACGCCAGGCGTAAGAGAGGTTCGCCCTTGCGCCCCAATAGCGGTCTGCTGCCAGCATATCCGAAGCGGCATGGATAGGCTGCATTGAAGCTATAACGCCTAATTCCGCCAGCCGGTGTCTATCATCAGGGTGGATGATTTGAAGGTGCTCAATCCGGTGGCGAAGCGGCCTGTAATTACTTTTACCAGCCAGTCTCACATTCTCCATTTCGTAGCGGCGCAGGTTTTCAAACCCGTCCAGCATCTCATGGTTTGCCCGGTCCCCAATAGCATGGATAGCAAGGCCTAAGCCTCCATCGACTGCAGCCCTCCCACATTCAAATAACTCTTCTGCATCGAGCATGAGGATGCCGCGGTTTTCGGGCTCATCTTCATAGGGTTGGAACATCGCTGCCGTATGAGGTCCAAGGGCGCCGTCTGCAAATCCTTTGACCTGCCCGATGCGTAAAGTATCATCGCCAAAGCCAGTCCGCAAACCAACCGCTGCAGCCTCTACCATGCTTTCCAATGGGATACTTTTGCTCACACGGAGGACCAGGTCCTTGTTTTGGTGCAGGATTTGAAGAGCCGAGAAACAGCGTTGCTGATCGAAATCATGAACGCTGGTGAGTCCCATTTCCAACAGCTTTTTCTGAGCTTCCGCGATAGCTTCTGCCGTTTCGTAAACGGATAGTTCCGGAATCACCTGTCCGATCAGCTCCATCGCTGACTCATACAGGATTCCGTCCGGATTCCCATCCAGATCGCGCCCGATCTGCCCGAATACTGGGTCCTCAGTGGTCCTTTCAACATCGCCAGCTCGCAGCGCTGGTGTGTTCGCCCAGCCGGCGTGAAGAGATTTTGCCGTCAGGTACACCGGATTCTGGGGAGCAATAGCATCGAGCATTGCCGCTGTCCCAAACCCTTCCGGCCAGTTGTTCTGGTTCCAACCATGGCCCAACACCCAGGTTCCGGGTGCTGCATTTTGAACACGCTCGGCAACCCTTCTCAGGCATTCGTCCAGGCTGTCTGTTTCACAGTTCACCTTGTTCAGGCTTGCTGCATAATGTTCGAGGTGAATATGGGCATCTGTAAGCCCGGGTAGGATAACTTTTCCGTGCATATCTTCTTTGCTGTCCCGCTGGCTGTGATAGGCTGCCTGGATATCGTCATCGCTTCCAACCGCATATATGGTGTCCCCATCGATTGCAATAGCCGTGCATTCAGGTTGGTGTGGATCGAGGGTATGGATTTTGGCGTTGTACAAAATGATCATCAGAGAATTTCCCTTCTACAAAATCGATTTCGCTCAATGTCGAAATTCGTCCGGAATCTATTACCTTGATTTTTTATGAGCTATCGGATTCGCAATTCTTTTATTAAGATTGCTCTCATACCATTGAATGCATGTCTCAAAATCATCTGTCCAATCATCGTTTGGCTCTTTAGCTACAGGTTGTATAACTTTTATTAAATGCGCTTCGTTAGGTCTTGGTAATAACCAGCTTGACACTGTATACATGAAATTACTCCAATCCCCAGTCGAAGGATACATACACACAGCAATAAGATCGAACTGGCCAAAGGCATACGGCCTGGTTTGGATAACTAATTCAGTCTCTTTATAACCAATTTCAGGTTTTTGAGTCAGTTTTCGTTTTCCAGTTCTAGTCCGTTGTACTTCAACCGCATACATACCATTTCCCAGTATCTTCGGTTTACCCTTTTCAGATCTTTGTAGTTTTACTTGAACACGGATTTCTCTAGAGTTGGCTCTAATTAAATAATCGTATTTATCACTATCGTATCCAACAATATCCAACACTTCGTATTTACCAATTCTCCTCAAAATAAATCTATTAAAGGCTGCCTCAGCAATAACCCCTCGGAAGTTCCTTAGTATCAATTCATCAGCTCTATAAATTGCTTCTAAGATTGCTTCTGAATCGAGATTAAGTTTTTCTTCCAATGGATGTTTGCCAAAAAGGGTTTTTAAATATTCGAATATCTCCTGTTGCTGATCTTTGGTTAGTTCTTGAAGAAGTATCTTGATTTGATCAGTTTTTGTCATCAATCGTATCCTTTTTTTTACGGCCAGCTTTTTTGGGTTGAAAATTTTCCACATCCACTCGGTAAATTAGTATATGACCACCAACCGAGATACTACGAAGGCGGCCAGATTTAACGAGTTTTGCGATTGCTTGTTTCGTAACCTTACGTATACGAGCAGCTTCAGCTTGAGAAATTAACTCATTCGGGTCCATACAAAATAGGTTGACATAGTAAACTAATTATGATAAAATCATAGGACAATGGTATCACCAAGGTTGCAAGAACTTTTACCTCCTCAATGGTTAATAATTGCACCGATTGTTTTTTCATGGACTATAATAGTAAGAAACCAGTTACATATTAAATATGGAGATATCTATCCATAATGGAACAAAAGCGATTCATTTTTCAAGCCTTTACCCACCCTAAAGATATTCTAAAAGATGTTTCTCCAGTCTATACAACAGATTATGGCGCAGCTTATCTTGACGATGCTCTTACTGTTTTAAGGCGTCTAAAGGAGAAGAAAACATCAGTAAACCTGGTTATTACTTCTCCGCCGTATGCCCTCCATTTTCAAAAACAGTATGATGAGGCTTCAAGATCGGATTATCAAAAGTGGTCAAAATCAGATTATATCCCCTGGTTTTTAAGTTTTGCAAGGGAAATCTATGAATTACTACCAGATGATGGTAGTTTTGTTCTTAATATTGGTGGGAGCTATAACAAAGGCGAACCCACACGATCGTTATATCATTATAAGCTCTTGATTGCGCTTGTAGAAGAAATAGGTTTCCATCTAGCACAAGAATGCTTTTGGTATAACCCTGCAAAAATGCCTATGCCGGCGGAGTGGGTTACTGTTCGACGAATTCGTGTACGAGACTCGGTTGAATTTGTATGGTGGTTATCAAAGACACCATGGCCGAAGGCTGATAATCGTCAGGTACTAAGAAAATATAGTAATGACATGAATCGTTTAAATGCGAAAGGTTTAAATACTACAACACGCCCAGGTGGATATGTAATTAAGCCTTCTTGGAGTAAAGTTGATGCTGGTGGAGCTATTCCCCCTAATGTTTTGGAAGACATTCCTGAGGATATTTTAAAGTTTGGAAACAACTCTGCAAATGATAAATATACATTAAAATGTAAAGAGGCAGGAATAAAGCCTCATCCCGCCCGATTCCCCGCTGTATTACCAGAATTTTTTATTAAGCTGTTAACAAACGAATATGACCTCATACTCGATCCCTTCTCTGGGTCTAATACAACAGGTGCAGTCGCAGAACGACTAAATAGACGGTGGATAGCAGTTGAAAAATCGGAAGAATATATTATGGCAAGTCAATTTAGATTTGAAGAATAGGTATACTAATAATAGTGTCTTCCAGAATGGTAGAACAGAGAAAGGTCTTGGAGAATATCTGTCATCTGATTACTGGCTTCTGTCTTCTATCCTTATTCCTCATTCCCCAATATCCGATTAACAAGCACATCCAGCTCTTCTTCGGAATAATAATGGATCACCATAGTTCCGCCCTTACGGCTCGGATTCAGGCTGACTTTCGTTCCAAGCTGATCCCGCAGCCGCTGTTCTACAGCAAGCATCTCAGGCGGCAGTTCGGGGCGAGGTTTCGAAGGCTCTTTCTGCCCGCTTAACCTGCGTACCAACTCTTCCGTTTGGCGAACGTTCAACTCATTCCGCAGGACAGTCTGCAGGGCGTTTGCCTGAGACTGAGGGGTGAGCAGACCTAAGAGAGCTCTGGCATGTCCTTCGGTAATCTTATCTTCTGCCAGTGCTTTCAATACAGTTTCTGGCAGTTTAAGCAGGCGCAGCGTGTTCGTTACTGCGGTACGGCTCTTCCCTACCTTGTCCGCAACCTCGTCATGGGATAATCCAAAGTCTTCGGTCAGTTGGCGGTAGGCTTCGGCAGCCTCCAGGGGACTTAAATCGGCTCGCTGCACGTTTTCCACCAAGGCTATCTCGAGAAACTGCTGCTCGCTGGCTTCTCGTACAATGGCTGGCACGAACTCTAACCCAGCCTCTCGTGAAGCCATTAACCGCCGCTCTCCGGCGATCAGGATGAACTGATCAGAACCGTTACCTTTGGTGACGATCAAAGGCTGCAGTACCCCGTACTCACGGACAGAGATAGTCAGTTCAGCCATCTCTCCCGGATCCATCCTGACCCTGGGTTGGCGAGGATTCGGCTCAATATTGCCAACCGGGATCATGTAAATGCTGCCGGCAGAAACCCCATTATCCCCACCTGGAATTAGAGAGTCCAATCCACGACCTAGTCCAGATTTTCGCATCAATGCATCTCCTCGAGCCATCAAATGCCTTCGGGCAGGTAGATCCCGTCACCCATCAAGACTTCACGAGCCAGGTTGGCGTAGGCATGCGCTCCAGTAGAGGATGGCATATACGACGAGATTGGTTGACCATAGGAAGGAGCCTCGGCAAGACGTACAGAACGGGGAATGATCACCTGGAAGACTTTATCAGGGAAGTGATTGCGCACCTCGGCAACGACCTCGTTCGACAGGTTCGTACGTCCATCAAACATGGTCATAACCACACCGCGGATGCACAGATCCGGGTACACTGCCTGGCGGACTTTATTCAATGTGGAGTTGAGCTGGCTGATGCCTTCTAGTGCCAGGTATTCGCACTGGACAGGGATGATAACCCCATCTTTCGCGGCGACCAGTCCATTCAGTGTAAGTAGTCCCAGGGATGGCGGGCAGTCAATGATGATGTAATCGTACCTGTCAATCACTTGCGCAAGGGCTTTCTTCAACCTGCTTTCGCGAGCCAGCTCGGTGACCAGTTCGACTTCTGCCCCTGCCAGCGCCAACGAAGCAGGCAGCAGAGAGAGCTTCAGCCGAGGGTTATGAAGGATATGCGCTGCGGCGGGACTGGCTCCGATCAGGGCTTCATAAGTACCGCCTTTTACCGTCCGTTTATCGATGCCCAGGCAAGAGGTAGCATTTGCCTGTGGGTCGGTATCGATCAGCAGTACTCGCTGTCCGTAATATGCCAGGTATGCCGCCAGGTTAATCGCGGTCGTTGTCTTGCCTACGCCGCCCTTTTGGTTGACTAGGGTGTAGATGCGTCCCATATTTGTCAGAACACCTCCACGAGAGTTTGTTCCACTTCTTCTTGAGTCGGAATACTATCGAGCCCTGAACGAGCCACCGAGTATGCCGACAGTTGTGTGGCAAAACGAGCAGCTTCCCACGGGTCACGAGTTGTGTGAAGCCGGATGAAGAAAGCGGTGGCAAAAATATCACCTGCCCCGATGGGATCGATTTCAGGCACGCCTGGCGGCCGGTACCTGCGAACGTCGCCGTTCCAATACAGGCGAGCACCTTCATGTGCTTCTGTTACCGCCATCACCCGGCAGTAAGAGGCCATTTCATCGATCCGGTTCTCATCTCCGCCAACATCTTCAATACTCAGCACTGCTGCTCCAGCCTGCCCCAACATGAACGAGGCCTCGGGCCACTCACAAGGTCTCACCATCCCTTCATCGTCCCATGTTCGCAGCCACCCCTGCGGTGTGATTCCTACCAGGGCAAGCGGAAAATAGCGGATAAGAGAAGGTTCTACCTCCTGAGCGATCGGGCCTAAATGTACGATAGGGGTATTTCGCCAGGCTTCAGGGATCATATACAAATCGAGGCGTGGAGCGACATTCTGTACATGCTGGATGCGACCCTCGGGCTTGACGATATTTTCGAATGTCGTGCTCTGTTCGTATGGGTAATTACTGATTGGGATACCTTCCAGCGGTCCGAGTGGGATTTCGCTGCCCCACGATGTGACGATACCAGGCCGCAAGCCAAGGGCTCGAGCAGTTAATGCGGAATATACCGCAGTTCCACCTAACTTCAACCCACTGGGGGTTATGTCATTTGTTATGTGTCCAATTACCAGGTAATCTATAGGTTCATAGGGGGTTAAATGATGCATATCTTACATTATACACTAAGGGGAAAAACTGCATTCCTTTTCTAGTCCCTGGGTAATTATCAAAAATGGGGAGGAAGAGAGGTGGTCTCTTCCTCCCCATTTTTGCTCCAGCGTACGTCTGTACTGAGAGAAGGATTTCCAGCGCAATAAACCTGAAGGATTGTTGATTATTCTATTGGAATAATGGTTACCTTACGTCGTGGTTCTTCACCGATGCTCTCGGTTTTCACGGCAGGATTCTCGCGAAGTTCCATATGGATGATCCTGCGTTCATTAGCTGGCATAGGTTCCAAGATCTGCCTGCGCCCGGTCTTGACCGCCTGTTCTGCCATCTTTCGGGCAAGCTGCTTGATCTGGTTTTCTCTCCGGTTCCGGTAGCCTTCGACATCAACGATGACTGTAACAGAATGACCAAGCTCTTTGCTTACGATTAACGCAGATATATATTGAAGAGCATTCAATGTCTCTGCTCGCCGGCCGATAAGGATGCTCAGGTCATCGCCGTACACATCGACCATGATGGGTACTCTTGTGCTGTGCTCGTCACTTTTCCCATAATGGGCTTCGACACTTGCTTTAACCTTCATCCTTTCAAGCAGCTCAGCCACTGTCTCTCTGGCGACAATTAAGCTTTCATCATCCCCTTCTGTTATCACCTTCGTTTCAGTGTCCACAGGTTTATAGGGTGGTTCGGCTTCCATCTGAACTGCTGGTTTTGCTTGTGGCTCGGCTCTTACTGGAGCGGAAACCATTTCACCTGGGCCTGACTTTACCGCCAGGCGAACACGAGCATGGCGAGATCCGATACCAAACAATCCTTTGCTTCCCTGGTCCAGGATTTCGACTTCCACTGCATCCGGTGTTAGCCCCAGGTCAGCTAATCCCTTTTCAACCGCTTCCTCCACGGTTGGTGCGATCACTTCGAGGGTTGCACGTTTATCATTCATAACATTTGCCTCTCAAGAAGAAAAAGATAAGACCGAATAAATAATTATTTCTTCTTTTTCTCACCGGCTTTTACCGGTTTCTTCAATGCCGGGCTATTCTGTACTGGGCTATTCTGTACAGGCACAGCCTTTTTCTGCGGCAGCAGGTTCTTCCAGTTTAATCTACCCATGATTGCATATTGAGCAATATAAAGGAGGTTGCCAACCAAGAAGTATAACGCCAACCCCGATGAATAGATATATGCAATATATCCCATAAACAACGGCATTGTCAGGTTCATCGTACGAGCCATCTGAGCGCTCTGATCGTTTGGGTTCGAGGAAGGCGGCTGCATCAACTTAGACTGTAGATAGGTCGTAACAACCACCAGTATCGCCAACACCGGTATACCAACTCCGGCGATCATTAACCGTTCAGGCTGGCTGAGGTCCATCCAGAGGAACCGGTTGTTCAACGGTATCATCGCCGCGGCCGGTACGAACGGGTAAATATGTTTGGAGAGATCGAGGAGCTGGATTGGGGTAACGCTGAGTGCACGGATAACCGCCTGGTACAGGCCGATCATGATCGGGAACTGAAGCAGCGTTGGAAGACAAGAAGCCATCGGGTTGACTCCAAATTCTTTATACAACCTGAGTTGTTCTCGTTGGAGTTGTTCGCGATCGCCTTTATACTTCTTCTGAGCTTCCTGCCACTCTTTTGACTGCTGCAGGTCCTGCATTCCCTGAGTTCCCTTGAGCTGTTTAACAGTCAAAGGATATAAAATTAGCCGGATCAGGATCGTGAAGACGATAATCGCTATTCCGAAATTTCCACCTACCAGGTTATAAATAACCAGCAGTGTATTTATCATTGGGTTAATAATGAGAGAATCCCACATAAGATTGGTTCTATAGCCTCGATTTCTTACATCATTTGAAATACCCGAACATTATACCGGAGTTATCTCATGCTTTTAAGGTAATTCTGCAATCTCCTGAGGAGATTTATTCAGCAGCCGCGACTGGCGGGAAGGCAGTTTTGATACTCCCATTTGGGTTGAGTATGTTAAGCAGCGTATCAGACTGGATGGGACTTACAAGCACGAACTCGCCTGTATGCACCGGTGAGGAATATACTGGTCCGCTCACGGTTTGCATCCAGATATTCTGTCCTTCATGGTCTACAGAATATACCGTACCCGATTCAGTCGTAAAAAGTACTGCTTCCTCTGTCACAGCTGGTGTGGATGTGATCGGTCCGTCTGGCTGAATCTGCCAAATAATTTCACCATCACTGGCCTGAAGTGCATAAAAATTCCCGTTGACATCTCCGAAATACAACCGCTCTTCGTATAGAGCCGGTCCTGCCCAGACCCAACCCGCTAGTTCCTGCTCCCAAATCCCCTCACCGTTGGATGTATCCAGGGCAACCATCTGGCTGGCAAAATTTCCAATATAAAGGACACCATTGCTAACGGCCGGCTGCCCTACCATTGCGCTGCCTAAATCCTTCTCCCAGAGCAAACTACCATCTTCTGTATGGATGGCATAAACGTAATGATCCATTGCTGCCAGGTAAACACAGGCACAATCCTCATCCGTTGCAGGAGTTGACCACTGCTCCCCATGGGACTCGAATGTCCAGCGCAGTTCTCCTTCTAGATCGAGAGCATAAAGAAAGCCGTTTGCATTTGAAGCGTAAATGCCTTCCTCGGTAACCAGGGGGCTGGCGATAAAACGCCCTGAGGAAGCACCGGGAATATTTCCGTTAAACTGCCAGTTTACGGTACCTGTGGCAGGATCCAGGCTATAAAGGGTGTTGTTGTAGCTCGAAACCAGGAGCTGCCCATCTTCTGTCAGAACGGGCGGTGAGTAGAAGGTGCGGTTTACATCGGCACGTTCCCCTTCGAGTGGGAATCTCCAAATTTCATTCCCATTTGCCAGGTTAACAGCATAGATATTCTGGTTCTGTGCCAGGAAAACCGATTGGTCTTCATACGTTACCCCTCCGAATCCGGAAGGCGAGATATTACCGCCTGCGCAGCTGCTCAGGAAGAGCGCAAAGATAGTGAAAATTAGTGTGGTGAGGAGAATTTTTGATTTCATCATAGAGTCCAAATCTTTCAAGGGACCGGATCGTACCCGCCTGGATTAAAGGGGTTGCAGCGGAGAACTCTCCAGGCAGCCATCAGGGTTCCTTTTATCGCACCATGTCGATAAATCGCCTGGTAACCGTAATGCGAGCATGTCGGGTAGAAACGGCAGCTATTGGGAGGTAGTGTTAATGAAAGGGTCTTTTGGTAGACTCGAATCAGGAACAGGAGCGGCAGGCGCGGGATATTCCCTAGGGTGAGCGGTAAATCTCTCAAACTCGGCTCTGGATCCGAATGTTCAGGTACTTCCATTTTTACTGACGTCTTCCAATAATAACTTTGATCGCTGCAGCAGTTGTACGAGTGCTGATTGGATTGCCAAGAGATCTGTGTCAACAACCGGCCTCCTTGCTATCAAGATAACATCCCATCCGGGAGTAATTGAGGAAACCAACGAACGGACAGCCTCTCGCAGCAGGCGTTTTACCCGGTTCCGTTGTACGGCCTTACCTACTGCCCGGCTTGCAGTTACGGCAAACCTGGATTTATCGAGATCGTTTTTCAAAACAACCAACACAAGAAGCGGGTGGGCAAAAGACCTTCCAAATCGCCGCACCCGCTTGTAATCCGTTGTACTGGTCAATCGAAAGTTTCGTTTCACCCGTCTGCATGCAGCATAAACGCAATCGGTTGCTAACTCTTCCAATTAATGCGTTTGACGTGACTATTCATGCTTACGCTGAGACGATGACGCCCGCGCAGCCTGCGTCGTTTGATGACTTTTTGACCATCTGCTGTTGCCATACGATGGCGAAAACCGTGTACTCGCATACGGCGTCTGATTTTTGGTTGATATGTTCGCTTTGGCATAAAATAACTATCCTTACTTTGTCTTCAGAGTATTTTCGTCGATGCGGGTCATCAGCGGTGGGTACCGCGTGAAAATCCTGCCTGGAATTGCCGCACGATTATACCCTAAAGGTAACTATTCGGTCAAATAAATTTTTCACTCCCTGGCAAAGCCTGCTTCTCGATGCTTCGAGATACTCGTTGCAGCCACCGGAAGGCAAATATTCCAATCAGCAGTGGTATCCAAAGCGTAAACGCACGGTAAACAAGCGCTACGACGGTTGCCGCCTCCAAAGGCACATACATGGATGCCAGCACAAGGCTCAGCAAGCCTTCAACAAAACCAATCCCCAAGGGAGTTGGTGAGATGAGTGTAAAGAGGTAGCCAATACTATAACCAGCTATCACCGTCCCCGGCGAAACCTTTACTTCAAAAGCAAGGAAAGCCAGCCACAACAAAATGACCATTATTCCTTGTTTCACCAGTGTAATTATAAAAGGAGCTACCAATTTGACCGGGTTTCGCTCGAGCTCCAATAGACCGCTGGACGCTTCATGAGCGAACTCATAAGCGCGCTGCTCTGATAAATATGCACGGTGAGTAAAAGGACGTAAAATTCTATTTACAAGGCGCGCCATCCACACCAGCACGCGTGCAAACTGATCGGCAGATTTCATCCCGAGATATACGAGAAATGCGAGTGTGATCGCGATTAAAACCAGGATGATGCTGGCCGATATTTCCCCAGCGTTTAAATTGTTGCGCCTGATTAATACAACCAGGCCTAGCGCAAGGTAGCAGATAAAAGCCGCATAATCGAAGACAGCATACAGCGCACCTGCAACTGTCGCTCTGACAGGAGAATACCCTTTTTTATGCGCTTCATCAACAAATACAGCCATCCCGCTCACTCCCCCTGATGGGGCCACAGTACTGAGAAAGATGGCTGCAGCACTTACCGGAAACAAGTTGATAATTTTTTCATCTAACCCGATAGCCCGGTAAATTGATTGAAAACAGGCTGCGATGGAAAAGATGTATGCAGCAACGGCGAATAGGCCCAGCAAGATGAATTTCCAATCGCCTCGCTGCAGTGTATCGATGATTGCCTGGACTTCGGAAAATCTCCAAAGGATAAATACTACGCCCAGCATCAACACAACTGCAACGATGAACTTGCGCATGAAGAGATTATACCAGTCCCCTCATGAGAAGGCTCGTTTTCTGGTTCGAAGAGTCAGTCCCTTCTCCTGCCGGCTCCCAGCACCATCATAACCCAGTACAAAAGTTGGAGCACGGCCGTAATCAACGCTGCCACGTAGGTGAGTGCAGCAGCATTCAACACCCGATTGACACCACGTTGTTCATCTTCACCAGTGATCAGTGCGGTCTCGAAAAGGAGCTCTTTTGCGCGTTTGGAAGCGTTGAATTCCACAGGTATGGTCGCCAGCGCGAACAGAGCGCCGAGCGAAAAGATAGCTACGCCAACCCAGGCCAGCTCCGTGACTTGGATCATGAGTCCGATCAGGATGAAAATCCAACCCAGGTACGAGCCGATGTTCACTGCTGGCACTAAAGCTGAACGCATCTTGAGGTAAAAATACCCCTCCTGGTCTTGCATAGCATGTCCCAGCTCGTGAGCTGCGATAGCCAGTGCTGCAACCGAATTCCCATCATATACGCCGGATGACAACCGCAGTGTTTTTGTACGCGGATCATAGTGATCTGTCAAATTCCCGCGGACTCCTTCGATCCGGACGTTGGATAAGCCGCCAGCACTGATCAGCCGCTGAGCTGCTTGTGCACCTGTCATACGAACACGTGCTTGCACCCGGCTCCACTTGCTGTAAGACGAGCTGACGTACCATTGAGTCAGCAGCATGATCAGGAAAGCCGGCAGCATGAATATCATATATTGAAGGTTGAAAAATGGAAATGGCATTCTTTCTCCGTTCCTTTACTACTTTACCTTTACTACTTCTCTACTCCTCAGTTGTAAGGATCTCTATTGCTTTATCGAGCTGAGGATCTCTCTCAGCTTCCAGGTCTTCTTCCGTCAATTCCACGACGATATCCGGTTCCAAACCGACTTCATCGATCTGACGGGAATCAGGTGTCAACCAACGAGCGATAGTCACTCGCACGACACCCTGTTCGTTTTCCAACGGTATCACACTCTGTACTGAACCCTTACCATAGGTGGTTACTCCCACCAATTGTCCGCGGTCCAGGTCCTGAACGGCACCGGCGATAATCTCTGCAGCCGAAGCTGAGCCCTCGTTGACAAGGACAACCATGGGTATCTCGAGCGCTAAACCTCCACCTTCTGATTCATGCACGTCGCGCGAACCATCAGCGTATTCTTCATACAACAGGACTTTTCCATCTTCCAGGAACTCTGAACCCACCTCGATAGCCGTATCCAGGTAACCACCCCCGTTATTGCGCAAGTCCAGGATCAGCCCCCTTGGATTCTGTTCCATCAGTTCTTCCAAAGCGTCGCGCAGCTCAGAGCGTGTTTTTGCACCGAATTGAATGAGCTGGATATAGGCGATGTCATCCTCCAGCATTCTGCTGTCTACACTTGCGAGGGTGATCTTCTCCCTCGTGATTGTGAAATCGATGGGTTCAGTTTCTCCCTCCCGTACGATCGTGAGGGTTACATCTGTACCTGCCGGTCCCAAGACATTCCGGATCACCAGGTTTGGATCGACTCCGGTCATGTCTTCGCCATTGACCGCGATTACCTGGTCACCCGCCCTCAAGCCTGCTTCTTCTGCCGGGGTATTGGGCATTGCGCTGATCACTTCCAGGTATTCTCCGGTAATGTTCATCCATGCTCCGATGCCCTCATACTCACCTTCCAGCTCAGCATTTAACTGCTGGTAGACATGGGGATCCATATAGCTCGAATGCCTGTCTCCCAGGGCTTCCATCATGCCAGAAATGGCCCCACGCATCAGGGCTACATCATCGACAGGTTGATCGATATATACTTGATGGACAATATCCCAGGCATCCCAGAACGGCTCGAAGAGTTCTTCACGGTCCTTCGGCTGCCACTCATCCTCAGCTACTGATGGCGTTCCTTCATCAGCCGGGCTGTCTGTAGATTCCTGATTCTGAAAGATATTAACTCCAGTTGGTGGAAGTGACGTAATCGTCGACGTGCGGCCTGCCAAAAATCCCGCTGAACAAGCAACCGACAGAAGAACCAGTGATGCGATCACGACAAATATGGTTGCAAATGGTTTTGAATTCATTAAATGCTCCTAATCCAAATCAGGAATCCGAGAACAAACGTCATTTTCCCATACCCGACTTATCTATTCTATTATCTCCGAAAATCATATAAAGGTTATCACATTTTTATTAGAACTAGGTAAATGACATCATTACCCTTCCCCCTGCTTCTTCCAAAAGAAACCCCCTCCGGCAAAATGACGCAAAGCTTCTGGATCCCCTACATTTGCGGTATAGTCGAGGAGTGCTTTACCATTTACCGGGTAGAGAGGGTGACAGGATGTGGGGTGTGCCCCAAACGGAGCGTGAACGATCCCATGGACGAGAGGGGCTACGATATCCGCCTGATCCAGGGATGGTACGATTTCTTCTGCAGTGATGATCACCCGATCGCTGGCAAGCGCAAGCTCCTCATCGACAGCTTTATTACCTCCGATCTGTGCATTACCATCATAGTCAGCGCGCAAGGCATGGATAACAGCAATATCCGGCTTGATTGCTGGGAAAGCCATGTATTCTTCCCCGGTATACGGATCTCGAATTGTGAGTACATCAGGCCGCAGTTTTGGAAGATCGGTGCCCAGCCAGGCGCGACCCGGCATAAAACCTATCCCTGCCGCTTGCGCCCGCAGTCCAAGCGCCAGGCTCATTTCAGTCTCTTCCACAATTTCGATCTCTCCCCGATTTGCACAGTAACTGAACAACGGCGCCAGGCCAAAAATTTCCAATCCAAAATAACATGTCCTCACCCTCGAAACCAGTCCCGCACCTACCAAAATATCACTTTCGATAGAAGCTGTGAACGTCATTAAGGTCAGGTCACCTGGGTGTCCCTCTCTAAGGAATTTTTGAACCAGGGCAGTCACAAAAGCAACCGGTCTTCTGTAAAGGGTCATCCCGCCAAGAGCAAGCATATTTCTGTCCTGGACCAAAGCAACAACTTCATCAAGAGACATACGTTTATCCATTATTATTTCTCCACAAGCACGGCATACATCTCCTCAGGTCTGGAAACGAGTGTATGCTCAAATCTGACTCGGTTGATTCTTCAATAGCGTTGAGGAATATCGTGAAGAAGCCTGCCTTTTTCCCACCAGCCAGATTGCTGCTCGAATCGTCTATCATAATACAACGTGCGGGATCGCTTTCACCGCTGAAGTGAAGCGCTAAAGTATAGGCTTCGGGCTCGGGTTTACAGACAAAACCCAGCCGGCGTACATCAATAATACCCTCGAAGCAGCCGCTCAAGTCGAGCTGTTCCAACACTCGAACTGCATGAGCTTCATCAGCGTTCGTAAAAATCCAGCGCCTCTGTGGCAAGC
>Ga0105092_10001085_pt1 | contig 14501 bp, 5 predicted proteins | sample PPLLak2March2015_FD_87021 | JGI IMG/M metagenome (GOLD analysis project Ga0105092, IMG submission 87021) | Freshwater sediment microbial communities from Prairie Pothole Lake near Jamestown, North Dakota, USA - PPLs Lake P7 Core (1) Depth... | ecosystem: Environmental > Aquatic > Freshwater >... | reverse complement strand
TCCAAGCGGATCTTCACCTCTCTGCCCTTGTGCATGACGCGGATCGTGTCTCCGTCGTGTACAGCCACGCATTCGCCCGTGAAGGAAAAGCGGTCGCCCCGAAGTGGCGCAACCATGTTTGCGAGAATGTAGAGCAGGACGAGCGCGTTGGAGAATCGTCGAGGCATTCGACCGCAATGATACCTGATGGCTCTGCTGCTGCGGCACTGCGCACTGACAACTGACAACTGACAACTGACAACTGAAAGCTGACCAACGACAGACACGCGGAGACCGGCCTTGCTGTCTTGGGTTGGCAGTTGTCAGTCGTCAGTTGTCAGTTGTCAGTAGGTCAGTGCCCGTTCAGCTCCCGGACGCATCTTCCGATCCCGTTGGCAGCAGCTCTTCGCCGCTGTCGTCGCGACAACGTAGTCTGACGCGCAGGATGTGATGACGGCCGTCATCGATCAGAGGTATTGGTCCGGCTTCCATTGGGTCGCCGTTGACCTCGAGCGATGCAACGACCCGATCGACGCCAGGGCAGTTATCGATCTGGATCTCGTACGACGAGTATCCGTGGCGATACACGATTCGACAACTTCGCCAACCGTCCGGGAGGTTCGGACGCAGAATCAGTTGGCCATCCACGAGTCTTACTCCCATGATCTCCTCGAGCCAGATGCGGTACATCCAGCCGCTCGACCCGGTGTACCAGGTCCATCCGGCGCGCCCTTCGTGGCCCGAAAGCGAGTAAACGTCGGCTGCGACCGCGTACGCTTCGCCCTTGTACCGTCCCACCTCGCCCTTACTGGATGCGTGCCTGATCGGGCTCAGCATCTGAAGGATCTCCGCCGCTTTGGTTCCATCCCCCAGCCTGGCGAATCCGGCGGCCGCCCAGATTGCCCCGTGAGTGTACTGGCCACCGTTCTCGCGGACGCCCGGCGGATACCCGATGATATAACCCGGGTGGGGAGTTGAGTGGTTAAACGGGGGGCTGAAAAGCAGCACCATGTTCAGGTCCCGCTTAACGAGGTGCTTCTCGAGCGAGTTCATCGCCATTCGGGCTCGCTCAGGGTCCCCGGTTCCCGCGATTGCCGCCCAGGACTGGGGCAGGGAATCAATGCGCGCCTCTTCGTTCAGCGCTGAGCCGAGCGGGGAGCCGTCGTCAAAGTAAGCTCGCCGATACCACTCTCCGTCCCACGCGTTCTGCTCGATACTCTCGGTGATGCGCGGGATCAGCGATTCCAGCTTTTCGGCCATTACCGAGTCGCCGGCCATGCGACAGATCGGGATGAACTCCTTGAAAACCTCGATTTGAAACCAGGCCAGCCAGACGCTTTCGCCGGTTCCCTGAATGCCCACCCGATTCATGCCGTCGTTCCAGTCGCCTGAACCGATCAGCGGCAACCCGTGGGGACCGAACGAGAGAGATTTTTCGATGGCACGCCGGCAATGCTGGTAGAGCGAGCCGTCCTCCATCGAGACAACGGGCACGGAGTAGCTTTCATGCTCGTGAGGTTCCAGAATCGGGCTTTGGAGAAACGGAACTCGAACATCGATCAATTCCTTGTCGCTTGTCGCCCCGACATAACGCGCGACTACGTATGGCAGCCAGAGAAGATCGTCTGAGCAGCGGGTCCGCACACCAGCGCCGGAGGGTTCGTGCCACCAATGCTGGACGTCGCCTTCCGTAAACTGGTGGCGGGCCGCCGTCAGAAGGTGCTCGCGGACAAGTGCGGGTTGAGCGTAGAGAAGCGCGAGGGTGTCCTGCAATTGGTCTCGAAATCCGAATGCGCCGCCGGATTGATAAAACGCCGTCCTTGCCCAGATCCGGCAACTGAGCGTCTGGTACATCAGCCACCGATTCAGCAGGAAGTTGAGGCCCTGGTCAGGGGTCTCGATTTCCACCGTGCGGAGCAGCGTCTCCCACCAGGCCTGAGTTGCCGCTAACGACTCCTCGACGTACAGGGAATCTTTGTACTGCTGGATCAACGCCCGGGCCTGCTGCACGTTGTCCGCCTGGCCGAGCAGAAACACGAGCTCGGTTTCTTCGCCGGGGTTCAACTCGATTCTGGTCTGCAGAGCTGCACAGGCGTCGAGCCCTGCTCCTTTGCGGTTCATCAGCCTTTTTCGGGTCATTGCGGCCGGGCTGGCCATCGACCGGTTGCGTCCGAGGAACGCGGTGCGGTCCGCCGTAAAACTGGTGACCGAGGGGCTCATAGCAGCGAAAGCGACCTTCTGCCCGTATTCGGGATGGTACGCGTTGCGGGCCAGCAGCGCCTGGCTCGCCGAGTCCCAGCTGGTTGCGAGGTGCATCTGGGTCTCTTCCCGGTCGGTACCGAGCACCCATTCGACATAGGAGGTTATCGACAATGATCGTCGATGCGATGAACTGTTCTTGAGGCGCAGTGTTTGTACCCGGATCGGGTCGCCGCCTTCGTCGTACATCGGGACGAAAGTGGTGAGCTGTTGCTCTATTCCGTGACTGTTGTGCTCGAAGATGGAGTAACCCTGCCCGTGCCTGATTCGATACGGATCCTTCTCCCTGATCGGCAGTGGTGTAGGCGTCCAATACGCCCCGGTCTGCTCATCACGGATGTAGATCGCCTCCGATGGTTCGTCCTGGACTGGGTCGTTGCTCCACGGGGTGAGCCGGTTCCTTTGGCTGTTGTGGTGCCAGGTGCAACCGATTCCCGAATCGGAGACCACCGTCCCCAACATCGGGTTCGCGATTACGTTGACCCAGGGCAAGGGCGGCGTCACATCACTGGGAAGATAGATGGCATATTCCCGCCCGTCCTCGGTGAAACCGCCGATCCCATTGAATTCGGCAAGATCAAGAAACGGCAAGGGAGGAGACGGCTCTTCGGGAGGCGGATTCCGGATTTCAAGAGGTGGCGGAACTTCGGGGCGCTCGGGCGTCCGGCTTAGCTGGAGCGACAGAGAGCCCCGAGCCGCAACGAGAGTGACCCGGGCCGCCGAGAAGAGAAGATTCTGCTCGTCTTTGGAAATCTGATCCGCCACGCGCAGGAACACGCCGCCGGGTCTGTCCATGCCGGTCATCGCCCAATGCGCCTGGACCATTCGCTGCAATCGCTGGTGCAGCGGCTGATCGTATCCGGAGTTCTCCTCGTTAAGCACCACCAGGTCGGTCTTCAGGCCACGGGCGCGCCAGAAGATGTGCGCGAGCAGGGCTTCCCGAACTACCGGGAAGTCGTTCTCATCCGCCACTGTCACGAGAAGAATCGGGACGTCGCCCGAAATGCCCATCGCCCACAAACCAGACTGCCCAAGGGCATTTCTGCGCAGCCGTTCAGGTGACGGCCGCAAGCCCTCGTTTGGGTAGATCATGTAGCTGCTCAACTCCTGGAACTGCTGCGCCTCGTCGATCTGCACCCCGAGATACCGGAATTGGAGTTGCGTATGCGCCCAGGCAAGCTCAAGAACACGGCTGGCGGCCTGAAGATCGGAATACTTGCGGAGCAAAGCCATCAACTCGTCCTCAGACCCGGCCGCGACGGTGACCACCGCCGCCCGGGCGCGTTCGCGCGGATGAAGAGTGATTCGCGAACGAAGCGCGAAGATTGGATCAAGGACATAGCCCTCGGTGTTGTCCAACTGCTCGCGAAGACCTTTTGGATTGCGCAAGCTTCGCCCGCGACCGACGAAACGCGATCGGTCCGTTTCGAAGCTGAACTCTCCAGGCCGCGCGACTCCAACGAGGAGTTGTCCCACCCAGATGGTCGGCTCTTCCGGGGACCTCTTTCGCCGCCATGCCACCAGGGCTCGACGTTCTCGAATCGCCCGGGTCTCGACGAACAGATTACTGAAGGCGGGATGCGCCCGGTCTGACGGGTGAGGCGCCAAAGCAAGCTCGGTGTATGAGGTTAGCTCGATCGTGCGCGCGTGCAGAGATCGGTTTGTAAGCGAGATGAGGCGGATTTCCGCGTCGTCTTCCGGTGACACCACGACCTGCCCTTCCGTCTCCATGTCGTGATCCCGTCGCCGAAACTCGACTTTCTCCGAAGCGTAAGTGACCGAATACCTGCGCTCGGGATGATCCAGGGGATGAAAGCCCAGGGACCATGTTCCGGCGCCATCCACGTCGCGAAAGTAAAGAAAGGTCCCCCAGTGATCGCGTGTCGTGTCGGCCCGCCAGCGGGTGATGTCGAAGTCGCGCCACCGGCTGTATCCTCCGCCGGAATTGGTCACCATGGCGCAATAGTTGCCATTCGAGAGCAACTGGGTGCGCGGGACAGGGGTATCCTGGGTGGTCACCCGGATGGCTCCCGGCTCTGCCAGGGATGCGACGGCCCGGATCGGCCTGGTTTCCGAAACTGTTCGTATGAAGACCGGCGGATTTTCAGGTTTCCCCTCGTAAAGCAGGGGTTCGGCTGCCTTCACAAGTGGGTCGGCGTGAAACCTCTCCTGCATGATTCCCGAGAGAACCGCGTTTCCCAGAGCAAGCAGCGTCATCCCCTGGTGATGCGCCATGTAGGCGTAGATAATTACCCCCGGCTCGCCCTCGCGCCGGCTTAGACGGGTATAGTCCACGGCCTCGTAATAGCCGCGTGGTCCCTGGAGTCCGAGTGCGGCTAGTCTTCTGAGATTCTGTATCGCCTTCGCCGGGCTGAGCAAAAGGGCCAGCGCAGTCGCGTATGGGGCGACAACGACCGGGGTCTCCGCTTCCCGATGCAAGGCAAGCGAAGGAACGCCGAACGCCCGATACTGGTAGGTCCTGCGGGCATCGAGGGCGCTGAATGCGGACTCCGAGATTCCCCACGGCACTGAGCGGTGCCGGCCGAAGTCAATTTGCTCCTCGAGTGCCACACGGCAGGCGTGCTCCAGCAGCGAATTTCGGAAGCACCTTGTGAAGAGCAGCGGCATGAGGTACTCGAACATGGTTCCGGTCCACGACATGACTAATTGTCTTCCGTTGGCGTTTCGGAAGGGACGGCCGAGTGTGAACCAGTGCTCCGCCGGGACCTCTCCCCGGGCCACGGCGAGGAAGCTGGCCAGCCGCGCCTCGGTCAAGAGGAGATCGTAGTACGAGTTGTCGCGGCGCCCGAGCGCGGGGTTGTAGCCAATTGTGAAGAGTCGCTTGTCCAGGTCGTACAGGAAACCGAGGTTGATTTCCTCCGACTCCTGGTCGAGTCTTTCCCGCAGCCTGCGAACTCGGCGGAGCAGACGCCGCGCCTTCATCTGAGCGCGCTCAAACGCTCGCTCGATGTCCTGCAGGCTGGACGGTGCAATCAGCTCGGGGCTATGTGCCCTGAGGCGTCCGGTCAATTCACGGAACAGACCCGCGATGTCGCCGCCCGCCAGGCCGGCCAGCGTCGGTGTCTTCGCGAGCAATCGATCCCGCAAAGCCGCCGCCTCCACGCCTTCCTGTGTTTTGGGGACTTCCAGGTTGGCCAGTCGCGGCAGCCAGCCCAGGTAGTCCGTCGCCCAGTCGGCCCATTGGGTGACTTGCGTGCTCGCTTTTTCCAGCCAGTACAATTCCTCGGCGGGACCGGTCTCACTTCGCAACTGCCCGGTGACCTGCCTAATCTCGGCGAGGATCGAGGTGAGTTGTTCCAGCTTCGTCACTTGATCGTCCGCGGCCTGGTCTAGAAGCGTCCGGATCGGCGCGAGCCGCCCTTGGAGTCCCTTCGTTTCGGCGTCTGCGTCCTTCAGGCAGTCGAGCGCGTCCCGAAGACCGTCGAAAACCTCACGGCCAAGGAGCGGACCGTTTTGCAGGTCGAGAAGGGCTTGTTTGAGCACAATGAAGCAGGCAAGTAAATTTCCGCTGTCGACCGTCGAGACGTACGGAGGGCGCAGTGGCTCAAGAGTCCGCGTGTCGTACCAGTTCAGCAGATGGCCCTCGTGGCGTTCCAGCTTGCCGAGTGTTTCCAGAGTTGCAGACAGGCGTTCAACCATCTCCGCCGTCGTCAGGTACCCGAAGTCCCGGGCGGTCAGGACCGATAGCAGCCACATCCCAATGTTTGTTGGCGAAGTGCGCTCGGCAATTTCCACGTTCAGTGCTTCCTGGGAATTGTCCGGGGGCAGCCAGTTCGTGGCCGGACCAACCAGGTCGTCGAAATATCTCCAGGTCTGGCGGGCAACCAGACGAGCGAATGCAACGTCTGCCTCGGACAGCGCTCTCTCGGGCAGTGGCCGCCGGGTGTGACTCAGTTCTGAAGCAACCGCCGGGGCGGCCATCCAAAGCAGCACCCAGGGGAGGACTGCCCAAACCGTCAGGTCAGCTTGCAGAAGGAGAAATCCGAGACCGGCGGACAGCAGCGCTACGACGGCGTTCTGGACGGCTACTCGGTGTAACCGGTGACGCGCAAACGAATGACTAAGTTGAGCCGTCTCCCACTCCAGAAGACGCCGTTTCGAGAACAGCTTTCGGTATTTCGCCCGGACAATTGCATCGGCCGCAAGCCAACCGGAATGAGGCATCAGGACGATCGAGACGACCGCGCGTGCGACGGCCATCTTGAATTCCGGCCAGCCTGATCCCTGCAGCGCGGTTGCTCGGAGGTGCAAGGTGCCCAAAAGCGAGATGACTGGAATCAGGGCATATGCACCAACCACGATCTGCCAGACCGGCGCCCCGAAAACAGCAGCGCCGATCACCAGCAGCACGGAGGCGATCGGAACGACGCTTCGCCTTAGGTTGTCCAGGAGTTTCCAGCGGCTGATCAGCGACAACGGGTTTCGTTCGCTGCGACCGCCCGGAAGCGGGACCCACGGAAGAATCCAGTGTGCTGCCTGCCAGTCGCCTCGGGTCCAGCGATGTTGTCTCGAGCAGTACGAGGAGTAGTAGTGGGGAAAGTCCTCGAAGAGTTCGATGTCGCTGGCCAACGCGGTTCGGACATAACATCCTTCGAGCAGGTCGTGGCTCAACAGACAGGATTGCGGAATGCGCGCCGAAAGCACGGTGTAAAATGCCCGCAAATCGTATATCGCTTTGCCGTGATAGATGCTCTCGCCAAAGAGGTCCTGGTAAGCGTCTGAGACCGCCCGTGAATAGGGATCTGTTCCGGTCTGGCGGGTAAACAGCCGGGTGAACGCGGTTGCCGTTGCGTGCGGCAGAGCGACACTAAACCGCGGCTGGATGACGCCGAAACCCCTGGCCACCCGTCGCTCAGCAATCTCCACCTGCGGTTCGTTCAGGGGATGCGCCAGGGTTTCGACGAGTCGTCGGGCGGTTCCCACCGGCATCTGTGTATCGGCATCGACGGTGATGACGAAACGGACGTCCGCCAAACGCCGTGTGTCGCCAACAATCAGGTAATCCCTTTCGCTCCCATCCGGCAACTCCGGCTTCAGGCTCTGGAGATCCGGGTCACCCTTCAGCGAGATCAGGTAGTGGTTGACCTGCTCGAGCTTGCCTCGCTTTCGTTCCCAACCAAGCCAGGTATTCTCGGAATCGGACCATGTTCGAGGCCGGTGAAATAGAAGAAAGCTGGCGGAATACTTTTCGTTGAGTTCCTCGATGGCTCGACGTGCGACCCCAAGCAATCGCGAGTCTTCTGGCATTTCGGCTCGAGGCGCATCGGCGAAATCCGAAAGGAGGGCAAATATCAGGTTCGGGTCACGATTCGCGAGAAAATTGACCTCCAGGCGATGGACCTGCGTGAGGATTGCGTCCTCGGTCAGGAGAATCATTGGAACCACAACCATCGTGAGGTTTTGGTCCGGGATCCCCTCTTTGAATTCCATCTTCGGAAGCACCCGCGGTTCAAACAGCCGGACAATCAACTGGTTGACGGCCTGAATGGCGATCTCCGAGGCTGGGAACAACGCGAGTAGCGCGAGGACCGCAGTGAGCCATGGGGGGTGGTTCCACCAACGAACGCTCGCGGACAACAAAGCTGCTTCGATGGCAAGAGTGAGACCGAGAGTGGAGCCAAGATAGACCACGGTGGCGTTGGAAGTCAGCGCTCGCCTGACCTTCCTGCCGACCGGCACGCGGGCATTGCAGGCTCGCTCGAGGGTCGGTCGCTCTTCGCCGATCAGGTAATTGCCGACGTGATTGCGAGCCCTTTCCTGCTCACCTCTTGCCAGCTCCAGTGCTTTCCGCGCGACCTCAATTTCGCTCAATTTCGAATGTCGCGCCAGTTCCTCGGCAGAGCTGCGACACCGGTCGCGGGTATGGAAATCGCATCGTTTGTACGCGCCGGCGGGATCGTCTGCGAGGATACGATCGATTTCAGACAGCTGCTCAAACACGACTCGCCAATCCAACTCGGTCAAGAGCCGCAGCGACGTGACCGCATTCGCGACGGTCACCTGGTCGCCGGCCTGTCTGGCCTGCTCCTGTTGGACCAGCTCCGCGTAGGTTGCGTTTGTCTCTCGTTCCACCCAACGCTGCACCGAGGACAGGGCTGCTTCTTCGTCATACAGGTGGCTGTTGAGGCGGATTGCGAAATGAGGATCGAGCCTCCGATGCTCGCGCGCCAGCTCCCCGAGAATCAGCAGGAGCTGATCTGGGTCGCGTCGTGCCGCGTTCAGAACACGATTTGCCCAGAAATCAGCATTTTCCCGGCCCTGCTGTCGAAGATTGACGTCGGTTGCCTTCGCCTCCAACTCTTCGATCAACACAAGCCGCAGGACCAGCGGAAGTATCCACAGCTCCGCAATCCCCAGCGGCTGCAGGCTCTGGTAAGCGCGGAGAAAACCGACAAGGTTCTCGCGGTCCAGGTGCGAGTCAACGGATCTCACGAGCGCTCGGGCAATTTCGTAAATGCGAAAACTCGCCCCCCCGGAAGCGCCTTCCACGAGTGCCAGTAGCTTTTCGTGGCCGGCCGGCAGGTTGCGGCGAATTTCGCCGATTTGCGCTTCGATGATGTAGTTGTTGTCGAGCAGCCACTCCGCCGCCGGCGTGACCGTCTGTTCGAGGCGCACCGATTCGCTCAGCTCTTCGGTGGCGCACCGCAGTACCTTCGAACACTCGTCCAGCCGCTTCAGGAACCGGGGGTCTGGCCGCACGTTCGCGGATACTGCCTTCTGAGTTGCCGCAAGTCGGGCCGCCTCGGACTTGAGCCGTTCGCCGGCCAGCCGCTCGCTCCTGCCTGAGGCGGTCCGGGCGTCACTCGGCTTGCGCTCGGTCTGACGGGCAAAGAACGTTGCCGGTGCGGCGGTCCCGGAAGTTTTGAGGATCTCAACAACCTCAACGAGTTGTCGACCCTGGGTTTTCACTATGACGAGCGTCTCCCCCTCGAGAACCCACCGACTGTAACGGGCGATCAGCTTCTTCTCGACGCCGGCACCTGTCAGGCTGATTGCGAACCAGACGGCGAGGAATCCGATGAGGGTGGCCGGCAGCGAGACGAAGAGTGGGAGTTCCAACAACAGGGTTCCTAGCAGCGTCACTAATGCCCCGAGGACGCCCCACTGAGTCGGCCGGGCGGAACCGTGCTTCACACGGACATCCCCGTCCTGGGACCGGGTGATTGCCGCAGCGCGCCGGTGGCCCTTCACACTCAGGCTGGCGAGCACGGCTGTTGTGTCGTCCGAGGCAGGATAGAACCCGAATGCGAGTCGCGTCACTGTGTCTTGCTCCAAGCGTGTACCGTGGCCGATTGGCGTGGCCATCCGGGCTGACGGGGGAAATACCCGAAGTTCTCGAGAGTGTTAACTATTTTCTCGAAATTGCCTCTTTGAAGCAAGTCGGCGGTTCGATTCGAAGCAACCGGCGCGACAGGAAACCAGCCACGGATTGTCCGTGTCATCCGTGAAATCCGTGGCTGGTTCAAACCTCGAAGACGCAGTAGGGTTTTTGGCTGTTGCGTTGTTGCACAAAACGGCAAACATTGTAGACGCGAATGTTACGCTGCGTTCGGCCCTCCGGAGACCCGTTGTGCGCGTGGCCGTGCACGATGACGTCCACGCCGTGACGATCCAGAGCCGCACCCAGGCGCGACGACCCGAGGAAGGCAAACAGTTCGGGTGACTCGCCTTCCAGGGTCTTCTTGATCGGGGCATAGTGGAGCACGCCTACCTTCTTCCGACTCTCCAGTTTCGTTACGGCGTTTTCGAGCCGCATCACCTCGTCGATTCCCGTCTGGATGAAGTCCTTGATCGCTTTCTCGCCAAATGGCTGGACCATGCGCCCGTCGAAGCCGCCGCAGAACCCCTTGGTTCCCGCGAAGCCAACTTCGCCGATCTCCACGGCGCTTCCCTCCAGGACGAGGATGCCGCTGTCACGCAGCATGCGGGTGAGTTCCCCTTCCATTCCGTTTTCGTGATCGTGGTTGCCCAGGACGGCGACGATCGGCAGCCTGACGTGGGTGATCTCTTCCAACAAGACCTTCATTTCCGCGGGCAGGCCCGCATCCGTCAGATCTCCGGCGATAATCAGGACCTCTGCTTGGTCTTCAACGCCTTCCAGGCACGAACTGATCGTCGAGTTGACCCGGCAATGCAGGTCTGCGATCGCGGCAATCCTCAACCCTATTCTCCGTTCTCCGGTTCGCCGTGTTTGTAGTAAGCCCGCAGCTCGCGTGGGTCCGTGTAGCCCCAGTCCCGTATGTCCGCCGAGAAGGAAAACGGATCGACCAACATGCCGCGGCACTCGCTCGACTGCGCCTGCGGATCCGCCCAATCGCGCCTGATCCCCTCAAACATCTGTTGGATCAAGTCTTGCGGCAGGTAGTCAGGATGGCCCGGGTAAACAAAGTCGAAAAACAGAAAGTGCCACAGCAGGATCTTGCGGTGCGGCCCGAGGATCCGGCCGACCCGTTTCCAGTCGACTTTTCCCCGCACGCTCCTTATGACATGGGCGATGTCACCTCCGTCAAACCTGTCGCGCGCCGCGACAAACGCCTTGGAAGCGATGAGCTGTTCCAGTCCGATGAGCGGAGCGTGCACTCCCTCGATTTCAGCGGTCCGTTCGGACTTCAGCCAGTCGTCGTCGAACTGAATCGCCCCATTGGCCATGCTGAAGATCAGGTCCACGAAATACGGTTCCGACCACGCTTTCGCCAGCCAGTGGTCCTCCGGGATCTCCACCTTGAATCCCGCCTTCGCCAGTTCTCTGAGCGCCTTCTCAAGATCGGACGGCTTAATGAAGACATCCAGGTCCTTGGTGTCTCTCCAAAGACCGGTGTAAGTGTGCAGGGCAAAGGCGCCGGCGAGGATGTAAGGAATCCCCGTATCGTTCAGGATCCTGAGGGCTTTCGAATAGACTTCAGCCTGCTCGGGCTCGAGGTGGGGCTGGCCCACCCGGGCGAAACCATCGCCCTTCTGCCGCCGAAATACCGATTCTCCCAAGTACGACTCCCTTCTCGCCCGATACCGACTGCGCCACGCCGGTCAATAGGAGTTTCCTGCTCCGGGTTGAGCTGCCCGGGAAGCTGACCACCGGAATGGCCCGGTTTAATTAGGTAGGTCTTAAAAACCAGCCTACACGGCTTCCGGGTCTGAAGTCCACCGGTTCGACGCCCAGGATGGGCTCGCTGGACGCTTGGGCGCGTATTTGGATAAATTGAACTGTATGCTCAAAAAACTGATGGTGGTGTTCGTCGTTGGTGCGGTGTCCTCGTGCCTGCTTTTGGCCGGAGAATCGGTCTCGCTGTTTAACGGCAAGGATCTAGCCGGGTGGACACCGGATGTCCCCGAGAAAGACAAGAACCCGGACGCCCCACCGAGCTTCGTGGTCCGCGACGGTCTCCTTGTCAGTATGGGGACCCCCAGAGGACACCTTATCACCGACGCGGCCTATTCCAACTACCGGCTCGAGGTCGAATATCGGTTCCCCGGCAAAGCCGGCAACTGCGGCGTGCTGGTTCACGCCTCAACTCCTCGCGCTCTCTCCGCGATGTTTCCCAAGTCGGTCGAGGTCCAGATGCAATCCGGTCAGGCGGGCGATTTCTGGTGCATCCAGGAAAACATCGAAGTGCCCGACATGGAGAAACGCAGGCCACGCAAGGAAGGCCAGGCATTCGGAGGAGGGCCAGGAGACGCGCGACGTATCCTGAATCTGACGGACAATTCCGAGAAACCCCTGGGCGAGTGGAACCGTATGGTCATCGAGTGCCGCGGAAATGAAGTCAAGGTCTGGGTAAACGACGATCTTGTGAACCACGGGGTCAACGCCACAGCATCTCAAGGCAAAATCGCCCTGCAGGCCGAAGGGACCGAGGTCGAGTTCCGCAAGGTGGCGTTGACGAAGCTCGATTAAGTTTCGGGAGTTTCGGGAGTTTCGGGGACATAATACTTAATTCCCATCCAGCCTGCTCTTGCGTGCGTCGGCAGAGGAATTAAGTTTTGTGTCCCCGAAACTAATTCCCCATCCAGCCGGCTCTTGCCTGCGTCGGCAAGGAATTAAGTTTTGTGTAGCCGAAACTGCCTATTGGCACCGTCGTGCGGCTTGGGCCCGAGTTCGAAGTCGGACGTCCGAACTCACCAGCTCGACTTCCGGCCCTTGTTCTGCTCGTCTAGCCAGGTCTTGAGCGGCGCGAAGTAATCAAGTACCGCGGTTGCGTCCATCTGCCGCTCGCCCGTAAGGGCCTCCAGCGCTTCCGGCCACGGACGGCTCTGTCCCATTTCCAGCACTTTCTTGAGTCGAGCCCCGACCTCCTTGTTTCCGTAGATCGAGAAGCGGTGCAGGGGCCCGGTCCACCCGGCCTGGCGAGCCATTGCGCGGTGAAACTGAAATTGCAGGATGTGTGCGAGGAAGTATCGGGAATACGGAGTGTTCCCCGGAATGTGGTATTTAGCACCCGGGTCAAAATCCTCTTCGCTCCGCACCACCGGCGCCGCCACTCCCTGGTACTTCTGCCGAAGCTCCCACCACGCTTTGTTGTAGGACTCTGCCGGGATTTCGCCCGCGAAGACCTTCCACCGCCATTGGTCGATGAGCAGTCCGAAAGGCAGGAAGGCGACTTTGTCGAGAGCCATTTTCATCAGGTCGCCGATGTCCCCCTTCGCGTCCGGTGCTTTCTCGAGTAGCCCGATCTTGATGAGGTACTCAGGCGTGATAGATAGGGCAATGGTGTCGCCTATCGCCTCGTGAAAACCGTCGTTGGCGCTGCCCCGATATAGCGGGTCCTGACTCTTGTAAGCCCTCTGATAGAAATTGTGCCCGAGCTCGTGGTGCACCGTCTGGAAGTCCTCGGCTGTGATTTCGATACACATCTTGATCCGCAAGTCGTCTTCAGCATCGATATCCCAGGCGCTGGCGTGGCAAACGACCTCGCGGTCAGCGGGCTTGGTGAACAGCGAGCGTTCCCAGAAAGTGTCGGGCAAAGGCTCGAACCCGAGCGAGGTGAAGAAGTTCTCGCCGTATTTCACCATATCCTTGGGTCCGACGTTCCGGGATTTCAGGATCTTCGTCAGGTCGTAGCCCGGATCGGCGTTGGGAGGCGCGACCAGGTCGTAGACATTTCCCCATGACTGGGCCCACATGTTGCCGAGAAGGTGAGCCGGGATTGGCTTGTCGAGAGCGACCACCTGCGACCCGTACTTTTTGTTCAGTTCCGCTCTCACGTACGTGTGCAGGGATTCGTAGAGCGGTCTGACCTGCGCCCACAGCCTGTCGAGCTCCGCTGCGAACTGCTGGGGGGACATGTCATACTTGGCCCGCCACATCTCGCCCAGATCCTTGAAACCGAGCTCGCGAGCCCCCTCGGTCGTCAACTCCACGAAGCGCCTGTATTTCGGCCGGATGGGAGGCGAAATGGTCCGCCAGCCGGTCCAGACTTCGAGCAGTTCGTCGGGCTTTTTGCTCTCTGCCATGACGCGGCTCAGCTCGTTGATGTCCATGCATCGCTTCTTGTCGCCGCTCGGGCAATACTGGCCCTTCCCGTAGATGCTCTCCATCGAAGTCATCAGTCGAGACAGCTCTTCCTGTTTGGCGGGATCGCTTGGAGCAGCAACGGAAAGCGATGTGATCAGGAGAGTCATCTTCCGACGGAGGTCAGGCGGAAGCTCGGTCCGGTTAAACTTCGCGGCCTCTTTGGCCAACTCTGTGGTTGCTGCAATCAGCTGCTCCTGCGCCTGGGCGGCGATCGCTTCGGTGTCCTCGGTGATGAAATTGCTCTGAACCCAGGAGGCGCGATCCGCATTGATCCACAGCTTCAGCAAGCGCTGTTCGGCTTTCTGCAGGAACTGCTGCGCTTCGTCGGCGCTCGGTGCGCTCGACTGGGCCGCGGCCAGTACGAAGCTTGCCTGGACGAAAAACACGGACGCAATCAAGGGAACGAGGTAGTAGGCTCTCTTCATCTCACAATTATAGCCGGGCGCGCACGAAACGGTCTTTCGCGGAGTGCGCGGATGGTGAATCGCAAAAACAAAAACGGGGCAGTTTGCTGCCCCGTTTTGTTGATTCAGGAGGTGATTGAGTGAAGCCTTACTTTCGGATGTTCCCCTTGTCGTCCATGAAGCTGGCACGCGCCCAGATGAAGATCAGGTACGCACCGAGCAAAATGAGCGCCATCGGCCACCAATCCTCCATCCACTCGAGAGAGAAATTGAACTTGGTATGGGCAAACATGAGAGCGCCGAAAGCGATCAGAGCGATTCCGCCGACC
>Ga0105092_10001084_pt1 | contig 14507 bp, 15 predicted proteins | sample PPLLak2March2015_FD_87021 | JGI IMG/M metagenome (GOLD analysis project Ga0105092, IMG submission 87021) | Freshwater sediment microbial communities from Prairie Pothole Lake near Jamestown, North Dakota, USA - PPLs Lake P7 Core (1) Depth... | ecosystem: Environmental > Aquatic > Freshwater >... | reverse complement strand
TTCCAGCAATTTTGCCACTTCTGTGATCGAATCCCAGATCATTGTGTTATTCCGACGGTTCATTTTTCAGTTTGAAGATTCCAAATTTAACCAACTTCTGTTGTTTTCTGACCCATTGCCGGAGCAAGTTTATAAATAATTTTAACATTGTGCTTACCCACACTGTAAAGACAGTACAATGAGACAGATTATTATTTATATTCGCCTATACCCAAAAACTAAATATTATGGCCGGAACTAAGACCTTTTTCATCATTAAGCCGGGTGCAGTAAGCCATGAATACGTCGGACCCATACTGGCGAAGATTAACGCGTATGGATTCCATATTGCTGCACTGAAGTTGATACAACTCGATCCGCATCATGCCGAACATTTTTATGCTGTTCATCGCAACAAGCCTTTTTTCCATAGTCTGGTTGAATACATGACTTCCGGACCCGTTGTAGTAGGAATTCTGGAAAAAGAAAATGCGGTTGAGGATTACAGAAAGCTGATTGGAGCTACCGACCCGGCCAAGGCTGAAGAAGGCACCATCAGAAGAATGTTTGCCGAAAGCATTGAACGGAATGCCGTACATGGATCAGACAGCGATGAAAATGCTTCCCTGGAAAGTGACTTTTTCTTTTCAAAGAGCGAGCGCTATTCCAAGTTTGAAGAATGCTGACAATTATATCATGATTGCGGTTGAAAAAGATTTTTATATTTGTGAAGTACTGACTTATTCTTTAATCTAAACTTAATATCTATGTTCAAAGGACATCCGAAAGGGCTAATTATTGCCTCGCTGGCAAATATGGGTGAACGGTTCGGGTTTTATACCATGTATGCTATTTTTACCCTGTTCCTGCAGGCAAAATACGGGTATGATTCCAATAAAACCGGCATTATCTGGAGCAGTTTCCTGTTTGGCGTATATTTTCTGCCACTTTTGGGTGGAATTATTGCTGACAGATGGCTGGGTTACGGCCGCACCGTAACAGTTGGAATAGTTGTAATGTTTGTGGGGTACATGCTGTTAGCCCTTCCATTGCGTGGTGAAACAAGCTTATGGCTTGTAATTGGTGCTTTGTTTACGATTGCACTGGGAACAGGTCTTTTCAAAGGCAATCTTCAGGCCCTTGTCGGAAACCTTTATGATGAACCCAAATACAGTGCGAAAAGAGATTCCGCATTTACAATTTTTTATATGTGTATCAATGTGGGTGCCATGTTTGCCCCCACAGCCGCAGAGGCAGTCAATAATTATGTTTTAAAGGCAGCCAATTTTACTTACGATGCGAGGATCCCCGTACTGGCACATAAATTTATTGAAAACAGGATTGATAATGTAACAGAATACCTGGGAATTGCACAAACGCAGGATCCGGGAGTAACGATGGAAACGCTGAGTACATTCAGTACTTCCTATATCGATGCACTGAGTAAATCATATCACTATGCCTTCGGTGTAGCCTGTTTGAGCTTGATTATTTCAACCATCATTTTCCTGGGTTTTAAAAAGTATTACAAACATGCTGATTTTACTGAAAGGCAGAAATTAGCCAATAAAGACACCAAGGACAGTGTGATCGAATTATCACCTGAAGAAACCAAAAGACGCATATTTGCCCTTATCATGGTATTTATTGTAGTTATCTTCTTCTGGATGTCTTTTCACCAAAATGGATTTACAATGACATTCTTTGCCCGGGATTATACGGTTCCATCGGTGGGAAAATTCACCAACCTGTGGTTTGACCTGTTCACACTGCTTCCCATTCTCTTATCGGTCGTGGGCCTTGTACTATTCTTTCGCAAGAACAGTTCATCCAAAGTAAAATTATTTGGGATCCTGGCATTTGTAATCTTCGGATTGCTGGCGTATTACCGATATTCCGGTTTTGCCGTAGTCAATCCTTTTACACCGCAAAAATTTCAGCATTTCAATCCGTTCTTCATTGTAGCCCTGACCCCCATCATCCTGGCATTTTTCGGATGGTTGAGAGGCAGGGGGCTGGAGCCATCATCTCCTAAAAAAATCGGTTTTGGGATGATCCTCACCGCCCTGGGTTTCTCCCTGCTGATCTTTGCATCACTTGGACTTTCATCACCGAAGGAACTTGGAGGAGAGGTATCCAAAACGCTCGTTTCACCCTATTGGTTGATTTCCACTTATTTTATTCTCACCATTGCGGAATTATTCCTGAGTCCCATTGGTATATCATTTGTGTCAAGGGTATCGCCTCCAAAATATAAAGGATTGGCCCAGGGAGGATGGCTTGCTGCGACTTCGGTTGGAAATATACTTGTTGGCGTAATGGGTATCTTTTGGGCCGAGGTAGCGCTCTACGTATTTTGGACCATGCTGGTGGTCTGCTGTCTGATCTCCGCCACATTCATCTTCTCCATTCTCAAGCGGCTGGAAAAAGCTTCCGGAAGCTGAAGAAGGGACGAGGGACGAGGGATAAGGGACGAGATTTAAGACCTCCGGGGTTTCAGAAACCCCGGAGGTCTTTTTGTATACAGAAAAATAATATGTAAAGTATTATTACTTAACATAATATCTTAGCAACCTATCCTGTAAAAGAAATATAGTTGTCCTGAAAACCGTTATTGGGTTAAATATGACATACCTTTACAGCAAATATAATATTTAACTTACGGAGGTATCATACTTCTCAAACACCCTCCGATTTTATCATCCTGTTCAGGATTTTTTAATTATTACTCAAGCTGAATAGTTTATTTTCGGATAACCAAAAAATAAAGTTATGCTTAATGTAAAGGAAAATGTTAAAAGATTGATCTCCAATATTTATGAATGTCAAAAGAAGATCATGATCAATCATCGGTTCATTCAAGATCTCTTATCGGAGGGAAATCGCAATGCTGTTTCGGTACTTCAGGATGAGATCAGGCATTTGCAGGATAAAATACAGGAATTCCAGATTGAACTCAATGAAAGGTTCAGGTATTCACATACCTAAATTTTTTCTGGTTTGGCTTCTGCTCCTATGGCAACCACAAGGTTACCCAATAGTTCCTCCGGCGTTTGTTCCTTGTCCCTTGTCCCTTGTCCCTCGTCACTTCTTTTCCTCTTCCGGTAACCTGAACTTATCACCGCTTGTCTTCACCACTGCACGGTACCAATCCTCGCTATATCCGGGCTGTTCCACCTTTGGATTCTGCTCACCCTCAACCTTTGTTTTTATGTTGCCGTCCATAAAACGGGCAAACAAAAAGCCATACAGGTTTTTCCATTCGGAAACAGTCTGATCCCCGGTTTTCACAGAATAGTCGGTTATAAAAGCTATCGCCTTTTTAGGATCCTTTTTAAAAAGATCGGTCGCTGTTTTATCAACTTCCTTCGTTTCGAGAATATATTTTTGTTCGAGCTGTTTCTGCTTATCCTGAATAAAAGGGATCATCAGGTTATACCTTGTATAGGCAAAATTCGATACCTGGTTGAAAACCCAGAAGGCAGCCTGGTCATTGTATTCCATCATGGAACCGTTTCCTACGGCAAATGATCGGGGAACAGCCTTGATTCCGCAATATATCGGAGTATACACTGTGCTGTAGGTATCATCTACGCCAAACCAGTGAATTCCCCCGATTGGATCAGGCAGCCAGGAGCGTGCCTGTGAAATGAAGGAAAAACCGGTTTGCTGTGTGGAAATAGCCCTTTCATTAAAATACGTCACGCTATCCACTTCCCAGGTCAGGGGCCTCCAGCGAACAATGCTCTGGTTGGGACCAGCGCCGAAATCCTTTGTCATGTCCAGTTCAGTGCCCTGGTAATAATCCCTCATAATGGCAAAAACATCACTTACGGTTAGTTTTTGTTTAACCTTAACCCACAGCGGTAAGCGGTGCTGATTATTTTCACCCCGGATATAATCGATATATTCTTCCATACCATCGGCAACTTTCAAAAAACCAGACCATACACGGGCGTCGCAAAACCTGATAGCCTCAAAATTCAGGGGTGCATAGGCATCAGAAAAGCTAAAATCCTCATCCTTCCCGGTAAAATATCCTTTTTCACGGGCAAATTGAATCACGTCGGCTGCATACAGGCAGTTTTCAGGATCATTCAGGGGGAACGTGGTTATTCTGGCCTGGTTGGCATGACCACAGATATATCCATCCGGCACCTTGCGGGCAACCCAAACTGCGCCCCTGTTCCCGGGACCTTTTCCGATCATTTCCATAATCCATACCTCATTGGGATCGGAAATAGAAAATGATTCGCCTGAACTATAATATCCGTGTGCGGTCATAAGCTGATCTATAATCTGAATGGCTTCCCTGGCGGTTTTTGCACGTTGGAGCGTTATATACATTAAGTTTCCATAATCGACAATTGCTGTTGTATCCTGTAACTCAGGTCTGCCACCATATGTAGTTTCACCGATTGAAACCTGATGTTCATTCATATTCCCGACAACCGAATAGGTATGACGAACCTGCGGAATTTTTCCAAGAAACCTGCCAGTGTCCCATTCCTTCACATCCATCATGGTGCCGGCCGGGTAGTCAGCCGCAGGCCTGAAATACAATTCACCAAACAATACGTGTGAATCGGCGGAATACGAAATCATGGTTGATCCGTCAACTGTTGCACCTTTGGTAATCAGGAAGTTGGTACAGGGGAACGAACTTTCTGTTACAAAAAACAAGAACAAAATAAGTGTGGCAAGATATTTGTTTGTCATAGTATTGAAATTTAGCTGATAAAAATAGTACTAAAATTTAAAATCAAGTGCTGATCAAAATCAGTTATTATAAGGAAACAAAGTTCTTTGATATTTATGGTTTATAAAAGTACCCCCCTTAAAAATTGTATGTAATTAACATTATTTTGTATTTTTTAACAAAGGTACCCCATAAATTTCAGGATCTATTTCGTATATTTGTAGTGTTATTAAAGCGAAGGTTATTAAAGTGTGATAATATGGGAAGTTTAAGTTTGATTTTCATAATTAGTAGTTTTAGTTAATAATTAGTTTGTTTTTTTGTAGTTAGGGTTAAGATCGGGTGAGTTCCTTCAGGTTCTCACCCGATTCTTTTTTATGGATAGTCCATTGGTTTAGCTGCCCGGATGAATAACTCCGGAAGAGGAGTCGCGGCAGGCACCTGTAACCGAGGCCAGACAATTGGTTTCATTCCGGAACCGCAGCAGACCCAGAAATGCAAAAATCAAAGCCTCTTTGAATTTTACCAGTTGTTCATCGGGAATAATGAGATTTGACCGGGTACGTGCGCGGATTTCTTCAATTAAGAAGGTATTAAAGGCTCCGCCGCCGGTCACCAAAACGTCTCCCGGCCCCGAAAGCTCAAGATAAGAACCGATCTGACCGGAAATATGCTCATACACGCTACACATCACATTTTCGGGAGGAAGGTCATATTTATCCAGCAGAGGCATATAGCGTTTTTCAACCCATTCCCGTCCCAGGGATTTTGGACCTCTTTGCGTATAATATTCAAGGCTGTTCAGTTCATTCACCAGTTGTGGATGGGGAATACCGCCACGTCCCATTTTCCCTCCTGCATCAAATTCTTTTCCCTTCCTTTTGGCCAATGCATTTAACACAATGTTCACAGGGCAAATGTCAAAGGCGATCCTTTTACCATCATGCCGGTTGGAAATATTGGCAAAGCCACCCAAATTCAGACAATATGCGTAACGCGAAAAAAGCAACTCATCACCCATGGGTACCAGGGGTGCTCCCTGCCCGCCCAATGCCACATCCATGGTGCGAAAGTCAGATACGGTCGTCACATTGCAATGACTTACAATGTAGGCACCATCGCCCAGTTGAAAAGTAAATCCCTTTTCAGGTTGATGAAAGATGGTGTGTCCGTGCGAAGCCACCAGGTCTGCAGTAATTCCATTGCCAGTCAGGAATCTGGTTACCTGATCACCGATCAGCCGGCCGTAAGCATGGTGCAGCTGTAAAAATTCCTCTGCTGACAACCGGAAAGCCTGATTAAGTCTGGCTGTCCAATCCGGTGAATAATCATAGGTAACTGCCTTTTCAATATGGAAGCTCCATTCTTCTTTTTCCCGGACAAACCTGCACAAAACCACATCCATACCATCCATGCTTGTGCCGGACATCATGCCCACAACGGCATATTTTTCGGAAATCATAATATTTTATTTAGATGATTTTTAATAATAAAAAGAACCTTCAAACCGCGTGAAATTTTCACGATGATCGGAGATGAAGATCTCCAGCTTATGTGTTTTGCCTTTTTCAATTTCTTTCCCATCTATTCTGTAAAACAGGAGATCATTTTTCCCGTCATATTCAAACAAAGCCCATTTTTGATCAATATAACCGCTGTATTTCGCAATACCCGATCCCTGGTCGCGTATACGGAATGACATGATCTGGCCATTGTTGTATTTTCCGCCCTGCCTGAAACCGGATGCCCTGATTGTCGGCGCAACCGTATCCACTGAAATAAAAAACCGGCCAAAAGATCTTACCTGGGCAGTCACATACCCGTTTTTATAATTTCCGCCCTGGCTGATCTCGTCCCCTTTGGTGCCGATTCCGGTTATTCCGGCTTTGCTGTAAAGGACAGGTGGCAGGTTGCGTGGTTTAATGGAGATAACCATTGATTTTTTGAGGGGTGTTCCCTCCTGATGAATCCGGAAAACAGGCGAAAATTTGCCACTATCGGTTTCAATTTTGGAAAACCTGAATCTGATGTGATCAAACAGGGCATCTTTAGGCACTACAACTCTCACTTCAGGCGTTTCATAAACATTGAGGCTGTCATAGTAAAACTTCGCCACGATATCGGTGTCATTTTTAGAAAGAGCAGTAACAGGACCCTTATTTTCAGTGGAATGCACCTTGAAAATCAGGTCCGACCGGTTATCGTAAGCATCGGCAACAGAGATGATCATGTTGTGTTCCAATGTATCTGAAAATCTGATTCCTCCCCTGTTAACGGCTTTTTTGTAAATGGGAAGGTCATTGTTCGGATCTACAAACAATTTTTGTATGACCCTTCCGCTCCTGATTTTTTCTTCATAATCTATATGGCTGGCCACATATCTTGTCTGTGAAAAAGGTATACTGTCGATCAAACACCGGAAATGAAGTATGCTGTCAACATATAAACTCATCGAATACGGTGCGCATTTATTGAGTGAGTTGCTGAGCAAGTCATAGGTGACAATTCCAAAACCGATGTTTCCGCTCACCAGGGGATTGTTGGCCTTGATATAAAGATTGTTTTTGAGCATGTTAACGGGTAACAGCAGTTTTCTGTTCAGTCCGTTGATTGTACTGCTGTCATCCAACGGATAAATACAGAGCCAGTCGATTTTAGGCTTTACCAAATCTTTTATCGGGAAAGAATATTTTAAACCATTCAATGGTATTGAAGCCGACTTGTCCCTGACTTCAAAATGCAGATGAGGACCTCCGGATGAACCTGTATTCCCAGAAAGACCGATGGTCTCTCCTTTCCTGAATACAAACTGTCCTTCTTTTGGATTCAGATCCACATTGAAAGATTTTCTGCGGTATTGCTGTTCCTTCACCCAGGTCTCAATTTTCGGGGCAAACTGCCGAAGGTGACCATATACGGTGACCAGGCCATTGGGATGCCTGAGGTATAATGCATGTCCATATCCTCCTGATTGAACTGCAATGCGGAACACATACCCGGAATCGGCAGCCAGAACCATCTTTCCTTCCACCTGGTCGGTTTTCATATCAATGCCACCATGAAAATGTGCACTACGTATTTCCCCGTAATTTCCCGACAAATACAAGGGAATATTCAGTGGTGAAATAAAAGAAGCTGTTTTGTTTGATTCCCTTATCGAATCCTGCAAATTCACCTGGTAGTTGTCAAATACACCGGCAAAAATCAAAAATTGTAAAATAAATTGCATATCTTTAAATATATCTTGTACTTCAATTTTAACAAGGTTTGTAAAGCTAAATCATATTCTTTATTTTAAAGGATGGATTAATTAACAAAATCGTAATTTTGAGTCGTTGAATTGAAAAATTGAATCTATCTTTGTGTAAAATGGATGTGAGGCATGACGAAATATTTTCCAGCCTGAGACAACGGATTATGTCATTGATATCCTTGTATGAGGATCAAAAATCGAAGGCTGTTGAGTTTCGGAAAAAGAGCACCGAATTGCAGAACCAGGTGCACATGCTGGAAAGTAAACTCGCTGATCTGGAAAAGAAACACGAAAATCTGAAAATAGCTAAAGTTTTGTCTTCAGTGCCTGGTGAAGATGTACATGAAACAAAAATACAGGTGAACAGAATCGTGCGGGAGATTGATAAATGTATTGCTCTCTTAAACCGATAGAGGATGAATGAAACTATGGATGATAAGCTGTCAATCAAAGTGAATGTAGCAGACCGGTATTATCCACTGAAAATAGAAAGAAGTGACGAGGAGAAGATTAGAAAAGCAGCCCGTTTGATTAATGAAAAGGTGCTTCAGTATAAGCAACGTTATTTGGATAAGGATGTTCAGGATTTTTTGGCCATGGCTGCGCTGCAGTTTGTAACGAGGATCATCGAAATGGAAGATAAGACCGACATTTCACCCCTGGAACAGAAAATGCAGGAATTAAATGAAGAATTGGAAGAATATCTAAAAGGAGAGTAATAAAAGTTCTTTGTATAGAAAGACATAGCCCGCATAGTTTCTTTAAATGCTGTGAAACTCAACACTAATTATATTGGAGATCGGCTCAGCATGTCAAGAACAGGCCATATTACCGGTTTACCGGGATTCCCCCGCTCTGCGGGGGGACATTGGAAGTTCGAAACATATTGGCTTCTCCACCCATTATGTACTGGGGTTTTATCAACGTATGAAGGAACTTATGCGGGTTTTTTTTTTAATAACCATATAAATATCAGATTCAATGACCATACTAACCGATACTATTGTTATGGTAAAGGTCCTCGTCGCAGCCAGTCTGGCTTTAATTGTTGGCGGGGGCCTTTCCTATTTTTTCTGGAATTTTGCCCTGAAAAAGAAAAAGCTTAGCATTATAAAAGAGGCTGAAGCTGAAGGAGATGCGCAAAAAAGGGATAAGATGCTGCAAGCCAAGGAAAGATTCCTGCAGCTAAAAACCGAACATGAGAAATACATAAACGAAAAGAACAGCAAGATCATTGCCACTGAAAACCGTCTGAATCAGAAAGAAATGCTTCTTTCACAGAAAATTGAGGAGCAGCAGCGCGCCAGGAATGACCTTGAAACTTTACGGGAGAATATGAATTCCCAGCTGGGTTTGCTTGACAAAAGAACTGAAGAAATGGACAGGCTTCACAGGCAACAGGTAGAACAACTGGAAGCGATCTCCGGACTATCCGCTGAAGATGCAAAAAACCAGCTGATTGAATCATTGCGGGAGGAAGCCAAGACACAGGCAATTTCCTATGTGAACGAAATCATGGCCGAAGCAAAAATGACGGCAACCCGTGAAGCTAAGAAGGTTGTTGTGGAGACCATTCAACGTGTGGCTTCAGAAACGGCCATTGAAAATTCGGTCACTGTCTTTAACATTGAAAGTGATGAAATCAAGGGCCGTATTATTGGAAGGGAAGGACGGAACATCCGTGCACTGGAAGCTGCTACCGGAGTTGAAATAATAGTTGACGATACACCCGAGGCCATCATTCTTTCTGCCTTTGACCCGGTGCGCCGCGAAATCGCACGGCTTGCCCTCCATCAGCTGGTCACCGATGGCAGGATACATCCTGCCCGTATTGAAGAAATAGTTGAAAAAACAAGGAAACAGGTAGAGGATGAGATTGTTGAGGTTGGAAAACGCACAACCATCGACCTGGGTATTCACGGGCTGCACCCCGAACTGATCCGGTTGGTCGGTAAAATGAAATTCCGTTCATCTTATGGCCAAAACCTGTTGCAGCACTCACGCGAAGTGGCAAACCTCTGCGCGATTATGGCCAGTGAACTGGGACTGAATGCCAAGCTTGCCAAAAGGGCTGGTTTACTGCATGATATTGGAAAGGTGCCGGATGATGAGCCGGAAATGCCGCATGCTGTCTTTGGCATGAAGCTCGCTGAAAAATACAAGGAAAAACCGGAAATCTGCAATGCCATTGGTTCACACCACGACGAGGTGGAAATGACCACACTCATTGCGCCTATAGTACAGGTATGCGATGCCATATCCGGTGCTCGTCCGGGTGCCAGAAGAGAGGTGGTTGAATCCTATATTAAGCGATTGAAAGATCTGGAATCACTGGCTCTGTCATATCCAGGGGTAATGAAAACCTATGCCATACAGGCAGGCAGGGAACTCAGGGTCATTGTGGGAAGCGAAAAAGTTTCTGACAAAGAAGCAGATAGCCTGTCCTACGAAATTGCCAGAAGAATCCAGGATGAAATGACCTATCCCGGTCAGATAAAAATAACGGTGATCCGTGAAACCAGGGCAGTAAGTTATGCCAAGTAGTACCACCCCGTCGGGGTGGTTGCTTACCACCCCGACGGGGTCCCCCCTATTACGATTCCATAACCCGGAGAAGTTCTTTCAGCCGGGTTATTTTTTGCATATAACCGAGCTTTTCATACGACAAGATCAGGTTGTTGATCAACCTGATTATGATATCACGGTTTGAACAGGGCATATAAAATGACGGCTGTGGCTTGATCTGCTGCTGTGTAATAAAATAGTCGATTTCTCTCCTTCCCAGAACTGCTCCCCGGTTGTATGGATTAATATAGAACAGGATATCCTCTTCCCCATAGGCAGTGTCATTGTGCCTGTATTCATCCATATAGGCCAGGATGAAATTCTTCGGAAGATTCACACCATAGATGGGAAGTCCGAGTTTCCAGGCTACGGCCAGGTAAATAATGGAAAGGGAAATCGGATTACCCTTGCGCGTTTCAAGAACCTGGTTTATATAAGAATTCTGCGGGGAATAGAAGTCAGTATTGTTCCTTGTCAGCTTGTGGAGGTCAAACAGGATATAATTCAGGATCTTTACTTTCTCCAAGGCGGTAAGGTTGCTGTTGATCTCGATCCATACGTCTTTGCGGATGGTTTCGATCTGCTCATTGATCCGCGACATGCTGAGTTCAGGAAACTGGAACCTGGCAATATAATAAGCCCCTTCAAGGATATACTCCGAACCAGTCTGAATCCATCTCTTCAGGTCATCCCTCACTGCATTGAACTGAATATCCTGAATGAGATTTTCGAGCCTAGCCTGTAATTTCTCATCCAATGTCGTCTCCCATGCCTTCTCCAGATCAGGCACCACTTCCTGTCCCTGCTTCATCAAATTATCGGTAATTGCTGAAAGAACCTCCTGATCAGTATCATCCAGCAAGGCAATCATTGCCATGATCTCTTTCTTGTTCATATGTCCTAATTGAAGCCTAACCAAAATTATTCATTTTCAAATTAACCGAATAGGTAAAATGTTAACAAACCACATTCGGAACCATCCATAGCCAACAACAATGCCTCTATGTTGTTTTCAAAAAGTTTATTAAATTTGATCATAATTATTTGCATTATGATACAGCGGAAACAATCGGTTTTTCTTTTACTTGTGTCGGTATTAATGAGTTGGCTATTGATCCGGCCCTATGCTGAAATAACTTTAATGGATGGCCGGATGCTGATTTTTCACAGCCTCACCATTAAAGATTATTCCACGCCACATGACTTTGTTAATTTCAAATATACGATTCCGCTGGCTTTGCTGGTTTTTATAACAGGCGCATTAAACTTTGTTAATATCTTTCTCTTTAGCCGCCGCCTTCTTCAAATAAGGCTCTGTGTTGTAAGTACTGTTTTACTGGTGATGATATTGCTGGCCATGCTGTATTACTATATTATGATCAGAAATTCTATGGAACATATGTTGCATGTATTTCGCGTGGCTTCCATTTTCCCTATCCTCGGGATTATCTTTAATTTTCTGGCATACAGGGCAATTCACCAGGATGAAATGCTGGTGAAGTCATACGACCGTATCCGGTAACCTTGAAATCCTAAATGATTTCAATATGCTCCTGATCTGTGATTTTCTCACAGTAATGGCATTTGAGCCTTAATTCCTGTCGCGACACCACCCTGAATCGGGTAATTAATTTTTCATTGTTTGAGATACATTTGGGATTCATGCATTTGGCTATGCCGATAATGTCTTCCGGAACTTCCACCACTTTTTTCTCAACTACTTTATAATTGCGGATGATATTCAGTTTAGCCTGGGGAGCAACAAGGGCAATCTTGTTAATGTCCTTGTCTTTGAAAAATGTATCTGACAGTTTTACGATGGCCTTCTTTCCTAATTTTTTGCTGTCGAAATTGGTTCCAAACGTGATCTGCCGGTCCATTTTATCGAGATTCAGAATGGATATTACTTTGAAAAGGGCATTGGCAGGGATGTGATCAATGACGGTACCATTCTCAATGGCACTTACCTCTAATTTTTTATCTTGCATATGCATAGTAAATCCTCTTTATTATTTTAATCCCAAAATGGATGCGATAATTGCCTGGCGGATAAAAACCCCGTTCAAAGCCTGTGTAAAGTAATACGCTTTGGGATTCACATCCACATCCTGGTCGATTTCGTTTACACGGGGAAGCGGATGCAAAACCCGCATATTTTCTTTTGTACCTTCAAGCATCCTGTTTTTAAGTACATAAGCATTCTTGGTCCTTTCGTATTCGATGGGATCGGAAAATCTTTCCTTTTGAACCCGCGTCATATAAATGATATCTGCTGTATCAATGTGAGTTCCAAATTCCTTTTGCTCGGTGTATTTCAGTCCAAGGCAATCGAGGTAATATTTATACTCATCCGGCATTTTCAATTCATCCGGTGAGACAAAATGAAACGTAGCCTGAAACTGGGACATGGCCATGAGAAGGGAATGTACCGTACGACCATACTTCAGATCTCCCACCATAAATATCGTCAGATTCTCAAGCGTCCCCTGGGTTTTTGCGATCGAATACAGATCAAGCAGGGTTTGTGTGGGATGCTGGTTGGCTCCGTCACCCGCGTTGATCACGGGTACGCTGGTGATCTCACTCGCAAAGCGGGCGGCACCTTCAAGGGGATGGCGCATAACAATCAGATCGCAGTAATTGCTGACAATCTTGATCGTGTCGTACAGGGTCTCTCCTTTTGTAACGCTGGATGAATTCGAATCACTGAATCCGATAACCTTTCCACCCAATTTCAATACAGCACTTTCAAAACTTAACCTGGTTCGTGTAGAAGGTTCAAAAAACAAGGTTGCAACCACCTTGTCGCTCAGGATCGTCTGGTTAGGCATCTTTTCAAATTCCTCAGCCAGTGCAATAATCCTGAGGTAATCTTCTTTGCTGTAATCAGTTATGGATACTAAACTCTTGCTTTTCATCCGGACTATTTTTTTTTAAATTGTCATTCAATTTAGGCCATTTTGAAATACGGGGCAATGATATTAATCGTCCATTTTAATCAACTCATACCGTAATCCGTTTATCATTTGAATTCTGCCGGTCAGTTTATCCAGTGATGATGCCCGCACTTTTACAAACAGGGTGCAGATCGTGTTGTAATCCGCCTCACCGGGTGAAAGAGATTCCTCTTTCAAAATTTTCATGACCGCATTCAGCATGTCATATGGAAATAGGATCCGGATTTTCACTTCCACCAGGCGTTCAATAAACCTTGCATGTGTTAGCATATCCGCCGTGGCCGACCTGTAAGCCGTGATCAGGCCACCCGTGCCCAGCAGTGTGCCACCAAAATAGCGTACAACCACAACAAGTACATTGGTCAGATGGTTTGACAGCAATTGTCCGTGAATTGGCTTACCGGCAGTACCTGATGGCTCTCCGTCATCATTTACCCTGTATTTATCTCCCAGGGTTCCCAGCCTGTAGGCATAACAATGATGCCGTGCATCATGATATTTTTTTCGCAGGGTTGTCAGGATGGCGCGGATCTCCTCTTCATCCTTCACCGGAAAGCCGAATGCGAGGAATCGGCTTCCTTTATCACGGTAGGTACCTTCTGCGGGATTTTCCAGCGTTTTGTACGAGTCATCCATGGGCCGGCTATGCAAAAAAAAACAGGTTCATTGCTGAACCTGTTTGAATTAGAATTTGAGTTTCTTTTCTATTTCTTCTATCTGCGTCTTAAACTGCTTATCGGTCTCAACCAGATTATTTACGGTTTTGCAGGCATGCAATACAGTGGCATGATCTTTCCCGCCGATCTGGGAGCCAATTGTAGCAAGCGATGATTTGGTCAGGTTTTTAGAAAAATACATGGCTACCTGCCTTGCCTGAACAATCTCTCTTTTACGGGTCTTGGACTGGAGTGAATCAACCGGAACATCAAAATAATTACAGACAACCTTTTGTATATAATCAATAGAAACCTCGCGCTTCGTATTTTTTATCAGCTTGTCAATCATCTCCTTGGCAAGGTGCAGGGTAATCTCCTTCTTGTTCAGGGTACTCTGG
>Ga0105092_10001083_pt1 | contig 14514 bp, 5 predicted proteins | sample PPLLak2March2015_FD_87021 | JGI IMG/M metagenome (GOLD analysis project Ga0105092, IMG submission 87021) | Freshwater sediment microbial communities from Prairie Pothole Lake near Jamestown, North Dakota, USA - PPLs Lake P7 Core (1) Depth... | ecosystem: Environmental > Aquatic > Freshwater >... | reverse complement strand
GTAAAGGCCATTAAAGACGCCTGCGGCCTTCCAGTAATACTTTTCCCACACTCTCACGCAGGAATTTCAAAGCACGCAGATGCTATATTCTTCATGAGCCTTCTAAACTCCGCAGATGTCAATTACGTTGTTGAGGAGCCTGTAAAAGGTGCCCCTTTGATTAAAGCCTATGGAATCGAGCCTATCGGCATGGCATATCTAATGTTCGAATCAGGCAAAACATGCACTTCCCACTATGTAGGGAGAGCTAAGCTCATACCTAATGATAAGCCTGAAATCGCCCTCAGCTACGCGCTTGCAGCGCAGTATTTTGGCATGCAACTAATTTATCTTGAGGCAGGAAGCGGCGCTCTTTGCCCTGTATCAAACGATGTCATTAAAATGCTGAAAAAGAACCTTGACGTCCACCTGATTGTCGGAGGCGGCATAAGAGACAAGGCTACAGCCCTGGAAAAGCTAAACGCAGGCGCTGATATAATTGTAACCGGCACGGTCAATGAGAAAAACAGAGATAGCTTAAAGGAGATTATAACCACAATTAAGGGGTTTAAGAAATAGCCACGAATTCAGAGCTTACTTATGTAGACGGTTAATGGGGGTTTAGTGAACATTTTGTTCGCTTAATTGGTGTTATGCTCAATAGCCAAAAAGCTTTAGGGGAATGCGCCCGCCCACGGAAACGGAGGTTGCTCTAAAAGCCACCAAATCTAATTAACCCTTGAAACGGTGCCTTCAAGTTCCAAAGGAGAATCAAAATATGAATCAACAGTTTTGTTGAAAGAAGCACCATTGTTAGCAATGGTTGCAAATATCTTTGCCTTGAATAAACACTGACCACAACCCACTGAAATAGAAGTGTACTCAGCACCAGACTTCATTTTGCTTGGACTAATAATAAAACGGGCATAGCTTCTATCTTCCTCAGCAAAAGGATAGCAGTTGCCTTTTTTGAAGATTTCTACCACTTTTTTATTTCCCATAGGAATCATTCTTTCTGAATGAGCCGGTATGAGGGGTAAAGTATAGCGGTCATAGGTGCCATTTTCCATCCCACAAAGATGTATGTATATAGAAATATTCTCAAAGGTATAATCTCCGGTATTGGTTAAGGTCATAGGCAGGTACTCCCCAAACGCTGCAGAATATAGAAATGGTGATACCTCCAACTCCGCATCAGGCGCTCGCTTGAGATTATCCAATATTTCTCCATAACGATAGCTTGTATCCATTTGGATGATGAATATAACTATCGCAAACAATACCGACCAGAATAGAAATCTCCTTTTAACTCCAAGAATCTCTGAGGTTGTGTATGTGAGCTTGTTAAAGAATCCCTTTACATGCTGGAAACAATAGTCCTGTCCTTCAATGGCAGTTCTATTACAGGAATCCCCACTTTTAGTTTTTCCTTTGCACCGCATAATATGTGGTGTCGACCTTTGCTTACTCTTTGTAGATGCCTCTACCAATAAATAGCCTATATTTATCGAGAAATTAATAAAATATATTATTGCAATTATGACTTACGGCACAGGGTGGATTACGGCGAAGATAAAGGAAAATAAGTGGTTTTTGACTTACGTTGTGGTTGTCCTGACTTGCGTAAGCGTATTTTTCGCAAACTTGCCCACCACGGTAAAAATAGGATTTTTGGTAGTTTTGCTAATAACTCAGTTCCTCTATAGCTTAAATTTCAAATACCCTCTGGGAGTCACAATTGTTAACTGGACAGTCTTTGCAGATTTCCTTCTCATTGCCATAGCGTACGTTGCAATCTCCGTGAAAGACTATGATATTGCCGCTATAACCACGCTGTTAGCAATAGCCGTCGTCTTATTGCTGCCGATATTGCTTAACCTTATAAAACTTTGGGAAGTTAAGGACAGTAAACACAAGCCATTACTGAAGATTATCGCTATTGTCCTCATGTATACCTTTCTTGCAATCAGCATGATAATTCTCTTTGGATTTCTTTTCATAATATCTGACTCAACAGCGGGCAGCGAGATAATAAGACCATGTAATACAACTCCCAGTAATACCACCTTGACTGGAGAGGATTTTCTGTTTTATAGCGGAACTGTTTTCTACTCTTCAACTTTTGGTGATATGGTGCCCCAGGGTTTCTCGCGATGGTTGACATTGTTTGAGTGCATGGTGAGTTACATATTCCATGTAATCTTACTGGGTGTAATTGTTTCAAGCATCTGGCCTGACCCTAAGAAAGATAAGCGTATCTCAACGATTACGAGGGCAACCTCTCGCAAAGGGAGCGGGCGCGCGAAATAACGGACGCTTTTTGTCTACTCTTCGCCTTTGCTAAATTGTTCTGGCTCGTCCTTTGGCTTAGTTGGTCAGGAGAGCATAACAGGAATTTAGCGGCTCGTTTCACTCGACCCAAATTCCCTTTACTATCAATAAAATCGGTTATCGGTCTGGGAACTTCGCCAAATTCCATCAGTTATACGCAATCGCTAGCTACGGGGCTTACAGATAAGTGATATTGGCGTCTAGGGTTTGAGGTCGGTAGATTAGCTCGGCTCTATGATTTGGAATTAATGAAAGCTGCTCCTTTTGAGACTCATCGTAGCCTCTTCTATAGGGATTTATATTGCGATCATAATCATACTTAATTCCATTCCTGCTATCAATTGCAATATTCCTTACGGCCATATCTCCACCCGTATCTTCCTCTATTAGATTCATACTAATGTCCTTTCTCACATTTAGCTGTCTATTAAAAAAATCAATTATCTCTTTTGAAGAAGGTTCATTATCCCATCCTCCAATTATTCCCACCTCAAAGTTGGCAGGTTTTGTGGGAAGGTATTTAGAGAGATTGTATAATAGAATCCCATAAGAATCACTTAGAGAGGTCCAGGCATGATAATGCGTTGCAAATGCATATTTTTGTTCAGGCTCATAGCCTATTAGAGATACACAGGGTCCCAATCCCGGAATTGCAATGACGGGTTTTGGATCAGTAGTTCTGGTTATTGCCATCTCTCCGGCCAAGATTTCTATAATGCTGTCGCAGTTTCCTACATAGCAGGGCCTTTTTATGCCAGTCCATCCAGTTAAACTTGCACTCATAATTATCACTATCTAGGTATAAATACTTTTATCACTACATAGAAACAACTATCTAAGCCCCTTCGCTAGCGACTTTCTCGCTGCTGTTCGAACCCTTCTGGCTAATTCGGTTTGGGGCGTATAACCGGACTTACCAGAACTTCAACCTACATCCACATATCTCAAGAATTATTCTTCAAGGAATTAACTACCCATCATTAAAAAGCCCGAATCACGAAATATTATTCAAATCTATCTAATATTATGCCTGCAAAGAAGGAAAAGTTCTTAAAGTCGCATATTGAGGGCTTTGATAAGCTTCTTGGTGAGGGGATACCTGTAGGCTCGTCAGTATTGGTGGAAGGCGGACCTGGGAGCGGAAAGACTCTGTTCTGCCTTAACCTGCTTAGAAATTCATGCCTCCAAGGAAAAAAGTGCCTGTATATGACTTTTGAAGAGTCTGAGGACCGCTTAAGGGCGCATATGGAAGACTTTGGCTGGGAGCCTAAAAAGCTTGAGGAAAAAGGCCTCCTGAAGATAAAGCGCTTTGAGTCTCTTGATATTGCCCGGTCTGTAGAAGCCTTATTATCGGAAGCTAAAAAGGAGCTATTGATAGAGCTTCATCCAATTCTTATTCCTCAGGATTATAAGCCTGATATCGTTGTTGTAGACAGCCTGTCTGCTATCGCCGCTGCTTTCTCCGGGCAGCAAAGCAGGTTTAGGGTTTATATGGAGCAGTTCTTCAAATATCTTGAAGAGAACAATATCACAAATTTCCTAATCCGTGAAGTTGCTCATCCCTCTCACTTGGGCTCAGACTTCAAAGAAAAAGGGGAAGCGGTCAGTTTTCTTGCTGATGGGATTATATGCATCTACAATGTTGTCGACAAGAACGGAAAGAGAAGCTCTGCAATAGAGGTCCTGAAAATGAGAGGCACAAACATCAACAGGAAGATTGTGGCTATGAGCATAACTCCTAAAGGAATAGTTGTCTATCCCGAGCAGGCTGTTGCTGGGTTCAAGGGCTCAAGTTTTTCAGTTACCTAAATCCGGGATTTTGATGATTTATCTTCCGGCTTATTCTTAGCTCTTTCAAGCTGCATCTTTATGAGAAGAATCTGCCGGTTGATGTCCCTTATAAGCTCAGCAAACTTAGTGATTCTTATCTTATATGTGTCCTCACCAAGTGTCTTCTTCTCAAAGTAATCTCTCTGAGCCTTTGCGGTCAGACCGATAAGGATTTTCTTTCTGGTTTCCAGGTGAAGAAGCTTTCTTTCAAGCAAATACCGCCTTATCTTAGGCCTCATTAGGAGCAGTGATATTGCCAAAATAGATAACACCGCCAGGATAATCCGGTAATTGGCGCGAAGATAACTTTCAACTGACCGGGACATTGCTTCGTAAGCCGCAGTCAGCCTGGCAGCAGCTGACTCCTGCTCAAAAATGCTTTCATACGCTTTAGCCAGCTTATCCTCGCAGGCGTCATATCTTTCATCTTCAAATTCCTTAATTGCTTCGGCATACAGAGCTTTTGCTAACGAAACATTTACCGGGCTTTCCTCGATGCGGCTTTTCAGGGCATTAAGCTCATCTTTTATGTATAATGCCCGCTTGGAGATGGAATTGATTTCATCTGCCCTCTTGTAGACCAGAGTATAATCGGGAGTGCCTTTGGCTTTTTCCAATGCTACCTGGGCCTGGTATATCTGCTCCGCCTCCAGGTATAAGTCTTTTGGCATCTGGGCAGAGATATTTTCAGATTCCATGCCGGCTATAACTAGCCTGGACTCATTGAGCCTTGAGCCGGCTAACTCTGCTGGCTCAGATAAGCAAAGGCCAATTGGAAGGATAAGAGCCAGGACCAGAGTTATTGTAATCCCCAGACTCATTATTTCTCTAAACTTGCTCCCCGACAGATATTCATTGCTTATCATGCTTTTCTTTATAAGGCAGGAAATTGCCTTCTTTTTTGGCAGTTTTGCGCTTTATAAAATCGCTTAACCTTGCTGAGAAAGACGTCTTTTCCCTTATCTCCCTTTCTGCCTCCATTGTTGCAAGTGTTTCCTCTATCTCAGAGAACCGCTTTGCGTAGCTCTTGATGCGGTTATTGTAAATCCTTGTTTCGATTGTCTTTTTCTCCAGATAGCTTCTCTGAAGGTCTTCTATGAGCCGGACCAGCTCTTTTCTTTCATTTCTTAAAGCTTCCTCATTTCCGCCAATATGGAACAAGCTTTCTTTCTTTGTCGTCAAGTCCACTATCCTTGCCTCGACTTTACTCAGCCTTGACTCGTAGTGCAAAAGCGCGTCTTCGTATTCTTCCATTGAAAGTTTCTTAGACTCAAAGCAATCCCTCTGGCATTGCTTCATCATGCCAAGCAATATGCCTTCCTCTTTTTTTAGTGACCTGAGCTGAGCGTTTATATGGGCCAGGCGCAGGAATAGCGACGCTATAAATGCAAGAATCAATGATGCCGCCAGGGCTATAGTAAGATATGGCCAGTTGGCTTTTACAAAATATGGAATCGAGAATTCTCCTTTTGTCTCTGTTGCATATACCATTTCAGCCTCGTGAACTCTTGATAGAGCTGAAGCATAATCTCCTCTGGCAAAGGCGGCTTTTGCAAGATTTAGCAGCCTCTTTGTCTCCTCAACGCTTACCTCTTTAGTTTCCGCCTGAGAGATTAGTTGCTCCAGTTCTGCTAAGCCATTTGAGGCATCATAAGCTGACTGCCTTATGGATTTTATGCTCTCAAGAATAGTCTGGGCATCTATGTTTCTTCCACTCTCAACAGCAAGCTTAGACTGGCTTAAAAGAGACTCTATCTGCCTTGAATTAAATCCTTTCTCTTTGAACTCCTCTAGTATTGCTCCGCTTTCATTTATATCTTCATTTGCTTCCTCCAAGGATATCTCCTGTATGATAAGCGTCACAAGCCGGTATTCCTTCATATGCGTGACTTTTGAAGGAAGGTTAGGCCTTCCAGCCACTCTCTCAACTACATCAGCGGCAATGGTGAAGTTGAGGCGGTAGGTTCCGGAGGTGAAATATTTCGGCGCGATGATGGTTATGATAACGTCCCGGCTCTCGTTTTGAGGAATAGTGTCCAGCTGCTTTGGAGACACCTGCAGGTATTGTGACATATACCCTGAAACGTCGATGCTCACGTTTTCCATGTCGCCGCTAAATATATTCTGCACCACAAGTGTAAAGTTCTGCCCCTGGTTTCTCACAAGCTCAAATGTCTCCCTGGTATTCAAGAGCTTATTTATCTGCTCAGACGTTAAACCCGCATAGGCGGGGCTTGCCTTTCCGCCGCCAACGCTTGCCCCTGGAACCGCTACTTCCACAGCAGCTCCATCTATTGGAACGCAGACTTCAGAAAGAACCTGGTAATCGCAGTTGGAGCAGTCTGAAGAAATGTTGAAGCAATAGTTCCCGGTCTTAGCCGAAGGAGATGCTAAAAGGCTATAGGAAACGGTCTCATAGGTATTGACCTGGAACAGTGAAATAGTGTCATTTGTAATAGGCTGGGCAGAAAGGCCGGCTGGAACGTTTTCCACTGAAACCTGCATATCTGAAGCAGACTCATTTCCGATATTTCTCAGCCCAAATGTTGCCGAGGTTACCTGGCCTGCGCTTAATGCAGATATCCTTGAAGAGCCTATCATCTCAAAGTATGGGCCTGCTGGCGTAATCCTGATCGTGGTTTCAAGCTCGAAGCTCTTTGTATAGTCTGAGCTGTTTTCTGTGCAATCCAGGCACGAGCAGTCAACAGGGATTTTTACTGAAGAAACGCCAACCATGTTTCCGGAAGCGTAAATGTCTTCAGCTAAAGTGCTCCCGGGAGCGATACTGAGAGTTGAATTGCCATAGCTGAAATTTACTATGCCTTCGTATGGCGTGACAATTATATTATTTGCGTCGGGAAGCGCGCAGGTGTAATTCGCATCCCCATCGTTTTGAATGCTTAAGGTTCCTATCGTGAAATTCTGTCCTACCGGCGAAGACTGGGGCGAATTATAGATTCCTGCGTTGATGCCATAATCTCTCCAGACTTGCAGGATCAGTGTCAAGTTCTGGACACTGGAGTTTGCATAGTTTCCTGATGAGTCATTTGCCAGAATATAAAACGTCCAGTTTCCTTCGGATAGATTAAAATCTGCCCTGTAGGTTCCATTGACTTGAGACATCTCGCTTAAGTTCCACCCCGTGCTGTTTAGAGAGTCATTTCTCATGAAGTAGATCACTGCCTTATCCACCTGGAGATTGTCTGAAAGATTAGCGTAAACGCTGAAATTTGAATACGGGTCAAGGCTTGATGATGTGTTTGGATCGGCCCATAACGAAGTGATTGAGGGAGCTTCATTGTCACTTGCAGAAAGGTTCAGTTGTTCTGTCTTGTTATTTCCAATCCAGTCAAAGGCGGTTATGTTTATAGTGTTCTGCCCGGCAGATATATTTGAGAAGCTGAATGAGAGGTTGTATCCGGTAAATCTGTAAGTAAGGTTTTGGCCTGGGCCAGACTCTGGCATGAGCTGGAGGGTGGCGTTTTCAAGGCCTGAAGGATTCCAGGCTAATGAATTATCCTGCCACTCCTGAACGCATGAAATATTATCTCCCTGGCTTAAGTTAATTTCGCCACTTTCATTCAAGAAAACTTCGCCTGAACTGATTCCATCCACTCGGCATGTGGTGTTGATGAGAGTAGGAGGAGTATTGTCTAGAGAGAGGTTTCTCTGGCCTGAGCCTACCTGGCTGAGATTCTTAGAGCCAAAAAGATCTGAAGCAAACATTTCCCAGCTATACACTCCTTCAGTAAAGCTTATCGAATAGTAAGTTTTATTTGTGCGGATGGTCTGGCTGGAAGAATCTATTGCATTCGTGATTTCAATCTGGTAGGTGAGGTTGTCAAGGTCGCTGTCGAAAACTGACCATGAAATGTTCTGAGTAAGATTTCTTGATAAGGTATTATTTTCAGGCAGAAGGTTTACAATTACCGGCTCAATATTTGGCAAGCTTCCAGGCAAACTCGCATTTACGCATACACTGCCGCCTGAAAGATTTCCATCGCAGACTTCAGCAGTAAGGTTAAGCTCTACCATTGGGGTAAACCATCCGCCGGCAGTGATATTTAGTGCGCCTGACATGCCGGAAAGGCCAATACTATCAATAAATATCACCGGATTTATGCTGGAATTATTTCCGTCGGTATAATAGATTGCGCAATTGGAAATGTCGGACTTGTTGTCGTAGTCCGAGGCTTGAATATAAATTCCCAGAGTGTGGTTGCTTAAGTTCTGAACCGAGAAATTTGAGATTTGTGGAAGAGAGTTGGAGATGGTGACATTTGCTGAACATACCTCATCGGATATTGCGTTGTACTGGTCTTTCACCTGGAGGCAGAAACTCCAGTTTTCCCCTTTCCTTAGATTTTGGTAGGCGATGGTTCTTCCCGAAATATCCTCCTGGGCACCATTCTTGTACCAGAGATAGACTAAGTCTGATACAGAGTCATTTTCCGCATCCCCGAAGGTTCTCTGTGCAATCAGGTTTGTGGCTGCGCTTGGGGTAACTGGCTCTATCCATGAGCTTGTCAGGTTCGGCTTTGTGTTTGGTATCTGGTGCGAATCAGTAGACTCTGCGTAAGAGCCGGACTCGTCATAGAACCTTATCTTTACGGTTATAAGCTCGCCTACTGTGAAATACTGGCTTAGGTTAGCTGAGACGTTATAATCGCAAAGGTAAGAGTGGCTGTCTGGAAGCGGAGACCATGTTCCTAAGGAAACTATTTGGTGGCTTTGCTGGTCAGACATTGTGATTGTGCAGTTCTCGATATTTAACAGGTCATCATCAGTCCCTGTGGCATTGGCGCTGAAGGTGTGGTTTTCTATGTCATGGAAGGATATGCCCTGGACGATTCTAGGCTGGGAGTTAGATATTGTAAAAGACCCGTCAGTTGAAGACACTTCAAAACCGTCTGACGCAGTAAGGTTCCAGTAATAGGTCTGGTCTATATCCAGGGAGAAGTTTGGAGAGGTGTAATAATCGCCATCTTTTGTTGAGTTGAGGTTGGTTAATTCAATGCCTTCTGTAGAGTTTATTGTGCTGTTATCAGACCAGACTGTGAAGTTGGCCCAGGAGATATTATCCTGGAAAGAATAATTGTCCGGGTCTGAGATATTTGCAACCAGGTGAACTATCGAGCCAATTGTCAGGTTTGAAGTCTGGTTAAGATAAGCGAAATTTATTCTTGGAAGAGAGTTTACATAAAACGAGCCATTAGGGGTGTATAATGAACAGTCCCAGTCATCGCACGCCCTAATCCTGAAATAATACATTTGCCCTCTTGCAAGGCTTACGCCCTGGCCAAGCTGCATAGAAGAATCAGGCGAAACTGCAGAGTTGTCCTGGGCAACTGGGTTAATTGAAGCCCCGGTTGAGGAGTATATTGTCAAAGCGTCTGATTCAGCATCAGGAACATTTGACCAGTTTATTATTGGATGCAGTGTGGTTACTCTGCTGCTGTTGTTGAAATTGTCGCCTATTATTAAGGTCAAGTTTTGAGGGGCGGATGGCACACGGTTAATCAGTTGCTGAGTGATTAATGAGGAGTTAACACTTGACCATGAGTCTGAGGCTTCCACTATTATGTCTATCCAGTCCTTTGCCTCGAATGAGCAGGTATCACAGGTTCCGTTGGTGACTTTATATATGCAGATGGCATTGGAACCGACAGTTCCATAGATTACGCCCGGGCTTTCGCAAAAGCAGCCTGCCTTTGAAAGGTAGGCTTTGCAGGTTAAAGCGTCAAAGTCAGAATCATTCACTGATGCCGAAACATTAAACGAGTGCTCTGTCTGGTAGGCTTGGGTGTAGGGAACTGTCTGGATTGTGGGGTTTCGGTTTACAATTGAATTAGTATGGTGGGAGGTCAGGTTTATTTCTCCTGAGCTGTCGGTTATAACCGCCCAGAACTCGACTGGACTTATGACCTGGACAAATGTGGAATCGTTGGTTATTTGCGCGGCGCAGGTAATGTTCTGGCCGCCACTGGTTGAATTTAGGGTGCCATCAAAGCTTACTTCCGGGGAAGTGTCTGAAATGTAATGTATCTTGCAGTTTGATAGTTCGTTTGGGGACAAGTCTGAATCGCTTAGTGTTAGGTTTATGGAAAAGCCGTGGGCGCTAGTGAGGTTTGTGTAATTGAAGTTCAGGACTGTTGGAGCTCTGTCTGGAAGAGTGTGGGTTATTGCCGAAGAATATCTTTCCTGGGTGAAGTTGTCAACAAAGGAAATATTCAGGGAGAGGTTTGTCCCTAAAGCGGCGGTTAAGTCTCCGCCGCTTGTGTTTATTACTGCGCTGCAGGACCAGTTGCCCTCGCTGTTTGTTGGAGTTTTCTGCTTGATACTTGGAGAGCACTGGTCGCAGCGGATATAGCAATTGCTGAAAGTCCCATTGACATGGGTAGCATTAGCTGAGATATTGAAGGAATGGTAAGTGGAGCTGTCGGCAAAGGAAAGGTTTGTTATGTTGATTGTATTTATATGGAAGGTTCTCTGTATCAAGCTGCTTGAGCCGGAGGAATCATTTGCTGAGAGCTTAAAGGAGTGAATCTGTGTCTGGAGGGAAAGGTTATCGTAGAAAGCGTATTGGGCTGGGGTGTACTTGGATAGTTCGGATTGATAGTGGAGAAGGATTTCATCCGGGGAGAGGGAGCGGTTATAGATTCGGAGTTCGTCGATGGAACCGTTGAAGAATCCATAAGAACCATCTCTTGACCCAATAACCATATTTGCAGACTTACTCCAGGTGTTATTTTCATTTGACGATACATCCAGAGGGGTTCCGCTTTGCAATCCATCAACATAAAATTTTGAATACCCCTCTCTATCTACGGTCCACACTGCATGATGCCAGACAGAATCATTGACATAAGCACTACTATAGGCCCATCCACCTCCAACTGAGCCAGTACCATTATATATTAACCCACCAATATGGCCACCAGAGACTATAAAATAATAAGGTAAATATTTTGCCACTATCGGACCACCATTTTTGGTTTTTATCCACGCTTCAAAAGTAGCATCGATTCCAGGATTGCTCAGCGAATCGAATGAGTCTCCACTCCCTAAATTAACATAATCATCCACACCATCAAACTGTAGTCCACTACCAAACTTTCCTGGAGAATACTGAGCCCTCACAATATTTTCAATATCAAGGCTCTGATTCAGCCCAAATGGAGTGTTTGTGTTAATGCCGCCAGTCTGCGGGCTTCCAGCAACAGAGTTTCCATAGTAGACATAGATATTGCTGCCGCTGCTTGAGCCGTTATTTATCTGAAGGCATGAATTGAACCAGATAATCGTCTGGTTTGAGTTAAAGTCGGTTGTGTTTGTCCTATTGACCTCTGTTCCGCTGCAGACGATTCTTAGGTCGTTTCCGGTTGATAAAAGCTTGCCTTGCGAAACTAATGCGGCGGTGTCAATCGTGAAGTTCAATGGGTCGCCAATGTAGATTGTGCTTCCACCGATATTTGTAAGGTTCAGCTTCAGTCGATACTTGTAGGAATCACTCCACCAGGAAGAACCTGTGACAATCGTTCCATCGTTGCGGTATTTTGAAATATCTTTTACAATCGTTGAGCTGTCTCCAATCGCGGAATTATTGTTAAAGTTCATTGCCAGAACCAGAGAATCATCATAGACTGTTGAGTTTATCCAGGTTGTTCCGTTATACCAGTTGACGGCTAATGTGTTTGGATTAATCTCGTCCAGTGTTGCGTTTAACTCTGTGAAGTTTTGAGTTATGTATGCTGAGTTTGATTGTGTTGGGCTTGTGAAGTTCAAAGCCGGGCCGATTGTGTCAACCAGAGCATTTGTTACGGTTGAGGAGTTTGTGTTGCCTGAAGCGTCCTGAACGTAGACGTTGTAATTGTAGTAGCCATCAGTTAGGTTGGTGAAGTTGTGGTATAGTCGGTAAGAGCCTGCATTGAAAGAAGCGTTGATTTCTTCCGGGCTTAATGTTCGATTCCAGATTTTTACTTCGTCTATTGTGCCATTAAACTGGAAGTTGCCTCCACTTCCACCCAAGACAATAGACCTATTGATATTCCCTTTTATTGTTCCGGCATTTGTCTTCTGGGCAGTTAAATTTCCATCGATATAAAACCGCATATTATTTGCAGAGGTATTAGAATCATATGTGAATACTACATGATGAGTCTCCCCATTGTAAAGAACTGAATTGCCATTGATTGCCCAAGTGTCTATGCCATAGAGATAGAATAGCACAGTCCCAGTATTTCTGCAGGCAAGCCAATAATCTGCACTGTCACCAGCATAATCTTTATAGGCTATTGTCTCATAATTTGAAGTTCCCTGGGGTTTTATCCAAGCTTCAAATGTGATTGCATTGTTAATCTGCTGGCTGCTTGTATTGGCAATAGTTACTTTCTGGCTTCCATTGTAATTATAAGCCCCGCCAAATTTTCCAGCAGTGGTAATGCTAGGGCAGGTTGTTCCTGAACAAGTCCCATTGTTCTGGTAGCTCGAATAATCTTTGAAGAATGTTGAGTTTTCTCCTGCCTCGTTGTTGAATCGCCACCATCCTACTAAACTCCTATTGAAATCAACAAAGGAAGTCATAGGGTTTGTGTCGTTCACTGTTGTGTTAACATAAAGCCAGGAATTATTAGTTGCTCCGTTTGTCAGAACTGTTGGAGTTACGAAACTGATTGCAGGCGTTATTGTGTCAACTCCTAAAGAGCGGGTTTCTGTTGGGTTAATGTTTCCTGCAGAGTCCTGAACATAGGCAGTGTAGTTGTAATTCCCCTCAGTTAAATTGGTAAAATTATGGTAAAGCCGGTAAGAGCCTGCATTATACGAGGCATTGATTTCTTCCGGGCTTAATGCCCTATTAAATATCTGCACATCATCAACTGTTCCATTCATAAACCAGGCAGTTATGTGTCCACCAATTCTTAATGTTCTTGTGGAGGTAATGTTTATTCCGCTTGCGTTGGTGCTGTTTACCAATGCTCCATTTATATAAAGGTATATCATATCTCCGTTTCTTACGCCAACTGCATGAACCCACTGATTTGTTCTTACTACCGTGTCTGTTGCAATAACACCTCTTGATTGAGCTACCTCAGACACAATAAACTGAGTGATGCCAAATCGTTGCCCCAAAGACCATCCCCCATTACCCGTTGCTCCACAGATAAGATTTGCAGACTTATCCACTATTTCAACCGCGCATCTGGCGTCTTTAGTGTAGAACCATGAAGAAACGGTAAAATTACCTGCTTCAACTTGAAGCGAAGCAGGGTTCCCCATCTCGAGATAATTGCTGGTTCCGTTGTAATTATAAGCCCCGCCAAATTTTCCTGCGCTTGTAAAATTAGGGCAGGCTGTTCCAGAGCAAGTGCCATTGTTCTGATAAGAAGAATAGTCCTTGAAAAAGGTTGAGTTTTCTCCTGCTTCGTTGTTAAACCTCCACCATCCTACTAAAGAGCGGTTAAAGTCGATAAAAGCTGTTGAATTGGTTTCATTGGTTGAGACATTGATATATGTCCATGATCGATTGACAAATGAGTTATTATCGTCCGTTGGAGAGACAAATGAAATATTCGGCGTTATTGTGTCAATAGCCAATGCCCTTAGCTCTGACTGATTGGAGTTTCCTGCGGAATCATTTGCAACAATGTAGTATTGGTAAGAACCCTCTGTGAGATTGGTTAAATTGTCATATAACCTATACTGGGTTGAATTGTATTTCTGGAATTCTGATTGGTAATGCATCCAGATTTCATCTGCGCTTAGAGAGCGGTTATAGATGCGGACTTCATCGATTGTGCCGTTGAAAGAACGAACATTACTATAAAAAGCGCCAATCGTGAGAGGTTCTGTGTTTATTGGCGGGGTAAGAGCAACCGTAGATTGTCCAACTAGAACACCATTGATATAAAGGTACATATTTGAAACATTTGCAGTTGCAACAACATGGACCCAGGTTTGGTTTGGAATAGAGGCTTGTAGGTTCGTGTAAGTAGAGGATTCATTTCCAGTGCCTATCAAAAAAGATAATTGGTTTGAATTAGAATTGATGAATAATCCACCTGGAGATGCAGAAAAAAATGCGCTGGTTCTCTTGTTTATTATGCCTTCGTAATCTCCAGTATATCCATTATGGTTTATCAAAGCTTCCATTGTGAAATTTTTGGTCCCAAACACAGTATTTAGGCTGGAATCATTACCACAATTAAAGGCCACATTAGTTGTTACAGCCACTCTATAATTAAATGCCCCACCAAATTTTCCACTAGAATTATAAGACGGACAGTAGCTGCCGGAACAAGTGCAGTTATTTCTTCCTTTCACATCCACGACATAAGTTGCATTTTCTCCAATCGCAGAGTTATTGTTGAAGTTCAT
>Ga0105092_10001082_pt1 | contig 14514 bp, 12 predicted proteins | sample PPLLak2March2015_FD_87021 | JGI IMG/M metagenome (GOLD analysis project Ga0105092, IMG submission 87021) | Freshwater sediment microbial communities from Prairie Pothole Lake near Jamestown, North Dakota, USA - PPLs Lake P7 Core (1) Depth... | ecosystem: Environmental > Aquatic > Freshwater >... | reverse complement strand
TGGTATCTTTAAATAATTCAACCAATTTATCCGCGAATCATTCATTTGAGTCCTTCAAGAACAGCTCAATTGCATCATTCGCGAACAATTCGTCTGAGCTGTCTGAGAGTGTGTCGCAGACATCATTCGAGAATAACTCCACAGACTCCTTTGAGAACGAGTCATTGGTTTCATTTGAGAATGTCTCATCAGAATCTTTTGAAAATGATTCTTATGCCTCTTTCCCGGAAATATGGATAGATAACATAAACCGCGACTCGCCCGTAAGCCTTGAGGATTATTACTACGATTCCGACCTATATTCCCAGATTCCTGCCGCAAACAGCCCCATCAGCCTGGCTTTTCCGGTATCAAATATGAGCCGGGAAGGCGGATCTGATCTGCTGGTCATAAACATCACCAGCGATCCCGCGACCAATGCCTTCCGCTCGCAGATATCAGCATTTTGCGGCAGCAACGGCAGCGAACTGTGGCAGAAGGAGTACCCGGATTCACTGGTCTATGCCGCTCCTGCGGGAGACCTGAACGGCGACCACTACACTGATATCATGGTGGATGTCGTCATCGCCGGCACCAGTTTCATTCCCTACAGCAGCATCACGTCTCTGGACGGCAGAAATGGCGAAGAGATCTGGAGCAATCCCCATTTCCTGGCGGCGACAATTGCCTATCCCGTCAAAGACATAACCGGAGACAATGCCACTGAGTTTTTAGTGCACGTATTCGGCATCGACAGCCTGAACGGAACGGTTGCCACCAAGATCGCAGAGGTGGACGGCAGCAGCGGCATGGAGATTGGATCAAAGATCTTTTCTGGAGCAGTGGCCGTTGAGTACCCGGCAGGAAATTTCACTGCCGACCCAGTTCAGGACAGCTTGACGGCAATCTACGAGATCAACCAGACAGAGCAAAACGTAACCACGGAAATTCAGGCAGTCGACGGGCAGGATCGATCCGTGTTGTGGAATAAGAGCTTCCCCGGCCTCGCTATCGCGCAACCGGTCAAAGATTTGACTGGAGACGGCAAAGATGAACTTGTGGTTTATTTGATGAGCTTTGCCAATAATACAACCAATAGCAGTGAGATGGCAGTTCTGCAGGGAAGCGACGGAAAGCTTCTCTGGAAGAGCTCGCTTGGCAATGCTCTGGCCTTTGCGGTAGTGGGTCCTGACCTCACCGGCGACGGCAAGGCGGACCTTATCGTCTATAAGCTGGGGGGTGAAGGCGAGAGCGAAGTCGTGGCGATAAAAGGTAACGACGGCCTGACACTCTGGAGCAGGAAGGGGACGATAATCCTGCCCCAGTAATGCGACAACGAAATATGGCGAACACGCGGCGAATGTGATAAGCCTAACCTTTTTTATTTTTTGTATATTTTTTATTGTTAATAATTTCGCGGTGGTAATCGCAATGTGGCGTCTACATGGGCGGTATGTAATATTTCATCATGAAATCTTTCCTGAACGGACAAGATTACCATTCTTACCGACGGCCCGATTGTATCCCAAAACCTTTTAACCTGGGCCTTCAAAGTAAATAGGTTATCAAGTAGATTAAAAATCAGACAGGAGGTGTATTGGATGCCATATGAAAACATAAGCGAGCTGCCCAAAAGCGTACGAAATCTGCCCAGCCGGGCCAAAGCCCTTTACATGAAAGCCTTCAACAGCTTCTGGGAGGAATACGACGTTGCTGATGATGCAGAGCGCGAGAAGGCATCTCACGAAGCTGCCTGGTCGGCCGTGAAAGAACAGTACGAAAAGGACGACGAGACGGGCGAGTGGGTAAAAACTGGTGAGATGATCGGCAAGCGTCCGCGCCATGCCATGAGGCACCGCAAGAGCGGAGCTGCGTCACAGGACAAGGCACACGCATGATGCCAGCAAAGAAATGCTGATGAGGAAGAAGGGCCTATAGTCAAGGCTTGAGTGTTCCTCTTCAGCCATCTCGTTGCTATTTCTTATAACAAGCTCATTCAATTGTCTTTTAAATCAGGTTTTTAGATCATATTATTGAATCATATTGCTGTTAGTTGTTTTGATTCATAAATCTCATCGAGTTTTGACAGTATGACAAAAAAATATCCATTCCCGACACCATGCTGCTTAGCGAGGAGGATTGCCGAATGGGTGGATGTGCCGGGGTGGATGTAGGGGAAGTCCTCATCGGGTGGCTTGGACAATTTTGGACTTCCCGGCTGGAGGGATGGCCCGGTCTTTCGGGCTCAAGATCCACCTCTGAAGAATGGACTATAAAACTATTTGAGCGCTGGTGATAATAATTCATACAAATTATGATAAATCCGGAATTCATCAATTGCTTTTTCTTGGGCAAAAAAATTGCCCGTCGATAGATTTCTTGTCATATAATCCCATCAGACCTGCTGGATAATCTCCGTGATGGATACAGCTAATAATCAATACGAGGAATAGTTAAGAACATGGATATCGCACGCCGCGTCAGTTCCGCCGAGCTGACCGATTTATTCTTATCGCTTGCAGCGCTGGTTATCGCGTTCTCCATCTTGGGAGAGCGACGGCTGCCCGGAATTGAGGCGATCATTATCACTGCTCTTGGCGTCAGCACAGGCTTTCTCCTGCATGAGCTGGCGCACAAATTCGTTGCCATGCACTTTGGCTATTGGGCGGAGTACAGAGCTAACCGCATGGGCCTCGTCCTCGTCATTGTCATGGCCTTTGTGGGCTTCATCTTCGCCGCGCCGGGAGCGGTCATGATCAGCCGGACCTCTGCACCGCAGAATTTCTATTCCCTGGACCCGCTAGGCCAGGAGAAGCTGGCTGCAGAAGAAAAGAAAGAAGAGCTTCTCATCTCTCTAGCAGGACCCTTGACCAACATCATCCTGGCGATCGTCTTCTTCCTGATGCTGATGAGCGGCGACGCCGCAGGCTCGCTGTGGCAAAATGCCGCCAGCTTCGCGCTCTTCATCAATCTGACGCTGGCCGCCTTCAATCTGCTACCCTTTGGGCCGCTGGACGGCAAAAAGATCTATGACAGCAACCGGGTCGTTTGGGCGCTGGTGGGAGTGCCGACCATTCTGGCGGCTCTGCCGGTTTACTTGGGGATGATTTGAGGATGCAGGAAGACGATGGCTCGACCGGAAAAATGAGTTTGTAGACGCGAAAAAATGACGAGCGCAGAAGGAAAGGAAAAAAAACGAAGAACGCCTTGAGAACAACCTTATATGCAAAGAAGCCCAATTAGCAAAGCAATGCGCCGACTGACAGCTCTCGTTTGCGGAAGGGTTCAGCATGTTGGCTACAGGTCAAGAGTTGTGACCATGGCCAGGACGCTGGACCTGAAGGGATTCGTGAAGAACCTACCGGACGGAAGAGTGCTTGTAGTGGCCGAGGGCGAAGATGCGGATATTGGGAGATTCTACAAGGCCATCAAGATGGAAGATCCCCTGATCAAGGTCGAGGATATCGATGCGCAGTTCTCGGAGCCCAGAGGAGCCTGGGACGATTTCTACAAGATTGCCGGCGAGAGAGAAACGGATTCCCGGCTCGATACCGCTGCGGTCTTCCTAAAGGATCTGATCGTGGTCGTAAAGGACGGCTTCAAAGAGACCAACTCCCGCCTCTCCAGTGTCGATGAGAAGCTGGGAAGCATCGATTCAAAGCTGGGTACCGTGGCCACAAAGCTTGATCAGATTGCGGACACGCAGGAGAAGATCGTCCATAAGATCGATGCAGCCCGCAGAGATATCGTGACCGAGGTCAAGGGGCTGCGCCAGGATATCAAAGGCCGAATCGGTGGAGGACGGCAGCTAAAAAAGTCGCAGATCGATCTCGCCCATATCCGATCCAAGATGAATCTGCGAACTGATTGAGGTAGTGGAAAACTCCGGTCCAAATCCTCATTGGTTTTAATTCATCTATTTTAATTATTTCGGCATCGATTAGCTCTTCATCGATTATCCTTTTACCGATTTCTTGATCTGTTCGACCATTGCTTCTGCAGCTTTGTAGTATGCATCTCGCGGCATAAGAGCATGGCTGATTTTCGCTTGTGTCTCCTTGGAGACCCTGCCATCTTTCACGAACTGGCGACCCGCATCTTTTGCAGCCTGGAATATTCCCTCCACGAGACCAGTCTCCCCTGCTTTGATCATCTCCGACATGCCTTCTGCCATGGGGCGGAGCAGTGCTGCGGCGAACTCGGAGCCTCCGTCCGGCCTGCTGTAAACCGCATTTATATGCAGCAGAAGCGGATCGAACGTGGAAAGCTCCCAGGCCGAGCAGGTGGACACCAGGACCGCTTTTTGTTTCTTCATCCCCCCCTGGCCCAACACATGGATTGGCAACTGCCGGTCCATGATATTCTTAAGGGGGCCGGTGATGCCGGAATAGTAAACGGGGCTGGCCCAAACAACGACATCCGCATCAGCGAGCTTGGGCAGGAGCATCTGCATGTCATCCTTCTGGCCGCAGACTCCGGGATTCTTGAACCAGCAACTCATATCGCCGTTGCACGGAGCTACATTCAGCTTTCTCGCAAAGAACAACTCAACATCAGCACCTGCCTCCTTCATGCCTTCCAGGAAAGGATTCAATATCAGGGCAGTATTTCCGTTATCCATTCGCGGGCTACCGTTAATTGCAATAACCTTCATGTTGGTATCACCTTTGAAACATATTTATCCATTCTTCATTGTCCGATGCAATTGAAACATTTATCAACCATTTCGTGCTTAATTATCATTCGCATCTTGCATTTATAAACCAGGTCTTACTTTCTGCAAGGATATAGATTGCGGCATGCATGGCGGGCCATGAATGGACGGCATAAATGAGTGGAATGAATTAAGCGGCAAGAATGAGATGGCAAGAATTAATGGCATGGTTTGAATGGAAGATATGAGCTGGTTTGAATTGAGGATTCTAAGTGACATCATCTAACGCCTTTGGCGGCTCGGATCAAGACCAGATTGATCCCTTTGATGCCGGTGACGCAAATATTTGGAGAAAGGCCGAGTACCTGGGGCGCTATCTCTTCGCTGCAGATTTCCTGATGCTGCATCTGCCGCGAGCCGCGACCGGAAATACACAATTTGCAGACCAACGAGAGACGGACAAACGAACTGTGGCCGACATTTCCTGCGGCATGGGCTACGGCACTGATGTTCTCAGCGATATCGCCGAAAGCGTCGTGGGCGTTGACAGCAGCCCGGATCTGATAGAGATGGCGATGGAGCGGTGCAATATCTGCAGGCCTGGCACGAGATTTCTCAAAAAGGACCTTGATAGCGAGGACTTGATTCCGGATATCGAAGTGCGCACAATTGATGCTGTGGTCAGCTTTGAGACGCTGGAGCATCTGGTCGATCCCAACAGGGCAGTAATCCAGTTCTCCCGGATTCTGAAGAAGAATGGATTCCTGATCTGCTCGGTTCCCAATGTGCTGTCGGAATCGGGCGACAGCTGTGGCCTTCCCAGAAACAAAGCCCACAAGCAGTGGTTCAGCTTCGCGTCTTTATGCCGGATGCTGCAAGCCTGCGGCTTTCAGGTGGTCTATCGACTGGGCCAATCCAAATCAAGGGCACTATTTCGAAGAGAGCAGCAGCTGATTCACGCCAAGCGAATCATGCGCAAGCTCTGCGAAGAGCCGCTCATGCACACACCGGAGATGATGCGCTGGCTGGCCTACGTTGCGGCCTACCCCACCGTGGAAGATGCGGACGGCTCGTACTCCATCATCGTTGTGGCTCAAAAGAGATAATCGGGCGCCAATAATTGGGGTGCCGAAAGAAATGACGAATAATGATAAATGATGACGAATGCATTTTTCGTTTTCTCAATTGATCAATTGCAGCGGTCGAATTATTGGGCCAAAGCCGGTTCGCTGGCCTCTTTTTCCAGAAGCATGGCAGCAAACAGAAATGCCAGCGGCTTGAGTTCTTCATCTTCGGGCAGCCTCTTCAACCCCATCTTTTGCGCCAAGGGCAGTGCGGTATCTCTTCCAAAATATTTCTCCATGCCCTTCAAGCGCAAGAGAAGCCGAAATAAATTTGCGTGGGGAGATGATTGAAACAATTCTGCCAGCAAATTTGCGGCTAATCCATCAAGCGTTTCCTTTGCGGTTGTTTTCTGCTTTTGCTCTTCTTTCAGCATCTGGGAGAAGTTCGCAATCCTTTCCCGGAGTTCGACGTCTGCCGGGCAGTTGGAGAATGTGCTGAACTTGCGATTTTCTTCACAGAGGAGCAGATTCATCTTTGAGAGGTAAAGAGCGGCACTGCATACTTGCGGCTTGACCGATTGGATGGAGCATCCGGGAAGAGTGGAATCATAGAAGGGGCACGGCTTGCCCGTCTCCTTGCGAATCATCCTGGCATTTCCCACAGCTTCGCCCTTGAGTTCATGAGGTAGCGTGTAATCTTTCATGAACCTCTTCAGGCTTATGCCCTTATGCTTGGCGATCCTTTTGCAGTCCTGGAAGGAGACTGCCACCGTTAGCTCCTTCTGGCAGCACCGGCCACATCTGCGGCATCGGCTGACAAGATGCAGTGCAGCATTCCCTGAGAAGTACGGCTCATAATCCTGGGAAATCAGTTCGTTCATCGCCTCGGCCACTGTCTCTTGCGGCTTTTGCCCGGGCGATGGCAAAATGGCCTGCAAGGACTGCATGGCTTCTTGCGCTTTGTGAATTCGTTGCTGCAGCTCTTCCTTCAACGCGACGCACCTCTTTTTTAGCAAGTCAATTCTCGTTTTTGTCGTTCTTCATTAATTGATTTTGCTATGTCGTTTATCTTTGGGGCTTATCCGTCATTTGTCTTGAGGTTTTTGTCTATATCCAATAACAAAGAGACCTGAAGATGTTCAGAGAGCTTCATCGGGAATGAGTTGTTTCAAAGTGCATCACCATTAAATATGGTATAATCAGCATCGGGCATCGGCATCATTTCTGCATCATGGATTGGTGATTCAGTTATTTAATTCAAATTTATTTTTCTAATTTATTTTTCGAAAAAAGACTGCATCTAAATCAGTCCAATCCGTAGGTCAAATCTGGATATAATCGTCTATATAGCTCAAAACGAGCAATATTGTTCCGCATGAGAAAAAGCAGTCTGCAGCCACAACAAAGATGCCGAATCAAAACGGACGGCATTTTTGGCGGGCGGAACGTATCCTCACATTAACGGGAACTTCCACAGATCATTTCCGGGCACAATATGTCATGCATGCACCACAAAATTTGCAGGTTGTGCGCTATGGAAGTCCAGACAACTGAACACAGAGAATCATGGAATGAATTGCTAGAGGTGTGATCTTGAAATCAAAGAAGAGAGATATGGGCCTGATTGTATCAGAGATTTTGAATATATGCATAAAAGGGGCGGGAAAGACACGCATAATCTATCAAGCCAATTTGAATTCATCCAAAGCGAACCAGTATCTGTGCAATTTGATCCAGAATGGCTTGATCGAGGAGAGCACGTCCGGCAGCAGGATTCTGTATAAAACGACGCCAAAGGGCATGGAGCTGATGCAAAAATACCAGCAGCTGCAAAATGAGATGGATGAGATTCAAAGCCGCATCTTTGCCGCAGAGGCTTGAGTCTCAATGCATCAGCATTCAATTTCAAAAATGGCTATATATGCACAAAACTGCAATCAAACTTGTATTCAAAATTTAAATAGGTCTATTCGCTCAATATTGATAAAATTATACAAATTTGTATAAAATAATTGCAATAATTCTGCATGGATTTGCGCATGAATTTGTCTGAATCTGAAAAATCCCGCAGTGGATCGTTCAACTGAATCGTCTGCAGAGGCATTCGGAAATGTCTACTGACAAATGTTTGGTTAACAATAATCTGGATCGTAAGCGCAATGATTGTGCGCACAAAAAAAAGCAATCATAGCAGAGCAATTAGCTCGCAAAGTAATCCTGCACATTAGATCGAGCCAATTTTTTTCCGATCTAAACCTCGATCCAGTCAACCTTTATCTCGTCTTTCAACTCGATCAGAGCCCCAAACCCTTGACGCAGCTCTCCCACATTGATTATGCAGGTTTTGCCGATTCTTGCTTCTCCTCGATCCTCATGGATATGCCCGCAGAGCAGAAGGTCGGGCTGGCGCTCTTCCACGAAGCGACGCAGGCCGACCGAACCGCTGTATTCGCCGTTGTAAAGAACGTCTCGCGTCTCCCGGGGCGGCTGGTGAGTTAAGACAATCTTGAACCTCTTCTCGGATATCTTCTCATAAGCATCCTTCAGAGCGGAATAGACATCATCTTCTTGATTGTAGTAGCGAGTCGGATCGCCAAGCCTTGCGGGATTGCGGGCGATGATGCCGCCCATGCCGATGAATCCGCAGTCGCCCTGCGAAAAAGCGGCGCGATGCAACATTATGAAACCGAAGTCCCGCCAGAGTTCCGGCACGACTTCTTTGTGATCCATGTTGCCGGGAACAATCAGAACACTCCGCCCAAGGTCGGCCAGGGCGACCGCCACTGGCACTGCTGCCCGGCGACTGCTGCCGTTGTGCAGATCCCCGCAAAACGCAATCAGGTCGCATTCTATTGTTTTCAGCCGGTCGAGCATCTCGGCGCGATCATGCAGATCGGCCAGCGCCAGAATCCTAAGAGGCTTGTTCATGCGCCGCCCTCGCCATCATCAACCATTTTCCTTCACCCACCTAAGTCCTCATTCAAATTCTCAAATTTCGCCATAGCTGCATCATTTTTCCACGACGATTGTCACCGACAATTTATCACTATTGCGACATTATTCTATCTTCAAACTGGCGATCCCGGATCGGAATGGATGGTGGGAATGCAATCCCTTCGAACCAATTCGAAGGAGTTTTAAGTATGAGGTTGCCATCCTTAAAATATGGCACTTCCGAGGAGCAATGCAGGTGATGAGAAAGATAGTTCTCAATTGCTCAAGAAGTACTTTGGATATGAGTCATTTATCCCGCCCCAGGATGAGATCATCGCAGAAGTCCTGGCGGGAAAGGACGTCTTCGCTCTTCTGCCCACGGGCGGCGGCAAGTCGATATGCTACCAGCTACCCGCCCTGATGCTGGAAGGCACAGCCCTGGTGATCTCGCCACTGATAGCTCTCATGAAGGATCAGGTAGACCGCTTGTGCACCCTTGGAATACAAGCCGCCTGCATCAACAGTACCCTTGGTTCCGGCGAGGTTCAGAGGATAATAACCGACCTGCTCGACCATCAGATCAAGATTCTTTATGTGGCACCGGAGAGGCTGACCGTCCCGGAGTTTTTGTCATTTCTAAAACGTCTGACGATAAGTCTCATCGCTATCGACGAAGCTCACTGCATATCCGAATGGGGACATGAATTCCGGCCTGCCTATCGCCGCTTAAAGGCGCTGAAAGACCACTTCCCGAAAACGCCGTTCATCGCCCTGACTGCCACCGCCGTGCCCGAGGTGCAAAAGGACATCATTTCCATTCTCAAGCTCAGAGATCCGGCAGTCTTCAAGGCCAGCTTCAACCGCCGCAATCTGCATTACCAGATCCGGCCAAAAGACGACGCCTTCGGCCAACTGCTCGACTTCCTGAACCGTCATCGAGGCGCGGTGGGCATCATTTACTGCTCGACGCAAAAGGCGACCGAGTCTCTGGCCCGCAGGCTTCAGGCCGTGGGCATGAAGGCGCTGGCGTATCATGCCGGAATGGATGGCGCACTGAGGGCAGAGACGCAAGAGAAGTTCATAAAAGATGAAGTGCAGATCATAGTGGCCACAGTTGCTTTCGGCATGGGGATCGACAAGCCGGATATTCGCTTTGTGATTCACTACGATCTTCCCAAGAACCTGGAGAGCTATTCCCAGGAGACGGGCCGGGCGGGAAGAGACGGCCTGGAGAGTGATTGTATCCTTTTCTTCGGCTACGGGGACACGAAAAAGATCGAGTACCTTATCGAGCAGGGAAACGATGAGGAGCAGAAGAAGATCGCATACCGAAAGCTGCAAGACCTGGTTCGCTTCTGCGACAGCAAGGACTGCCGCCGCCGCTCACTCCTGGCTTATTTTGGGGAGACTTATGCAGAGGCGAATTGCGGCAGCTGCGACAACTGCGTCCAGCCGAGAGAGTGCATGGATGGCGCAGAGATCGCAAAAAAGATTCTATCGGCGGTCTCTCAGGCGCAGGAGCGGTTTGGATCAAGCTACATCGTCGATATTCTGCGCGGCTCGCGAACGCAAAAGATCCTGCAAAACGGGCACGACCGTCTGAAGGCTCACGGCACGGGCCGGGAGTTTTCGTCGTCGCAGTGGTCCACCTTCATCCGTGAGCTGGCCGGCAATGGTTTTCTGAAAGTGGAAGGAGATAAGTACCCGATTCTGAAGCTGACGGAGAAGAGCTACAATATCCTATTTGGCGGCGAGGCCATTCTTCTCACCAAGCCAAAGGAAAAATCCGGCTCGGTAAAGGAGGTGAGACGCTTTGTAAGGCCCAACATCGAAGCCAAGGGAGTGCCATCAGAGCGCAGCAAGCCAAGCGGCCAGACGAGCCAAGAGCTGCTGGAGCGCTTGCGGGCTCTGAGGCGCAAACTGGCAGAGGATGAGGGCATCCCTCAGTATATGGTTTTTCACAATTCCAGCCTGAAAGCGATGGCCTCCAAGCTTCCTCAAAACCATCTTGAATTTCGAGCAATCGAAGGCGTGGGAGACAAGAAGCTGGAAAAATACGGCGACGCATTCTTGAGCGAGATTGAGGCCTACTGCCGGGAGAGCGTTGGGGAAAAAGAGAATGATTCGGCTTCTGATTCGGCTTCGTGCGAGCTGCAGGACGACTTCGATGATTCGTTTGCAGAATGCGATGAAATTGACGACCTGACGTTTGAATCGCTGCCATCTGAATTGACCTGCCCGGTCGAAACAAGCGGCGATTTGGATTTCAGCTCGTCTGCGGATAGTGAATTATACCCAACGCAGGAAAGCATAGCAAGCTCTGTTGGCAGCGCAAATGCAAATGGCGACCTCCTGAAGAGACTGGAAAATCTGGAGCTGCAGTTTTCAGCACTGCAAAGAGAGCTTGCCGAATTGAAACGATGCGCTTTGGCCGCGAAGTCTTCATCTTCAGAGAGCGACAATCACTAATGATTGGAGCCGCTAAAAAATTTAGTGCCGTGGTTCGATTTTGGATCAAAATGCAGCCCCCCGCGATCATTCTGTGTGCACTTCAGGCCAGGACCGGAATGGGATCGACGCGGTTCTTGCTCTTCTCCATAGTTCCGTCCAAAGCGGTGCGCATCTCTACCTTCTGGGCCTCCTCGAAGCTGCCGTTCTCCAGGAGGTCCTCCATCATGCCGCTTAATATGTCGTCCATGACCTCCATCTTGGAATAAAGGCGCTGGCGCTGGGATGAGTAGTAGCTGATCTGTGACTGAAAAACCGGATTTGCAGCGGCCAGCTCGTTATTAAGCAAGACGGAGACCTCCTCGTCCGTTTTTCCTGCAGCATCCTTGATTTTATTGTAGAGGCCGAACCAGGAGAGGATGGCCGACGGGTCCAGTTTGGCAAGCTTCGGCATCATGCGCCCGAATCTTTGGGAGAGCTTAATCAAATCCTCGTTGGAGGTGCGAAGGGCGTCCTGATGGCGGGCAAGGTCGGAGGCGTATTTGGCGAATTCGGGATTCTTGGACATCTAATATCACCGGGTGGAATTATCAATTCTAAGTATAGAAATAACAAGAGATTCAAGAGAAGATAAGGCCTAGCCGCGCGGGGCGAAAGTAATCTTAACAATGGGATTCTTAATAATGTGATTAGCACGGAACAGAGCGACAAAGTGAGTGCAGCAGAGCATCAATAGCGCAACAAACATGGTGCAATTCTAATCGTATCCCTTTTGATGGCATAACTATTGTCATCTAGTCTATGGCATTATCAGAAGTCAACTACCACGCCCTAAAGGATGCGGCCTCCTTGCGGCAAAGAGGTGAATACAGGTATAAGTGAATCGATTCAGAGCGTGAATTTTCTTTTTTCCGGCATAGTTCCTCTTTTACAAAATTAAAAAAATGGATTGAAAGTTTAGTCAGGCCAGTTTATTCGGCCACACTCCGTGGACCACACCCAGTGCCCTGTCCACAGCGCTGTGAACGTTGTCTGCTGGAAATCCGCAGAACATGAGGTATGCCTCGGCGTAATTAGGCACGGGAATGGACATTTGTTCTACAAGCATGACTATTTGCATTATTGTGTAATTGCCCAGCTTAACGGGAATTATTGTATCTGAGATAAGCAGCTCGAAGATCTCGGGACTGATAGGCCTTTCGAAGCCGGATACAAAGGCCTCCAGGATTTCGCCCGTCCAGTCATGCTTCTTTCCTGCATCATCGTAGGGAACTATCACCACACGCCTGGTGTTGGAGAGCTGCTCAAGCAGCGTCTCGGGTTTTTGCTCTCCCTCAAAAACAAAGTTCAGTTGATGTACATGCGGCATGGTAATCGGAACTTTGCTGGCCCTGATCGAGAACTTCACGTCTTTAAAAACAGTTGCTGCATCATTCCCCTGATGGCCCACACCGCTCCCGAACTGAATGGCATTGGGTGACACCTTTGTGATGTCGTGAGGATCCGCGCTCCTGCGGTCCAGGTTTCCAAGAACCGCACGGAGACCAAGGGGCCTCGCGGCCAGGACTGCCCTACATAAGGCGGTAGTGTTACAGCTGGTGCATTGGACCAGTTTTGGAGCAGCTTTGAGAAATCGATCGTAATTCTCCAGTCCGAAGAAGAACTCTCTGCCCATATCTTCTCTAATCTTCTCCGTTATGCCAATGTTCTTCTCAGCCAGACCATTGAGTATATCGCCTCTGTTAGCCCCTCCCATTAGCACCATATTGCAGTCGTGGGCTATGCTTGCCTCCACGTTAGGTAACTCCTGGCCCCCGGGAGTCCCAACGACTATTACGCCCGATTCTTCAAAAAAATCGTCATAGCCGCCTTCTATCCTAGCCCCATCTTTCTCCCAAGCAGCTCTGTCTTTCTCATCTGTTAGGAATGCCCTTATATTGCACATCCGTGTGAACTTACTAAGCATGCTCTTAGCCCTGCCATGAGGGCTGCGAAGCAGCACATTCATATCGCCTTTAATTCCTTCCGCTTCCTTGACTTGGTGGATGGCAAGAATAGCCCTCTTGCTCTCCGTCCCGTCAAAGCCTACAAATCCGACATCCAATTTCATAGAACAATCACGCAGACTATCCTATAGGTCTGAAAGATATTTCAAATTATCTATAATGTTTCCATCATTCTTACGTTAATATGGGAATTTATTACCTGAATTAATTTTAAATCTTGAAGCCAGTAGCACCGAGGTTAATAGTGTTTTTATCTTCAACAGGATGAGATCGGACAGCTCAACCGCCTGGTTACCATGTGGCTGGACTTTTGCCATCCGATAAAAAAAAGATAAATTGATCCGCCATCTTCCGCAAGCAACTCATCTTACATCTTGCCTTATTTCTGCTCCAGCCACGCACCGCAGATCCTCGCATCCCACGATCTGCCCGTCCCGCAGCGTGTACATCTTCTGCGCTTGCCGTGCCAGCTCCAGATTGTGGGTCACAATCACCAGCGTCAAACCCTTGCGGTTCAGCTCCCGAAATAGCTCGAAGATCATCTGCGATGTCGCGGAGTCCAAATTTCCTGTCGGCTCGTCCGCCAGGATGATTCTCGGATCGTTGATCAGCGCCCGTCCGATGGCCACGCGCTGCATCTCGCCGCCGGAGAGCTGCCCCGGCAGGTGGTCGCCCCGGTCTGCCAGGCCCACCATCTGCAGGACTTCGTCGATCCTGCATTTATTGCAGTCCTTATGGCTGAAGAGCAGCGGCAGCTCGATGTTCTCGCGCGCCGTGAGCGTGGGCATGAGGTAGAACTGCTGGAAGACGAAGCCGATGTTGTCGCGGCGCACCTTGACCAGCTCGCGTTCCTTTAGGCCGCAGGTCTCGATACCATTCAGCCGCAGGCTGCCGCTGGTGGGCGTGTCCAGGCAGCCCAGTACATTCAGCAGGGCGGTCTTGCCGGAGCCGGAGGGGCCGATGATGGAGACGAACTCACCTTCATCGACACCGAAATCCACGTTCCTGAGAGCTTGAATCTCTTCCCTGCCCCGGCGATAGGTTTTGACCAGATTCTTAGCTTCGATTATGCCGCTCATTCAAATCCACCTCGTATGGCTTCCATAGGCGAAAGCCGGGACGATATGAAGGCCGGATACAGCCCGCAGATGAGCCCCAGCGCCACTGAGAATACCAGTGCGAAGCCGATCAATTCCGGGCTTAAGGACACCATCGTGCCCCGCGGCGCGTAAGGAGCATCCCTTTCACGAAGCTCTCGATGAGGCTCGATCCCACGATGGCCGCAGCAGTTCCGATCAGGCCCCCCGCCAGGGTTATGAATACAGTCTCCGCCAGGACCATCTTGCCGATGTCCAGGCCCGATGCTCCGATCGCCTTCATCATGCCGAACTCGCGCGTCCTTTCGTTTACCGACATGAGCAGCGTGTTG
>Ga0105092_10001081_pt1 | contig 14514 bp, 15 predicted proteins | sample PPLLak2March2015_FD_87021 | JGI IMG/M metagenome (GOLD analysis project Ga0105092, IMG submission 87021) | Freshwater sediment microbial communities from Prairie Pothole Lake near Jamestown, North Dakota, USA - PPLs Lake P7 Core (1) Depth... | ecosystem: Environmental > Aquatic > Freshwater >... | reverse complement strand
TAATCCGTCAACAAGCATAAAATTTGCTTTAGCTAAAGCCGGTTTAGTATCAATAAAAATATTTGACGTATCGGGAAGGGAAATCCAGGAGCTTGTTAACAGCAATTACAATGCAGGCAGCTATGAAGTGAAATGGAATGCAAATAATTATTCCAGCGGAATTTATTTTTATACTATAAAGACAAATGGTTTTACAGAAACAAAGAAAATGATTTTAATAAAATAATAACTACAACAAAAAGGAGAGACTGATGACAACAAACACTTTTAAAATACTTATTGCAATGTCCGGATTAGTATTTATCTTAAATTTTACAGGATGCGATGAAGGAGGCGGGATAACTATTCCAAGCGGAGCATCTGAATTGACTGTAAGCGTTAAATCGGATGATAATATCACAGATGCAGCCCTGGTCATAACCCAGATTAAAGCATTAATCACAGATGTTGAATTTGAGAAAGAATCCAACGGAAAAGATGAGCTGCACCAGAGAGGACCGATTGCAGCAACCTTTAATACTGACGGTTCATTAACAACACTTGGCACACAGTATATTATCAGAGATATTTACACAAAAGCTAAATTTGTACTCCATAAACCGGAAGAAAATGAAACTGTAACAGACCCTGAATTCAAAGAAGGTACAGGTGAAAGCCAGAGATATTCATTTATTGTGAAAGGCACATATAACGGAAACAGCTTCGTTTATAAATCAAAAAAATCAGCAAGTATTGTAATTTTATTTGACGGCAGCGAAAACTTAAATCTTAAGACAGCAAACATAACTATAGCGTTTAATAAGCTAAAATGGTTTAAAAATGGTCCTAATGAAATAAATCCAAGTGACCCGCTGTATGAAAACCAGATAGATGACAATATTAAAAATTCATTCATGAAGGTATTCAGGGATGATGATAAAAACGGACAACCTGATAATTGAAAATTGGGGTTAATTTAAATCAGACGGCTCAGTAATAATGCTTTATAATTAAATAATAGCTTTGCTTAGCATAATTGGCTCCTCACCAAGTACAGCAAGTGAAGGTAATTACTGAGCCGATCTGAACTTAAAAGTGAAAAGTTTAGCTCAGAAATTCAAAAATATTTTTTAAACCAATAAAAAGGAGAAGCCATGAAAAAATTTATAAGACAAAACATCAAATCTCCGGTTGCGATTATTCTCTTTTTGATGGTAAATACAGCACTTTTATATGCATACCCCGAAGGTGTAACGGGCAGAACTTTAAAAACATCCACATCGGGATGCGGGGGCTGCCATGGATCAACACCTGCAACAGATGTAATAGTTACAATAAGCGGACCTGACACGTTAACAACAGGACAAACGGGTCAATACACATTAACAATTTCCAAAGCTTCAAAATCAGGTGCCGGACTCGATATTGCGGTCAGAAGCGGAGCCCTGAATGCAGTCTCTTCCAACATTCATTTATCCAATGGTGAGCTTACACACAATGCAAATATATCAATGACAAATGGCAGTGTTATGGTTCAGTTCGGCTATACGGCTCCTTCTATAGCAACAACCGATACAATTTGGGCAACAGGACTTGCAACAAATAGCAATAACAATACAAGCGGTGACGACTGGAACTGGGCTTCCAGAAAGAGAGTTGTTGTAAGGACTTTAACTGCAATTAATAATATATCAAATAAAATTCCGGGAAGCTTTTCACTCATGCAGAATTTTCCCAATCCTTTTAATCCGTCAACTAAAATAAGGTTTAATGTTCCCAAAAACTCTTTTGTTAAACTGAGCATATTTGATATGAGCGGAAAAGAAGTTGATATTATTGCAAATGGTGAGTTAAGTGCCGGGGAATACGAAGTAAACTGGAATCCGCGTAATTTAGCAAGCGGGTTGTATTTCTATACATTAAAAGCTGCAGATTTTTCAGAGACCAAAAGAATGATTCTTATTAAATGATTTCTCCTTAAATACTTTACAGTTTCTCCTGTAATGTAGCAAAAAGGCATAGCAGAAATGTTATGCCTTTTTTTTATGTATTCAAAGATTGAAAAATATTGGATAAATTGCAACGTAATATATCTTATTATCGTCAAAAAGAGATATAGTATTAAACTTTTAAACTTATGAAAACACTACACAAAAACATTATTTTTGCAGTATTATTTTTCTTTACTGCAAATTTTTATATAACATACTCTCAAACCGGGACTGATGAAGAAAAGCTCAAAGGTCTTGACGAATATATAGAGCAGGCAATGAAGGATTGGAACGTGCAGGGCACTGCAGTTGCAATAATTAAAAACGGACAGGTTATTATGACAAAGGGTTATGGATACAGAGATGTTGAAAAAAAGCTGCCTGTTACACCACAAACATTGTTTGCAATAGGTTCATGTACGAAAGCTTTTACATCTGCTGCTGTATCTATTCTTTCCGATGAGGGAAAAGTTGACCTCGATAAACCTGTAATAACATATATTCCAACTTTTAAAATGCAGGAGGAATATGTAACAATGAACATGACTATCCGTGACCTGCTGACACACCGCTCAGGCTTACCACGCCATGACCTTGCATGGTATGGTTCTGATAAAACAAGAAAAGATTTGTTTGATGCATTAAGATTTCTTGAACCAAGCAAGCCGTTCAGGACATCTTTCCAGTATCAGAATTTAATGTTCATGACAGCAGGATATCTTGTTGAACAGGTTTCAGGTAAAACATGGGAAGAATTTGTAAAGGAAAGAATATTCACACCGCTTGAAATGAATAATTCAAATTTCACTATTTCGGATATGAAGCTATCATCTGATTATTCACTTGGTTATAATGAGGAAAAAGACGGCAAAGTAAATGTAATTCCGTTCAGGCAAGCCGATGCTATTGGTCCTGCAGGGTCAATAAATTCAAATGTTACCGATATGGCTAACTGGGTTATATTACAATTAAACAACGGCAAGTTTAAAGATAAAGAAATTGTATCTGCCGGTATGATGAACCAGATGCACACACCTTATATGACAATTCAATCGACACCGACAAAAGATGTATTTTTTAATTCTTATGGAATGGGCTGGTTTATTACTTCATACAAAGGACATTACAGGGTGGAACACGGCGGAAATATTGACGGATTTTCTGCTTCGGTTGGTATGCTGCCTATGGATTCCATTGGCGTTGTGGTATTAACCAATATGAACAATACATTCCTTACATCAATAATCAGGAATACAATATTTGACCGCTTGCTTGAACTCACAGATTCGGACTGGAATAAAAAGCTTTTAGAAGACAGGCAAAAAATGCTCGATGCACAAAAGGAACAAAAGGAAAGCGAAGACGCGAACAGGATAAAAGATACGGAGCCGTCTCATCCGCTGGAAGCTTACACAGGGAAATTCGAACATCCGGCTTATGGTATAATTGAAATTACGATGAATGATGATAATTTGCGTGTGTTATTTCACACATTGGAAACAAAACTGAAACATTATCATTATGATATTTTTGAAACTACTGCTGAAGAGTTTGGAGGAATGAAACTCTCATTTATTACCGGTACTGATGGAAGTATAAATAAAATATCCATTCCGCTTGAGCAAGGTGTAAAGGATATTGAGTTTTCACGTGTAGTTGAGAAAAAAGAAATAAGCACAAATATATTAAATAAGTATGTTGGAGATTATGAAATCAGCGGAACAGTGATAAATATTTCATTAAGAGGGAATATTTTATATATGATGGTTCCCGGGCAGCCGGAGTATGAACTGGTTGCATCAAAAGATAATGAATTTAACTTAAAAGGTTTAGATGGCTTTAAAGTAAAGTTTAATTCGGATTCGGATGGGAAAGTTACTGAGCTATTATCTATACAACCGAACGGGACATTTCCGGCGAAAAGAAAGTGAGTTTATAGAGTTCAGAGAATTCAGAGAGTTCAGAGAGTTCAGAGAGTTCAGAGAGTTCAGAGAGTTCAGAGAGTTCAGAGAGTTCAGAGAGTTCAGAGAGTTTGGAGAGTTCAGAGAGTTCAGAGAGTTGTAGTAACAGAAGATAATTAGAAAAAATCACAACCATGAAACTTAGAAAAATTGACTGCATAATGCATTTTACAGAAGATGTTGAAGCATCGCAGAAATTCTATACAGATATACTTGGCCTCAAACTTTTATGGAAGGATGAGAAGTATAAAATGACCGGACTTGGACTGGCTGAAACCGGTGCGGAGATAGTTCTGCATCAGGAACCGGATATTCCTCAAAACGAGATACATTACCTTGTTGATGATGTTGAAAAATTCTGCAAAGAATTTAAATCATGCGGCGGAAAGATTTATACAGAGCCGTTTGATATCAGGTGCGGCAAGTGTGCTGTCATCAGCGATAATGAGGGAAGCGGTATCTCTATACTTGATCTCACAAAAATGAAATAACATCAACCATGAAGACAAATATTATTTTTACGCTATTATTATTTGTAACTGCATGTTCTTTTTCCCAGCAGGAAAAAGATTTCAGTAAATATTTTAACGAGCAGAATGTGGATGGTTCATTCCTGATATATGACATGAATAAGAATGAGTACTCAGGTTATAATTTAGAACGAACTAAAATTCAGTTTACACCTGCCTCAACTTTTAAGATTTTCAATTCGCTTACGGCACTGGAAACAGGTGCAGTACCTGATGAGAATTATATTATTAAATGGGATAGTGTTAAAAGGCAGATCCCGGAATGGAACAGAGACCTGAATATGAAAGACGCTTTTACATATTCAGCAGTTTGGTTTTACCAGGAAATTGCACGAAGGATAGGACAGGAAAAAATGCAGGATTATATTGATACAGTTGGTTACGGCAATAAAGATATTTCAGGCGGTATCGATAGGTTCTGGCTTGATGGCGGATTAAGAATTTCTCAACAGGAACAAATTGAATTCTTAAAGAAGCTATTCAGTAACCGGCTTCCATTCTCGCAACGCTCTATGGATATTGTTAAAAATGTTATGCTTCAGGATGATACACCCGGTTACAAGCTCTACGCAAAAACAGGATGGGCTTTGAGAACAGGGACTGATATTGGGTGGTGGGTTGGTTGGGTTGAAACAAAAAATAATATTTATTTCTTTGCAACTAATATAGAATCTGATAACCCAACAGAAAATTTTCCTGCAGCAAGGAAGATAATTACAAAAAATATTTTCAGGGAATTACATATTTTACCTTGAAAAAGCTTGACACAGATATATTGATTAGACATGAAACACCGGGTGATTATGAATTTATCACTCAGATCAACGATGCAGCATTTGGGCAAAGAAATGAGGGTTTGCTTATTGAGGATTTGAGAAATACACTGCTTTATATTCCGCATCTTTCTTTAGTTGCTGTATATAATTCACGATTAATAGGGCATATACTTTTTTACCCGGTTAAAATAAAAAATGATAATATTGAGTTTGAATCTCTTGCACTTGCACCAATGTCTGTTCTTCCGGAATTTCAAAACAGGGGAGTAGGAGGGAAACTAATAAAAGAAGGTTTAAAAACGGCAAAAGGACTTGGCTTTAAATCAGTAATTGTATTGGGGCATGCAGAATATTATCCAAAATTCGGTTTTAAGCCGGCAAACAAATGGGGAATAAAATCTCCTTTTCCGGTTGAAAATAAATATTTTATGGCACTAGAACTTACTGCAAATGCACTGGAAAACACCGGAGGAATAGTTGTTTATCCAGATGAATTTAATTATGTTTAAATAAGTTTTGTTTGTTTTAATAATCCGGAACTTAAGGTTTAAAGATTTCATTCTAAGATAGTTCACATTTCTTAGTAGAAACTAAGAATTATATTATCTTTCTGAAATTATAAAAAAATCTAACATGGAGGATTATTATGTTAGTAAATTACAATAGATTATTTTTATGTCTTTTTCTTTTTTCTTTTTGTTTAAGTAATTCCGTTTTGTATCCTCAGGAAAGCCCAATAAATATGACAAAACAAATCCAAAGCCAGATTACTCCGTCACTTGCGGCAGAGTATCTAAAAGAAGGGAATAAAAGGTTTACTGAAGGTAAAACCTTAAGCAAAGATTTTCTAAATCAGGTAAAAGAAACATCAACAGGACAATTTCCATTTGCAACAATTTTAAGCTGTATGGATTCAAGAACTCCTTCCGAGATAATTTTTGACCAGGGATTAGGAGATATATTTAATATAAGAATAGCCGGAAATATTGCAGATGATGATATTATCGGAAGTATGGAATATGCATGTAAAGTGGTGGGCTCAAAATTAATAGTTGTAGCCGGACATACAGATTGCGGGGCAATAAAAGGAGCAATTGATGATGTTCAGCTTGGCAATCTGACAGGTTTGCTTAAGAAAATTAAACCTGCGATTAATGAAGTGAAAACAGACGGAGAAAGAAATTCCGACAATAAAACATTTGTTGATATGGTTACAAAAGAAAATGTATTTATGGCTATCAAGTTAATCAGGGATAGAAGCACGATACTAAAGGAAATGGAAGATAAAGAAGAGATAAAAATAATCGGAGCGATGTATAACACTTCTACCGGTGAGGTTGATTTTTTCGAGAATTGATAAGGCATAAATTAATATATTAATAACCCGGGATAATTAATTAATAACCTTTTGTTAAAAGGAACTATAAACATAAGATATTGTATTTTAGTTATTCTATCGGTGATTGTATTTGGGCTGAATTGAGCGGCAATGCGCGATATTATTAAAGGAAACGAACCTGATTTAACAGCAGAATATGTTATTGTAATGATTTCATCTATTTTTTTCGTTTCAATTATTTATTTATTAATTAAGAAATTTGAGTTGTTAACCGGACGAAAACCGGAGTAGCAGTAATCATATATTATAAGTTTGCTCCAAAGTGAGCTGAAACAAATCTTGTATGCACAAAAAAATTTTGCTGGCAGGTGGTACCGGGTTGATTGGAAGCCATCTTGTTAATGAGCTTCTCAATAGAGGTGATGAGGTTACTTTAGTATCCCGCGATGCCGGTTCGGCAAAAAATAAATTTAAGAAAAAAGTTAACGCTGTCAACTGGGATGAAGTTTATACTTTGAAAAATGAAAGTATTAATGCAGTTGTTAATTTATCGGGGATGAATCTTGATGATAAAAGATGGAATGATAAAGTAAAAAGGGAAATCTATGATTCACGTGTCGGAACAACAGGTAAGCTGGTTGACTTCATATCAAAAATGAACCACAGGCCTGAAGTTCTCATTAATTCTTCAGGAGTTGATATATACGGCGAAAAAGGTGATGAGGATATTTATGAAGATTCGAAACCTGGTAATGGTTTTCTTCCGCAGCTTGTAACAGATTGGGAAAAAGAAGCGTTAAAAGCTGAATATTATAATATAAGAGTTGTAATATTCAGAACAGGATTTGTAGTAGCAAGGGAATCCAAAGGTTTAAAGAAAATGGCATTGCCGTTTAAATTTTTTGTTGGAGGTCCTCCGGGCTCCGGAAACCAGTATATGTCATGGATTCATATTGACGACCTTGTTCGGCTTTACCTTCTGGCTATTGATAACCCGGATATCAATGGAATAATACATGCAGTCTCACCTAATCCGGAAACAATGAAGGATTTTACTAAACATCTTGCAGAAGTGATACACCGCCCTTCATTATTTCCTATCCCTGAGTTTGTTATACGGACATTGTTCGGTGATGTAGCAGATGTTATTGTAAGAGGCAGAAAAGCTTTACCGGGCAAGCTTGAAAAATTGGGCTACACTTTTAAATACTCCAACGCTAAAGATGCTCTGAAAGAAGCATTAGGAAAAAAGAGTTAAGTTAATCTTTTAAATCTTTAAAAATGTTTAAATAACTCACCTAACACCAATCAGAATAATCGGATGATATATCAATTCTAGTTCTTCGGCTCCCTCCAGGACGGGAATTGAAATGTAAGAATAATTTTCCAATCTTTGTGTAATATGAATTAATTAACATTTTAGCCATGGCAGAACTACTTAAAAATATGTTCTTCAAAAGAACATTCTTCGAAAACCTTTCTGATGAAATTATAAAAATTTATCCTTCTTTCGATAAGAAAAAATTCCTGAAATTAGTTTTCAATAATGAATGGGAGAATAAAGAATTAAAGCAAAGAATGCGTCATGCATCACATGCTTTAAATAAAGTATTGCCATCTGATTATAAAGATTCACTAGGTATTTTAATGAAAGCATCGGCAAAGTTCTGCGGGTTTGATGCGATGATTTTTTCGGACTATGTGGAAGTTTATGGTATTGAGCACCTGCAAGAATCAATTCCTGCCCTTGAATTATTCACACAATTATGCAGCTCGGAATTTGCTGTCCGGCCGTTCATTATAAAATATCCTGACATAATGATACCGCAGATGATAAAATGGTCAAAGCATAAAAATGAACACGTAAGACGCCTTTCAAGCGAAGGATGCAGACCGCGTTTGCCGTGGGCAATGGCACTTCCCGTTTTTAAAAAGAACCCCGCTCCGATAATGCCAATTATTGAAGCATTAATAAATGACAGGTCAGAATATGTAAGCAGAAGCGTAGCAAATAACTTAAATGATATATCAAAGGATAATTTTCAAATTGTACTGAAATTTGCAAAGAAGTGGTATGGAAAAAATCCTGAGACTGATAAAGTAATAAAACATGCTTGCAGAGGCTTATTGAAGCAAGGAAACCCGGAAGCATTGAAATTATTTGGATTTAAATGCTGTGACGGTATAACAGTAAAGACTTTCACCGTTAAGCCTTCATCTGTTAAGATAGGGGAAAAAGTTCAGGTCACGTTAATTATTGAAAATGAAAATATAAAACCGGTAAAGCTTAGATTTGAAATTGGTGTGTATTATTTAAAATCAAAAGGAAATCATTCACGTAAAGTATTTAAAGTTTCGGAAAATGTGTATAAAGATAAAATAATTACTATTCAGAGAATGCTTTCATTTGAAAACAAAACTGTCCGTAAACACCTGCCAGGCAAACATAAAATATCATTGATAATAAATGGAATTGAGATGGCTGAAAAAAGCTTTATTTTAAAATAAAAGAAGTTTAATTTGTGTGCAGAGTGATAAAGCTAAAGTAAGACAGTGGATAACTCCATGATTCTATTAATTTTATTTTGTTGATAATTTGAGTGGTAATAATTTTTCCGGAATAAAAATAATTTAAGTAAATAAAGTTAGCCCCAGTTTTATTTCTTAATCCACACTCCAAATACCTTAAAAACATGTTTTTAAAATTCCATTCTTTTAATTACTTCCCCTGAAACCCGTCATTTAATTATAATATTACCCTTTTTTTGCCTTTTTGAGCAAATTTCACAAAATATGATTTCTCCGCCTTAGAAAGGGAGCTTATCAGTGTAAATAGTTCATCGCTTTCAGTTTTCATCCAAGTTTAATTTACACTTATAAAATATGGCGAAAATAGTGAATTTTTCGAAGAAACTAGGGAAGATAGCCTCTGTGATATTTAATTTTTGAGCTTTTTCAATTTTTAAAACCACTTGCCAAAGGATATTTTTGTACAGTTGATAGAAATGAGGAAAAAATGAAAACAATGAAGCTAAATAAAATATTAAAAGACTTTTTGCTCCTAAGCTTAATGGTATTATTCCTGGTATTTGCAGATAAATTTCAAATGGCACAACTTAACAATACTTCAATAAATGTCTGTGAAGAAACGGAGATGAATAATGCAAAAAATAATAACCGGAAAGATATAAAAAGTTTAATTGAATTAATAAAATTTTAAATAAAAAAATGGAAAGGAATAGCTATGTTAACTATAACAGCAATCACAGCAGTATTTATCTTCATAATAAGTACGGCAATCAGCACTTTAGTTGATAGGTAAAATTGATGAGGCTGTCTATGCTGCTTGGTTTGAACCAATTCAGACAACCTCATAAATATTCCTTAAAATCAAAAAAGTTTTTTAAAATAATAAAACATATAAAAATAAAATGAAAAAATTCTTAAAGATCTCATTAATCCTGCTAAGTGTTATTTTTATTGCAGCTGTAAGCGGATATATCTATTTACAGAGTGAATTTCCGAAAATAGATAAAGCTCCTGATATAAAAATTGAGCCAACAGCAGAACGTCTTTCAAGAGGTAAATATTTATTCAACAGTGTTTTTGCATGTGTTGATTGCCATTCACAGAGAGATGTGAACAAGTTTTCCGGTCCTGTTATTCCCGGAACAGAAGGCATGGGCGGACAAAAGCTTGATGAAGAATTTGGATTACCCGGTACATTCTACACAAAAAATATTACCCCAGCCGGTGTTGGAGACTGGACCGATGGTGAATTGCTCAGAGCCATTACAGAAGGTGTGAGCAAAGACGGTGAACCGTTATTTCCTTTAATGCCCTATCTAACTTATGGTAAGGCTGATAAGGAAGATATTTATTCTGTCATAGCTTATATGAGAACTTTACCGCCGGTAGTAAATGAAGTTCCTAAATCAAAGCCAAACTTCCCGTTAAACTTTATACAAAGAACAATACCGGAAAAAAACAATTTTTCATCAAAACCAAATCCTCTTGATAAAATTGCATCGGGAAAATACCTGGTAGATAATGGCGGCTGTACAGATTGTCATACACAATCTGAAAAAGGTGAACCGAAACCTAATATGTTCTTAGCCGGCGGAACACAGCTTCCATTACCTGCCAATATGATAGTTACATCTGCAAATCTTACACCTGATATGGAAACCGGACTCGGCAAATGGACTAAGGAGGATTTTATAAAGAAATTCCGTGCAATGAATGAATTAGCTCATGAAAACAAGACGATTAATCCGGGTGAATTTAATACATATATGCCGTGGTCTGTTTATGCAGGCATGACAGATGAAGACCTTGGAAATATGTACGAATTTCTAAGAACAATACCTCCTGTAAATAACAGGGTTGAAAAATTCGGTGAGAAAAGTAAATATTAATCTAATTTTCAGTATCCGGTTCAATGAGCCGGATACTGAACTCTAATCATTAAATATTTGTGCGAGATGATGTTTCATATGCACTATATAATCTTCAGCAAGTTCCTGCAAAGTTAAAGTTTCCCCGTCTCCTTTATCACATTTGAAACCAAGTTTTTCTTCAGGTATCCTTGAAGCTACATAAACCAACTGGTTGTTCAGGCATTTCCAGAACTCTATTATTTCAGTTACAGGTTTATCTTTGTATCCGTTGAGCTTAACCCATTCATTTTGTTCATACCTGATAATATTCATCGGTTCATTTTCAAACTGTGCACGTATAAACCGCGATAAATTATTAACAGCCGAATCGCATAGGTGTCCGAGTATCTCTTTTTTCGACCACTTGTCCGGTGCGGGTTTTACTGATACAACATTGGAAGGTATTGAAGCAAATCTTACAGGTACATCGATTAAAAGCGATTTAAGCTCATTAATAGTATTTTCCATCATTATTTTCTAATTTGAATATTAACCTGAAAACTTAGTTTAATAATAATTTTATAAATATAAAGCCCTTCCTATTCTTAAAGAAGGGCTTATTGATGTTTAGTAATCGAAATCAGGCTGCTCCTCTTCACCGTTGTCTCTATCCTTATTTCTCCTCTGGTTCTGTTTATCTTGTGTACCGAAATTATATGTAAAAGTAAGAAAAGCCGTTCTCGAATCTCTGCTTCTTTTAAATGACTGGCTAAAATTACTTCCGCTTAAAGCAACATCAAAGTTCATGGTTTTAAAAATATCACTTACTCTCAGGTTTACACTTGCCCTGCCGTCGAATAAATCTTTTTTCAAAGCTGCATCGAGAAACTGGATTGGTTTTGATGATCCCTGGGTTGTAACGTTCTCACCCATATAATTATATGAGAGCTGAATGTTAAATCCCTCCGGCAGCTTTATTGTGCTCATCAGTCGTCCCATCCATGTATAATTGCTGTTTGTTATATTGGAATTATTATCTCTCAGCTCTACTTTAAAATAACTTACCGTTCCATTTAGGTTGAGCCATGGTGTAAGCTGTGATACTGCAATTAGTTCTGTACCATACGCTAACTGTGTTGCAATGTTATCAAATGTGGATAAGCTTGTATTGGAATCTAAAAGTGTATAGGTTCTTGTAATAGCATCATGTGTGTTTCTTACAAAAACAGATGGTGTAATAGTAGTTTGTCCAAGATATTTCACATAGCTTAACTCATATGAATCTATATATTCAGGCTTAAGATTTGGATTACCTGTCCTGAGGTTATAAGGGTCAGAATAATCGGTAAACGGATTTAAAAATCTTAAACGCGGCCTGTGTATTCTTCTTGTATAGCCCAATTGTATCTCATCTGATTTGCTTAATTGCTGGCTAAGATTAATTGTCGGGAAAAAACTTGTATAGTTCTTATCAAAGTTTTGACCTGTGGTAACAAGGTCACCATTGGATTTGGTATGTTCAACCCTTAATCCGAGCTGGTATCCAAAATTACCTATCTTGCTCTGAAAGATACTATAACCGGCATATATCTGTTCTTTATAAATAAAATGGTTATTGATATTTATGTCAGGTACCCATGCATTTTGTGTATAATCAAAATGTTCGGAAGTGAAATCGTCATCGTTTTTCCTGTAATCACCTCTAACACCAACTTCTAATTTAGAATTTTCTCCAAGCGGTTGTACATAATCAAGACGTGCAGTAAAATCATCACTGGTGCCTTTATTTTTTGTATTTTGAAGAAATACATTATCAATAAGTGTTCCGGTTTCATCATACGCAGAACTGTTCAGGCTTAAGTCTTCATCATCTTTATCCCTGTCATACGATATTTCACCGGCTAATGTCTGCTTTGGATTTTTGAATTTTCCAAAATAAGCAAGAGAGAAATCCAGGTCATACCCTTTATCGGTACTGTTGTTTTTGGTTACCGATGAAGAAGTAAGAATTCGCTGTGCATCCCAAATGCTGTTTGTTGTAGATTCATTTCTGTTATGTGTTCTGTACCGGATTCCGGAGCTCAGAGTAATAACATGCATGGGATTAATAAAATAATCCAGGGAAACCTTCCCGAAATGACCGTTCATCTTATTCGCCGCATCACTTAACTGGTCTATATATGATGTAGTACCGTTAAGATAGTTTTCCCTTAAGTTTGTACCGCCCATTTTCATATTAAAAAGACGGAAACTGTAATTTGTACTTAAAGCAAATTTTTCATTTTTAAGATTTAATACAAACCCGCCGTTATATTTATCGCTTGTACCTGCACCCAGAGTAATATTTCCGTTATATCCTGATTGCTGAACACGGTTTCTTTTTGTTACTATATTTATTATTCCCGAGTTTCCTTCAGCTTGATATTTAGCCGAAGGGTTTGTTATCAGTTCAATGGTTTGAATCGAATTCGCCGGCATCTGCTCAAGCATTTGTGTCCTGTTCGCCCCGTCCAATCCTGCAGGTCTTCCATCTATTAGTATCTTAACATTTTCACTGCCTCTTAAACTAACATTCCCGTCAACATCTACAGAGACTGATGGCACATTACGCAGAAGGTCAATAGCAGAACCGCTCTGGTTAACTAAATCCTGTGTTACATTAAAGACTTTTTTATCAGGCTCAATAGATAGCGGTCCTCTTTCTGCAGTTACTTCAATTTCATCTGTTGTTGTGCCGCCTTCTTTTAATTTTATGGTGTCTAGTGTTACTGATGGATCGTCTGCATTTACAACGACACCTGTCAGTACAGCCGTGCTGTAACCAACTAGAGTAACATTCATTCTGTACCGTCCGAAGGGAACCTGCTCAAGTGTAAATTGACCGGATGCATTGGTCTGTGTTCCTTTAACTATTGCAGTGGAATCATTCACTCTCCTGAGTGTTATTGCTGCTCCTTCAATTACAGTATTGTCAGATTTTTCCAATACTACACCTGTTATGCTGCCCGTTCCTCTGTTTTGTGCATTTACATCATCATTTATGTAAAATAAGGGCAAAATCACTAAAAATGTCAAAAATAGAATATTTTTCATTACTTTTTAATAAGTTTCTGTTAATTATCATTTACTACAATCTTATACTTCAAATATAAAGGTAAAAATCCATTGTTATTGTAAAAAGATGTTACGGCTGGGTAAATATATGATTCACCTGTTAAAAGAAAAATTGCGGTTTAATAGAATATAAGCAGACTGTATATAAAATACTTTTATATGAAAAATAATTTCACTGGAAAATCAGTTTTTATGAGCTTTTTTAGAACAAATAGTGCACTTTTCAGTACATATTTTTTTCAATCTTCCAAAATCTAACCAAATCCGTGAGCCGCATTTTTAGACAATGTTACGACATGCTTTAGTTCATTTCGATATTATCAAAGAACGGTATTGAGTGATAATATTTATCACTATACAAATGTATATACGATATTTGTGTTTGTCAAGTTTTTGCTGAAAATAGATTAGAGTGTGTAGAGTGCTTAGTGTGTATAGAGTGTTT
>Ga0105092_10001080_pt1 | contig 14516 bp, 8 predicted proteins | sample PPLLak2March2015_FD_87021 | JGI IMG/M metagenome (GOLD analysis project Ga0105092, IMG submission 87021) | Freshwater sediment microbial communities from Prairie Pothole Lake near Jamestown, North Dakota, USA - PPLs Lake P7 Core (1) Depth... | ecosystem: Environmental > Aquatic > Freshwater >... | reverse complement strand
CTTCTCCATCTTGCAGGAGTTCGCCAAGCGCCAAATAAACCTGACCAGAATCGAGTCCCGGCCCAGCCGTAAGGGCATTGGCGACTACTACTTTTACATCGATCTGGAGGGACATGTAAATGATGCAATTGTCAAGGAAGCACTTTCAGAGATAACAAAAAAAGCTTCGATGGTAAAGATGCTCGGATCTTATCCCAAATCAAAATTTGACGCGCTTCAGTGACTAATATCTATATTTTTATAATTTAACTCAAGGCAAACGCTTTTGCCCTCCATCGTTGAATTCAATGGACTGCAAATTTTGCAAAATTTTTGTGCTGATTTTTCATTAAAATCGATATCTTATATAGTATTCTACTAGTTTAATAAAATAACCAATATCCCCATTTGATCAAAACATTCTTATCTTAGCTACTTACCAATGAATCTTAATATGTCGTGCGGCGTTGACGCCTGATGTAATAAACATTGAGGGGGTATTATGTTGATTTTGAACTCTTCAAAATACAATATTCTAGTACCTTTGAAAAATGACAGGTGCTTGGCTTACAACTCACTAAAAGGCGGACTTGCGCTCTGGGAGCCTTATGATCTGCAGCTTTACGAACGAATCCGGATGGGCGAGATTCCAGGGGGCAACGACGCATCTCTTGAAGGCCTGACGCGCGGCGGATTTGTCTTTCCGGGATTCAGAGACGAATTGGCCATGCTCGAAGAGGAGTATCGCAACCATCGTTTCGATGGCCGCACGCTCATTCTCACCATAGCGCCGACGTTGGACTGCAACTTCGGTTGCGACTATTGCTTTCAAGGGTCTCTTAAAGAAAGAGAGACTATGACGAGCGAGGTGCAGGACGGCATCGTCGAACTTGTCAAAAAAATATCCCCGGAACTCAAGCATCTGCACGTGGCCTGGTACGGGGGCGAGCCGCTCTTGAAGCGAACAATCATTGAATCTCTTTCCAGTCGCCTTATCGCTTTTTGCGATCGTAATTCGATTTACTATGATTCCATGATTGTGACCAACGGCTACCAGCTCAAGGCTCCGATGGCAAGATCGCTTTATGTGCACAGGGTAAAAATAGTCCAGGTAACCCTGGACGGCCAGCCGGACTATCACGATGCCAGACGCCCCTTGCGCACCGGTCGCCCGACATTCGAGCGCATTGTGCAAAATCTATCCTCCGTTGTGGACGAAGTCCCTGTAAGCCTGAGCATTCGCGTCAATGTGGATTCCCGCAATATCGAAGGCATTGCAGGGCTTATGCAAAGGCTCTCGGAGCTGGGGCTGAACCATAAAAAGAATTTAAAGCTGTACTTTGCGCCGGTAGAAGCGACCACGGAAGCATGTCACACGATCTCTGATTTCTGCATGTCGAAGTGCCGATATGGAGAAGAAGAGGTCGAGCTGTATCACAAGGGTTTCGAGGCCGGTCTGACGGATTTGCCGTATCCGCCCAGATTTCACGGCAACTGCGGAGCGGTTCGTTTGCGCGGTTTTGTGATACTGCCGAACGGCGACATCCACAAGTGCTGGAACGCGGTTACGGATGCTGAGAAGAAAGTCGGAACCGTTTTTGACATAAATGCTCTGAATTCTGATCAGACGCTTCAGGATTGGCTGGACTGGAATCCGTTTGAATGCGAAAGCTGCAGAAACTGCAAGATCCTGCCCAACTGTTCAGGCGGCTGCGGCTACAAATTCCTCTACTCCAAAGACATGCTGGGTGAGGCGGCACAGCTTCCTTGCATAAGCTGGAGATACAACATCAATGAGATGCTCGTTCTTCGTGCCGTTAAGACCGGCATCATCAAAGAGGAAGATTATGATCCGGTCAAGATAAAAACAGATCCCGCGAGCCTAATTGCCGATCTGCCGGGAGAAGATGGGGCCTTTTCCGGCAAAAGGATAGACATTCCGATGAGCGATATGAATACTGGCGACGTGCCAATGGACGATCTGCATATGAATGATAAGACCATTAGCGATATGTCGATAGCGGCTTTGGTCGCAAAATCGCAATCGTGATGGGTGGATCATTTCGCTGGATCTTTTCATGTTTTTTTTGCAGTCCGGATTTTTTTGCAGTCCGGCATAGAAACTAAGACCAGAATATGTGGGGTAGAAAAATGAGGTACATTGTACAACCAGTAATCGACAACGCGACGAACTTTCCGGGAACGGACGGCGCGAAGAAGTATTGGATCGCATCCATTAACAGCGGACTTGTAGCCAGCTCGAACGGCGCTGTGGTCCAACAGAAATGGAATGAAGAAGATTCTCAGCAGTGGAGATTTGAATCGCTGAGCGCAAAGGATCTCGGCTACCATAAGATCGTATCTGTAAAAGATAAGAGAGTCCTCTGCACAAAAGCCGATTCTGCAAACGAAGCTGAAGAGGTGGTGACCGAGAATTGGTCAGCAGCAGAAGGCCAGAAATGGAAGCTCATCTATCTCGGCTCGGGCAAGTTCAGGATCGAATCCAAGATCGGCGGCAGAATCCTTAAAGTGTCCGAAAAGCTGGGTGCAAAAATCTTGGCGGTCAGACCTGCACCGGCATCGAGCAAGAAAGTGATAATCTACGAGAAGCCGAACTTCCTTGGCAAAAGCCAGGAATTGGCACCGGGAAAGTACAATGCTGAGAGCCTGAAACTTGGAGCTGTATCCTCGATAAAGGTTTCCGACGGCCTTTTGGTTACACTATTTGAAAAGCCGGACTTCAAAGGTCAGTCTAAAGTCCTGTCCGATGAATCCTCCCATCTTGCCGGCGGCAACACTGTCTCCTCGATAAAGATCAAATCAAACGGCAGCGGTAGCTCTGATCCAAGGCAGCAGTGGCAGATCTCCGAGGTCAGTGCAAATCTCAAGGAATCGATCTACAAAAAGACGGCCATTCTCTTCCAGCAGGCGAACTTCCAGGGCCCCAGCCAGGAAGTGGGACTTGGAAAATTCGATAAAGAGAAGCTTACTATCGGCGAGAAAGCCTTGAACTCGGTCCGAGTTGCAGAAGGTCTAAAGGTCACGATTTACCAGGAGCCGGGCTTCAAAGGCGGCTACAAGTCGTTTATTGCAGGAGACCATTACGTCGGCGATGATTTCAAGAACAGGACGTCTTCCGTGAAGGTCGAGCCGGTTGTAACCATATTCGAGAAAGCCGACTACCAGGGACAGAGCCAGGCGCTGGGCGTTGGAGACTTCGGTTCCGATGCCATTGAACTTGCCGCCAAAAAGATGGGTTCCATCAAAGTTCCAAGCGGCCTCATCGTCAATGCCCGGCAGGGAGAGGGCTCTGGAAGCCTTGTCAAGACCTTCGATGATGACGAGCCGTCCATGAGCGAGGACTTCAAAGGCCCGATAGCTGCCATTGATGTTTATGCCATCGGCCTGCTGGTGCCTGAGAATGCTCTGATCTACGGCAGCACGGTATCTCTCAAATCGGCTAACGGCAAATGCATCAGCGCCGAGGCCTCCGGAGAGCTGAATTCGGGAGGAGATTGCTCTAAACAAAAGGCCATGTTCACCATTGTCAGATCGGGCAATACCAAGCACAACAGCTACATCAATTTCGGCGATATCGTCAGTCTGAAGGCTCAAAATAACAAATATGTGACGGTCAGAGATGACGGATCGGTCGCAGCAGACAAAGACGGCATTATGCCTTCTTCAAGATTTACTGTTGTCAGGACCGGCCCTACGGCTGATCAGAGCTTTGTCAGCCTTGGCGATACTATCGGTCTCATGGCAGCCAGCGGAAATTATCTCTCTGCAGAAGAGGGTGGACGGATCAGTGCAGTCAGCGACATGCCGGAGGCAAAGGCTCAATGGATCTTTGAGCGATCCGCTGTTCCCTCGGCAGCGGTTCATGCCGGAGCCGTCAACATCAGCGCATGTGTTGCAGATGCATGTGCAGCCGCGGCCTGCGGCGCAGCCGGAAGGCTGATTCTGCCCTGCGGAGCGGCCTCTGTCCCCATCGCGATATGCGGTTCGGACGTGGTCGGTCTTTCCTGGGAAAGTGCCGCACCGCCCCAAAATGCGCTCATGGCCGATTCGGCGGCTGGTGGTGTTTGCGTCATGCTGGCGTGCTCCGCCAAGGGATTGAATGGTGTGGCCTTCTGCGGCGCCGATGCCTATCGCCAGCCTTGCGGCGGGGATCTATGCATGGCATATGCGGGAATTGATGCCTACCGCCAGCCGGTAATCGCTCTTGCCGCCGCCAATGCATGTGGTGGCGAAGCCTGTGGCGGAGAAGCTTGTGGTGCAAAGGCATGTGGTGGAAAGGCTTGTGGTGGGGAGGCATGTGGTGCTGATGCTTGCGGTGGCGCAGCGTGTCCGGCAAAAGCTTGCGGAGGAGATGCTTGCGGTGGTGCTGCATGCGTTACGGCAGCATGTCCGGCAAAAGCCTGCGGCCTGGAAGCTTGTGGTGGTGCTGTATGCGCCGCTGCGGCATGTCCGGGAAAAGCCTGCGGTGCGGACGCCTGCGGCGGTGCAATATGCGGCGGGGACGCCTGCGCTGCAAAGGCTTGCGGTGGTGAAGCCTGTGGCGGAGATGCCTGTGGTGGAAAAGCCTGCGGAGGCTTTGCCTGTCCTGCCAAGGCATGTGGTGCAGACGCATGTGGTGCAGTAGCTTGTGCAGCCAAAGCCTGTGCAGCCAATGCATGTCCTGCTGATGCCTGCGCCGCTAAAGCCTGTGCAATAAACGTCATTCCGTTCATCCCGGTGAGCGGATGATCCGAGATGCAGCGGGACGAAGCATGAATGGGATGGATTAACCGAAATGATCCACCTAGTTAACATGCCCTACGGTTCGTTGACATGTCCCAGCCCGGCCCTCGGCCTGATCAAGTCCAGCCTCACACAGGCTGGGCTTGACTCTCGGGTGTTCAACCTGATCTTTGATTTCGCCCGGCTGATGGGCCAGGACGGGTATGAGATGATATCTCTCTTCAAGGGCACAAAGACGCAGGTGGGGGAATGGCTCTTTGCAGAGCAAGCGTGGGGAAGGTCCTTTGGCCCGTCCGAGGAATGGTTCCTCGATCAGTTTGAGAGGGAGCTTTCCCAAAAGGAGGGACTGATAAAAAGACCGCAAATCCCCGACATGAAGTCATGGCTCATGAAGCTGCGCCACGATGTGATTCCATCATATCTTTGGCAATGCCTCACGCGCCTGGAAACCGCAGGAGATCTGGAGGTTGTGGGCTTCAGCTGCTCGCTCTTCCAGACCGTTTCCTCTTTAGCGCTCGGTAGGCTCATCAAACAGGAGCATCCGGAGACGAAGCTGGTCTATGGCGGCGCCTGTTTTCATGATGTTATGGGCGAGGAGCTTATCAAAAAGGTTCCCTGGATCGATGCAGTCTCCACGGGTGAGGCCGATGATGTCGTTGTTCCCCTTTTCCATGCGCTCTCTTCCGGTCGCGCTCCATCGGAATTGCAGGGAATACTCTATCGAGACGACCAGGAGATCGTCAGCGGCCCTGCATCCCATCCGGTGAGCACTGAAGTCTTTGAAAGTATTCCCGATCCGGATTATAGCGATTTCTTCCTGGATGCGGGACGAGTTGGTCTTCTCGACGACTACCGATGGCGAAAGCGCATTTGTCTGGCCTTTGAGAGTTCTCGGGGCTGTTGGTGGGGCGAGAAGCAGCATTGCACTTTTTGCGGCCTCAACGGCAAGGACATAGCCTTTCGAGCCAAATCACCGGAGCGCGTTTACCGGACGCTGGCCAACTACGAGCGCCTGTATCCCGATTCGATTTGCGAGGCCACCGACAACAATCTTCCAGAAAATTATCTGGACACTCTGATCCCCAAGCTGAAGAGCGATCCGCCCCGCCCCGGCATGAAGATATTTTATGAAGTTAAGAGCAATATGGCAAGAGAGCAGATAAGGGCGATGTCTGATGCGGGAATGGTCTACATTCAACCGGGAATTGAAAGCCTCTCCACTCACCTTCTCAAGCTCATGCATAAGGGCGTGTCTGCCATCCAGAACCTGTATTTCTTGAAATGCTGCCGCGAGTTTGGAATTTTTGCCTTCTGGAATAATCTCTTGAGGATACCTGGAGAGAGGCCCCAAGATTATGCCAAGATGGCATCCATGATTCCCAGCATTTATCATCTCAATCCACCCTATGGCGGCTGCATAAAGATAGAATGCCAGAGATTCAGTCCGTACTTCCTCGGCCAGGCAAAGGGCATAAAGAGCCTCCGCCCGTCGCCCTGGTATGAAGCAGTCTTCCCGCCTGATCTGATTGATTTGGAGCGTGTTGCATATTTTTTTGATGCCGTTTGGGAGGAGACGCTCGATGATGGCGCTTATCGAGAAGTCATGACTGCAACGAGGAGCTGGCTCGCATCCTGGATGGAGCGACCACAGCTGCCAAAGCTGGTCATGCATCGCCGGGAGGACGGCAGCCTGGCGGTAGAAGACACCAGAGATAGCGCTAATGATGGAATTTTAATCGGCACCGGAAGCGGTACCGGAGACTGCACAGGAGACTGCATTAGTGAAAGATCATGCAAAGAGTGGAAGCTTGATGACATCGAGGCCGCAATCTATAGCGCCATCCGGGACCCCGCAAGCGCCGGAAAAGCTGCTTTCAAGGTGAGTAATGTAGCTGGCATCACTTTGGAAAGAGAAGAAGCCCGGCACCATCTTCGCCACCTGGTCGAAATGGGATTGGCGGTGGAGGAGAACGGTGTATTCCTTGGACTTGCCCTGGATGAGAACTTCAAGGAGATTTCTTAGATCTGATTTATGTTGAACAATTTATCAATATTATTAAATTAATTATTAAGCTAATCTGGGGGAGACAAATATGATTCACTTGGTTAATATGCCCTTTGGCTCCTTGACGAGCCCCAATCTGGCTTTGAGCCTGATGAGGTCCCAGCTCGGCGCTGCGGGACTTGACAGCAGGGTCTTCAATTTAAACTTTGATTTTGCCAATAAAATCGGCTTCAATGAATATGAAACGATCGCCCTTTTCAGGGGCGTGGAGACGCAAATCGGAGAATGGCTGTTTGCCGAGCAGGCATGGGGAAAGAGCTTTGGGCCCTCTGTTGATGAATTCTTGGAGCCTTTGGATAGAGAACTGGGGCGAATCCCCAATATCACAGACAAAAAACAGTGGCTGCAAAAGATTCGCAGGGATTTGATTCCATCGTATCTGTGGCAATGCCTGCTGCGATTGGAGGCGGCGGGAGACATGGAAGCGGTGGGCTTCAGTTGCTCGCTATTCCAGACCATCTCATCTCTCGCGCTTGGGCGGCTGATCAAGCAGGAGCACCCTGAAACCAAGCTAGTCTATGGTGGAGCCTGTTTCCACGGCGAGATGGGCGAGGAGCTTATCCAGAGAGTTCCTTGGATAGATGCCGTCTCCACCGGCGAGGCCGATGATGTAATAGTTCCGCTCTTTCAGTCGCTGACGGACGGCAGGCCGCCCGGAGGACTGCAGGGCATACTGTATCGTGATGATGGCGAAATTCAGAAGGGCCCTGCCAGCCGACCTGTAGAACGTGCGGTCTTTGAAAACCTGCCCGACCCAGATTACAGCGATTTCTTCCTGGACGCGGGCGGAGTCGGGCTTCTCAACGATCCGGGATGGCTGCCGAGGCTCAATCTCCTGTTTGAAAGCTCCCGCGGCTGCTGGTGGGGCGAGAAGCAGCACTGCACCTTTTGCGGCCTGAACGGCAGGGATCTGACCTACCGAGCTAAATCGCCTGAGCGCGTATTCCAAACGCTCGCCAATTTCTCCGCCACCTATCCCGGTTCCTTCTACAGGGCAACGGATAACAATTTGTCCATGAACTCATTCGATTCCCTGATACCGAAGCTCAAGAACGAGCCGCCAAAAAGTGACCTCAAGATCTTCTATGAGGTCAAGAGCAATATGAATAGATCCCAGATTAAGGCTTTGTCGGATGCGGGGATCGTGTACCTGCAGCCGGGAATCGAGAGCCTGTCTACTCATCTGCTGAAGCTGATGCGAAAAGGGGTCTCAGCTCTGCAAAACATCTTCTTTATAAAATGCTGCCGCGAGTACGGGATCTACGCTTCCTGGAATAATCTGATACGCATTCCCGGTGAGTCTCCACAGGACTATGATGATATGGCTAGGCTTATTCCCCAGATCGTTCATCTCAATCCGCCCCAGGGTGGCGCAAGAAAGATCGAATGCCATCGGTTCAGCCCATATTTCTCCGGCCAGGCCAAGGGCGCGAAAAACGTCAATCCTCTGCCCTGGTACTCTGCCATCTATCCATCGGATGATGTCCGATTGTCTCATGTTGCATATTTCTTCAGAGCCGATTGGGAGGATACTCTGAACGACTCGATCTACGAGCCGGTGATCAATGAGATCCAAGATTGGCTGAAGATTTGGATAAGCCAGCCGGAGCTACCGCAGCTCGCGACGCATTATCTGGACGACGGCACGCTGTTAGTGAGCGATACCAGAGGCGGATGCCTCAAGGAGCGGGTATGTGATGCAGAAGAAGCAATGGTCTATCGAGCCATCAGTGATCCCGCCGGCTTCTCCAAGATAAGAGCTTCATTGGAAAAAGAGACAGGTCGGGAATGGCCTGAGAATAAAGTTCAGAATTGTCTGCAGTCGTTTTTAGATAGCGACCTCGCCATAGAGGAGAACAATGTTTTTCTCGGCCTTGCTCTTCCCAAAGGGACAATCGATCCGCCATATTCCATCAGATGTTTGATCCCCATGCCAAACTAGGATGAAAGCCGCAGTTGCCGCTGATCAATTGAGTCCCAAGAGCTGAATGCAAATGTGATAGCAAATACGACTGCAAATGCGATTGTGGCAGCAAATGCGACTGCAAACGCGAGCGCAAATCTTTTGTCAAGCGGCAATGTCGGCTGCAATGCCAATTGGGGCTGAAAGCAAATCTCAAATGATAGCCTAAGTTAGGGCGGTTTCGCTGCATGGATCTGATGGAAATCTCATTTTTTAACAGTTTTTGTTTTTTAGTTCACAGGATGGGGCATTTAAACATATTTTTATTATTCATACTGAGAGGTTGCGGCACCTGATTTAAATAGGACTTTACGCTAGTGGGGAGAGGAGCCTGATCTGATGAATTCCTATGGCAGCAAATTTCCGTATCTTCCGGAGCGGATTTCTCGGCTGGGAGAGCTGGCGTGTAACCTTTGGTGGAGCTGGCATCCTGAGGCGAAGAGTCTGTTTTACCTGCTGGCCGGGAACGGCACGGAGTTCAAATCCCAAAATCCGGTGTTGCTGCTCTCCGAGATGGAAAAGTCAGTGCTCGACAATGCCGCCAAAGACTCCAGATTTCTCAGGCGTTACGATGCGGTCATGGCCAGGTTCGATGCAGAAGTAAACGCCTACGATAGCTGGTTTTATTCTAAAGTTCAAGATCCAGGACTGTACCCCATTGCCTACTTCTCAGCCGAGTTCGGCCTGCACCATTCCCTGCCCTTTTACGCTGGCGGCCTCGGCTTTCTGGCAGGCGACTTCCTAAAGGAATGCAGTGACCTCGGCGTGCCCACCGTCGGTGTGGGCTTCATGTATCCTGAAGGCTATTTGCACCAGAAGGTCTCCGCCGACGGCTGGCAGATGAACGAGAGTGAGACGCTCGACCGGAGCCATGCGCCCATCTGCCGCGTCCATGACAAAGATGGCCAGCCGTTGACCATCAAGGTTCCTATCAGCGAGCGCTCCATCTACTTCGAGGTCTGGAAGGCTCAGATCGGCAGGGTTCCTCTCTATCTCATCGACACTGATATCGATGCCAATGATCCATGGAACCGCGGCATATCCTCGCGCCTTTACATCGGCGACTCGGAGCAGCGGCTGGTTCAGGAGATAATCCTCGGCATCGGCGGCACGCAGATCCTGAATGCCCTGGGCATTCGCCACTCCGTGCTGCACCTCAACGAGGGCCATTCCTCCTTTGCCATTCTTGAGAGAATCCGGGAGAAGGTGGAGAAGGGCCTGGGCTACCGGGATGCATCAGACCAGGTGCGAGCCACCACGGTCTTCACCACGCACACGCCAGTTCCCGCCGGCCACGATGTATTTCCTTTCGCGCTCATGGACAAGTACTTCGAGTCCTACATTCCCCTGCTGGAGATGAGCCGCGACGAGTTTTACCGGCTGGGCATGGACCCGCGAAACCCCGATGCAGGCTTCAATATGACCGCTTTCGCCCTGCGCATGTCCGCCTACTGCAATGCCGTGAGCAAGAGGCACGGCGAGGTCACAAGGAGCATGTGGCATCACCTCTGGCCCAATGTTCCTGAGCGCGAGGTGCCCATCGGCTACATCACCAACGGCGTGCACGTCCCCACCTGGATCGATTCGCGCCTGGCTACCCTCTTCAACCGCTATCTCGGCCCGAACTGGCTTAATGATCACGACAATCCCTCCATCTGGCAGCTCGTGGATGATATTCCGGATGCGGAGCTGTGGAGAGTTCACCGCCTCTTGAAGATGATCTTGATCGCGATGATGCAGGAGAGGGCCCGCGAGCGCTGGAGGGAGCATGCCGATCCCAACATCATCATGGCTTCGGGAATCATGTTCGATCCCAACACTCTGACCCTCGGCTTTGCTCGCCGCTTTGCCACCTACAAGAGAGCCAACCTGATTTTGCAGGATATGGAGCGGCTGAAGGGCATTCTGAACAATCCCAAGCGTCCCGTGCAGATCGTTTTCGCGGGCAAAGCCCATCCTGCCGACAATGCGGGCAAACAGCTATTGCAACGGGTCTTCAACGCCGCCCGGGACCCGGATATCGGCGGACGGGTGGCCTTCATCGAGGATTACGACGAGGAGATCGCCCAGTATCTGGTTCATGGAGTGGATGTCTGGCTAAATAATCCCCAGCCGCCCTTCGAGGCGTCGGGAACGAGCGGCATGAAGGCAGGCATCAACGGCGTACCCCATCTGAGCGCCCTGGACGGCTGGTGGATCGAAGGATACAACGGCTCAAACGGCTGGGCCTTCGACGGCAAGAATGAGTGGTCTGCAGCATCCGATATAGTTGACGCCGAGGAGCTTTATTCAATCCTGGAAAAGCAGATCGTGCCCCTATACTATGATAAGGATGAAGCGGGCGTTTCCTCTGCCTGGGTCAAGGTCATGAAGGAATCGATAAAGAGTGCAGCCCCAATGTTCAGCTCGCGGCGCATGGTCAAGGAGTACGCCCTGAAATTTTATCAGGATGCTCTGTCTTATGCGAATGGCATGAGTCCTTGAGCGAAATTTATATAAGTTCAAGTTTAATATAATTTTTTAAATCGAATCGTTTGCGTCTTCCCCTTAAATTCTCTCAAATAGACAGAGATGTTCGAGCAAACATCGGGATTTGCAGCATGACCGCTTTTGCACCAAAAAGATGAAATGATTGAGAGCCATTACCTTCCAGCAATGACTCGGGTGACAAGAGGAATGCGAGCAGAGCTGATTTTATTCTTGGTGCTGTTTTCAGCATCACCTATCATGGCCTCCCACGAAACGGGAGTGGTTGGGCCGTACAATGTTTCATTTGACATGAACACGACAATGGACTATAGCGTCATCGTGGAAAAATCCTCCAGCGGGGTTACGGAGGACGGCGTTAAATTCGATAGGTACAATATGTCCGTGCAGAGCACCGATTACTTTGCCTGGATTGTGCTCACTCGATACTCTGCACCAATGCTGGCCAATATCACCGCCAACGCTTATATTGTCCAGTCCGCACTCGTCGGGTCGGGTGCCGATGAGCCCAATTATTATCAGCCCCTGATCGACGGCAAGCCGGGTGTGCTCGGCAACTTCAGATTTGAGAGGCAGGACTTGGGCAACGGTCAATACGAAGAGGGCGACTTGGTTGTTGCCGCCAGCTACTCTCCTGATGCAAAGGTCCAGGAAAACGGCGAATATCGCGGGATCACCAACATTAGACTCCTTTCCACCTTCCCCTGGGAGGTTACCAGAGATATGCTCTATGACTTCCATGTGGAAGCGTCGGGCGATCAGGCTGCATCTCAAACTTTGTCTGAGAACCAATCGCAAAAGAAACCGCAAAACCAATTGCAAAACGCATCACAAGATCAATCGCTCAACCAATCACAGGTTCAGGCCCTAAATCTATCGCAAAACCAAACAACGGCGCAAATGCCCGAATTGCCGTCATATCTGCGACTCTAATCAGTTCGGAAAAGATTTCGCAAAATCAATTCGCAATCGTGAACTCCTCCCGCGCCCTGAAGGGTGGGGACTTCCCGCAGTTTCGACTTCTTGTCGAAACTCTCGCAGACCCGCGGTCAGCGAGATTCGTCCTTCGCAATCCTACGAGTTAAAAAAATTGATCGCTTCCGATGCGATAGATGGAATGGGATCCAATGGCGATCCCGGCTCGTTCATCCAGACGGGCCTGGATGCATCTCTTTTCTCCCAAAATCAGGCTACTGCTGATGAGAGGCAGCGGAGATACGTGTCGCGATCTATCTCAGACTGAACCAATAGGCTATTCAATTGTTATTCTTTTTTATCTGTTGATTTAAGTCAATCCTTCGATTTTTCTTTGGGAAAAATTCGATAAATAACATGGATTTGTTGATAAAAAAATATCCGGCGACCTGCTCGAATCTCGCCGGTATTTAGAAATCTATCTTGTTTTGATTCACTGATCGTTTTCGCTATCCAGATGTTCATAGAGGATTCATGTAAGTATTAGATGATCTTTACATAAAAATCATCCTTTAATAATAAGGCCGTCTTGGTATGCTTGGAGGAATTTCAATTACAATGATAAAACTGATGTTGTCGGTAATGTTGCTTGGAATGCTGGCAGCGACAGGCGCTGCACAAGATGGCGGCCCCGATGGGTTCGGTGGCGACTTTGGTGGAGATCATCATTCCGGTGATGGCCACGGTGACTTTGGCGGTCACCATCCCGGGTCCGACTGGCTGAATCCGGGAGGAGTTTCGTCTACTTATTACTGGTCGTATCCCTCATCCTACTATTATAGCTGGTATCCCTATACCTACAGCTATTACCCAAGTTACTACTACACAAGCCCGGTTTACACAGCACCCGTCTATACTGCACCCGTCTACACTAGCTACTATTACGACCCGGTGGTCTACAATTACTGGGACCCCTGGTGGGCAGCCAATGCCTATGGTGCGGGAGGAGCAAGCTATTCGTATTCCAGCAGCTGGTCCTGGACAACCTATCACGGCGGGCTCTTCTTCTAAGGAGCCGCTAAAAAAGTTCCAAGCATCACTCTGATCTTGCGTAATTTCGAGAAGAGGATTTCGAGAACAAGATTAGAAACGGAAACAGAGAATTAAAAGACCGCAGGATCAAGAGATAATCGATTGGACCAAGATTGGACCGTTTAGATTGACGAAAATGCCTGACCATATTTCAGGCATCGAAACATCGGCTTTAGGATGATTTAGCAAAAAAGGCAGCCGGTTTGCCGGGGAGTCAAGCCTGCTGCTGCCTTCCCTAGCTCGTCAGCAGAAATCCTGAAGCTGGATATAAATTTATATCTATGTATTTTTAAAATTGTGCTTATTTGCGCGGTTTAATTCACTTCAAGAGTTGACTTGAAGAACCGCCAATCAGGATGGTGCAAAGCGCTGTGTATCTTTCTCATCAAGTCGGCAGGCACAGCATGGTTTCCATCATCTCCACCGGCCCGCATCAGATCGTCGTGAGCGATTCCTAGTAGGTTATGATCCAGGGCGTATGTGGCGGTTATCTCTTGATCCTCTGCGGTGATAATGGTTATAATCAGCCTGGCCCTCTTGCCCAAAATATTTATAAAGAAGTAGGACGAACCGCGCATTTCAGGAAGCCTGTTCAAAAGGCGCTGATAATCCTGCACGGATCTCACCTGGGTAAGGGCGAATGCCTCATTAATCGGCATATCCAGCTTCGCTTTTTCCGGGTCAAAGACAATTCGCTCTATTGGGCCAGTCATCTATTACTATTATTGGGAACTACTAGATTAAAAACTTTCCTTAGTTTGCCCTTGCTGGTCAGGCAAGGACGACGCAAAAAAAATGAAGATGCGAATGGCAATGCTAGGAGAACATGGCAGAGCATATTGTTTTATTCTTCAGAAATTCACACCTCTTGCTTCGCCGCTGCCAGGTTTATGGTGAGATTGCTCCGGCTTATGGTCCTGTCATCATCGAGGATGCTCAAAGTTATTCTATCGTTATTCGCGACCCAGGGTGCAGTGCCCTCGGCCAGAAAATCCTCGTAGTCTGCATCCAGGCTGAACCATCCATCTGCGGTCGCCTTTGCGGTCTTCTTTTGGCCGGTTCTCTGGTTTTCAGCCATGACCGTAATAGTGCTGATATCTACGTTTTCCGGCAAATTGAGCTGTGTCAAATCGATATTATTTGGCGTTGAATTGGATTGGGTTAAATTGGATTGGGTTAAATTGGATTGGGTTAAATTGGATTGGGTTAAATTGGATTGGGTTAAATTGGATTGGGTTAAATTGGATTGGGTTAAATTGGATTGGGTTAAAT
>Ga0105092_10001079_pt1 | contig 14517 bp, 16 predicted proteins | sample PPLLak2March2015_FD_87021 | JGI IMG/M metagenome (GOLD analysis project Ga0105092, IMG submission 87021) | Freshwater sediment microbial communities from Prairie Pothole Lake near Jamestown, North Dakota, USA - PPLs Lake P7 Core (1) Depth... | ecosystem: Environmental > Aquatic > Freshwater >... | reverse complement strand
AGAGATGGCGGATATTTTGTTGTCCTGAGGAATGAGAGGATCGTCTTGTCCGGTATGGCAGTCGTCCATGGAGCGGGGTCGCCATAGAGGTTCAGCGCGCGCACAGCTACGAACGCGACCGTAACGGCAGTCCCGATCGACAGAACGATCCGACGACGCCGCTCGGGTTCGAGCAACAGCAGAGGAGCAAAACAGTAGCCCGCGGACATGACGGCAAACCACGGAATCAAGGGGTAGGTCACGATAATCGGGATGCCCCCGGCGACGAACACACCGACCCGATGGAGGACATTCCAGACGAATGCGAACACTCCAGGATCGGCAGGGTTGATGCGGTCCGCTGTATTGTGCAGGGCAATCACTGCCACACTCAGGGGAGCAAGCCAGCGAATCGGAACACGGCAGCAGAGCACTGCCATGGCGACCATCGACATACCAAGCCCCCATAAAACCGTAAGCAGTAGAGGTCCTGAGGTCAGGCTGAAGAAGAATGCGAACCGTACTACGGTCAGCTCGAGCAGCATCAGCCACAGCCCACGGGTCCACAGGAACCTGGAGAGACCGTTTACCGTCCGACCCGGTTTGGTCAGCCAAAAGTAAGCGCCCATGCCCGCGGTGAAGAAGAAGACGGGTGCACAGAAATGAGTGATCCAGCGCGTGAAGAACAGGGCCGAGTTTGTTCGAACCAGGTCTTCCGGTTGAAACAGCATGGCATCGGCGTGAAAGAAGTCACGCACGTGATCGAGCGCCATGATGATCATCACGATGCCGCGCAGTGCATCGACGGACCGGATGCGCAGCCGGGAGTCTACAGCTGCCGAATTCTCCGCCTCCTGCGCGTAGCGATCGATCGATCGATCGTGACATGGCATCGAGCCCGTCAAAGATAGCGTTCACTCAGGATGCGCATATGGTGCGCGAAGTGCCCCGCCACGACGAACGCCAGCGCCCGGACGGTAAAGGGGTTCTCGCTTGCAATGCCACGACGTGCCCACGCCTCGCGCGGCATATTCTCGAACAATGCGATGGTGCCACGGCGCACGTGCAGGAACTCCTCTACGTGTTGCCTCCAGGGAAATCGGTCCGCCTCGGCGTGCATGACAGCCAAGTCCTGCTCGAAACTCGGTAGAGATGTTTCGAAACCGCGCGCGAACCAGAGTGCTCGGAACGTGAACACACGCTCGGTGTCGTTGATATGACCGAGGACTTCGCGAATGCTCCATTTCCCTGAAGCATATCGATGCAGCGATTGTTCTTCGGCTATCCGTGAGGAAAAGACGCCAAACTCCTCGAGCTGGCTCCTAAGCGTTTCCACAATACCGGTTGGTCCGACCTGGTCGATGTACTTGAAGTAATACGGCGCTGCTTCTCCGGGCTGCGGACGGGCAATGATCATGGAAATGCACCTCCAGATCATTCTAGGCACTTCGTCGATTCGTCTCAATAACGGCGGGATCGTTCTAGCGGACACGTCGGGGCTCTCAAAGAACGCCTGTGCTGGAGTCAGTGTCACCGGCTTCCCACCCTTCACCTGATCACAACAGAGCCTTCAGCACCTAGATGAATGAATGTGCATTGTGCCGGTGGATTGGATCTGAACCGCCCGTTGGGTATTCCGCGACGATTATTAATCCCTAACCATGGTCAGCCCAGCCTATTCTCGCCGCAGGGCCACCATGGGATCGATCCGCGCAGCGCGCAAGGCGGGTACGAAACCGGCGAGGCCAGCAACCAGCAACATCACCAGGCTGGCTACAGCAAGCGTCAGCGGGTCACTCGCAGTGACGCCGACCAGGTTTCCGGCGATCGGCCTGGTAGCGAGCAACGCACCCGGCAATCCGATAGTGAATCCGGCCAGTATAAGCACGAGCGTTTCACCCAGGACCCCCCACATAACCTTCGACCTGCCCGCGCCAAGCGCCATGCGTAGACCGATCTCGGGTGTACGGCGCGACGTCGAGTAGGAAATCACTCCGTACAAGCCGCTTGCTGCCAGGACGAGAGCGAGAACGCCGGACACAGCGGAAAGCCTTGCGATCATGCGGTCTCCGTTGGCGCTCTGATCGACAAGAGCTCGAACCGGTTCCACGGTTGATGAGGCGAGATTGCGATCGAATGACTCGATTTCCCGACGAATTGCCGGGATGACACCGCTGGCCTCGGCGCGCGTTCTGATTGTGAAATGGAACGCCCCGAAACGGTCTTTGCTTTGAAATAGCGGCACATAAAAACGCCGCTCGAGCTTGCCTTTCAGGTCGCGCTGTTTTGTGTCCTTCACCACGCCGACGATCGTGTAATGATCGCCGCCGTTGGCCAGATATTTCCCAAGCGGTTCGCTGTTGCCAAAATAAAACCGCGCCATTGTCTGATTGATAATCGCTACCGCCGGCGCCCTTTCGTCATCGTGCTCGTCAAAATCGCGACCGGCGATGATTGGCGCGCCGACAACCCGAAAAGAGTGTGGACCCACCTGATCAAAGCTGCTCGACGAGTCCTCCCGCTGCGCAGGAGTGAAACCGTCCACCACCAGGCTATCGGTGTTCGAATCCGTTCCGCTGAATAGCCCGTTCTCGGAAACCGTTACTCCAGTTACCCCCGGAACCGAGAGCAGGCGCTGTATTAATCTGCGCGTGATGGCAAAATGCTGGGACTCGGCGTAGCCGCTACCGAGAAGATCAACCTTCAACAGCGCCAGGTTGGCACGAGAGTACCCGATATCGAGCGTTTGCAGATTGGTCAGACTTCGGATGAACAGGCCGGCGCCGACCAGCAAGATGAGGGACAACGCCAGTTGCCCAATAACCAGCGCCTTGCCTGCGCGCCCGCCCGCGTGCCCCATTGCGCCGCTGTTCTCCTTGAGCGCGCTCGTGAGATCGATCCTTGTCGACCGTAGCGCCGGAACAAGTCCCATCAGAATGGCGGTCAGAATCGTCACCGCTGCGGTGAACGCCAGCACTGCTGTATTCGGCTGAATGTCCAAATCGAACGGAATCGGATTGACACCTCGGTTGGACGCAAGTCGAGCGATCATACGGCTGCCCCACCCTGCCAGCAGCAGGCCGGAAATTCCCCCCAGGGATGCCAGCAGCATGCTTTCGGTGAGTAACTGGCGGACCAGGCGCCGGCGGCTCGCACCCAGCACCAGCCGCATCGAAATTTCTTTCTGCCGTTTCATCGCGCGCGCCAGGAGGACACTCGCGACATTGGCGCACCCGATGACTAATACCAGCGCGAAAATCGCCATCAGCGTAAATAGCAGCCGCGAATCGTGCTTGCGGATCCAAGAAAAGCCGCGGCCGCCCGGTTCTACTTCCACCGTCTTGCTGCGGATATCAAGGATCTCGGCCCTTGAGAGACGGCTGCCCGCAAAGTCCATCAGCGCCGCCTGAGCCAGCACGGCCATTTCAGCACGAGCCTGAATGCGTCCCGCCCTTCCGGATGCGAGCAACCCCGTGAAAACTCGGTTCTGGTCCCGCAGCCTTTGGTAAAGCGGGTAGGAAAAGACACTCACCATGGGTCCGCCCTCCCAGAGAGCGGTCGGTCGTGATGAGTCGCCTACCGAGACGAGCTCACCCGGCGATGGAACGGGCAGTGGACGCAGCATTACGGCCTGGATCACCGAGAAGATTGCGGTATTGGCTCCGATTCCGAGCGTCAGCGAAAGCACCGCGGTCGCCATGAGGGCCGGGCTTTTCCAGATTGTGCGAAAACCGTATTGCAGGTCCTTCAGAAGCATCTCAATCGCCGGGAGCCCCCTTTGTTCGCGATAGATCTCCTTAATCTGCTGTACGCCGCGAAATGCCCGTCGTGCGGCGTACTCTGCTTCTTCACTCGTCATGCCGCGGACGCGGTTCATCTCCGCTTCCATGTCCAGATGGAAACGCAACTCTTCGTCAAGCCGGCGATCCAGCGCGCGGCGACGCAAGAGGCCCCACACACGTGTAAGGAAAACAGGCACCTTCAACCTCCAGATCCGGCCTCCAGAAGCCGTTCAATGGCTCCCGAAACACGTCGCCACTCGGCCTTCTTTTCGAGGAGCTGCTCCCGGCCGGAGCTCGTTAGCGAGTAATAGCGCGCTCTGCGGTTGTTCTCCGAAACACCCCAGTCGGATCTCACCCAGCCTTTCTGTTCAAGCCGCAAAAGAGCGGGGTATAGCGTGCCCTGGTTGAGTTGAAGGACCTCTTGCGAGATCTGTTGAACTCGTTGCGCAATGCCGTAACCATGCATTGGCCCCATGACATTCAGGGTGTTCAGAACCAGAAGATCCAGAGTGCCCTGCAGCACAGCAGATTTCGCGTTCATGTAGACCTCCAACATGAGTATAGTCGGGACTCCTGTTGGCGGTCAAGTGAAGCGAGAGAGGCGCGCTGAAGTCTTCCGGTTCCGTTGCCTATCAGACGACCCTCCGGCACCCAGTGAAGCAACTCTGAATCACTCCATGGGGCGAGATCAGCCTGAAGTGGGAGTCCAAAACAGTCAATGGGCGCCATGCCAAGCCTTGTCCGCTGGCAGTCGCGATCTCACAACTTATTATTAAAAGATATGTTATAGAAGAATCGCTGCCCCAAACTCCATTAAGAACCGACCGGGAGACGCTACGATTGGGATAACTTATTGAAAACATTGGAGCGGGAGACGGGAATCGAACCCGCGACGTCCAGCTTGGGAAACTGCATTTCGATTGACTATGCAGAATTCAGCGTCGATGGCGTCTATTTCCGTCTATAGAGAACATGCAGTTTCACAGAATCCGCCAAAATCGATTTCTTAATGGAGCCAAAAATGAACTTATTGGATGTCCTTCCACCCCTGAGGCCGGTTCACGGGACGCGGGAGTGCACACTTTTTGCTCCCTCGATTAGCGGCGAGGGCAAGCTCTGCGCATCGGCAACCATGTCGTCCCTCGCCTCAATGTATAACCCGCTCATGAAGGAATCGCAGGTGGGCCCCAAGATCGGGAGCGGACCACTGCGGCCGTCAGGCGAATAGGGCCGAAGGCATTCCTTGCCTGCACTATCAGCGCGTCTTAGAATAACATCCCTTTCCCGACGTCTTGGAGGAGTGATGCCTTTCACGGTCAAGGACCTATTGAGGATCGAGGTAAGTCCCGCTCTCGGCTGTACAGAACCTGCTGCCGTCGCACTGGGAGCCGCGGCAGCCACTTCCCTGCTCGGCGGCTCTGCCGAAATCGAGATGATCGAAGTTTGGGTCGATGCCAATGTTTACAAGAACGGCGCTGCAGTTTCGATTCCCGGTGGCGGCGAGTTGTACGGGTTACCGGCGGCCAGCGCACTTGGTGCCATTGGCGGAGACGCCACGTTAGGACTACAAGTTCTTGAGCCCGTCACCGAGGATGCGACCTCGCGTGCCAGCGATCTGGTGAACGCCAACCGGGTCAAGCTGAACGTGCTGCCGGATCAAAAGCGCCTGTTCATACGCACGGAGGTTACGGCCTCCACTGGGACTGCCTGCTCAGTCATCGAAGATGCCCACGACAACATCGTTCATCTGTCGGTCAACGGTGAACAACTGATGGCACATCCTTTGCTGGAAGCCGGCCAACACGGAGGCAACGGGAGGGACCTGAAAGAGCTTGAGGCTTGGCTGAAAGGCTTGTCGCTTGAACAGTTGGTCCGACTTGTCGACGACCTGGATGACGAGGATATAGCCTTTCTCGAGGAAGGCGTTCAGTTCAATGTTCGACTGGCAGAGTATGGATTGAAACAGGGATCGGGGTTGGGAGTGGGCAAGACGCTCGAAAGGCTGGCCAGACAGAAGCTGGTGGCAAGGGACATGGGGCTGGCCGCGAAGATAATGACGTCGGCCGCATCCGACGCACGGATGGCTGGAGCGAAACTGCCGGCAATGAGTTCGGGGGGAAGCGGGAATCACGGTCTGACCGCAATCCTGCCCATCTGGGCAGTCAAGGACTATCTCGACTGCGAGCCGAAAACGGTTCTTGAGTCGATTGCGCTAAGTCACATTGTTACAGCTTACGTGAAAGCACACACCGGACGGCTTTCGGCGCTTTGCGGCTGCTCAATCGCCGCAGGAGCCGGGGCCGCGGCCGGTATCACTCATCTCATGGGAGGAACGGTCTTGGATATCGCCAACGCGATCAAAAACCTGAGCGAGGATTTGGCAGGGGTGATCTGCGATGGTGCGAAGGCCGGTTGTTCGCTGAAACTTGCGACAGCGGCGGCTTGCGCCGTGCAGGCGGCGCTGTTCTCCCTTCAGGGAGTGAGAGTGCACCACAGGGACGGCATTATCGACGCCTCGCCGGAGCAAACGATGAAGAACATCGGCACCGTGAGCACCCAGGGGATGATTGAGGCGGATCGCACGATTCTTCAGATCGTCATGGAGAAGCACTTCAAGATGGCTCAGAAACAAGCTTAAGGACAGCAGTCAGCCGGCAGCACGGAGCGCTGACCACCCAGCGCAATGCCGCCCGTCCTCATCGCCACTCAGGTAGTTATCTGGACATCCTCGGGCTTTCCTCAGATCGGCCACTGTGTCGTGGTTTTCAAGATCCGTTGCCTCCCCATACCCCATGCGTGAGTGGAGCGCCGATACTTCCCAGGTCTTCCGGGCAGAACCTCCACCCGCCTCTCGAAACCAGTCGTGTCGAAGACTAGAATATCCGCAATGAGCTTGCACACGGGGACCTACGCGCACTTCCCTACCCGAGTCTTTGTCGGCGCTGTCGCGGTCGTCTGTCTCGCAATGGCGGCTTCCGCCGTTCTGAGTTTCACGAGCATGATCGATTTGCGCAACCTGTATCTGGAGGACAGGACTCACCAGATTTCAGGGTTGTTGACCGATCGGCTTCGAGGTCCCGATAGGCTCGACCCCGAAGCCTGGCGCCAAATCATGGACGAAACAATGCAGTCAGGCTCCTATCCCTGGCTGAAGTATCTCGCCCTTATTGATCCGAACGGTCAGGCTCTGACAACCAATGGCCATGAGTCGAATGCGCTGTACTTCTCGCAGACCGCGGTGCGGACTCCGCGCCGAGAGAGGCAAGGTGGGAGATTCGGTCGGCCCGGGCCTTGGGAGGAGCAAGGCGGCGACCAGCCGGCCCGGCTCCAATTGCGAATAGGGATAGATCGATCGAGTGCGGGATTTATCACGCGCCAGGCATATTTCCATCTTGGCGTATCCTCGCTGGCCATTTTGGCACTCGCCGTCCTCGGCTATTTCTTCCTCCGGACTCTTCATGGTTTCGTGGAGCTGCAAGTCGAGCAGGAGTCCCAACGTCACCTGGCGGCTCTCGGTCGACTCTCCGCCACTCTGGCTCACGAGATCAGAAACCCTCTCGGTGCGATCAAAGGGCTAACCCAGGTAGCGCAGGAACGCCTTCCACCGGATCATGATACGCAGGAATTGATGACGACCGTGGTTACGGAGGCCGAACGGTTGGAGCGGCTGGTCACCGACCTGCTGGCTTTCGCCCGTCCCCGCCCGATCAACTCAGTCGAACTCGACCTGACACCGATCGTCGCGGGGGTTGCCGAGGCACTGCGCAGCCAAACGGTCGAGAAGAACATCGAGTTCAAGCTGCCCGACCCTGACCCTCCTGCACTCGTACGAGCGGATGCCGACGGGCTCAGACAGGTACTCCTTAACGTTCTCCTGAACGCCATTGAGGCGTCGCCCTCCAACTCGAAAATCGAGATAAGCATTGATGGTTCCGGGCAGAATTACCTCGTCCAGATCTGCGACGAAGGCACGGGGTTGAGAGACCAGGATCCGGAAGAGCTCTTTCAGCCCTTTGTCACTACCAAGACCCGAGGAACCGGGCTTGGGCTCGCCGTCTCCCGCCAGATTGTCGAACGGCTTGGAGGCACCATCGACCTCCGTAGTCGAGAGCCGAAAGGCGCGGTCTGCCGGTTAATCCTGCCGGCTCGAATGCCTCCTGTCCCCGACCCTCAGGCGGCAGTAGGTGCAGCGAAAGGATAGGCCCGATGCAAAAGGTAAAGTTCTCGATTCTGGTTGCTGATGACGAGGCCCCGCAACGCCAGCTCATGCGCGCGGTCCTCGAGAAAGACTTCACCGTTGTAACGGCAGCAACCGGAGAAGAAGCTCGCCAGCTCCTGAGTCACCGGAACTTCGACCTGGTCATCACCGATGAACGGATGCCCAATATGTCGGGTTCCGAGCTGGTCCGGTGGATAAGGGATAATGCTCCCGAGACCCCGGTCGTGGTACTGACCGCGTTCGGCTCCATTCAGACCGCTGTGGAAGCGATTAAGCTAGGAGCCGCCGACTACCTCACGAAGCCGCTAAAGAGTCCGGATGAACTGAGGCTCGTGGTGTCCCGTTTGCTGGAACAGAGGATCCTGCAGAACGAAAGACTCGTCCAACGTGCCGAAAGCGAAGTGAATTTCCCGATCGCCGATATCGTGGCCGAAAGCCAGCCCATGAAGAAGGCTCTCGAGCTCGGGGCTCGCGTGGCACCGCAAACGACGACCGTGCTCCTTACTGGCGAATCGGGAACCGGAAAAGAAGTTCTGGCCAGGTTCATACACCGGGCAAGTCCACGCAGCGATGCTCCGTTCGTCGCCCTCAACTGCGCCGCTATCACCGAGACGCTCCTCGAATCGGAGCTCTTCGGACATGAGAAGGGAGCTTTTACCGGCGCAACTCAAACTCGGCAAGGGCGCTTCGAACTGGCACACGGTGGCACTCTGTTTCTCGATGAAGTCGCCGAGATGAACATGGACCTGCAGGCCAAGCTTCTGCGCGTGCTTCAGGAGAGAGAGTTTGAGCGCGTGGGGGGGACGAAGACAATCACCGTCGATGTACGTGTCATCGCGGCCACCAACCGCGATCTGGCCGGTTGCCTCAAAAGCGGAAGTTTCAGAGAAGACCTGTATTATCGGCTCAACGTTTTCCCTATTCACCTGCCCCCGCTGCGCGAGCGCAAGGAAGATATCATCCCCGTGGCCGAACACTTCCTGACGAAACTGGTCAAGCGGATGGGAATCGGTCCCAAAAAGCTCTCCGTTGAAGCGAAGTCAGTGCTGTACAACCACGAATGGCCCGGGAACGTGCGCGAGCTCCAGAACGCGATTGAGCGCGCCCTTATCATTGCTCGATCGGTGGAAATCATTCCCGAGGATCTGCCGGTTCAGATCCCTCGTCCTCTGACAGCGCTTAATCCGGCCCGCACTCTGGCCGAAATCGAAAAGACGGCGATACTTAAAGCCCTGGAAGCCAATGCTGGAGATCGGCGACGGACGGCCGAACAACTCGATATCAGCCTCCGAACGCTCCAGTACCGGCTGAAGGAATATGGTCTGACCGGCCGCGAGTGAAGTGCAGTCTTTGCGCTCTAAAACCGCCGCGAAGTGCAACACCTGCACAAACTGCTCGTCGTCAACGCCCCATCATTGTGGTAAGTATCTGATTCTTGGCCTTTTATCTCTTTGACGAATACGGGCGGCCCGAGTCGCGAGGGCAGCGCCGGGGAAGACGAGGGGGCTGTTTGGGACTCTCCCAACCATCGCAGCAGTAAGAGTTTTCGCGGGGTGCTCGTATCTCGGGACCGTCACCCATTGTTGACGGTCCCGAGATGGGTCTAGCAAGGCCTACCTGGGAAGTCAGGGTGGTGGGTCAGCCTTCGGGCAGGCGAAGCATTTCAACCGACTCGCGACTCTGCCCGCATCCTTTCCCCAAGAGGTAGAAGATCAGATAGATCCAGACGATCAAACCCAGCGTGATGGCACCCGTGATCCAGAAAAGGCGCGATTCCTCAATCGGTCGAGGGGTGGTCGCGAGCCAGACAAAGATGGCCGCTGCTGCAACACCTTCGGCCGCCCTTGAGAACAGGCCTTCAACTAATGCTTTCACCATGTCGCAGTTCGGCCCTAAGGACGAAACAGGCAAACATCGCGCTGATGAAAACCAACAAACGCACGCGTGCCCCTCGCGTCCTCCATCTTCGCAAGTTTCGGCTACAGAAGACCATCCCTGCCGGCCTTCGGGTCCTGTACTCGGATCATATCGAGCGACGCGGGATCGAGCTCTTCGAACTAGTGTGCCAGCACGACATGGAAGGGGTCGTCGGGAAATGGGAACACGGCGTCTATGACCAGCCGAGCTGGGTGAAGATCAAGAACCCGAAATACAGCCAGGTTGCGGGCAGACGCGAAAAGTTCGAAGCGCGAGAACGCGCAATCTCTTCTGTCGGGCGACTGGCCCCTTCAAAGTAAACACGCCATGCCCCTCGGCGGATCTGCTTCGCTCCCGACCAGCCAAAGAACGAGTTTCGTTATTGACACGAGTTTGGTCATTTGGCTAAACTGCCAAGCGTGATAAACATGCAAAAGAAAGACCGTCTGCGCCTGGAAAGCCGGGCGCGGATTATGAAGGCTCTGGGGCACCCGACACGCCTGTTTATCGTCGAGACGCTGGAATCCCGGGAGCACTGCGTGTGCGAATTAACGGCCACGATCGGCGCCGACATTTCCACCGTTTCCAGGCACCTCTCGATTTTGAAACAGGCAGGTGTGGTGCGCGACGAAAAACGCGGCTCCCAGGTCTTCTACGCACTTCGTGTCCCCTGCGTGCTCAGGCTTTTCGAGTGTGTCGAGAGTATCGTCAAAAAGTCCGCAGAGGAGTACCTGGAGTTGTCGCAGTAAGTACCGTGCTGCCGAGACCGGAGAAAAACGAATGAAAAAGCGAGCAATGCTCTTGAGTGGTTTCGTCGTTCTGAGCCTGCTGACCGCCTTTGGCGTCCTGGACGTTTGTGGCTGCACCGGTTTCAACGGCAATGCACGAGAGGTCGAAGCCGCCAGGCAGACGAATCAGGCTCCGACGGCTGACTCCAAGGTCGTCGCCTACTACCTCCACGGCACCACCCGATGTAACACCTGCCGGACAATCGAGGCGTACGCCACAGAGGCGGTTCAGACCGGTTTCGGCGATGCGCTGAAGGCGGGGAAGGTCGAGTGGCGGACACTGAACGTTGAAGAGCCCGCCAATCGCCATTTCATCAAGGACTACCAGCTTTATACGAGATCGGTCGTCCTGGCGAGCTATCAGGGGGACAAGCAGTTGCGGTGGAAGAACCTGGAGAAGGTCTGGGAACTTGTCGGAGACAAGCCAGGCTTCACACGATACGTTCAGACCGAGGTCAAGTCGTTCCTGGAGGCCCGTTGACGGATTCCCCGGAACCCTGATTCAAAAAGGAAGTTCGATGACACAGTTTCCGTTGTTCTACAACAACACGATCGTTTGGACAGGCGAGAAGAAAGGGGAAGTTTCGGGACTGAAACTCCCTGCCCTTCCAGTCGCCACACCACCTGACTTTGGCGGGCACGAAGGGTTCTGGTCGCCCGAGCAGTGCTTTGTAGCGGCGGTGAACGCTTGTGTGATGAGCACTTTCCTGGCGATCGCCCAACTTTCAAAACTCTCATTTGAGAGTTACAAGTCCGAGGCCTCCGGCAAGCTGGATAAGCCTGAAGGCCAGGTCATGCAGTTTACCGAGATCACGGTCCGCCCCAAGCTCGTCGTGACCCACAGCAACGACCTGGAGCGAGCCGGTCGGCTGCTCGAAAAAGCTGAAAAGCAGTGCCTGGTTTCCAATTCCATCAAAGCTGTCGTCCACCTGGAGCCCGAAGTCACAGCAGCAGGCGACTGAGCTATTGATGACGCCCCGCCGACTTGAGTGATCCCGCACAGGTTGGAGGTTCTATGCTCGAAGTCATGGTTGACAAGTTCATCTTCCGGGTCGAAGAGGATCGGTTCTATAGCCATGAAGGCGTATGGGTGGCGCTCGAAGGCGGACGTGCTCGAGTGGGCCTCACCGACTTTTCCCAACAGCTGAACGGTGACCTGGCATTCGCGAGTGTGAAGCCGGCAGGGACGGAGATAAAAGCCCCCGAGGTCTTTGCCGACATCGAGACCGTTAAGGCGATTCTGGAGCTCTCCTCGCCCGTGACCGGCCGGATTCTGGAGGTCAATGCGGAACTGGAAGCCTCCCCGGAGCTAATAAACGAAGATCCTTATGGCAAAGGATGGCTGGCCGTACTGGAATTGAACCGTTGGGACGAGGAAAAGGGCAACCTCCTCGATGCACGGCGCTATTTGGAGTTAGTGAAAGAGCAGGCCGAAGCGGAGATGAAGAAATGAAACCGAAGGCTTTGATTATTCCTTGCAGCGGCATCGGCAAGACGCTGGGCAGCGTCGCCCGGGAAAGCGCCTTCAGAGTAACGGAAGATTTGCGCCCGGAAACCAGCCGTCTGATGCCTCTTTCCCCTCTCGTGCTTGGAGAGGAAGAGACGCGAGAAATTCTTGCAAGCACCCCCGTCGTGGCCATTGACGGTTGCACCAAGTCGTGCGCCGCCAAGGTGGCCGCCGAACGAGGCGGCAAGGTCGACCAGGCGCTCCAGGTATCGGACGCCTTCAAGCGTCACCGCGGATTGAAACCCGAAGGGGTCGCCGAGCTCAATAAGGGCGGCCTTCAACTGGCCCAGGCACTGGCGGAAGAAGTTGCCGAGCTTGTTGATCGAATGGGTGGAGAGGTGAAAAATGCCTGAGCTGCCCGTCAAAAAAGTAGGAATCATCTCGTGCTCCGGGGAGGAAATGGCGGAAGGTACGATCTCCCGGCTGGCCACGCGCAGAGTTCTGGAAACCTTGCAGCCGGAACGGACTGTGACCATCTGTCTTCCCCTGTTTCTCGCCGGGGGTGAAGGCGAACGCGCTTTTGCACGTCATTACCCGACAATCGCGATCGACGGATGCGAGAAGCGTTGCGCCGCCCGCGGGACTGAAATGTACAGCGGCAAGCCTGCAGGAAGCATCGTCGTTTCTGACCTGTATCCTCGTCGAAATAGCGAGTTGGGGTCAGCACGGCGGCTTTCGAACCAGGGGCATCGGCTGGTCAAAACGACTGCCGCGGCGACAAGCAAGCTCGTCGACCGCCTGCTCGGGCCCAGGCCCTTGGTCGGTCTCAAGCCGGCAGAGCGCCCTGCTGTTGCCACGAAGGCGGTTGTCACCTGCTCCTGTGGCTCGGGAATCCCCGTAAAAACGTTGACGATAGCTGGACGGGAAATCGAGGTCGCCGCCCTCCCGGTGATTTACCAGTCGTGGCGAGACTCCGGCCGGATGCCTGATCAGGGAGTCTCTCCCGAGATGGTCCAGCTCGTGAGGGTCTACAACCCGATTCCGGAAAATGAAGAGGATGCCTGGAAGCAGGCAATCGCTCTCGACTATGCCCGGTTTTGTTCGGAGGCGAAGTAATGTCCCGCACCGCCACTTACAACGCGACCGTGATCTGGAAAGGCGAGCACTGGGGTCATCTCCGCCTGGGGAACGGCCCCGAGATGGACTTCTCTGCCCCGCCTGACGCCCACGGGCATGAAGGAGTTTTGACTCCCGAGGACGCGTTCGTTGCGGCCGTTAACACCTGCATCATGATGATGTTCATCTGGACCGCCGAACGCTTCAAGCTCGACCTGGTGTCCTACGAATGCCGGGCGGACGGAACGAAGCTTATCGAACTGGACCGGACGGAGACATTTACGGACGTCGTTCTCCGCCCAAGGATCGTGGTGCGCTTACGAAGGCCATGGCGGTGACGGCGAGCGTGGAGCGCTGGGCTAAAGCGATCACAGGCATCGTATTCCTTGTGATCGGCGCTTATTACATCTGGATGTACACATTTTCTCCGGCGACTTTTTAAAACTAAAGGAGGGGAAGGCCATGAAGGATTACACGCTCGGATTCATCGGTGCTGGTCGAGTCACGAAGATAATGCTTGACGGGTTCAAAAGAGCAGGCACATTTCCCCGACAGGTTGTAGCGACAGATTTGAAGCAGGAAACGCTCGACGCTCTCAAGACGCGCTTCCCGAGCATAGACACTGTGCTCAATGACAACCAGAAGCCCTGTGCCCAGGATCTTGTCTTTCTTGCCCTTCACCCGCCTGCGATAGGTGCAGTGCTTGACGGGATAAGACCGTTTGTCAGCCCAAATACAATCCTGGTGTCCTTGGCTCCCAAAATATCAATCGAGAAAATCTCCGAGCGCTTGGGCGGATTCAAACGAATTGTCCGTCTATTGCCAAATGCACCATCCATAGTGAATGCCGGCTTTAACCCGACCACCTTTTCGCCGGCGTTTGCGCTCGACGAAAAGCAGGACATCCTATCTCTTTTCCGAGTTTTGGGTGAATGCCCTGAGGTGAAAGAAGAAACCATCGAAGCTTATGCGATTACAACAGCGATGGGACCGACGTACCTCTGGTTCCAGCTTGATGAGCTTCAGAAGTTGGGGGAGACGTATGGACTGGCAAGCAACGACCTTCAGTCCGGCTTGAAACACATGGTCATCGGTGCGGCGAAAACGATGTTCGAGTCCGGCCTTTCCGCAAGCGAGGTTATGGATCTGATACCAGTAAAGCCATTAGGCGAAGACGAAGCGGGCATACGAAGCCTATACAAGACAAAACTAGACGCGCTACTGAACAAACTGAAAGCCTCATAGAAAAGTTCAAGCGCGGCGCGGGTT
>Ga0105092_10001078_pt1 | contig 14518 bp, 7 predicted proteins | sample PPLLak2March2015_FD_87021 | JGI IMG/M metagenome (GOLD analysis project Ga0105092, IMG submission 87021) | Freshwater sediment microbial communities from Prairie Pothole Lake near Jamestown, North Dakota, USA - PPLs Lake P7 Core (1) Depth... | ecosystem: Environmental > Aquatic > Freshwater >... | reverse complement strand
TCCTATTGTGTCCGCCTGTCGGACCCGGAAGTCGATTTACTGGACTCTGCCCATCCGGGTCGTCGAGCGGTACAGAACCGCAAGCGGAGCGATTTTCGCGGAGTGCGCGGATTGTCACCGCAAGCAACCAGCTCCGGGCCAGGCGCTGCTTACGGCTACAATCCGCGCACTTCGCGAAAAGCGCTCCGTTTGCGGTTCTGTACCGCTCGGCAACGGCTGCATCGTGACCCTGAGCGCGATCAGGATGTCCGACTTGGAAGTCGTTCCTTGGCCGGACTCGGGAGAGTCCGGCGCTGATGCTCTTATTTGAGGCAGAAAATGCCGAGGAGCTAGCGCATCATAGCCTCGAGCTAGCCGCGCCGGGTATCAGGCGATCTCGCCTGTTCGACCTGGCGCATTGTCGACCCAAATATCCGGTCATTCCTCGAGCGATCCCTGAGCTGCTAACCCATCCCCGTGTTCCTGTCTTGTGCCCCGCAGCACAAAAGCCTGTATCTGGAGAGGACTACGATATCCGGATCAGTGTCGGCAGGTTGGACAGGGGAGGAATGATGAAAGTTCGACACGTCTGCTGTTTACTTTTTTTGGCCGCTGTCGCTCTTACGCGAGTCCATGCAGGTCAAACACAAATGAGTCTTTTCATCGACCCACTTTCTCAGACGGAAGCGAGCAAGTCGGATCGGCCGAGCCTGATTTCCACAGTCATAGAGGTCGCTCCCCAGTCGCTGGCCCCGTTGTCGGAATTACCCGAGGTGCTGCATGTCAATACCCCTGCCGGTGTTTTCCGGGTCGAGAGGACTGCGATTGAATTACGGGGGAAGGACAGCTTCATGTGGGCCGGACGGACCAACGAGGGAGAGCTCGGCTCCGTCGTCTTCACGATGGCAAACGGCGTACTTTTTGGGTACATCGGCGTTGGTAATGAGGTGTTCTCGGTTGAGCCCGGAGAGAATGGTCCAATCATGGTCAGAAAGGCGAACCTGCCGACCGGGCTTTTGAGTGACGACGTCTTGATCCCTCCCTCCCCGATTTCTGAGTCCCAGGCTGAAGCTCCAGCAGATCAGCAACTCCCTGAAAGCGGCGCCCAGATAGACGTTTTGATCCTCTACACGCCGACGCTGTACGGCAGGTACTCGAGCCAACTGGCAGGGATGATTCAGTCTTACTTTGATGTGGCGAACACCTGCTATACGAACAGCGGAATACAAACGCGAATCCGACTCGTCGGATCTCTCCAATACACGGGAACCACTGCCGTCGAGGGAGTGTCCGGATGCGATGCTGTGAGCGCCTTCACTTCGGACGCGGTGGTGGCCAGCTTGCGGAACCAGTACAAGGCCGATGTTGTTTGCCTGCTTCGGCTTTTCAACGACGCGAGTTGCGGTTGCGGGTGGATAATGACGACGGTCTCCCAGTCGTTTGCCCCGTACGGCTTTTCAGTTGTCGAAGTGCGCCCGGCGTCGGACGCAAACCCCTACTACTGCCAAGACACCACCTTAGCCCACGAGATCGGTCATAACATGGGCTGCGCTCATGATCGGGACCATGCAAGCACCGGGGGTGCATATTCGTACTCTTACGGTTACGATGTGCCCGGCGTCCTGGCCACAGTGATGAGCTACGATGTTCCGAGGATCTTGTTTTTTTCCACGCCTTCGAAGAGTTACTTCGATCACCCAGTAGGCATTGATGCCGCCTTTCCGAATTCAGCCGACAATACGAAAACGATCAACAACACTAGAGCGGTGGTTGCCAATTTCCGGGTCGGGTCAAGCGTAGACCTGGCGATCAACCAGACCATTTCGGCCTCTCTCGTTGTGGGACAAGAGGCGGAATACGAGTTAACTGTGCGCAACGTCGGAGGGGTGCCGACAAGTGCAACGATCACGGTCAACAATCTCTTGCCGGCCGGCCTTGCGCCCGCCTCATACATCGGGACCGGATGGAACTGCTCGGCCGGCGGGCAGACGGTCACATGCACGAGAACGGCATCGATTCCGGCAGCTGAACAATCAACGATCACAATTCAAGCCTCAGTCGGGTCCGCCGCGCTTCCCGCTGTAACTAACAATGTCACGTTGTCTTCAACCGAAGATTCTAACCCAGCCAACAATTCCGCCTCGATGACCAATCCTGTCTTTGTAGGTACGACCGGATACACGATGCTCGGAGCGGACGGAGGGATATTCAACTTTGGGGCATCCGTTTTCCACGGGTCACTGCCGGCCCTCGGCGTGGTCCTGAACGCACCAACAACAATTTTGAAGCACAGTGCTGATGAAGGTGGCTATTACCTCATGGGGCTTGACGGGGGCATGTTTGCTTTCGGCACAGCCGCGTTTTTCGGCTCGTTGCCGTCAATCGGCATTGCGAATACTACGATAGATATGGAAGTCTCGCCTTCCGGCTCCGGCTACCAACTTCTTGGGATCGACGGTGGAATTTTCGCCTTCGGCGATGCCCCTTTCTATGGTTCTCTGCCATCAATTGGAATTGTGAACACCGCTCTGGACATGGAAAGGACACCCTCGGGGCAGGGGTATTGGATACTGGGGATCGACGGCGGCATTTTCGCGTTCGGTGATGCGCAGTTCTGGGGCTCGCTTCCGCAGATCGGTATCGTTCCCAACTCTCCGCTGAAGAAGATTAAATCGACTCCGACCGGACGCGGGTACTATCTGCTTGGTGAAGATGGGGGATTGTTCGCCTTCGGTGATGCCGCGTATTTCGGATCGCTTCCCCAGCTCGGGGTGGTGGCGCAGGCTGTCGACCTCGAGGTGGATGCCAGGGGACTTGGTTACTACATTCTGACCAACCAGGGACGCGTCTGCGCTTTCGGGTCACTCCCCCATTTTGGGACTCTCGCGGATTTCGGGGTCCATGTGGACAACGTCATGGACATGGATCTCAACCGGAGATAGATTCCGCACCGCTGATGTCTGGATTTTAATAACCCGTGCTGCTTCTGCAGCCTCTCCTGCTCGTCCACGTGCGCGGAAATCTCAAGTCCATTGAGGAAAAAATGGTTCATTCTGGTCGGAGGATGTTCTATGCAGAACGGAGGTCATAATTGGCTGATATGGCTTAGTCTCGTGGCCATTGGGATCAATTCCACCGGACGCGTCAATTCGGCCGCTCCGGTGACCACCGGTTACGTGATGCTCGGTTCGGACGGCGGCATCTTCAACTTCGGTTCCTCGAAATTCTTCGGCTCTCTGCCGGCCCTCGGGATCAAGCCGAATGCCGTGTTGACGGTGGTCAAGAATTCGGCTTCCGAACAGGGGTATTTTTTCATGGGACGGGACGGCGGGATCTTCTGCTTCGGCGACGCCTGTTTCCTGGGCTCGCTGCCGGTGCTCGGTATCTCCAATACCGCCGTGGACATGGAACCGTCCCCATCGGGAAGCGGTTACCAGATCCTGGGGATCGACGGTGGCATCTTCGCCTTTGGCGATTCGCCCTTTTACGGGTCGCTTCCGGCGCTCGGGATCTCGATCAACAACGCGCTCGACATGGAGCGGACACCCAGCGGCGGCGGGTACTGGATCCTGGCGGGAGACGGAGGGATCTTCTCGTTCGGCGACGCCCGTTTCTGGGGCTCGCTTCAGGCCCTCAACGTCGTCCCGAATCGGCCCCTGAAAAAGATCAAGTCGACGCTCACCGGCAACGGCTACTACCTGCTGGGCGAGGACGGAGCTCTTTTCGCCTTTGGTGACGCGGTCTATCTGGGATCCCTGACTTCGCTTGGAGTTACGAACCAGGCGGTCGACCTGGAATTAGACCGCGCCGGTCGCGGCTATTACATCTTGGGCGTCGACGGCACGGTCTACGGATTCGGCGCCGTCCCGATGAAGGGTAAACTTCCCGACTATGGGATCAATCTCAACAGACAGAAGCTCGAGAATCCGATCCTTGACATGGACCTGAACCGAAAGTAGCGTTCGCATCAGTCTTGTATCGCCGCAGGGACGGGCAGGATGTCGAAGATTAGCGAAGATCAGCGTCCTTTCGTGACGGAGGAAACTATGTCATTGATCCAGGTCGTCGTAGCGCTCTGGCTGGCTTGCAGCGCGCTCTCTTCCGTAAATGGCGCGACGGGTCAGGTTGCTCACGATCTTGCTATCCAGGCCAGCGACACCGCTTTCTTCCGTTACGGAGGGAACCAGGGCGACGAACTTCGACAGGTGTTGCATGTAACCATTGCCGGCAGCTGGGAGGGACGAGGAGTATTCTACGTCAATACACCCGGACAGAGCTTTTCTATTGAGACGGAGAAGGCGCCGGTGGATGGGTATCGTTATGTGATCGAGATACCGCCGGTAACAGACGAGAGCCTCGTATCCATCGAACTTCGCACGCCAAGCGGAAAAACGGCAAGCGCGTCCACGAAGGTGCGACCTCACCGCCATTGGCGGGTATATGTCGCCCTCAAGACCCACTACGACCTGGGCTACACGGAGCCGATCGACGATATGCTCAACCGGACGGCCGGACCGATGCTGGACAAAGTATATGCGTTCTGCGACGCCACCCGGCACCACACTCCGGGTCGGCGTTTCACTTGGGCTTATCCCGCGTGGCTCATCGAACAGATTCGCATGCGCAAGGATGCCCAGGGCAAGCAAAAATTCGACGATTATATCGGGCGCAACACGATCGACTGGCACTCGCTGCCGTTTACGCTGCATTCTTACTTTTGCGGGCTCGAGGACATAGCACGCGCCCTGTACCCCGCCAAGGAACTGGAACGCCGTTACCAGAAACGGGTCGGATGGGCGAAGCAGACCGACGTGCCCGGCCACACGCGGATCTTGCCGCAGATCCTGGCACGCAGCGGAGTGCGGTTGCTGCAAATCGGGGCAAACAACGGGGTGCGGGGCATCGAAGCGCCTTTGGTCTTTTGGTGGGAAGCGCCCGATGGAAGCCGCGTCCTTACGCAGCTGACGCCCGATTACGGCTTGGGCTGGGACGAGGCGATGCTTCGACGGCTGGAGCTGGACCCCAGATATCCGTACGATGCTCACCTGGCGCTATATGTCACGATCGACAATGCGGGTCCCGAAAATCTGGTTGAGATTGCCCGCCAAGCAGAAAACCTGGCACATCTATATGCTTTCCCTAAGATCCAGATTGGCCGTGTGGAAGATTTCGCCGACTGGATGGATCTGCACCACCGTGACAAAATCCCGGTCATACGGACTGAACTGTCTGACTGGTGGATCCACGGCATTGCCAGTCAGGCGCAGGTAACTGGGCAGGCCCGCTGGGCGCGTGAAGCGTTGACTTGGAGCGAACGATTTCACAGCGCTGGCTTGGCGGCTGGTCTCCTACCTCCAGACGCCTATCCGGCGGCCGCCTTCCGCGAGGGGTATCTGCAATCGCTCCTGTACAGCGAACACACATGGGGCATCGCCGGTTTCAAGCCTGAGCCGAAGCCCGAAGCGGCCAACGATCTGACGACGAACCCGGCTTACGAGGCGATGAAGAAGTCTTGGCGGCTTAAAGGCGATTTTGCGCGCCGCGCGGCTGAAATCGCCTCGAGAACGCTCGACGCCGTCCTCCAGCGGATCACATCCAGAGTCGCGTCGGGCAGCCGGGGCATCGCGGTCTTTAACCCCCTGGCCTGGCCGCGAACCGACGTGGTGCGGCTGCCCGCAGGCGATTATCCGAATGCGGGCGCCTTTGGCCCGATGGACGGCTCCGGGCCGATGGCTCCCGTGCAACAGATCGGCGGTGAGCGAGTTTTCATCGCCCACAACGTTCCAGGCGTAGGCTATCGCGTCTACAGACCAGTCCCCAACTCCAAGCCCGTTGAAGTCACCAGAGGACGCAAAAGCAAATTGGAAAGCCCGCGCTACCGCATCGAGATCGGCGGTGACGGCGAGGTGACCGCCATTAAGGACAAGCAATCGGGCCTCGAACTGGTCGATTCAAAAGCACCATTCCCGCTAAACCAGTATGTGTACGAAGGTTACCCACAGATCGGTCCAGCTCGCTGGCACGAGAGTAAATACTACGGCATCGGGACGGGTAAAGTCGTCCCTCGCACGACTGACTGGCAAGTTGAGTCGGGGCCGCTGTGTGATCGCCTCGTCGTTGAAGGCAAGCTTGAAATCCCCAACTTCCCGGTGCAAATCGGCGAGATCGAGAAGGTAGTTCGCACTGTCACATTGTGGAAGCCAATCGACCGGATCGATTGCGAGGTCCACCTGATTGGCAAGCAGGAGAGCGCCGTTATCGAGGCTGGCCACGTTGCGTTCCCGCTGGCGATCCCCGATTTTCGCTTTCGCATGGAGTTACTGGGCGCTGTCTCGGACCCCGTTGCCGACGTCGATTTGAAGGGCAATCGCGACACATTCGCTGTACAGCGCTGGGTCGACGTATCGGGCCCAAAAGGCGGAGTGACCTGGGCTACAGTTGAAGCGCCGCTGATCTCGCTGGGAGACATCCGCATCTTCTCCTGGAATCCCGACTATGTCCCTTCCCGGTCTTTCATCTATTCGAGCGTGCATAACAACGGTTGGTCCACCAATTTCCAGGAATTCCAAGGCGGCGATTTCACCTTCCGCTACGCCTTTCGAGGGCACGCGGGCACGGAGCCAGACGCGCGCTTCGGCTGGGAGGCAACGAGTCCACTGCTGACGCGAACTCTGGAACCGGCCGGCGAAACCCGGAAGAACGCAACGACCGCCGCTGGCTTTTTCGATGTTTCGCCGGCCAACGTCGTGCTGGTCAACGCGAACGAGCGGAGGACGGAAGCGGACTGGTAATTCGGCTTTTCGAAACAGCCGGCCGCAGGGTCGAAGCCCAGGTGAAGTGCGGCTTTGAACCAGCCGGGAAGGCGACCTTGGTGCGCCTCACCGAGGACTCCCCGGAAGGAGGCAAGCCCCTCAAGCTGGAAAAAGATACAATCTACACCGACATCGGCCCCTTCGAGATCCAGACCATCCGTGTCGGCTACAATGACAGGCGAACAGCATTCTTGCGCGTGCCCTAAGCTGGAGATTACGTAAGCGCCAATCGAGTTATGCTCCCGATCAAGCGGGTGGCTTTAAGGCTTCCAAGTAGAAGAAATATCCGCTCCGTGGATCATTAGAGAGGGGTGGCTGGCGAAGCGTTTCTCGCGGCTGGAAGCGCCGGTCACGCAGTGAATCGGGCATCGGACAGATGCCGAGCATTCTCTTGATCTCGAACCCGGCCGCGCCGACGTCCTCCGAAAGCTCTTCGGGAGTGTATTCATATTTATGCTCGGGGTGAATGAAAGAGTCAGGAAAGTGGAGCCGGGTTAGCAGACTGTTGCACGTGTCCAAACACAGATGTCCGCCCGGACGTAGCACGCGGTAGGCTTCCCTTAAGGTTCTTCCAGCCTCCTCTCGTGTCACATGCTCGATGCTCTCGCCCGACCATACCATGTCAACACTGGCGGAGGTTATCCGGGACATGTCGGTCATGGAAGTGTGCAGGTACCGGACTCGTGTTGACCCGATTTGAATAGACCGCTTTGCCTCTTCTTCCAAATGAGCGAAGGTCTCGGAAAACATACGCTGATCGGGAGGTAGATCGATAATCGTAATCTCCCGGGGAGAATGAGGGTAACCCATGAGAAGCAGGGCACCGGAGAGTGACTCAGCGCAGGCGCCGCCGAGATCCACGATCGACCGCGCCAGGGGAAGTTCCTGCTGAATCAGTAGACAGCGAGCGTGATGGAGCGCGCGAATCATCCATGAGTCAGGCAGGGGCAGTCGGGGATGAAGACGCATAAATTCGGAGGATTTCTGGATCTCCTGTACCAATTGAGTCCGAGTCAACCGGCGGTTGACGAGCATGCCAAAGTAGAGATTCCGGCCGCCCGGATCGGGGTCGCGCCGCAAAAGCAATCGGTAGGTCGCATCAACGAAACCGGCATCTCCGCGCCAGGCGGTCGGCGATAACGCAAGCCTTAGCCGGTATAGTGCCGTGAGCCACGCATGCACGTTCTTCAGGGCATCAATCCGCATGAGTTGGCGCAATTGTTGCAAAAACTTCTGCGGTCGGTCAAACAGCTGCGAGATGAGCGCAGATTAGCGTAGATTAGCGTTCCTTTTGTTCGAAGATGGTAAACCGGCAGGGATCTCCAGGTCGATGAGATCGCCTGAAAACCCGACGGCGAGCCGGCGGGAATCCGGGCTGGTGCCCGTCTCCGCCGGGACCCAGAAGCGGTCGGTCACGATCTTCAGGAGCGCAGTCTTTCCCAACATCTCCGGGGGGAAGCGGAGGTTCAAGCTCTGCCAGCCATAACGAGACACGGTCATTTTTCCAAGCAACCGATCCTCACAATATACCGCGAAATGGACCGGTCGTTGTTCGAGGTCGGGGTGCAGACAGACGACTGCCGATTGCAGTTCGGGAGTCGAGACGTGGATACGGCGATAGGCGACTGGATAGAGCCAACGGAAGTCCTGCTCCCCGTTCCACTTCTCTAGCGGATAACCGAAGACATCTTGTTCCTGCTTGATCGCGGTGGTACGGAAATCGGCTGGTTCGACATGCCTTAACGCGAGCAGATTGGATAGGAAGAAACCGGTGATGAGCATCGTTCCTGCCCAAGCCGGCCACCTCGCTGAACGTCGCAAGGGTTGGGAGGCCACAGACAGGGATTGAGCGCCGGCGCCAGCCAGCATGCCGCCAAACATGGCCGCTACGAAACCGACTTGGATGAAGAGCAGATGGGATCCGACCATCAGCAACAGCCCAAAGCAGGCGAGGCCAAGAGCGATCAGCGCCATCGCCGGGTAGGCGGGATGGGACAATTCTGCGCGCCGGGCGAAGACCAGGCGGGACACGAGTAAAGCCAGGAGGAGTACAGTCGTGATGGAAATGACAAGGCCCACGCACCCCAACTCGGCCGCATTCTGCAAAAACTGGTTGCCGGTCGAGTCCAGCCATGCACCATCCTCCTGCAGAGTCTCGAACTGAAAGACGCCCACGCCGACGCCGTGAAGAGGGTTGTCCCGGATCATGTGTACAGCTGATGGCCACCAGATCTCTCGTCCGAAGGCGACAGTCTGGATCTCCCTGACGAAGCTCTCTTTCCCAATGTGCTCTCTGACGTAATCAACCGAGGGGGCGATCCGCCGGAAAAGCAAGATATCCTGGCGACTGTGGAGAGATGTCCATGCCACTGCGAAACACACGAGACTGCCGGCCAGCAGGAGGCCAAGGCGCAGAAAGCAGCGACGACGCAGCCAGAATAGGAACAGGAAGACGGTAGTCAAGACGAGACCGAGCCCAAACCCGGCGAAACCGGTCTTCGAAGCGGACAGGTACAACAGGTACAACATCGATAGGAGAGCCGGGAAACAGACGACCAAGGGAACCGCAACCAAACGAAGACATCCCGCCACCACCAACGGGAAGATCAGGATCAGCGACGTCGCGAGTGCGTTCGGATCCTCAAACGTCGAGTTCCAGCGCCCCACCTGTTGCCACATTCCGGGTGGCAGGAGGAAAAGCAAATGGCGATCTTGCTGATACCAGGCGAAAAGCGCGCTCACCGTGTAAGCAGAGAAGATGGCGGTCAGGTAAGACCGTGTCTCGGTGAGCTTGAAGTAACGAAGAAAGTAGATGAACAGCACTCCGGCTGAGAAGTAGGAGGCCAGATAGCAAGCTGAAACGAAGATCACCTCCGAGGTTCTGTGGCCCTGCCGGGTAACGATGTAGTCAAAGTATGGCTCCTCGTAAAACGGATAAAGGTTGGTGAAGCGCATCATCACAAAAACGAAGGAGATCAGGCAGATCAAGATCCAGCAGCGGGAGGCATGCTCGCCAACGGCCTGGAGCGACCCTCGATCCGCCCTCTGGTCCTCGAAAAGCATCAGGCTCTTTAACGCGAAGGCTAGAACAAGGTCAGCAGCAGGAAAGCCGGCACCTGCTCGAGGTGTGGCTCGAGATAGCGGCCAAAAGACCCGGAGAGTGGCACCAGAAAGGCCATCCCAATCATGGCGGCTTTTTCATACCGAAAGAAAACGATGAGGAAGGCCAGAAGGTAGACAACCATTGCGGCTCGAACGCCGCGCGCATGGGTCGGGCTCAGGTGCACGTACAGTATCAGAAGTAGGGAAGCGATTCCCCAAAGATACAATTCCAGACGTCGCAACCGATTTATCACCACGGGGGAATGTATCACGGGGAGGGCCTCGATTGAATGTTTTTGGTACCAATACCCTGAATCATGATCTAAACTTACGGGGGTTAAAGGCGCGAGATAAAGCGCAAGTGACTTTCAGCGTCAGCTGGCCGGGTGGGTCCGCGAAAACGCCCAATTGTTTGAGCATGTGCGTAGTGTGAGGTGAGACCGTCAGCCCGGCACTTAGTTGGTGTTCATCACAGCAACTGCGATCAAGAAAGACTGACCGGGCTCCCCAGCAAAATGCTAAGTGATTCTCGCGCCTGCCCTAGACCGGCGGACGGACAGCTTCCGATATGGTAATACCAAAGAAAATCAGTGCGGCGGAGATTCAGTCGAGAATCAGCGAATCAGTGAGTCTCCCTCATGACCCGCACCATATTCCACCCAACCCGTTTCAACAGCCCCTTGACTGGCATATGAAAGAGGCCGAGGCCAACGCCCAGGTGCTGTTGCCGGGCGGGACACGCATGCGCCTGCTGAAAAGAGCCCTGCTCGCCGCAATGCGTGTCTACACACGTTACCAAGCCCTCTTCAACTACAATCTTGTCCAGTATGCCCGGAAGCTCGTTTCCAAGGTCAACTACCTTTCCAACCGGCTCGAACGACAGCTGGGGCACGATACGCGCAGCCTGAAATCTCTGAAGCTGGTTCAGAATCGTCTGATCTTCAATGTGGATCGGCTGCAGCAGCGCCAACATGACCTGCAGGAGCGAACCGAAGCATTGGAACAACTCGGACTTGAATGGGGGACGCAACGTCAGGCCCTGGCCGAGGCGCATTTGGTTGAACGCGTCGCGAAACTCGAGAAAGCCCTCCGCCTGGTAACTGAGACAAGTTGCGAGGCTCCGGTGCCGGTGATTGCGTCTACGCCTCCTCCTGCCTTTGACTACGTTTCGTTTGAAAACAGGTTTCGAGGCGAAGAGCAGGCGATTCGAGGACGAATGGCGGCCTATCTCCCGCATTTGTCCGGTTGCCGAACGGTTCTTGATGTTGCGTGTGGACGCGGTGAGCTCCTCGAGCTCCTGAAAGCCGCCGGGATTGCGGCCAGCGGTGTCGACCGGGACCCGGGGATGGTTGCCGAGTGCGTGAAAAAAGGTCTCGAAGTCACCCGCGCCGATGCGCTCCAGTTCCTCCGGGATCGTCGGCGTTCCTGGGATGGAATCGTCGTGTGCCAGATGGTTGAACACCTGGAGACGGCTGATCTGCTCGATCTGCTCAGCCTCTGCTATGAGCGATTGAGCCCTGGAGGAGTATTCATCGTCGAGACGCCCAATCCCACCTGTCTGATGGTTTTGGGCGGAAGCTACGTCATGGACCCGACGCATGTGCGTCCGTGGCATTTCGCCAGCCTCGCGTTTCTCCTGTCCCAGGCCGGGTTTGTCAAAGTCACGCCTGAGTTCAAAACCTTGTTCCCGATCAGCGAGCGGCTTCCGGAAGTCGCGGGAGCGGAGTCCGAGATCGAGAAAACGTTCAACGCCGCGATGCGCCGGCTCAACGACGTGCTGTTCTCTCACCAGGACTATGCCCTGATTGCTCAGAAACCCTAATGAAGATCGCTTTTGTCGCTCCCCTGGCGTCGCTTTCCCCTCGTTCCTGTGAGTACCCACCGGTTGCTGATCTTTTGGCTCGTTTGCCGGAGGTGGGTATCGAAGTCGAAGTCCTGGTAGTAGTTCCACCCGGTGACGAACCAGCGCAATTGCCGGAGGCGCTCCAAGCCCGCAGCTTCCTGCTGGAACACACTGACGTGGAAACGTTCTTTCGGGTAAACACGCGGCTGGAGAGGTCAGCGCTGCTCAACGAGGAGGACCAGCGAGCCTGGGACGACAATTGTCCGCGCAGCCAGGGGCTTATCGAGTACCTGTGCGAGCGCCAGGGAGCACTTGACTACATCGTCGTTTGGGGCTGCATTCCAGGACCCGGCTTGACGATTCCCGGGTTATTTCCCGGGAAGGTCGTCCTGTTTCCCGGGATTCAAGAGGAATATCTGTTCCGTCTCCCATCTGTGGCCAGAGCAATTCGAGAGTCAACCGCGGTTCTTGTGTGCAGCCAGGTTGAAAGTCGGCTCATTCAGAGCATCGTCGGACCGACCAGGTTGCCTCAGGCTGTAGTGGGATTCGGTTTCGAGCCGATGGAGAACCCTGACGAAGCGAAAACCGACGATTCATACGCCCTCTTCAGCTGGACGCCCGATCCTTCGTCCAACATGTTGCTGGACTACTTTGATGTCTACTATCGGCAGCGCCTGACGTCGCTGAAGCTGGTCGTAGCGGGATGCCCGGAAGGGAATCGGACGAACCGGGCCGGGGTAGAGTATGTGATGCCGCAAAACGAAGAGCAGTGGCGTCGGCTTTTTCGGAACGCTCGTTTGGTGATTGATCCATCTGGACGCGAGAGGTTTCCGGTGCCAGTCTTTCGGGGGTGGCAGTTCGGCCGGCCCGCCTTGTTGTCAGGACGTTCGGAGACATCGAAGGCACTCTGCAGAGTAAGCAATGCCGGACTTTACTTCAACAGTGCACATGAATTCGAAGAGTGCCTTGATTTGCTCAGCCAGGGGACGGAGAAGGCGCGAGCGCTCGGCGAGCAGGGACGCGAGTACCTGAGCCTGGCGTGCGGTTGGGATCAGGTGCTGAAAGGCTACCGCGAATTTCTGGACTCCCTGCCGCTGACCCGTTCGATGGCGGCGCAGCGCTTTGCCGCGATCAACGTCAACGCGATGGCGAACGACGCCGTGGGAAACAACCTCGTCAACAAGCTGCGGATGCTCGGCGAAATGGGCTGCGAAGTGGATGGGTACATCGAGAATGTCGGGACATCGACTCCCCCGCCGGAGGATGTCCGCCCGCTCATCCACGAGGTTTCAGCTAACGAAATGCTCAGCCGGAAGGGACAGCTGCAGGAGGATTTCTGGAACCGCGACGTTTTCTTTTTTGACTATGCGGTGAATTTCTCTCTGCTCCGACTCGTTCCAGAGCTCGGAGCCAAGGGAAAGACGCTCCTGTTCGACTTCCATGGTGTGACTCCCCCTCATCTCTGGTATGACTCTGAGAACGTCGATTTCCTGGAAGACGGTGTCCGTAACGTGCCGCTGCTCAAGGCGGGAAAGCGGGTGATCGCCCATAGCGAGTTCATCCGTTCGGAATTGGAGGGATATGGGATCGCCCGCGAACGGATCGACGTAATTCCCTATGCTGTCCCGATTCACCAGTTTTTTCCAACCGCAAAGAACAAACGGCTGATGAAATGGCATGGCCTGTCGGAGCGTGATTTCGTGATGCTGTACGTCGGTCGGATGGCAGGGAACAAGCGTATCGACGTGCTGGCGCACGCGCTTGGGATCGCCTGCCAACGACATGCCAACTTCAAGCTCATTCTGCTCGGTGACTTCGCCCTGCCGCCCTACTTCCGGCAGGTTGAAAACGCCCGTCGCATCGCCGAGTCCTACCGCGTAAGTGACCGGTTGATCACGATCGAAGTGGTGCACCACGGTGAACTTTACAAGTACTTCAATCTCGCCGATGTTTACGTCACGAGCTCGCTTCACGAGGGATTCTGCATCCCGATCATCGAGGCCATGGCCTGCGGGAAACCGGTCATCGGATCCCGATCGGCGGCGATCCCCGAGACGATTGGGGAGGCGGGGATCCTTTTCGAACCTGAAAATGCAGAGGAGCTGGCCGAGCATCTCATACGGTTAGCCGAGGACGAGCAGCTGCGCGACGAAATCGGTATGAAAGGCCTTTCGCGCTCCCGCCAGTTCGGCATCGACGCTTTCCGGCGCAACATGCGCCAGTTCTTCCTGAAGGCATTGAACGGACGGTGACCGCTGGTAGGGCCTGCAGCCGGGCTCTGGATAGCTCGGTTACGACAAACCGCCGGGTGTGACCCGTGGCAGGCTGCGCATTGTGGCCGGACTCTCCAGAGTCCGGCGCTGGAGTCTTTACATTTTCAGCCGGCTGCGACCGCCTTCGGCCTGAAAGGCCGAGACATAATAGCCCGGGGCGGAGCGCTTTTTGCGTAGCCCCGGGCCAGGTCAACAACGAGTTTCAAGCCCTGAAAGGGCGGGAGAGAAAGCACTCCGCTCCACTCAATCCCACACGTAGCGTTCATCGTACGTGACCTGGTACTTCTGCAGGAATCGTCGGTATTCGTCTTGGAAAGTTCTCTCCGGTGGTGTTCGGCCTGCTTAGCGATGTACGCAGTTACCCGGGGCACTTCAGATTGGGATAGAGAGAAACCGCCATAACCGGCTTGCCAGTGGAAGTCACGGAAGCGGGGGCCAAGCGTCTTCAGCCATTTAGAAGAACCCGTTTTGACATGCTCGACCGCTTTGCACAAAGCAAGATTCTTGGA
>Ga0105092_10001077_pt1 | contig 14521 bp, 14 predicted proteins | sample PPLLak2March2015_FD_87021 | JGI IMG/M metagenome (GOLD analysis project Ga0105092, IMG submission 87021) | Freshwater sediment microbial communities from Prairie Pothole Lake near Jamestown, North Dakota, USA - PPLs Lake P7 Core (1) Depth... | ecosystem: Environmental > Aquatic > Freshwater >... | reverse complement strand
TACAGCTACACTGGCCACGATAATGCAGTCGCGGCGCTCGAACAGTGAGCGGGTCGCGGAGTGCCGCAGCCGATCAATCTCGTCGTTGATGAGCGCCTCTTTTTCGATGTAAGTGTCGGTCGCGGCGATGTAGGCCTCGGGCTGGTAGTAGTCGTAATAGCTGACGAAGTACTCGACCGCGTTGTCCGGGAAAAAATTGCGGAACTCCTGGTACAGCTGGGCCGCCAGCGTCTTGTTGTGGCTCAGCACGAGGGTCGGGCGGTTGGTCTGCTCAATTACCTTCGCCATCGTGAAGGTCTTTCCCGACCCGGTGACTCCCAAGAGAACCAGATCGTGGCTTCCGGCTCCGAGTTCCTTGACGATTTGCTCGATGGCACGAGCCTGGTCCACACTCGGCCGGAAGTTCCCGGCTAGCCTGAAGCTGGAGGAAAGCGACACTCCGCTTCCGTATTGAATTCCCTTGTAGAGCATTGGATTCTCGTTTGGCACAACGTTCCATTATAGACAGGGAGACAAGGAGATGGGGAGATGGGGAGACAGGGAGACAACGCCCCAGCATTCTGTTGGTCTTCCTTCTCGTGCTCGCGCTCGTGCTCGTGATCGTGATCGTAGTCGTAATCGTAATCGTAATCGGCTTTTGCCTTCTTCCTTTCGCCTTTCTCCTTGTCTCCCCGTCTCCTTGTCTCCTTGTCTCCCCGTCTCCCCGTCTCCCAGTCTCCCCCTCTCCCTGTCGGGTTTTTTGGGAATACCAAATTTCCTTGTAAATCCCGGCTTTTGGTGTAAGTCTCTTGGAGAATTTCGCGCCCCGCGCGGACCGGTGAGCGTGGTCACTGTTGTCCGCAGGGTTGTGGGAGATACTGACGAGGTCGCCTATGAATCAGCGTGGAGCCGGACGGGCTGGCTGTTTACTCGTTGTTCTTGTTTCTATCGTCTTCGTCTTCCTCTGCGTGAAGATCGTCCCTGTTTACCTGGATAAGTATGAGTTCGAGGATGATCTCAAGAGACTGGCTAGCAAGGCTGGCGCATCGGGTTGGGGAGGCGAGTTCCTGAAACTGCAGGTGATCGAGGCGGCCCACGCCAAAGAATTCATTGTCAATAGCGAGGAAGACATCGAGGTGAGCAGCGCCACTCCGTATGGCGGCATACCTGAAGTCAAGGTCAAAATCGCGTACGAAAAATCGGTAGACCTCGCAGGCTATTGGTACACCTTCAAGTTCCAGTCAGACGTGTCGAGCTTCGTCGGTACCCTGTAAATCACTCGGCGAAATCGTTTAACATTAATTCTTTACGTGTCGTGAGATCCGTGTGCCCGCGTTTCCGGGGCGTCGTGCACGGGGCATCTCGGGGCCTGAATTCCAGCACAATCGGTGATGAGCAGAACATACCTAGTGACAGGTGGAGCGGGTTACATTGGCAGCCACACCGTGCGGGAGCTCGGACAGCAGGGCTTCCAGCCGGTCACGCTTGACAACCTCAGCGAGGGTCATCGGGAGGCGGTCGTGCAAGGAGCCCTCGAAACGGGAGACCTGGCGGACGAATCCTTCCTCGACGGGCTCTTCGCGCGGTATCGGTTTGACGGCGTTGTTCATTTCGCAAGCCGCTGTTACGTCGGCGAGTCGGTCGAGAATCCACGCCTTTATTACGAACAGAACGTCGGGAATGCGATGACGCTGTTCCGTGTCATGCTTCGACACGGCGTCAAGCGGTTTGTCCTTTCGTCAACCTGCGCGACTTACGGAGACCCGATTCGCGTACCAATCGACGAGTCTCACCCCCAGGACCCGGTAAACCCATACGGCGAGACCAAGTTCTTCATCGAGCGGATCCTCAGGCAGTACGATCGGGCCTACGGACTTAGATTCGTCGCCTTGCGATACTTCAATGCCGCCGGGGCGAGTCTCGACGGCCAGCTGGGTGAATCGCATGAGCCCGAGACCCACCTGATCCCCCGCATACTCCTCGTCGCCAAGCAGGGAGGTGGAGAGGTGCAGATCTACGGGGACGACTACCCGACACCTGACGGCACCTGCGTCCGGGACTATATTCACGTCCTCGATTTGGCATCGGCCCATGTTGCAGCGATTAACTGGCTGGCTGACGGTCAGGCAAGTGATTTCGTCAACCTGGGAACCGGGCAGGGGTACTCGGTTAAGCAGGTGATCGACTCGGCCCAGAGGGCGACCGGTCGGACCATTCCGACTCGCGTCTGCCCGCGCCGTGCTGGTGATCCGCCCGCCCTCGTGGCTGATGCGGGAAAAGCGGCCCGGGTGCTCGGTTGGCGGCCTCGCCATTCGGACATCGACGTGATAATGCAGACGGCCTGGAACTGGGAAAAGAACCGAAGGTACTGACCTATGCGCATTCTCATAACCGGCGGAGCGGGGTTCATTGGAAGCCATCTCAGTCAGGCACTTCTGGCGGCCGGACACGAGATCATGTGCCTCGATAACCTGTTCTCCGGCACCAAGAAGAACATTTATTCGTTGCTCGGGAATCCTCGGTTCGAGTTTATCCGTCACGACGTAACCCAGCCGATACTGCTTGATACCGACCGCATCTACAACTTGGCCTGCCCGGCGTCCCCGGTTCATTACCAGCTCAACCCGGTGAAGACCGTCAAGACGAATGTCATGGGCACGATCAACATGCTCGGGATCGCGAAGCGGGTGAAGGCACGCATCCTCCAGGCGAGCACGTCCGAGGTGTACGGAGATCCGCAGGAGCACCCCCAGACCGAAAGCTACTGGGGCAATGTGAACCCTATTGGGCCTCGGAGTTGTTACGACGAGGGCAAGCGCGTCGCCGAGACGTTAATGATGGATTACCATCGTCAGAACGCGGTGGACATTCGCATTTGCCGTATTTTCAATACCTACGGTCCGAACATGTCGGAACACGACGGTCGGGTGGTCAGCAATTTCATCGTTCAGGCGCTCTCCGGCAAGCCGCTCACTGTTTATGGGGAAGGGAATCAGACCCGCTCCTTTTGCTACGTCTCCGACTTGGTTCGAGGACTGATCCTGCTGATGGAAACACCCGGGGTCACTGGCCCGATCAACATGGGTAACCCGGAGGAGTTCACGATCCTGGAGCTGGCCGAACTCGTTCGCGAGATGACCGGACGCCGCTCCAGGATAAACTACGAGCCCTTGCCGCAGGATGATCCGGTCCGCCGCCGTCCGGATATCTCCCGCGCGCGGGAACTCTTGGGCTGGCAGCCGGAAGTTCCCCTGCGGGAAGGGTTGAAGCAAACCATCGACTACTTCGACAACCTGCTGCGTGAAGTGTAGTTCCAGCTGCTTTTCGGAGGCCCGACTTCCAAGTCCGACACTTCTAGAACAGGCCGGCTCCGCCCGCCAGCACACCCGATGTCCGACTTGGAAGTCGGACCCACGCGAAACCCCGCTGTGCTAACATTACAACTCGCAGAACAAGCCGAGGTTTGTTAGAATACGTCGCCTTGGAGGCGGACAGTAGTGTTAGGTGTATACATACCGGTCTTGATCTTCCTGGTAGTTGCGGCGTTGATTCCCGTGGCAGCTCTCGCATTGGGTTGGCTGCTCCGGCCTTCCCAGCCCAGCAAGGATAAGCTCGGGCCCTATGAATGCGGAGTCGAGCCTGAGGGCGATGCTCGCGAGCGCTTTTCGGTCCGGTTTTACATTATCGCGATCCTCTTTGTGATCTTCGACGTCGAGACGATTTTCCTTTTCCCCTGGGCTGTAAACTACGATCGGCTGGCGCTGTTCGGCTTCATCGAGATGTTGGTTTTCCTCGGCATCCTGATCGTAGGGTATTTCTACGTCTGGAAGAAAGGAGCTCTCGAGTGGGTGTAGGTGAAAAAGACGCAGATCGCAACATAATCGTCACGACGGTCGACTCCCTTTTCAACTGGGCACGCAAATCCTCCCTCTGGCCGATGACCTTCGGCTTAGCATGTTGCGCCATCGAAATGATGGCGACCGGCGCTTCCCGGTTCGACCTGGACCGCTTCGGTTGCGGGATCTTTCGGCCCTCGCCGCGACAGGCGGACCTGATCATCGTCTCCGGGACTGTGACTCTTAAAATGGCGGAGCCGATTCAGCGGCTCTACGACCAGATGCCGGAACCCAAGTGGGTTATCGCGATGGGCGCCTGCGCGAGTGTCGGAGGCCCATTTGACACGTACTCGACCCTGCAGGGGGTCGACAAGATCATCCCGGTCGACGTTTACATCCCCGGGTGTCCTCCGCGGCCGGAGGCTCTACTGTACGGACTGATGCGGCTGCAGGACAAGATTGACCAGATGACCATCAGCAAGAAGCACGCCGCGTCAAACCAGGGCGCCGCTTAGGGCGTCCTGACCGTCGCGAGCCGCGCGAGCCAGAAAATCCATTGGTTTTTGAACCGTAATGAGCGAAGAAGAGAAAAAGGACGGAAGTGCAGGCGAACAACAGGATGCGCCTCGGCCGGATCAACCCGCTGACAAGCGACCTGAGCCGGCAGATACAGGCGTGAAGCCGGGTTCCGAGACAGCACCCGCGAAGCCCGATCAACCGCCGGCTGATCAGCCCAAGGTTGTCGCCGAACCCGCTAAAGCCAGACCGGCAGCCAAGGCGCCTGAGCAGACACCCGGCTCGGTCCCGGGCGCGGCCGGCGCGGCTGACGCAGCCCCAAAGCCAAAAGCTCCGGTAGTCAAGAAGCCGGTCAAGAAGGTGCCGACTTACGAGGATCTTGGGGATGAAGCGCTGCTGCGCGATTTGCGCGATCAGTTCGGACAGGCGGTTATCTCCGGGCAAGCGTTCCTTGATCAACAGATCTACACGATCGCCGCGGATTCCCTGACCGAGGTGATGGTTTACCTGAAAGACACGCCGAAGTGGCGTTTCGACTACCTCGTCGATCTCACGGCCCTTGACTATCTTGGCGAGCCGGAGAGGTTCTGCATGGTGTACCACCTCTACTCGAATCCGCTTGGCCGCCTGATCCGCGTCAAGTCCCGTTTCCGGGAGGACGCCATGGTCCCGTCGATGTCCTCCGTGTGGCAGACAGCTAACTGGATGGAGCGCGAGGTGTACGACATGTTCGGAATCGAGTTTCTCGGTCACCCGGACCTCAAGCGAATCCTGCTGCCCGATGATTGGCACGGCTATCCCCTTCGGAAGGACTACGACATCAAGCTGCAGGATCAGGAGTGGATCAGCAAACATCTCCGGATAAGGAAGACCCCAAGCTAGTCATGGACGAACGAACGATTCTTGATGCCCACGAGTTAGAGATCAACCTGGGCCCGCAGCACCCGGCTACCCACGGCGTCCTTCAGGTGAAGTTGAAGCTCGATGGCGAACGGGTTCTGGACGCCGAATGCGTGATCGGTTACCTCCACCGCGGCGTCGAGAAGATCAGCGAAAACCGGAATTATGTGAAGTGCGTGCCGTACTACGACCGCACCGACTACATCGCCGCAGTCTCGAACGTATACGGGTACATCCTGGGCGTCGAGAAAATGATGGAGATCGAGGTTCCGGAACGCGCTCAGTACATCCGGATCATGATGACTGAGTTCAACCGCATCGCAAGTCATCTTCTGTGGCTCGCGACGCACGCGCTCGACATCGGCGCCCTGACGGTGTTCCTCTACTGTTTCCGGGAACGCGAAGAGATTCTCAAGCTCTTCGAAGCGCTTTTCGGCGCTCGCCTCACCACCCATGCATTCCGGATGGGCGGGTTGTGGATGGATTTGCCGGAAGGCTTTGTCGACGAGGCACGGAAGTTCATTGATGATTTCCCTAAGAAAGTCGACGAGTACGAGCAGTTGCTGACCAACAACCGGATCTGGATCGACCGCACGAAGGGTGTCGGGGTCATCTCCGGCGAAGAGGCGGTCGACTTCGGATTGAGTGGTGGCGTCCTGCGCGGGAGCGGCGTGAACTACGACGTGCGCAAGCAACGACCCTACGGCGGTTATGACCGATTCGACTTCGACGTTCCCCTCGGTGACAACGGCGACACGTACGATCGCTACCTGGTCCGGGTGGAGGAGATGCGCCAGAGCCGGCGCATCATTCAGCAGGTCCTTGACCGTCTGCCCGACGGACCGATCCGTGGAAAGGTGCCCCGGGTGTTGAAACCCCCGGTCGGGGAATACTACTCGGGAATCGAGAGCCCGCGCGGAGAGCTTGGGTATTACATCGTCAGCGACGGCTCGGCCGTTCCCTTCAGGGTTAGGATACGGCCTCCCACGTTTATTAACCTGCAGGCGTTGCGACGACTGGTCAAAGGCCTCCTCGTGGCCGATGTCATCGCCGTGATCGGCACCTTGGACGTTGTGCTTGGAGAAATAGACCGGTGATGGAAACAGTGCTGACGTACGTGATCATCCCGTTCATCAAGATCGGCATAGTTGCGGGCGTAGTCCTGCTCGGCGTTGCCTACCTGACTTACATGGAAAGAAAAGTGCTGGGCCACATCCAGGTCCGCCTGGGGCCCATGCGCGTCGGCTGGCATGGTCTGCTGCAGCCGATCGCCGACGGACTCAAGTTTGTGATCAAGGAAGACATCATTCCCCTGCGCGCGGACGCGCTCATTTACTCAATCGCGCCTCTGATCTCATTCATTCCGGCGCTTTTGGTTTTTTCGGTTATACCGTTCGGTCCGCCGCAGGCGTTCGAGAACCTGCTCCGTTGGGTGCTGCCTTTCTTCCTGTCGCAAGCCGCCGTTGAAAACGTGGTGAAATCCACTGTGGCCACCGGGGGGTTCGTAGCGGACATCAACATCGGCGTTCTGCTCGTCCTGTCCGTCTCGTCGGTCGGGATTCTGGGCATCATCCTGGGCGGCTGGGCTTCAAACAGCAAGTACCCTCTGCTGGGCGCCTTAAGGTCATCGGCCCAGATGGTCAGCTATGAAGTGGCACTGGGGTTCACCGTTCTGAGCGTCCTCTTGATTCCGCAGACGTTGAGCCTGGTGGAAATCGTCCAAAAGCAGCAAGAGTCAGGGGTGTGGTACGTCTTTCTGCAGCCGGTGGCCTTCGTTCTTTTCTTCGTCTGCGGGCTTGCCGAAACGAATCGCAATCCATTCGATCTGCCCGAGGCTGAAAGCGAGCTGGTGGGAGGCTTTCACACCGAATACAGCGGCTTCCGGTTCGCGATTTATTTCCTGGCCGAGTACACCAACATGATCACCATCTCCGCCATGGCGACGATTCTGTTCTGGGGCGGGTGGCTTCGCCCGTTCCCCAACGTCGCCTGGCTGGGGTTTCTGGACCTTGTCCCCGGGTTCATCTGGTTCATGGCCAAGGTCTTCGTGTTTCTTTACATTTTCATCTGGATTCGGGGTACGCTGCCCCGCCTCCGGTTTGACCAATTGATGCAATATGGCTGGAAGGTTTTCCTTCCGCTCGCCTTGGCGAACTTGATGGTGACCGCTGCCATATTGCTTCTGGTTTAGAAGAGGTGGTTGATTCGAATGATCAACTTTTTGCGTAAGGCTTTGCTGATCGACATCCTGAAGGGTCTCGCGCTGACCTTCCGATATACGTATACGAAGGCCTATACCGAGCAGTACCCGACGGTCAAAGTCAAGCTCGCCGAACGCTATCGGGGCGCTCCGCGACTTAACAACGACCCGGAGACCGGGGAAACGCTCTGCATAGCCTGCGATCTCTGCGCCGAAGTGTGTCCCGAGGACCTGATCGTTGTCGGGTCTGTTCGTGACCCCGAGAGCAAGAAGAAGGTGTTGACGCACTATACCTACGACACTTCCCGATGCCTGTTCTGCGGACTCTGCCAGGAGGTGTGCCCCACCAATGCGATCGAGCTGACCCAGGACTTTGAGCTGGCGACCTACGATCGCGCGAGCATGCTCTGGGACAGGACGCGGCTGGAAAAAGGGTGGCGCCGTATCCCGGACCACAAGGACTACAAGTGACCATGGAAACCTTTCTGTTCTATGCGCAGGCGGCACTCGTGGTGGTTTTCGCGGTCATGACCGTTGCCGCACACAACCCGGTTCGCAGTGCCGTGTACCTGATCTCAGCCCTGCTTGGGATTGCCGGCCTGTTTCTCCTGATGGAAGCCGAGTTCGTGGCCGCGGTCCAGGTCCTGGTTTACGTGGGCGGCATCATGGTCCTGTTTCTGTTCGTGATCATGCTGGTCAGCGTTCGTGAAACGGTTCGCCAGGCCTTCCTCAACCGGCAATGGAAGACCGCGCTCGTCGTGGGGATCGTGTTGGCTGCGCAACTGCTCTTTCTGCTCGTAACCGGCGGCCGGATCTTTGAGGTCCAGGCCGATCCCTCGTTGATTGCACAGGCGCCGACCATGAACACCGAATCGGTGGGCACTGTCCTGTATACAACTTATCTCCTGCCATTTGAGATCGCATCGGTGCTGTTGTTGGTCGCGATCGTTGGCGCGGTGGTCCTGGCAAAGAAGAATATCTGAGTGGACATAGAGATGATCGGACCAACCCATTACCTCGTGTTGAGCAGCCTGGTTTTCACGATCGGACTGATCGGATTCCTGATGCGCAGGAACGTCATCATCATGATGATGTCGATCGAGCTGATGTTGAATTCCGTCAACATCAACTTGATCGCATTCTCCGATCAGCTCCAAAAAGTTGGCGGGCAGGTTTTCGCCGTCTTCGTCATAACTGTTGCCGCGGCCGAGGCAGCCGTAGGGCTGGGCATAGTCATCTCATTGTTCCGGAACAAGGAAACGGTCAACGCCGACGAGATCGACTTGATGAAATGGTAGGGAAAAGCAACTGACGACTGACAACTGACCACTGACCGAGGGGATCTGTCGTTCAGCCGGCGAGCCGCTCAACTGGTCAGCCGGTCAGCCGGTCAGCTGGTCAGCTAATCAGTTGGTCAGCTGCTGATCAGTTGTTATAGGAAAATCGGACAAATTCAATGCTGACGTACATCTGGCTAATTCCTCTGCTCCCATTCCTCGGGTTCGTGGTCAACGGACTCGGCGGGTTGCTGAAGCTTCACCTGACCGGAACGAGGCTCTCAAAACCCTTTGTCTATTGGGTGGGGTGCGGGAGCGTGTTCCTGGCCCTCGTGCTTTCGGTCGGGTGTTTCGTCGAACTGCTCCAGCGCGATCTTCACCACCGAATCGTGGAGGTAACGCTCTTCGAGTGGATCCCGGGCCTGGCGTTCCAGACGGTTACCGCAGGCCTGGTGAAGCTGACGGTCAGTTGGGGTATGCAGCTTGATCCCCTGTCCGCAGTGATGATTCTTGTGGTCACAGGGGTCGGTTTCCTGATTCACGTCTATTCGATCGGTTACATGTACGAGGAGTCGGGATTCTACCGGTTCTTTGCGTTCATGAACCTGTTCATGTTCATGATGCTCACCCTGGTCCTCGCGAACAATTATCTGCTGATGTTCGTAGGCTGGGAGGGTGTGGGTCTGTGCTCGTATCTGCTGATCGGCTATTACACGGAGAAGAAGAGCGCGGGCGACGCGGCCAAAAAAGCGTTCGTCGTCAACCGGATCGGCGATTTCGGCTTCCTGGTCGGGATGATGTTCCTCTTCACCTGGTTCGGGACACTGGACTTTACCGAGGTCTTCGAGAGAATCGTCGCTTTCTCGCCCGGACCCGAGGCCACCTGGGGGATTCTCAGCTGGATCGCCATCCTGCTGTTTGTTGGAGCGACGGGTAAGAGTGCCCAGGTGCCGCTGTATGTCTGGCTTCCCGACGCGATGGAAGGCCCGACACCCGTGAGCGCCCTGATCCATGCCGCGACCATGGTGACGGCCGGCGTATACATGGTTGGCCGCTCGAGCGCAGTCTACAGCCGCACCCCGGATGTCATGCTCATTGTGGCGGGCATCGGAATTTTTACGGCCCTGCTCGCGGCCACGATTGCTCTATTTCAAACCGATATCAAGAAGGTCCTGGCATACTCGACGGTCAGCCAGCTCGGATACATGTTCACGGCGCTGGGCGTCGGCGCCGTGGCGGCAGGAATCTTCCACCTGGCGACCCACGCGTTTTTCAAAGCTCTCCTGTTCCTTGGCTCCGGCAGTGTCATCCACGCAATGCACCACGAGCAGGACATGCGGAAGATGGGCGGCCTGAAGAAGTACCTGCCCGTGACCGCCGCGACCATGTGGGTCGGAACACTCGCCATTGCCGGCGTTCCGGGCCTGGCGGGATTCTTTTCCAAGGATGAAATCCTCTGGCGGGCGTTCAGCAATCCGCAGGGACGTACTCTGATATGGCTGGTTGGAGTCACCGTGGCTGGAATGACGGCGTTTTACATGTTCAGGTTGATGTTCCTGACGTTCCATGGCTCCGAACGCATGGACTCGCACACCGCTCACCATGTCCACGAATCGCCTCGTGTCATGACGATCCCCCTGATCGTGCTCGCGATCGGGGCGGGTCTGGCTGGGTACCTGGGCCTTCCCGCCTGGCTGGGGACGAATGTTTTCGAGCATTTCCTCGAACCTGCGCTGGAGACGGCTGCCGTTCCGGCGGCCGCGCACGCTGCCGCCGAACACGGGGGTCATGCGGTGGAGCTGATGATAACGGCGGTATCGATTTTCATCGCCGGCATTGGTATCTACATGGCCTATTTCTTCTTCATCCGCCGCCAGGACTTGCCGGCGCGGCTCCTGGCGCGCTTCGGTGGAATTCACAAGGTGGTCTACAGCAAATACTACATCGACGAGCTGTACGACGCTCTTTTCGTGAATCGCGCTAAAGACCTGGGAAACGGGTTGAATGCGTTTGATCAGAGGGTAGTCGACGGCCTTGTCAATGGAAGCGCGGTCGCCACCAAAATCACCGCCTGGCTTTCGGGACAGGCCGACATTCATATCGTCGATCGACTGGTCAATATAGTTGCCGAGTTCATGAGGTTTGCGAGTGGAACGATCCGGAGGCTGCAGACCGGCCTGGTCCAGCGCTATGCGCTTTTCTTCGTGCTCGGAGTCATCCTTGTCATCGGCTATTACCTGTACATGGGAGCTTAAGCCATGGACTTTTTCCTGAAGAACATTCTTCTTCTCGTCTGCTTCTTCCCCCTGGCTGGGGTCCTGCTGATCCTGTTTTGGCCCAAAGGGGAACGGAGCGACAACTCGATCAGGTGGATCGCCAACATCGTCGCTTTCATCGACTTCGTGATCTCCATTCCACTGATCCTCTATTTCAACGACTCCCGGTACATCGCTGAGACGGGCATGCGCTATGTCGTCCGCGCCAGCTGGATCGATTCGATCGGGGCTCAGTTCTACATGGGGATCGACGGCATCAGCCTCTTGCTGATTTTGCTGACGACGCTCCTGGGAACCATCTCGATTCTCTCCTCGTGGTCTGCGATCAAGGAGCGGGTTCGCGAATACTACATCTACTTCCTGCTCTTGCAGGTCGGAATGATGGGCGTTTTCATGGCCCTGGATTTCTTCCTGTTTTACGTTTTCTGGGAAGTGATGCTGGTCCCGATGTATTTCATCATCGGCGTCTGGGGCGGCCCGAGGAAACTGTACGCGGCCATCAAGTTCTTCCTGTACACTCTAGTCGGCTCGGTGCTCCTGCTGCTCGGCATCCTGGCCCTGTACTTCTATCATCACCAGGTCACCGGGATCTGGTCCTTTGACGTCCTGGCCTTCCAGCAGCTGAATGTTCCTTCAGGCCTGCAGCACTGGATCTTCGGGGCGTTTTTCATCGGCTTCGCGATCAAAGTGCCGATGTTCCCGTTCCATACCTGGTTGCCTGACGCACACGTCGAGGCGCCCACCGCCGGCTCCGTCATCCTGGCCGGCGTTCTGCTGAAGATGGGAACGTACGGTTTTGTCCGCTTTAGTCTCCCCATCCTGCCCAAAGCCACCATGGACTTCTTGCCCTGGCTGCTGGGCCTGTCGGTCGTGGGAATCATTTACGGCGCCCTTGTTGCCATGATGCAAAAGGACATGAAGAAGCTGATCGCTTACTCCTCGGTGAGTCACCTCGGCTTCTGCATGCTTGGAGTCTTCATCGTTACTCCGATTGCCCTGCAGGGAGGCATCCTGCAGATGATCAACCACGGCATCTCAACCGGCGCACTGTTCTTGATCGTCGGCATCATCTACGAGCGGCGGCATACCCGGCTGATCGCCGATTTCGGCGGCCTTTCGCACGTCATGCCGGTCTACGCGACGGTCTTCCTGATCATGACGCTCTCCTCGATCGGGATGCCTGTCCTGAATGGATTCATCGGCGAGTTCATGATCCTTCAGGGAGTCTTTGCCGACCCCACATATCGCCTCTGGGCGATCTTCGGTGCCACCGGTATTGTCCTCGGCGCCGCTTACATGCTGTGGCTATACCAGCGCGTCATGTTCGGCAAAATCGAGAACCCTGAGAACCAGAAGCTGCTCGACCTGAACTGGCGCGAGATCGCCACGTTTGTTCCGCTGATCATCCTGGCCTTCTGGATCGGTATTTATCCGAAGACGTTCCTTCAATACCTCGATGAGCCGGTCAACCAGCTGGTCGAAAAGGTTCGTCCGGGCGAGTTCGCACCGATACCTTTGCGCGCGGACCTGAAGGAGTAGCGTATGGTTGAGACGGCTCAGGTTGGCGATCTGATGGGCTTCTTCCGGGACAATCTCACGGCGATCGGCCCGCAGCTTCAGCTCATTTGCTGGGGCCTCGGCATTTTGTTCGCCGATTTTCTTTTCCCGGACTACCGGATTAAGGGAAAGCTCGGAGGGATTACCCTCGCCTTCCACGGGAAGCAGATGGCTGCGTGGTTCGCGCTTCTCGGGTTGACGATGTCGTCGATTCACCTCTACCTGCTGCGCAGCGGCGAACGGCCGGCGTTCTTCGACATGATCACGCTCGATCCGTTCGCCCTGTATTTCGACGTGCTTTTCCTCGTGGCTGGCTTCATCGCGGTTTTCATTTCGTACAACTATCTGGATGTCGAGAAAGAGCAGCACGCGGAATACTACGCTCTGATTCTTTTTGCGATCTCCGGCATGATGTTCATGGCGGGTGCGACGGACCTGATTACCGTGTTCGTCGCCTTGGAGCTGATGTCCATTTCGATTTATGTCCTGGTTGGCTTCCTGCGTTTTCAGCGCAGGTCCAACGAGGCGTCCATGAAGTATTTCCTGCTCGGCTCCTTTTCAACGGCGGTCATGCTCTATGGCATGTCGCTGCTTTACGGCCTGTCCGGGACCACGAACTTCAACCGGATCGGGGCCGAAATCGCGACCACCGGAAATAACGCCCTGGTCACGATTGCCATGATCATGATCCTGGCCGGGCTCTGTTTTAAGATCGCGGCCGCTCCGTTCCACATGTGGGCGCCGGACGCTTACGAAGGCGCGCCGACTGCGGTGACCGCTTTCATGTCGGTCGCAGTCAAGGCGGCGGCGTTTGCAGTCTTCTTCCGCATCTTCGGCGTCATCTTCGCGCAGGTGAGAGACATCTACATCCCGATTCTTGCCGTAATCGCCATGGTGACAATGACCTGGGGGAACATTTCGGCCCTCACCCAGCAAAACGTCAAGCGGATGCTTGCCTACTCGAGCATATCCCACGCGGGCTTTGTGCTGATGGGACTCGTAGCCGGGACCGAGTACGGCGTCACTTCGGCGGCCGTCTACCTGCTCGCCTATACGTTCATGAACCTGGGGATCTGGACGGTCGTGATCCTGCTGCGCAGGGAAGATATTGCCGGTGAACAGGTCGACGATTTCAGCGGGCTGTTCTTCAAGCGACCGTGGGTCGCAGTGGTCATGCTGATTTTTCTGCTTTCGCTGGCAGGAATACCTCCGTTGTCTGGCTTCCTTGCCAAGTACTTCGTCTTTTCAGCGATAATTCAAGTTGCGCTGACCCCGGGTCAGCCGTTCGCGCTCCTGATGGCCGTGGTCGCAGTGGTTGGCGTCCTGAACGCGGTGGTATCGCTCTACTACTATTTCCGGATCGTCATGGCGATGTTCATGCAGAAGGACTTCATTCCGGCCCCGCTAAGTTTTTCGACCGGAGTGACGGTCGCGCTCGCCATCACCGCGATCTTCACGGTCCTGATTGGCGTTTACCCAGAGCCCTTTATCCGCCTTGCCCGTGTCGCCAGCATGGGGCTCATCTAGCACGAGACGTTCTTTCAGATGGAAGCCGTGCACGGCTGGTTGGTGATCAGGTCGTCGAGCGGTACAGAACCGCAAACGCAGCGTTTTCTGCGGAGTGCGCGGATTGTAACCGTAAGCACCCTGCCTGGCTCCGGGCTTGGTTGCTTACGGTTACAATCCGCGCACTCCGCAGAAAACGCTGCGTTTGCGGTTCTGTACCGCTCAGCGACCCCCAAGGGCTATCGCACCTGCACAGCGTAAACATAGAATGTGGGCAGGTATGGCGCAGACCCCGATGGAGCCGAACACCGAGCGTCGCCGCACTTATGCGTTGCTGGCGCGATACACCTCGATCATTTTCCTGCTCCCCTCGACGGTGGTTGGAGGATACTTTCTCGGTCGTTGGCTCGACGGAAAGCTCGAGACGTATCCGTGGTTGACGCTCGTTCTGGTCCTGATGGGCACGGTCGCCGG
>Ga0105092_10001076_pt1 | contig 14524 bp, 13 predicted proteins | sample PPLLak2March2015_FD_87021 | JGI IMG/M metagenome (GOLD analysis project Ga0105092, IMG submission 87021) | Freshwater sediment microbial communities from Prairie Pothole Lake near Jamestown, North Dakota, USA - PPLs Lake P7 Core (1) Depth... | ecosystem: Environmental > Aquatic > Freshwater >... | reverse complement strand
TTCCCCATGACCACATAGATCAACGATCCTTCCCGGCGCATGCGGATACCACCGATCAGGTCCATGCGACCCTGGGAGGGAGCCTCGCAGATGAAATTCCAAGCGCGCTCCAGCGTGGCATAGGTCAAGTTCAGCTCGCCGGGATGGATGCGCTCGATCGCACGCCGGACCAGGTTCCGTTGGAGGCCGAGCGGCTGTCGAGCCAGTGCAGCCGCGTCAAAAGTGACGAAACCGGCAGTTTCCTGCGCAACGCAGCTCTTCCAGACCTCATCCAACACATTGGAAAGGATTTCGGAATCGCCTTCCAGTGAACGGGACGTGCGCCAGATCGCTTCTCGGAAACGTGGATTGTAGGTTTCCAGGGTGGGAATAAGCAGGTGACGCAAGCGGTTCCGGAAGAAATCCAGAGAGGCATTGCTTGGGTCATGCCGCGGACGGAATCCATTCGCCGCGCAATAGACAACAGTTTCCTCACGCCACAGATCGAGCAGGGGCCGCACGATCGGGATCTCCGGGTCGAACATCGGGATGATCGTGCGATGACTCATCCCCTTCAGCCCGGCAAGGCCCGCGCCGCGCAGGAAGTGCATCAGCACCGTTTCCACCTGGTCGTCCGCCGTGTGACCGACTGCGACCGCCTGGGCGTGGAATTGATGTGCCTGCCGCATGAGAAAACGATAACGCAGCATGCGCGCGGCTTCCTCAATGGATAGTTTTTCCCGATCGGCGTAGGCACGCACATCTTCGCTCTCGATCACCGAAGCCAGGTTCATCCGCGCCGCGGTTTGCTCGACAGTGTTGGCATCTGCATCCGAATCGGGGCGCAGCTTGTGATTGAAGTGCGCAACAATGACGGGATAGCCCGTCTTGCGCAGCACGCTCATCAGGCACAAGCTGTCGGGTCCGCCGGACACGCCCACCACGATGGGCTGGTCGCGGCTCAACCCGCACTGATCTTGAAGGATGGATTTGATGTTTTCGAGCATTTCAAAGAGTTAACCACGAAGGGCACAAAGGAGCACTAAGGTGGAAGGTGTTTCGGTCGTTTCCTTCGTGTCTATGAGATCTGATACAACTCCACCAGCACCCCCGAAGTACTTTCGGGATGGATGAATGCATATTTCTTGCCATCGGCGGCCGTGCGCGGCTCTTCATTGATCAGGCGCACCCCTTTGGATTTCAGCTGTGCCATCATTCCTTCGATATCATCCACCTCGAGGCAGAGGTGATGCATGCCCGGTCCCCGTTTCGCCAGATACTTCGCGATCCCCGAGTCAGCGGTGGTCGGCTGCACCAGTTCCACTTCCGAGCCCGGCAGCGGCAGGAAAGCCACCTGTGATTTTTCGGCCGGCACAGTGCGCATCTCCTGCAGTTCCATCCCCAGGGCATCCCGCCAAAACGAGAGGGCTTTATCCATATCCTCGACAACGACGGCAACGTGATTGATTTGTTTCACTTTCGGCATGTTTTCTCCATGAAGATGACGCCACTCGCTTTACAAAAGTGACTGTCACTTGTAAATTCCAGGTTCGATTATAGCCGCTTGTCAGGGAATTCGATAACGATTAAGATAGGAGCATGGTAAATATTCCCATCAATGTGCGCCGCGTACTGGTGATGACCGGTATCATTGCCCTGGTCTTCATTGTGCTCGAGTTCAACCGCCGTCTGGAGGAACTCAACATGCTCAACCGGCAAAACCAGTTCATCGAGACCCAGGCAACCCAAGCCATTCAAACCCAGTTTGCCTTGCAGACCCGGGTGGCGTACGCGGGTTCGGATGCCGCAGTGGAGGAATGGGCGCGCATGGATGGTCACTATATCCGGGATGGCGATTTGCCGGTTGTCCCTGTCGAGCAGCCAGGGGCTGCACCCATCGAAGCCAGTACACCCACTCCTGTTCCCACCCAACCGGAAAACTGGGAAGTATGGTGGAGCCTGTTCTTCGGAGATTAAAAGCACTCTTAGCGCTTAATACCCTGACTGTCGATTTTCCGATTTCATGATGCATGATAGCCATGCATGCGGAACTTTGTAACCTTGATGATGACGCCGCAATGACTGATGAAATTTCTTCGTGATGGTCTATCTGTGATCCACTGGTTCAAAAAAATCAGGGATGGATTGGTCGAACCCGCGTGGATGGGAGATGCCAGGGAACGTCATCTTTCGCGCATTCTCAACATCATTTTGCTGATTCTTCTGATTTGGGGAATTATATTTGAGATCCAGTCCAGACTAGGCAAACAGCTTTCCACAACCGGCGCGCTCCCCCTGGTCATGATCGGTCTGCTGGCGCTGGCGTATTTTCTCAACCGCCGCGGGCAATTTTCCGCCGCCCTGCTCCTGACGCTGGGACTCTGGATCGGGTCGACGTTTGCCTCCGCGCTCATACAGAATGCGCGCGGGGATCAGGATCTGTCTGTACTTTACTATTTGGTCATTGCCATCGTGATGAGTGAGCTGTTTCTTTCGATGCGAGGCTATTTGATCACTGCCGCGCTCATTCTTGCCGGGGTGTTTGTCCTTTCACTGTTCAATTCGAGCGCTGAAACCGTTTTTCTTTTTCTGGCTGTCTTTTGCGCGTTCCTTTTCTTTTCCAGCTATCAACGCCATGCCATCGAGAAACAACAGACCGCACTGACCGGCAAATACACCCTGGACCGTTCCCTGCTCACCCTGGAACAGCGGCGGTCTGCACAGCTTAGCCTGCTGGAAGAGGTCGGCCGGCAGATCACCGACAGCCTCGACGAAAAACAAATTCTGGAACGGACGCTGGAGGCAATCGTCAACAAGTTCGGCTATGCCGAAGCTTCCATTTCCCTGCTGATCGATAGTGATACTCTGGAGACGGCCGCCCTTTCCGGCACGCAGGATTTCGGTTACCGAACCGGATTCCGGCAAAAAGTGGGCGAGGGCATCATCGGCTATGTTGCAAAAACCGGTCGGATCCATATGGCTGGCGATGTTTCAACGGACCCCTATTATTTTTCGACGGCAGAGATCAGCGGCTCCGCGGTGGGCGTTCCCATACTGGACAAGGGGCATCTGCTGGGGGTCATCTATGTGGAAAGCCTGAACCAGGATGCCCTGCAGACGGATGATGTGCGGACCCTCCAGGCACTGGCAAACCAGGTTGCCACCTCCCTGCAAAAGGCGCGTCTGTACGCCCGCACGCAGGAGCATTTACAAGTGATGACTGCCCTGCAATCTTTTTCACATACCGTCACTTCCTCCCTGGATATCAATGAAATTTTGAGCAACGTGATCAAACTCCTGCGAGCCTCGTTTGGGTACACCTACATGGGTGTTTACTTACTGGATGGTGATGTTTTGCACCTGGGCACGCAGCTGGGTTACCCGGATAACATGCTGATTCAGGAGATACCCATCACGACCGGTGTGATCGGAAGGACCGCCCGGACCCGGGAAACGCAATTTATTCGCGACGTCAGTGCAGACCCGGATTTCCTGTGGGCTTCCTACGAGGTAAAAAGCGAGATTGCCGTGCCTTTGGTAAAAGATGAAAACGTACTGGGTGTGTTGAACGTCGAAGAAAAGGAGCCTGGCTCGCTGGATGAAAACGATGTGAACTTCTTAAAGGCGCTGGCAGGCTCGATCGCCGTTGCGATTGACAATGCCCGCCTGCATGCGGAGGTCAAGATCATGGCAATGACCGATGTGGTCAGTGGGCTTGCCAATCGCCGTGCCTTTGATGAAATTCTTCAGGCAGAGATGACGCGGGCAGCCCGTTATAACCAGTATCTCTCGTTGATCATCCTCGATCTCGATTCCTTCAAAGCCTACAACGACCTGTGGGGCCATCCGGCGGGCGACGTACGATTAAAGGAGATCGCCGACCTGTTGCGCGCCAACGTCCGCGACCCGGATGTGGCTGTGCGTTATGGCGGAGAAGAGTTCGCGGTGATCCTGCCCAATACCCCGAAAACCGGTGCGCTCAGGCTTGCCGAAAGACTGCGCCGGGCGGCAGAGGTTTGTGCGCCCCACGGAAATGGCAGTCCCTCTCCGATTGCGGGCTATACCATCAGTCTTGGCGTAGCAACGTTCCCCGACGATGCAACCTCCCTGGAAGAATTACTGCTCGCGGCAGACAATGCAGAATTGACGGCGAAACGGCTCGGTAAAAATCGAGTCTACGCTGCGAACCCCTTCGACAAAATCCAACCCTCCTAAAACACTTTTTTTGGCATGCACACTATTCCCCCTCCCCACTCAGATCGACTGGCTCTCTTCCCGGATTCGACGCGCGTCCGGAACGATGCGCTTTTCATCGCGGGCCATGAACTCGCCGCGCTCGCCGACCGGTACGGGACTCCGTTATATATTTATGACCGCCTCACCCTGGAGTCTTCCGTCAAAGCCTACACGGAGGCGTTATCCGCTTCCTATCCATCCGCCTCGCACATCACCTATGCAGGCAAAGCCTTCCTCTGCAAAGCCATCGCCGAATGGACACAGGAACATGATCTTTTCGTCGACTGCACCGGCGAAGGCGAGATCGCGATTGCCGTTGCGGGCGGCGTCCCGCATAAAAACATCCTTGTGCATGGCGTAAATAAATCCATCCAGGATTTGAAAGCCGCGCTGAACCACGCCGGGACGGTTGTTGTCGATAACTTGACGGAGCTCCGTCGCATCCATGTCATCCTGAGCGAAGCGAAGGAACTCCAATCTGCCGTGCGAGACTCTTCGGTTGCTGCGCTCCCATATACCACTCCAGTGGCCCTCCAGAGGAATGACATAAATCTCTGGCTTCGCCTCCTGCCCGGCGTCGCTGTGACCACCCATCACTCCCACACACAGACGGGCCAGCATGACAGCAAGTTCGGCATGACAGGCGCAGAGATCCTATCAGCCGCAGCGTTTTGCAAAGAGCAGGACCTGCCACTGAAAGGGATCCACTTCCACCAGGGCTCGAATTTCCGCGACCCCGAGCCCATGATCCCTGCGATCGACATGGCGCTGGACCTGGCAAAGGAAATCGGCTTCCACGGCGAATGGCATCTCTGTCCCGGCGGCGGCTGGGGCGTGGCATACCACGAGGAGGAACTACCGAACCCGTCCATCGAAAGTTACGTGCGCGGGATCGCGGAATCGGTCGTGGAAGGATGCCAACAGCGCAGACTCGCTCTTCCCCACCTGCACCTCGAACCCGGGAGGAGCCTGATCGCCCGCGCGGGGGTCGCCATCTATCGCGTCGGCGCGGTGAAGCGGCGTGAGGAAAAAACATGGCTCTTAATCGACGGCGGTATGGCAGATAACCCGCGTCATGCCCTTTACGGGGCGCGCTATTCCTGTTTAACGGTAGCGGGCCCCGGTCGCGAAAGAACCGAGAGAGTCTCCATTGGCGGACCCTACTGCGAATCCGGAGATGTGGTCATCGAAGACCTGTTGATGCCGAACGTCGAGGAAGGAGAGTTGATCGCCATCCCCGTCGCAGGCGCGTACCACATAAGCATGTCATCCAATTACAACGGCGCACGCAGGCCCGCTGTGCTCTGGTTGGAAGAGGGACAGGTTAAGTTGATTCAAAAGCGTGAGACCGTGGACGATTTATTAAGGCGGGATGCCGGATTGTGATCAGCCTTTAAAGTGCTGCGCCAACTCGCTCAACCCTTTTTGATCGGTGACGGAAAATTCTGTCCGGGTAATCTCGATCAGTCCCTGGTCCGAAAAGCGGTGCAGGAACCGGCAAACCACTTCACGGGTGGAGCCGATCCGTGCTGCCATCTCATCCAGGGTCAGGTTGCGAGGAATAGGTTTTTGAGGATCTTCGCCCACCGATTCGATCAATAAGCGCGCCAGCCGCCCGGCAGTTGGATGGAAAGCCAGTTGCTCGACCATGTCGCTTGCCAGCTGGACGCGGCGGATCATCAGCCGGGATAATTCCCATGACAGGCTGCCGTTCCGCAAGAGCAGTGGCAGTAATTCCTCTCGTTTCCAAAACAGGATTTCACTATCCTGTGAAGCCAGCAGGGACGCCGGCATGGGAACACCTTCCAGAAAGAAAGCCATCCCCCAGAAAATATCTCCGCCTTCGAAGGCCGCCAGGATCAGACTGCGGCCTTCGAAGGATTCTTTGACGGCCGTCACCTTCCCCGATTTGATCAGAAACAAACACGACCAAACATCGCCATGCTGAACGATCCACTCCCCTGCGAGGTAGCGGCGAGTCTGCATACTGGCGATCAGGAAGTCGAGATCGGAATCATTTAGACCGGAGAAAATGCTGTTTTGAAGAAGCGCTCTGATGTCATCCACGATGCACCGCTTTCTGAACTAATTTTTTGTTTTTCAAGAAATTCTCTGCCGCGACTTCGCGTCAAGGACCCTTTCCTGCCCGGGAAAACTTTTTGCCTGACCTGCTGGAATTCTACAATGGATTTGCCTTAAGTCAAAGACGGGGGGATCGAGCTGTGCTAAATTTCACACATAAAACAAGGAAACCCTATGCTGCGAAACAGGTACTCTTATTTCTTCTTCATTGTCCTGGTGATATTTGTTCTTTCCGCCTGTGAAAGAAACGAGACTGTCTGCCCTTTGGACGAAGGGTCGCCTCAGGCAACTCTTTCACTTGAAGAGTTGATCAACTTGTCCCCTCCCGCCGCAGCCTCTTCCGAGCCGGTCGAGGTCCTCATTCGGGGCAGGAAAATGAAGGTAGACAGGCTGGTGGATTATCCACTGTGCAATGACAACTGGAGCGGGACCGTTTACGTCAGTTGCGATGCCCAGGTGGCAGAAGCGGAATTTGATGCGGACGCCAATCCACTTTTCCTGAGGGGCTGTAATCTGAATATTGCACCGAATACCGTTGTGTATGTCGCGGCGCACAATGATGCTCCGTATTACAAAGGCTGTTCCTGCCATACAGGATCAGCGCCCTAGTCTTGAAGACGTCGAACTATTCTACTGACATAAGGAGAGTGCATCATGGAAAGAAACGAAAAACTTGGCGGAATCGTCGCATTGTTCGCGGGCCTGATGGGGATCATCGGGCATTTCATCCTCTTTCTGAGCTGGTATTTCAAAGGCATGTCTGCGGAATCTGCGGAACCAGGTTGTGAGATCCTTTTGAAATGGATCAACCCTGCCATGGCAGACCTTGGCATCCTTGGAGGTGTGATCTTCCTGGTAAGTGCCTATGGGTTCTTCAACCGGAAGAGTTGGGCGTTCCTGCTGTCGGTGATCGCGATTGTCCTGTCACTGCAAGGCGCCTGGTTCATCAATGTACCTTTTATGGCGGCGGGCCTGCCGCCTGTTTACTTCATCCTCTTTTGGCCCTTCCTGATCGTCTACTTCCTGCTCATGAAAGCGGCCGGCAAACTGAGTTGGAGCCGGACACTGCTCGGCCTGCTGGCAGGGATGGCATGGGTCTTCTGCCTGATGAACGGCATCGCCAGCCTGAGCCGCATCATCACGATTGGCGCTCCGTTTTTCAGCCTGGTCCAGCGCATGCACTGGGTCGCCATGCTCGGCTGGGGCGTGACGACCGTATCCATCCTGATGGGACCCAGGGAATGGACCTGGGTGACCGGTTTTACGGCGGGACTGCTGGAGATCGTGGTCGGCGTGCCACTCGCCATCGTCACCGCACAGGAACTGGGACGCTTCTCGCTCTTCTCCCTGGCGCCGATCTGCTGCCTGATCCTGGTTGTCATCATGGTCTGGCCCGGCTTATGGGAACGCTGGACGGCATCAGCACAGAAGTCAGTCCTGCCAGCCACAGCGGCCTTATCCTATAAATAGGAGACGATTTGTCATCCACAGTAAGGATTTTAGTCACAGGGACAGACGAAGTTGTTGTGCAATAATTCATAGAAACGATGGACCACTGACAATAGACCACACTTGCGCCTGCGCGCAGGGCAGGTGTGATCCATCGTCAATAGTCTATTGTCTATCGTCACACCGGAGGTGCCGGGAATGCAATTCATCAAAGAGCGCTTCAACTACCTCTTCGGTTCCACCAAGGGACTCATCCTGGTGGCGATTGCCATGGTCGCCAGCGTCACGGCCGTCTGGGGCATGTTGTCGGGTCCCATGGCAGAGATGGGGGTACGCGAAGTGGTGATCAAAACCCTCGGCATGGATATCGTCCAGTCCGAGCGCGAAGGGCGCATCATCATCCTGTATCACTCGATCGCTATGGCGATCGTTGCCATCGAAACCTATATGATCACCGGCCTGCTCAAGATGAAACCGTTCTTCAAGACCGCGGTCAATGCTATTATCACGGTCGGCTACATTATCACCATGATCTTTGGCATGGGCTTTGCCTACTTTGGTCACAACTGGGCATTCCACGGGCTGTACATCACAGGCTTGTCACTGATGTTCCTGGCGGGCGTGATGTTGTGTGTGGCGCTCTATCCCTGGAACGCTGAGTATCACGTCACCGATAAAGAGTATGCCCATGCCCGAAAAGGCGTGGACCTGGAACGCGTCGCGTTCTTTGCCACGGCAGTCACGACCGTTATCTCAGCTTTGTTCGGTGCGGTGCCGGGCTCGTTTTTCGGACACGGCTTCGAGACCTTCCTCGCCGAAAATATCATCCGCTACCCCGAAAAGACCACGATGGAATATTCGGTCATCGGTCATCTGCACATCATGCTGGCGTTGATCTGCATCATGATCACGCTCATCATCGGGCGCTGGTTGAACTTCAAAGGCATCTGGCACAAGATCGCCATGCCGCTGATGATCCTCGGCACCATCGTGCTCAACCTGGGTGTCTGGGGCGTGGTGACACCGCTCGAACCGATCGCGCACATGATCATCTACGTCGGCGCGACGCCCTCGATGCTGGCAGCCCTCTTTCTGCTCATCTGGAGCTGGGGCAAGCTCATTCGGGAGGGCACACTTCAGATCGAGAAGCCAACTTTCAGCCAGAAGATCCACGCGCTTCTGTGCGATCCGCTTCGATTTGGACCCACCTGGCAGATGCTCTTCATGAACTTCACTACCAGCGGCATCGGCATCTTCATGGCAATCCGACTGGATGAAATTTTCCGGGTCTGGCCCGCCCGCGAAGAACGCATCGAACTGACCGGACACTGGCACGTCCTTTCCGCCATCGTCGCCACCATCATCCTTTTCTACTTCGGTGACATGATCGGGCTGAAAGGCAAAATCCGGCAATGGTACGGCTGGAGCATCATCGTACTTTCCGATATCGCCTTCGCAGCGGTCACGGTCTTCGAGATGAAACGTCTCTTCATCAGCGAAGCGGAGCAGCAGCCGCTGGTCAACATGCTGATGTATGCAATTGATTTCGGTCTCGGACTGTTGCTGGTACTCCTGGCAATTGTGATGGTCTGGCGATTGATCGATCTCTTCAAACCAAAGGGACGCTGGACGGAGGAACAGACTCACGAGCTCGCAGAGGAGGTGATAAAGTGAAGCATCGCCTTAATGTCCCGTCATGGCGAGGGCGACAGCCCGAAGCAATCTCATACTTCTCTTGGAGGTGGGATTGCTTGCCACGGGCACGCTTCGCAGTCGTCGGGAAGTGCGCCCTCCTCGCAATGACGGTTATCTTATTAGCCGCCTGTGCCCCCGTCGATTTGAACGCTCCGATGCCCTCTTTCGACACCGGCGTAGACACGAACGCCTGGGTACAGATCCCGGCAGGTGAGTTTTACTTCGGTCAGCACGATCGCCTCGAAACGACCGACGCCTACGAAATCATGGTCACAGATGTGACCGTCAGCCAGTATGCCGACTTCCTGACCGCCGCGCGGGGTAGTATGTTCATCAAGATTGTGGAAGGGGAAATCGCCGGCTTTTATCCCGGTGATGAGTTTCATGGCGCCAAGCATGAAGAAAGGATCGATGCGGGCAATTGGCTTTTTATCCCGATCGGTGATTCATCTCAAAAAATAGAATTTACGAGCAAAATCTCCTTCGGTGCCAAAGAAGGCTATGAAAACCATCCAATGACGATGGTCACCTGGTTCGGCGCCTGGGGCTATTGCGAATATTATGGCTGGCGCCTGCCGTCTGAAAAGGAATGGGAGAAGGCTGCCCGTGGTACAGATACGCGTCCCTTCCCGTGGGGCGACGAGATCCGGCGTGAGAATGCCAACTTCTATTCCAGCCGCGATCCATTCGAAGATATGCGTTCCTTCGGTTCGCGCACGAGTCCGGTTGGCTTTTACAACGGAAAGAAATACGGCGACTACCAGACGCTTGACTCCGCCTCACCCTACAGACTGTACGACATGGCGGGCAACGTCTGGCAATGGACAGGCGACGTCTACGAAGGCATGCATTATCGCTTCCTGCGCGGCGGCTCGAAGGACACCTACGACATGGACCTGCGTCTCTGGGTCCGCAACAATGCCACGCCCACGTATTTCAGCCCGGGCGTGGGATTTCGCTGCGCGCGGTAGCATGCAGGTAGACAAGTAGACAAGTAGACAAGTAGGCAGGTATACTTGTTTACTTGTCTATTTCGCCTGCTTTAGGAGTACCATGTCTGCCCTCTTCCAAAAAATAAAGCTCTACATTCCTTTGATCAAATCATTGCAGACGGGTTTGTTACTTGCCACAGGCATTGCTGGTTATCTCAGCGCGCATACGGAGGTGAACATTCCCACCCTGACCGGCATGTCCCTCAGCCTGTTCCTCGCCATCAGCGGCTCGACGATCATGAATATGTGGTATGACCACGACATCGACTCGAAGATGAAGCGCACGCACAAACGTCCGGCCGCCTCGGGCGAACTCAGCCGCAGGGAAGTGTTTTGGGTGGGCATGGTCATTTCGATCCTCGGCGTTGGCTGGGCTGTTGCGATTGCCCCACTTTTTGGAGCTGTCGTCTTTGCCGGCTGGTTCTTCGACGTGGTGGTGTACACGCTCTGGCTCAAACGCGTTACCTGCTGGTCCATCGTCTGGGGCGGCATCTCGGGCGCGATGCCCATCCTCTCGGGACGGGTGCTCGCCGTGAACGAAATCGACCTGATCGGCATCCTGCTCGCCCTTTCCATCCTCTTCTGGATCCCCACCCACACGCTCACCTTCTCACTGAAATTCCGCGAAGATTACACCAACGCGGGTGTGCCAACCTTCCCATCTACCTATGGCGATGCATTCACGCGCGCCGCGATCGCCATCTCCTCCGTATTGGCTGCGTTTGCCATCGGCTGGGCAAGCGTCCTGATCGGCTTAAGCGCGGGCTACCTGCGCCTGATCGCGGTGCTGACGGCCGGCTTGTTGCTCCTCGCTTTCGCGACGTTCCGCGTCCAATCCGACCGGGTCAATTTCAGCCTGTTCCGATACGCCTCGGTGTATATGCTCAGTTCGATGATCATCCTGGCGCTGCAAGCGTTTTAATAACGTAGGGGCGACCCGTCATTGTTTGAAAGGGATTTTGCAGAATCTTGCTGGATGGGTCGCCCCTGCAGAGATTATTTATGAAAATGTCTGCGCTCGACCGCATTCTGATCCTGATTACGAGTTTGCTTGCCGCCTATCAAATTGTGGTCGGCATCGACGATCTCTCCACCGCGCCTATCATTGCCTACACCATTGCGTTTGGCGTCCTGCTGGTGGCATTGCTGCTCCTCATCATCCTGGGCTTTGACGCCCTGGAGTCGCCGGTCGTGGTTGTCGTCTCGACGGTCATTCCCCTCAGCCTTTCACTTGGACTCATCTGGGAGCATCTCGCTCCCCTTCGGACCTCCTACCTGCTCTTCACCATCCTCGGATTCGTGGCGGTTGTCTTCACCCGCTCCGCCCCCATGCAGAACCGCGTGCCAACGATCGTCATCACCATCGTGCATGGCATTGCCGGCATCACCATTTTCCTGCTGCCGGTCATTATCTCCCTGCAGAAACAGGTGGGACCCGCGTTCGCCCTTGTCGGCGGCGGCGGCGCGTTGATCGGGATCGGTGGTCTCCTGTTATCGTTCCTCCGAGCAGGCAAACCAATATTATCAAGGGGGACGACATTGAGAGTAATGCCCTGGCTTCTTCTGCTCATGACCGTTTGTTTTGTCGCCGGCTTCAAATATGGATAACAAATGTGTCACGCTGCAAGCGTGACCTACAAAAAGGAGTTCACTATGTCCAAAAATACCTGGTGGGGCAAGACACTGCGGTTCATCGGCATCCTGCTAATGGCTCTCACGGGCGGATTCACTCTGCTCGGCGGCATTGGCACGACCTGCGCGGCGTTGTTTCCAACCCGATGGGACAGCATGGCGCCGCTGGCTCGGTTCCAATGGCTGTACATTCTGTTTGTGCTAACAGGGATTGCCCTCGGCGTCTGGGGCATCCGGGCAACCATCAAGCTTGTGCGCGGCACCCCGGACGCCTACATAACAAGTCTCAAGGTCCTGGTAGCAGGTATAACAGTGGGCGGGGTCCACATATACATCTCGCAGCTGTTGCGCGGCAAATCCATGCCGGTGGACGCGGTCGTGTACATGACCGTTCTCACACTGGTCATCTTTCTGCTTCTCCGCATTCCGTTCCTCTGGCAGGGCGCGAACTTCGAAAAGGGAGATGGCAATAGCAATCGGATGGCAGGCGGCGCGGCGGCAATTTTGCTCGGGCTGCTGACGCTGACGATCCCATACACGATGGGATCCACGCACACGTGGAACGGCGTCAACTATGCGGACGCGTTCAACCTTTTCATGACGATCAGCGGAGTTGGATTATTGCTTTTCGGCGCAGGAATTCTCGCTAACTTAAAGATGTTCCAGGCAATGGCAAACAGTCTTAGGATCCAGGAAAGAAACGCATAGTGTGACCTATCTAACATCGCGAGCGCGAGGATCTTTTTGTCCATTTGTGGTTGACCTGATTTCTGTATTTAACTTTATACAAGGGAGTTGACCAAAATGTCCAGTATCTCAAGTATTGCATTCCGAGTCCATAACATGGAAGCCATGATAGCCTTTTACTCGGAAGCCTTTCAAATCAGGTTTCGGGAAGTGGATACCTTCGGCATCCACTCGCAGTTTGGCGAAATCAACGGGATCACTTTGAAGTTTGTACCTATTCGGGATGACGCAGACTTCGCGGGCTATCCAGTTCAGCAACCCGGATTTACAGTATCAGATGTCGAAGCCGTCATTGCTCTCGCACTCCAACATGGCGGGAGGAAGGCAGGCGAGATCATTCAGAGTAGCGGCAGGATACAGGCTGCCGTACGAGACCCTGACGGAAACACAATCGAGCTGTATTCGGAGGAGTAACGAACCGCGCCGGAGACAGCGTTGAGAGCATAAGGGATATGAATCAAAAACCCGCCTCACGGCGGGTTTTGCTAATTATTGGTTATTCATACCGCAGCGCCTGGACGATCTGCAGCCGCGCCGCCTGGCGCGCCGGGATGATGGCGGCCAGCCCTCCGAAGAGCAGGCCGATCACCACTGCTGCCAGGATCCCGCTCAGGGGGAAGAAATAGCCCATCGGGAAGATGATCTTGACTCCGGTCACGAAGACGTAGCCCAGGTACAGCCCACCAGCGATACCGAAGGCTGCTCCAATGGCTGCCAACAGCAGGGCTTCGACCACCACAATGTTGCGGATCTGTTTGCGGGTCCCGCCCACGGCGCGGATCATGCCGATCTCACGGGTCCGTTCGAGCACGCCAATGGTCAATGTGTTGACCATGGCGATCAGCGACGGGAACGCCAGCACGGCAAACAGGATGTAGATCCCACTGAATGCCGCCGTTCCCATGGCTTCCATGGAGGCATAATAATCCGCGCCGGAGAGGACTTTGAACTGCGGGTAGGAAGCCCCCAGCGCCTTGATCTGCTTCCCGGCAGCTTCGCGGTCGGCGCCGTTCTTCAGGTCGATCTGCAGGAAGACATCTTCCGTGCTGCCGAAATCAGCCTGCAGGTTGGCTTGTGAAATATAGACCGTCGTGACCTTGGCATTCAGCAGGTCGGCAGCCACGCCCACCACGCGGTATGGCACGCTGCCATCGACGGTCAGCAATTCGAATGTATCGCCGACCTTTGCACCGGTGGCGAGCATAAAGGAACTATTCACGATCATGGCACGACCTTCAGACAGCTCCGCGTAGGCAGATTCGTCCCCCTCCGAGAAATACAATCCGCTAACCTTTGGGTAGACTACCGGATCGATTCCCAGCAGGGATACCGCCTGCCCATCCGTCGAAGAGGTCGCGAAACGCAGGGTGTTGACCATGTCCACGCCTTCCACCTGGCGCAGTTCCTGGGCTAAGGCAGGATTGGCGCCCACGTTGTCACCCCACAAGCCAACTGAGGGTGGGATGAAAAGGTAGTCGCTGCCCAGGCTATCGTGAATCATGTCGAAGAGCATCCCGGTCATGCTCGAGACCAGTCCGCCGGCAGCTACGATGACAGCCAGGCCCAGCATGCTGGCGGAAGCAGTCACCGCCACGCGCGACGGCTGGCGGGTGAGATTGCTCTGCGCCAGGTTGCCAATGCCCTGCCGGATGGTTGCGAATTCGACGAGGCGGCCGAACAGGATGGCGAACGGTCGCACCAACGCCGGGGCA
>Ga0105092_10001075_pt1 | contig 14524 bp, 17 predicted proteins | sample PPLLak2March2015_FD_87021 | JGI IMG/M metagenome (GOLD analysis project Ga0105092, IMG submission 87021) | Freshwater sediment microbial communities from Prairie Pothole Lake near Jamestown, North Dakota, USA - PPLs Lake P7 Core (1) Depth... | ecosystem: Environmental > Aquatic > Freshwater >... | reverse complement strand
TGCAGGCTCAGGATGAATTTGGTGATCCCTGGTGCGAAGTTTCCGATGCCGATCCCTAGAATCATGGCGGCGAATATCCACAGAGTCAAGTACCTGGATAAAAAGTCCAATCCGTTGCGTTTTCCCTCAGTCATTTTTAGCACCCGTTTTCGGCATTGCAGCATCCAGCAGTTCGTTATGGATCGCTATTTTTCTTTTGCTATTGATTCGGATTCATGGCAAGTTGAAGCTGATTTTGAAGCTGATTGCATGTCGCATATTTTGGCATCTGCCCTGCACACCATTTCGGTCAGATCATCCCGAAAGGCCGATCCGAGGTTTTCAAATAAGCATCTTTCAAGATCGTTTCTCGGCTCTTCCAGGGTGTAATACATCCACAATCCGTCCCGTCTCGCCTTCAGAAAACCTGCTCGACGAAGGAAGGAAAGATGGCGAGACGCTTTAGTCTGAGATATGCCCAGGGCGGCTTCAATCTGGCAGACGCAAAGCTCTCTACTATGGAGCAAGAGGATAATTTTCAAGCGCGTTTCATCGGAGAGAGCCTTGAACAATTCGACATGCAGACTCATCTGACCCATTAAACAATATGTGTATATGCGAATATATGAATGTTTTTAGGATTTTATCATTTGACGTATTTGCGGTTAAACCATATTTTTCTGATTTTTCCAATTTATCAGAAAAACTTAAATACTCAGAAGATACAGGAGATTTAGGTGCAAGACATGACCGACGAAAATGAGGCGGAATCCTGCTGCATGGCAGGAAAAATGAGCTGCTGTAAAGTGGAATCGATTGTCTCCGTGGATGAGCGCGGACAGATGGTGCTGCCCAAAGAGATTCGGGCCAAGGCCGACATCCGGGCGGGCGACAAGCTTGCCGTGGTGAGCATGGAAAAGAACGGCAAGATTTGCTGCTTATCCCTGATCAAGGTTGAGGAGCTTGAGGCAATGGTCAAGTCGATTCTTGGGCCTGTAATGGATGAGATCTTTAAGAAATAGGGCCAGATCGTCGTATTTTATAAAATGTATTTAATGTTTATTTGTTTAAAATAAATTTGTTGGATGCAATGGTGAAAAATATGCAAGACGAAGAAATAAAGAAAGTAGTAAGAGCCAGATACGCGGGCGTTGCCCAGCAGAGCGGCTCGTGCTGTTCATCAGCGTGCTGCGGATCGGCCAAGCCCAAAGAGATCAGCAAGAAGATGGGCTACACGGAAGAGGAAATTCAAGCGGTCCCGTCCGGATCGAACCTGGGACTTGGCTGCGGAAATCCGACCGCGCTTGCTGAGATAAAAGCGGGCGATACAGTTCTTGACCTGGGGTCCGGCGCAGGCTTCGACTGCTTCCTGGCCGCGGCCAAGGTCGGCCCGACGGGCCGGGTCATCGGTGTGGACATGACGGAAGAGATGGTGGCGCGGGCCAAAGATAATGCGGCGAAGGGAGTATACCGAAATGTGGAATTTCGGCTCGGTGAGATCGAGAAGCTACCCGTCGAGGATGGCAGCGTTGATGTGATCATCTCCAATTGCGTCATCAATTTAGTGCCGAACAAGGAAAAGGCTTTCCGCGAGGCGTTTCGAACTTTGCGGCCCGGCGGCAGGCTGATGGTCTCGGACATCGTTCTTCTCAAGAAGCTCCCGGACTTCGTTAAGGAATCGATCGAAGCCTATGTCGGCTGCGTCGCAGGAGCTGCCATGAAAGAGACTTATTTGGGTGCCATGAGGTCGGCGGGTTTCAAAGATGTCACTGTGGTCGAAGAGTCCGTCTTCCCGTTGGACTGCATGACCAACGATCCCACGGGGAAGGCGATACTGCAGAGCATGAAAGGATCTGCTGAGGAGATCAAAAAGATTGAGGGGTCGATATCCAGCATCAAAGTTCGCGGAATCAAGCCAGCTTAGCGAGATTCGGGCGAGCGAAATGCTCAGGCTCGATACTTTTTTGCCAGCCGAAATGGCTATCGTTTGGTTTGAAATCGTGGCCGCTCCGATTTTTAGCATTGTTCTTCAAGGGGAACCTATTTATAATCCTTTAATTAACAATTGTGATCGGTGAGATTAAAATGAGGGATCGTCTTTGCTGACGCTGCAATCGAGCAGCCAAATACGAATTTAGACCGCCTGCCGCCATCAGCCAAACTGGTCATCAAAGTGCTGGAGTCCGGCAGCCTCATGACCCAGAAAGAGATTATAAACAAGACGTATCTGCCAGCCAGGACAGTCAGGTATGCCCTGAACAGGCTCAAAGAAGAGAATCTTCTCCAGCAGAGGTTCTACTTCCAGGATGCGCGTCAAAGTCTCTACGGGCTGAAGACCCTTGCCCCGGAGGTGATGAGCGCATAATCCTCTTTTTTCCGTTTGATTATGATTAAATAAAAGAAAGGCAATTCTAAATGATTAGAGAGAATGATAATATGAAACACATAAAAGTGCAGCTTGCAAAGAAGCAGGCCGATGGCTACGTTATTCCACTGGGTGCGATCAACCTCGTCAATGTGGTAACTGATGTGGGAATGGTCGGTTGCGGTGCATTTGATGTGGCGGCTTTGAATAACTTCGGCTACCCGGCAGCCAAGGTCAGACCGTCAAGCGGCAGCTCCATCGCCACAGTTGACGATCTATTGGCAGGAATCATCAAAGAAGTGAATCCTGCGGCGGAGAAGCTGGGATTGAAGGTCGGCATCACCGGAAAAGAGGCGCTCGATCTGCTGTGACATCATACCTATCAAAAAAGTTAAAGATAAAGGAAAAGTGGAGTCGTTAGCTCCTTTTCTCCTCTATTTCTCGGCCTTGGCTTTATCATCCTTGGCGTAAACGTCTCTTAGATCCACGACCTTCTTGGACTTTCCAGCCGTTCGCGGAATGGAGCCTTTCTCCACCAGCTCGATCTTGCTTCGCACATTCAGAACGGACTTGAGCTTCTCCTCGGCCTTCCTCTGAATTCTGGCCAGGTCCTGCAGCTCTCCGGTGAAGGCTTCATCCTTCATCTCTACCTGGATGCTGATCTCGTCCAGGCCATGCCGCTTGCGGTCAACGACGACCTGGAAGTAGTTGCCAATCTCAGGAATGCTCACCAGCACGTCCTCGATTTGGCTGGGGAATACGTTGATGCCGCGCACGATGAGCATGTCGTCCGCCCGGCCCAGGAAGCGATGCAGCTTCCGGCTGGTGCGCCCGCAGCTACACTTCTCATCCATGATGTAGGTCACGTCGCCGGTATGGTAGCGAATGAGGGGCATGGCTTCCTTGGTGAGCGATGTTATGACCAGTTCGCCCGGCTCGCCCGGCGCGCAGGGCTGCTCATCCTTATCCAGAATCTCGATCAGGAAATGATCCTCCCAGATGTGCAGGCCGTTCTGCTCCTGGCATTCAAAAGCGACACCCGGCCCCATCATCTCGGATAGGCCGTAGGAATCGTAAGCCTTGATGTGCAGCGCCTCCTCCAGCTCTTTGCGGGACTCGTCCGACCAGGGCTCGGCTCCGAAGCAGCCGATACGCAGCTTCAATTTATCGACGACGCCCTTGGCCTTGGCAGTCTCGGCTAAATAGAGCGCGTAAGAGGGCGTGCAGTGCAGAACCGTAACCCCGAAGTCCATCATGATCTCAAGCTGGCGCTCGGTGTTGCCCACGCCCGATGGGACAGCCATCGCGCCCATGCGCTCGATGCCGTAATGAACCCCGAGGCCGCCGGTGAAAAAGCCGTAGTTCACAGCGTTCTGAAAGATGTCTCCCTTGGTGACGCCGACCATGACGAAGTCCCTGGCCATCAGATCCGACCAGGTGGCGATATCATTGGCAGTGTAGCCGACGACGGTGGGCTTTCCGGTTGTCCCGGATGAGGCGTGAACCCGGACGACCTCATCGCGCGGAACAGCGAACAGACCGAAGGGATAATTTTCTCGCAAATTCACCTTGCGAGTGGTGGGAAGCTTGGAGAGGTCCTTCAGGCTCTTGATATCCTGGGGCTTGATTTTAGCCTCGTCCATCTTGTTGTGGTAAAACGGGACGTTCTCGTAAACCTTCTCCACGACGCTCTTGAGCCTTTGCAGCTGCAGCTCTTCCAGCTCATCTCTATTCATTAGCTCCAATTTCGGTTGCCAGTAATTCATTTTAATTCCCTGATGAATTTGATTTGCGTGCTTACATGCTACATGCTACGCAGTGCCATCGGTAGAGAAAACGTCAGGGTATATCAAGACTTCCGATGCGAAAAATTGCCGAGCACAGCTCAATAAAAGCCACATTTGCAGACGGTTTTTCAAGTATTCAGGTTCAGATCGAATGATGAGGCCGGTGTTCCGCAGATGTTCCCTGTAAAAGGAGACCGGCAGTCAGGTGCATTCGCAGCAGCTTCCCGAAAAGCATGTCCGCGCATTCAGCTACTGGCCACCAATCTCCGCTTCATCTCGCCATGCCGGTTCGCGGGCGGCATTAAGCGGCGTAAATGGCCAGTTTCACCATATTTTCTAACTTGTAGTATTGCGAAAGACGAATCTTGCTGACCGCGGGTCTGCGAGAGTTTCGGCGAGTTGTCGAAACTGCGTGAAGTCCCCGGCCTTCAGGCTGCGCAGGATGAAAGCGGAGTCCTTTGCCCTGATTACTTCCGCCCTGCACTCAAATTATATATGAATGGGTAGAGGCATTACAAATCAAAGATGATCCACTACAAATATCCGATATTTCCCGACAAGATAACTCAGCAAAAATTAGCTGAAGCTCTGGATGCTTGCAGATGGCATGTATTGCAGCATCCATGATGCATCCTGGTCAAAGTTCATATTCATGCTCTTCCCCTGGACTTTCCGTCCAGTGGAGCTGCAGACGACAGTCAGCTGCACGTACAAGGCTCAAAGTGCTGGTCGAGAGCTGACAAAGGTAGATCCTAGTACAGCTAGGCTTGATTAAGGCAATGAATATGACAGGATAATCCATCGTTGTGAATGGATTAAATCATGGTTCTATTTCGGCCTCGCTATACTCGCTCATTTCAGCCGGATATTTGGCGTCTCCGTCATGTTGCAATGCGGCTTTCAGATTACCACAATTTGTATTGAATTATTAAACGACCTTGATCCGTCTTTTCTAATTGCAACCACGTCTGCCGAATATGTGCCTGTTACAACATTTGCTTTCCAAATGCCGGAATATTCGTTCTTGGAAACATGCCCTAGAGCCAATTTATCTACCACAACGCCCGACATGTTTTTAATGAATGCAAAGGCAGATATCTCCGTCTCATTTTCAGCGGAAAGAGAACTGTCGTCAGATGAATTTCCTCCCTGCGTCCGGCCCGGCAAAGACTCGTTGTTCCTCGGCCCGAAGGTTGCAGATATCTTCGAGGCACTCTTGGCCACCACTGGATTAGGATTTGCGTCAGCATTCAGCAAATCGATATTAATTGCAGGATTATCCAGCAGGCCGGAATTAGCAAAATTGCTTTGAGAAAGACTATTCTTTGCATCCGAATTGGGGTCTGAGCTTGAGTCGGAATTAAACTCGGAATTGAACTTTTCATTATCCATCCGGGAAGCTTTTGGTCCGGATAGCTTAGCAGCATTATCTGCGACTTTGCCGTTCAGAAAATCCGTCGCAGTGTCGGTCCAATCCGGCACCTTCGCGCTACATGCCGAGCATCCTTCCGCATACGCCTCTTGAATCAGGCTCGCTGCACCAATGGTGAGAAATATAAAGACAAGAAGGACAATCGGCACTGCCGCTATTCTCTCTTTTTCCAAGTTATTTGTCCTAAGCCAAAGCTTTATCCGAGACATCCATTTTCTCACAGGCGTTAATTATGCGCCTTCTGTTCATATGGTTTATGGGCGATCTTGCTTTTTCGACAGATCTCGCAGTTTTTTATCGATTTGGATTTTCATCTGCCGCACAGCTGACTGCAGCAATACGCTCCCCGCGCGGTCCTAGACATTTTCGAAGTTGCCTGGTGGCTAAAAACTTACCTCTACCCAGTACTTTCCTCGTTGCGGTGCCTTCTTTATGGCATTTTCTCTCTCCATATTTTGAAGCTCGTCCAGCCAATCGTTGAGCTTCTTGCCGGGGTTATGCTCGGTCCAATATGATTGAAGCCTAATATGTCCGTCACACATATGGTTCAGGCTCATGCCGCGCCTGCAGATGGGGCCGCTGCACGGTCCGTGGCCTTTGAGGTCGCACTCAGGATTAGTCATTTCATTTTCCTTGAATGCTGATCGAGCTTATCAAGATTTTCCAAAGATTTTTCCGCGAAGACAACTGCGACCAAACAATTATATCGCAAGAAGAATCCTATCCGCAATTATTAGAGGGAGCTGGAGGAAGCTAATTAATGGTAGATGACGATTCTAAAGTAGGCCAAAATGACAGTCATTGGAAACACTCAATGACGGATACCATCATCTGCGTTCTCCTTTTTGTCTCGACGTTCATATTGTACCTGGGTTCTTAGCGCCAACGATCTTCACAGGCGACTCGGCTGATGCCACCTTGGCATCTTATGCTCTAGGCATGCCTCATCCACCCGGTTTTCCCGTTTATACCTGGGTCGGACACCTGTTCACGCTCATTCCCATAGGCGATATCGCATATCGGGTCAACCTCATGTCGGCGTTCTTCGGAGCCCTCGCAATACCCGTTGTATATGCAATAATACGATCGTCGGCTCAAAAATTCGAGGGAAGATTTTCTGCTGGAGCATCTCGCTTTGGGGCCATCGTCGGATCAATGTCCCTGGCATTTTCCATCACCTATTGGGCTCAGGCTGAAATCGCCGAGGTCTACACGCTCAATATATTCATCATAGCATTAATGATTCTATTTTCCCTGAAATGGGCAGAAGAAAGAAATCCCAAATACCTTTATCTGCTCTCGTTACTCTTTGGCCTGAGCTTGGGCATTCATGCGTCAAATATCCTTTTTGCACCGTTCTTCTTAGCGTTCTTGTTTCTGACGGACCGCAAGGCAATGCTCGATATGAGAGTGCTGATACCTGCAATCGCTCTCTTCCTGGCAGTCGGCATGATTCAGATCGTTTATCTGTATGTCAGAGCAATGCAGGTGCCGGCATACATGTACTCGGACATTAGATCAATGAATAGCTTCTTGTCGTATATCACGGCAAAGGAGTACTCAGCTGCGCCTTTCTCGGTTTCTCTGTCATCGGGGATTTCTATGTATGTCGAGTTCCTGGCAGCAAACTTCTCTCTTGTTGGAATGGCAATTGGTATGGCCGGACTTGCCCTTTCTATAAAGAGGGACTTGCTGCGTTCCGGCTTTTACATCTCCCTCTTCGCGGTGAATGTTCTATATTTCGTACGGTTCGAATCAGGTGATATCGCCGACAAGCTCGTTCCCTCCTTTATGATATTCTCCATCTTCATAGGCTTGGGGATATGGGAGGTCCTGAATATAATCCTGGGACCGCTGGCCGATGAAAATGATTCCAAAAAGCTGCTGATCAAAGACAACCTCGGCAAAGTTGTCTTGGTCGTGCTGGTCCTGATCGTATCGGCAATCGTTCCAGTCACGTCCTATGCCGCCTATTCCCAAGAGATCGATCAAATGAGGAGCACGGAGCTTCCCTTCTTTCTATTGGATGCTCTGAAAGAAGTTCCGGCCAATTCGACGATCCTGGATCAATGGGCAACTTGTGAGCCGCTCAAGTATTATCAGGTCGTGCACAATGTGAATCCGACCGTTGAGATTGTTGGTGCCGATCCCGTTGATTGGACCGATCGCATCGACGAACGGACGGGGAAAAGCAGTGTCTTCATGGTGGAAATAGATAAAGAAGTATTGAAAAAATATAGCGAGATACCCGTATTGAATATGCCGGGCGTCGGCGTGCTCTACAAGATTTATCCGGGCAAGATGTCTTTTTCAGCGGAAAATTCCGCTATACAAAATCCGATAAACAAATCATTCGACGGAACGGTGAGACTGCTCGGAACCAATCTGATTCAGAAAAACGGAGAGAGAGGTTTCACAATAACATACTTCTGGCAAAGCCAGGAGAAAACCCCAAAGGACTTGATCGTTTATGTAGATCTTGTGAATGAGAATGGAAATCCCGTGCTGGAAGATGTTCATGTTCCGATCTATGGCATATATCCTACATCAAAATGGGTTCAAGGCGAGGTGTTGGCCGAGAACTATAATGTGCGTCTGCCGTCATCGGTCAAACCTGGAAACTATCAGGTATTTCTGATGGGCATATGGAATAAGGAAATCCCGGGAGATTATGAAAGGATACTCCTCGGCAATATCGAAGCCGAATAGGCTGCTGCCGCCATGAGGGCTGCAGCACATTTATTCTATTAATGAAATTGATGAAAACACTGATTATGTTATTGCACTGTAATTATTTTTTACCAGATATATTGGCACTCTTCTGATCTGCGCTTGCGCACTATCTCACTTAGTACATCCACGGCTTCAACCAGTGTCTCTCTTACGACCACGGGATGGCCCGTCACCTTGACCCAAACTCTTCGCACGCCGATGTTATCGGAAAACTCCACATCAGCAGACTCGCGAGCGCACCACTGCACGGCATCTTCAATGTTTGTAATCTGATTTGACTCTCGAATGAATCTATTATACTCGCTTGCCATTATAAAGCCCACCTCAATCATTAAGGATATTGCTGATTCAACTGACAAAGACTTGTTCGAGTTCAGTCTATTTGAGGATATCGGATGAACGATAGGCCAACAAAAGTCTCTATACTTGGTAATAATCTGAATTTTTATAGATCTTTTGAGTTAGCGCCAGCCAATACAGCGAACTACTATTCGAAGTAAAATAAGATACATTCATAATGATTAATTCTGCAAATAAATGGGACGCTCAATGCCGAAGCGAAAGATCCGTTAAGCGCCTACCTGTGAAACAATTTAAAAATTAAAAGCAAGGGCTTAACCCTATACCCATTTATATGTCGGCTCCATTATCTTGTTAAAATTTTTGATTATCGCGGCTGCATCAGTCCTATTGAAACTGCTGTCCATCATCTTGGTGCATACGCAGCGCAGCGCAATCTTCTCCATCTTGAGGGCATTGCTGTCATCCGGCTTGGAAGCCAGGCCGAATGTCTCGAAAAGGTGCTCTTTCTCGTCCAGGTGTGCGCTCTTTCCCCATTTGCCAAACATTTCGGAGGCGTGGTCCAGGAGATGCTGGTCGAAGCTCTCAGGGAGCTTGCAGCCTTCTATCAGCTTCAAGAATTCTTCTTTTTTCATAATGACCCCTCGCTTTTTGGGTTGTATTTCAATTGCTAATCACTCTATTTGAGCTGTCTGAATATAAAAACTAGTTGATTGATGATGCTGCCATCTGCGTACATCCAAAAGCTTGATATCTTGCTTGATATCTTCTTTCTTTCATATTTAACTGATTCAAAATTATGGTGCGTTGGAGAAGTCTGTTAAAGGGATGACAAAATGAGAATTCAATTGGCTGCATTTGCAGCACTTCTGGTGGCAGCAGCGTGTCTTCCGGCAACTGCCTCCTTGCCGGATTATCCGGCAAATGCCACGACGCCGATCCAAAATCTAGTGGCCGTTCTCACTGATTTCGGCACTGATGATTATTATGCCGGCGCTCTGGAGGGCTCGATATATGGCGCAAATCCATCCGTCAGGATCTCCACAATAACTCATCAGGTCAGGCCTTTCAGCATCGCGGATGGCTCGTACATCCTTGCCAAAGCTGCCTGGAGATACCCATCAGGTACGGTTTTTATGGCCGAAGTTGATCCCGGTTCCGACGAGAGTCGGAGGTTCATAGTCTTGGAGACCACAGACGGCAAGATCTTTGTGGGACCGGACAATGGAATATTCACCGGCGTCATGGATGAGCTGGGGCTGGCCCGAGTCTTTCAGATCACAAACACGACCCTCATGAACCAAGGGCAAAAATCCGCCACATTCCGGGCTTTTTCCATCTCGGGACCTGTAGCTGCCCGCCTGGCTGGAGGCACTCCAATCGATTCGGTCGGCCCAATGATAACGGACCCCATCAGGCTCTCTATAGCCCGTCCGAAAAGAAACGGGTCACAAATCTCTGGAACAATCGTTCATATCGACAGCTACGGAAACCTCTTGACGAATATTCCCGGCAAATTGGCAGGTGAGGCAGGAATACATACTGGAGACCCTCTGGGAATATCGCTTGCCAATAAGGACTACAACGCCACCTATGCGATCACTTACAGCGATGTGGACAATGGAGAATGGCTGGCCATGAATGACCCGGAAGGACTGATCGAAGTGGCCAGAAATATGGAAAATGCTGCAGCAACGGCCAATGTTTCCAGCGGAGAAACAATATCGTTATCATTGATATCGTGATGCTGCCGCATCGCTCAGGCACATTGCTGCAACGAGCGCTGCAATAACAATAAAATTGCAGCATCTTTTTTTTGGCAGCATATTCAATGGCATAAAGAAGCAAGAGAGATGCTAAATGAAGAGAAAGTAAATGAAGTGAAAGGAGATATTAAAGCAGTCTCGCGGATTCGATCTTGGCGCATCTCCCCGCCACTACACTGAATCCTTCTCGATCAAGCTTCTTTATGGCCTCCGGGCTCTCGGTGCCGGGCTGCATCCAGAAGACCTTGAAGCCCTTCGCCTTGGCCTCTTCGACCAGCTCCGGTACGGCGGACGGCCTGCGGAAGACATCGACGATATCGATTTCATCCGGAACGTCGCGAATGGAGGCGTAGACCTTCTCGCCAAGAATAGTCCGTCCTGCATAATTCGGATTTACCAGGCAAAGCTTGAATCCGCGGCTCTGCAGGACATCGGAGACGAAATAGCTGGGCTTGTAAGGGTCAGGCGAGATGCCGACGACGCAGATAGTGTGGCAGTTCTGCAAGGCGCTTCGCAGGTCATTATCTTCTCGAAGGATGGGCATGTGTTATATTTGGACGCTCTTGGGATAAATATTTGAACTCTTTCCAATTTACATGTCTGTCTTCCTGCTAATATCTTCAGGCCAATATTTTATCGTCTTGCCATGCATTTTCAATTCATTTTTCGCATTTGCTTTTTTTCCGCGTCAGCTCTTCTTGCACATTACCTTATCCACAAAGATCAGGTTCTCCGGTGGCTCCGTCAGCCTAACCGTATTTCCTTTCACGTCGACAATGGCATCAAGTCTGGTGAAATGGGCCTCACTGATCCTGACCAGCGGATCGCAGTTATTCAATAGATGGTCTTTGAAGCCGTCGATCTTGCCGCCTGCGCCCATGTAATCCATGATTCGTCGGAAGAGCTTGGGAAGAATTACTACATCTTCGGTGAGCGCGATCAGATTGGAAACCGAGAATCCTTTGGTGGTCATATCGCTCGACCAGATGCCTTTGCCTTCTGCCTTGACCTGGCTCATGGCGTTGGTGAAGGCCATGCGCAGGTCCGAGAAGAGCCCGTTGTAATAAGTCGGATAGGCGAGACCCTTTTCCAACAGCTTGTAGTTGAGGCTCTCCTTCAGCATCTTTACATCCAGCAGAACCTCTTTTCCGTCCTTCTCCTCAGTCTCTCCGGCGAAGACGAAAGCCACTGGACGGCGGTTGCTCTCCGTGGCGCGGGCCAGGATGTAGCCATCGGTCCCATCTTTTGCGCTGACGACAGTGCTTTGCGGCCCATCCCAGACAACATCATAGATACCCAAGTTTGAGAGCAAAAAGCGACCCGCTGCCTTTGCCTCTTTCAGTGGCTGATGGTGGCCCGCATAATGCGTCTCCAGAGCATCCACCGCCTCGATGCGAAGCTGGGCATGCTGCAAAGCATTCAGGCCCACCCCCGGACCGTATAGTTTCTTCCAATTATCAGAATTTTTAGCCATGAATCTAATTGAGTCGCCATCAGGGCTGTAGCCTTTCACATGGAAGGTACCTTTGATCAGAGTAAATGACATTAATATCATCCTAATTAATTTTTTTAATTGCCTATTTTTAGTACTGCGTAATTTTTAGGATTTATATTTTCTTGTTAATTAATAGTATATCTGGGGCGGGATAAATCTCGCTGGAACCCGATGCAAAAGGATTTTAGGAATTGTATCACAATCAGTCGGTGATGAATCCCAGTACGGCCGTCTATCGGGGCATGAAGCGTGCCGGCATCGACTTCGCGGCCTCGGTGCCGTGCGTAAATTTGCAGCAGCTCTTGGCGTTGGCGGGCGGCGACCCGGCAATAATTCATGTTCCCGTGACTCGCGAAGAAGAGGGCGTGGGCCTGTGCGCCGGTGCCTGGATGGGCGGGCGGCGACCGGCATTGCTCATGCAAAATTCGGGGCTTGGGAACTGCATCAATGCTCTGGCATCGCTTGATCAGCTCTTTGGAATTCCCCTGCTCATGATAATCAGCCACCGGGGGAGCGCAGGCGAGCCGATGGTAGGGCAGATGCCGATGGGCAGGCTCACGGCCGGGCTGCTGGACACGATGGAGATCGCATCCTTCTCGCCCACGCCATCCGAGGCGGAGGAGACGGTAGAGCGCGCCTGGTGCCTGGCAGCAAAGGAAGGCAAGCCAGTGGCAGTGCTGCTTGACCTGGAATTTTGGAGGGGCAAATGAGGCGCATCGAGGCCATCGCCCTGGCGGCTGGGACGGCTGAGGCTCAGGACGCCCTGCTGGTGTGCAACATCGGATTTCCCAGCCGGGAGCTTTTCGCGGTGAATGATCGGGTTGGGAATTTTTATATGCTCGGCTCGATGGGCCTGGCGTCCTCCATCGGCCTGGGCCTGGCCCTCGCGCGCCCGGGGCGCCGCGTGATTGTACTGGATGGAGACGGTTCAGTGCTCATGAACTTGGGAACGCTGGCCACTATCGCCCACCGCGCGCCCAAGAATTATCTGCTGGCGATCCTGGACAATTGCTGCTACGGCTCCACCGGCTCTCAGTCCACCTGCACGCATCTTGGCACGGACCTGGAGAAAATTGCAAAAGGAGCAGGAGTTGCCGGGGCAAGGACAGTGACAGATGCAGAAGGCTTCTCGCGTGCTCTCCAGGATGATGGGGTTGTGGTAATGAAGGTAGAGGTCGGCAACGCGGATGTTCCTGTGATCGATTTATCGCCTCAGCAGCTATTGTCCCGATTTGTAAAGGCAGCATCAATGCCGCCGGTAAATGAATGATTGCGATCAGTTACACTGCGACTTTGACGTGAATGTCTCTGGACTCCACAGTCGGCAGGGTGTAACAAAAATTTTTATATCTGTTCTATCCTTGATTAATTCAAAATCGTTGAGCTGGATGTTGTCCGAATAGTGAAATTATCTGAAAATTTTAAAATAACTATGATTTAAAAAAGATTTGAAATGAGGGATTTGAAATGAATCAAAAAGATGGGAAAAAACGGGTTTGCCTATTGGTTGTGTTTATTCTTGCGATTGCATTTTCTCTGACGTCCGTTGCACTAAGTGATTGGCTTCCAAATCCCTCGGCAAGCAGTGATTTTGCGGAAAGCGCAGTTCAAGCGGATCTTTCAGACAGAAGCTTATCTTCAGATGCGAGTCCATCTTCCGACACAGGCTCATTGGCCTTGGATAGCGGCTTTCGTCCGGACACCGACGGCTTTGCCTTTGAGAATTATGGAGATGAATACGGATCTGTCGGACTGACTGAGGCGGAGATGCAGCGGCTCTTCGGCAAGCAGGTTTGTTCAGGAGATGCGGATTGCACCCTCTTGCCCAATGCCCGGCGCTGGATGGAAGAAAATAATAAGGATATGACGGGAGGGCATTGCGAAGGCATGGCTGTCTTGAGCCTCCTATTCTTCCTGGGAATTCTGGATCCGCAGAAGTTTGGTGCAGCAACAACTCATGAACTGTCGATTGAGGAAAATGAGCCCCTTCAAAGGGAGATCGCCTATTGGTGGGCCACCCAATGCACCGACCCCGCCGAAAATGTCACCGTGGATGGGCCTGCAGAGGTGCTCAAGGCATTGACTAAGGAATTTTCTCATGACGACGATGCACAAAACTCCTGGACGACAAGCTTGGCAAAAGAGGACGGCAGCGGCGGACATACCGTCACACCGTTCGCTATCAGGGATAACGGAGACGATCTTTATGAGATACTGGTCTACGACAACAACTACCCGGATGAGATCAAGGTCATCAATATCGATGCCGCCGACAATGCATTCGCATATGATACATCATCCGATCCCGATGAAGAATCAAGCGCATACACCGGGCATAACCTGAACCTCACGGGCACCAATGACCGGCTGGTGCAGCAGAAATGCGACTTCTGCCAGGATGATGGCGGAAACGATGGGTCGTCGGAGCAGACAACTTCCCCTGCATTGTCCAGGCGCGTTCAGGTCTGGCAGGATGGCGGAGCAGGTATGCTGATCAAGGACGATCAAGGCAGGAGGCTCGGTCGTCTGAAGGACGGTACCGTGGTAAATGAGATCCCCGGCTCAAAAGTGCACTGGTTCATGAAATCCACATCACGAGATGCCGGGAAGCTGCATAGAAACAATACCTCTGATTATCTCCTCAAGCTGCATTAAGGAATCAACTCC
>Ga0105092_10001074_pt1 | contig 14525 bp, 9 predicted proteins | sample PPLLak2March2015_FD_87021 | JGI IMG/M metagenome (GOLD analysis project Ga0105092, IMG submission 87021) | Freshwater sediment microbial communities from Prairie Pothole Lake near Jamestown, North Dakota, USA - PPLs Lake P7 Core (1) Depth... | ecosystem: Environmental > Aquatic > Freshwater >... | reverse complement strand
CTGGATCACGAGCGCGTCCGCCGGATCGTTGCAGCCGGGGTGCGCGAGGTCAGAGTGCGCTCTCCGCTCACCTGCGAGCTGATCCACGGTGTATGTTCGAGGTGCTACGGGCTGGACCTGGGCCGCGGCAAGATGGTCGATATCGGGTCTGCGGTTGGAATCGTGGCCGCCCAGTCGATCGGCGAGCCTGGCACCCAGCTCACGCTGCGCACCTTCCACACCGGCGGTGTGGCTGCCGGCGGCGACATCACGACCGGTCTCCCCCGCGTGGAAGAGCTTTTCGAAGCCCGCAAGACTCCTAAGGGTGAGGCGGTGGTCTCCGAGATCGCCGGTGTAGCGCGGGTGATGCAGTCGGACCGCTACAGCGACCTGAGGGTGGTGCGTGTGGAGCACAGCGAGATGGTCAACGACGAGTACGCTCTGCCCGAGGGCTGGACGATTGCCGCCACAGATGGCGGTGAAGTCAGCCAGGGTGACGTGCTTGCCCACCAGGACAACGCTACCATTACGGCTCAGAATGCCGGACGAACACGCATCGAGGCCAACAAGGTCATCGTATCTTACGAGGCGAGGCAAGAGGGCGAGTACGAGCTTCCCAGCAATGCGCGCCTGTTGGTGCGGGATGGTGAGCACGTGCAGGCCGGCCAACCACTGACGGAAGGCTCGCTGAACCCTCACCGCATCCTGCGTATCCAGGGTGCCCAGGCATGCCAGATGTACCTGCTCTCTGAGGTGCAGAAAGTGTACCGCTCTCAGGGCCAGAACATCAACGACAAGCACTTCGAGATCATCATCCGCAAGATGATGTCTAAGGTGCAGGTCACGCGCCCGGGCGACACGAACTACCTGCCCGGCGACCTGGTGGATCGACTTGAGCTGAAGCGCAGCAACGAGCGCCTGCTCTCTGAGGGCAAGCGCCCTGCGAAGTTCCTGGAAGTGCTGCTCGGCATCACCAAGGCCTCGCTGAGCACCGACTCGTTCCTGTCGGCTTCTTCCTTCCAGCACACCATCAAGGTGCTGGCTGGCGCTGCGATCGCTTCCTCTGAAGACCCGCTGTTCGGGTTGAAAGAGAACGTGATCATCGGCAAGCTGATCCCGGCAGGCACCGGTTTCGTACGAGGACGCTTTGCGGCCCTCGAGAAGGAACAGCGCCCGGAAACGACTGCAATGGTGGGCATTCGCAATAACATCGAAGAGGGGGAGGAGTATTCTTCTCCCGAGCCTACCGCGGCAGACTAGCGTGCGCGTAGATAAGTAGATTCATTCCCGAAGGCCGGGTAAATGGCCTTCGGGAATGTTTTTGTAAAGGGAAAAATCCTCTGTGGCTTTGAGGAGCGGGCTTCGCCCACCGAATAATATCCAAAAATCGTCTTCTTCTGACCCGGTAGCACCCCAATCAACCGTGGTTCTGCCTTTTCGCCCATCCCCCCGGCCGTGCTTGAGTACAAGCCACTTCCCGCCGGGAAGGGGGAGTCAGAGGGCGAAATTTGATGTTGTCGTGGGCCATAGCCCACGACAACATCAAATTTCGCCAGATACTCCCGCCGTACGTGCGAACGTGTGAGAGTACTCACTCCGTTCGCGCTGGCGCCGACTCTTGGGGAGCGGGCGTGCGAGCGAAGCTCGCGGGGTGGATCTACCTCTGCCCCCGAAGAGGGCGATTCATGGCTCTACGGTTCAGTGGATGGCTACCTCGTGAGCCAGGGCTGAATATTGACTAATTTTTATAAATCATATAAGATAGCTTATAATAGAACAAATATTCTAAGATTGTGCGGGTTTGATGCGATGGGTGCCTTTACAGTATAATCTTAGATGTGACCTGAATTATGCGGAAAAGTTACCTTATTTGAGAATGCATTGCGAAGTCAGGCACACTCAAAAACGGCATTTTCCCGCACAAAAAATTTTTCTGGAGAAATTGCATGGAAGTTGGTCTGGTTCGCTCGGTAGATATTGATCACGAAATGCAGCAGGCGTACCTGGATTACGCTATGAGCGTCATCGTGGCGCGGGCTTTGCCCGATGCCCGCGATGGCTTGAAACCAGTGCACCGCCGAATTTTGTACGCCATGTTCGATATGGGCCTGCGTCCCGAGACATCTTATAAGAAATCTGCCCGCATCGTCGGCGAAGTCTTGGGTAAGTATCACCCGCACGGCGATATGGCTGTTTATGAAACCATGGCCCGCCTGGCGCAGGATTTTTCGATGCGTTATTTGCTGGTCGATGGGCAGGGCAACTTCGGCAGCGTCGATGGCGACCCACCCGCGGCGATGCGCTATACCGAAGCCCGCCTGCAGCCGGCTGCCATGCTGATGCTTTCCGATATCCAAAAGGAAACGGTCGATTTCTCGGATAATTTCGACGGCAGCCTGACCGAGCCCGACGTTCTGCCGGCTGCGCTGCCAAACATGCTGGTCAACGGCGCGACGGGTATTGCCGTGGGTATGTCGACCAGTATTCCTCCACACAACCTCGGGGAAGTGGTGGATGCGCTCCAGTTCATGCTCGCCCATTGGGACGGCCTGGACGATATCAACATCGAAGACCTGATGCACTATATCAAAGGGCCCGATTTCCCCACCGGCGGCCTGATCATCCAGAGCAATAACGAAGAAGAAGGGCTGACCAGCGCCTACGGGACCGGGCGCGGCAAGGTGACCGTGCAGGCGCGGGCTCACTTCGAAGAGATGAGCCGGGGCCGCAACCGCATTATCGTCACCGAGCTGCCTTACATGATCAACAAAGCATCGCTGATCGAGCGTATCGCCGAATTGGTGCGTGAAGAGCGCCTGGACGGTATTGCCGACTTGCGCGACGAATCTGACCGGCAGGGGCTGCGCATCGTCATCGAGCTGAACAAGACCGCAGAACCTGAAAAGGTGCTCCAAGATCTTTTCAAGAGCACACCCATGCGCTCGACCTTCGGCATCATCATGCTGGCCCTGGTGGATGGAGAGCCGCGCACCCTCAGCCTCAAGCAATCTCTGCGGGTATATCTCGACCACAGGCTTACGGTTATCAAGCGGAGGACAGAATTCGAGCTCAACCGGGCTCGCCAGCGGGGACACATTTTAGAAGGCTTGCTGGTGGCTTTGAAGAACCTGGATGAGGTCATCAGCCTGATTCGCAAATCGCCCGACGTTGACACCGCACGCACCCGCCTCATGAAGCGTTTCAAGCTCACCGAGGTGCAGGCCCAGGCGATCCTGGATATGCCCCTGCGCAGGCTGGCCTCTCTCGAGCGCAAGAAGATCGAGGAGGAGTACAAAGAGGTGCAGGCGCTGATCAAAGAGCTGGAGAGCCTCCTGCGGTCGCCCAAAAAGATGCGCCAGGTGGTTGGCGATGAGCTTGCCCGGGTGAAAGAGACCTACAACGACCGCCGGCGCACGCAGATCGTGAGCCTGGATGGCAGCTCGACTCAGGCGATACCCCTGCTGTCAAGCGACCTGACCCCAGACCGCATTATCTGGGTGGCTGCCAACGCGGATGGGATGATCGCCCGGACGCTCGACGAGAACCCGCCCCGGACGAGCGGGCGGGATGCCCCGGCCTGGATGGCGAGGGTTTCAACCCGCGATACCCTGTACCTGATCAGCGAACAGGGTGAGGCTGCGGGAGTACCTGTCCATGCCGTGCCTGAGGCGGAGAATCCGGCCGAGGGGGCGCCGGCGTTCAAGATTTCGGCGCTGGAAGCGAAAGACAAGCTGGCCGGCCTGCTGGCGCTGCCTCCTAAAGATTTGCGCTCGGAAGGCTGGTTTGTCTTTACGGTGACACGCCAGGGGATGGTGAAAAAGACCGACGTGGCTGAGCTGCCTGGGCCAACCGCGAAGACCTTCACCTTGATGAAGGTGAATGAGGGCGACCGGTTTGGATGGGTACGCCTGACAGATGGCAAGGCCGACGTGCTTCTGGCAACCGCCGACGGGATGGCCATCCGCTTCTCTGAGGATGAAGTGCGCCCGATGGGGCTGGTGGCAGCCGGGGTGGGCGGCATCAAGCTGGGGGCAAGGGATGAGGTCGTGGGCATGGAGCTGATCCCACAGAAAGGTGAGATCTTCTTTGTCACTTCAGATGGCAAGGGGAAGCGTGTCGAGCCGGGTCAATTCCCCACCCAGGGCCGCTACGGCCAGGGGGTGCTGGCCTGGAAGCTGTCGCGTACCTCGCAGCTGGTGGGCGTTGCGGCGGGGAAAGGTACCCTGCGGGTGACCCTGCACCTGGATAAGCTGGCCCCGAAAGCCATCCGTCTCGACGAAGCGCCCTTGCAGACCCGTGCTGCCCTGGGCAAGCAGGTGGTCGAGCTGAAGGCAGGCGACCGGGTGGTGAGCCTGACAGCCCCCTGGGACCTGCCGCACACCAACGGCAGAGAATCGGGTGGTAATGGAACCCCTTCCCCCGGAAAACCGCCAGCGAAAAAAGCGGCACCCCCTAAGGCGCAGGCAGATGGTTCTGGCGAGGTCAACGGTAAAGCGCCCAAGGTGAAAGGCGAGACAAAGGCAGCGAAGGGCGGAGCGCCAAAGGAAGCGACCAGCGACGGCAAAGCCAGGGCTGCAGCCGCGCCACGCGCTAAAACTGCTACTGCAAAGCCGGGAGCCAAAGCATCTGCGGCGAAAAAGACCGCGGCGGCTAAAGCCGGCCCAGAGAAGAGGCCCACGCTGAAGGAAGCCACGACCAAAGCAGCGACGCTCAAAGGCGTTCAACCGAAACCCAAAGAAGAGGCGCCTAAAGCCACTGCGACGAAAGGTCCGGCGGTAAAAACGAAAGCAGCCACCCCGAAAAGCCCGGCGGCAAAGAAACCTGCCTCAACGGGCAGCGCTAAGCTCCCAGCCTCAAAGAATGCGGCTGCGAAGCCACCGGCATCCAAACCAACGCCAGCAAAAACTGCCCGAACGACCCCGCCGCCGGTGGGAGCGCCTGTCAAAAGCTCATCGTCCAGGGCAGCCACACCAACGAAGGCGCAGCCGCAAGAGCGTAAAACTGGCGGAAAGAGCGGGGCCGGAGCAAAACCGGCGAGCAAGACCAGCGCCGGCAAGGTGAAACCTCCCGTCGAGAAAGACGCTGCGCAGAGCAGCCCGAGCAAGCCGGCTGGCTCGAAAGCCTCTACCCCCGGCAAAGCCACACCGGCGAAGCCCTCGCCCGCTAAGAAGACGCCCTCTCAAGAGAAGAAGGCGACGAAGCCTGCGGATACGGCGGCTAAAAAGAGCGCAGGGTCGAAGTAGAGGCTCAAACCAGGCTCGCAAGATCGGCAAGAAGCAGCCGGCGGTCCTCGGGATCTGGCTCACGGACGGCGGCCTGGTGGGCTTTCTCGATATAATCTTGCGCTTTGTCCCGGTTCCCAGCTATCAGCTCTGCGCGGGCCAGGGCTTCATAAGCATACCCGAGCAGAGCTGGCTCTACGCCCTCAGACTGGCTGGCTTCGAGGCAGCGTTGAGCGTATCGACGGGCTTTGTCTGCCTGCCCGAGCAAAGCGAACACTCGCGAAATTGGCCAGTATCCGATCGATAAATTTGAGGCAGTGCAATCAGGTCGTTGAGTCCAGTGATAGTGAGATGCGAAGCAGAGGCGGAGCATTTCCTCCTCTTCTTCTGGGGTGCGGCTTGTTTTTTCAATGAATTCCCAGGTGCGGTTGAAACAATCTGCCGAGAAATAGCGGTGAGCAGCCTCGAGGTTGAAGTCTGGCTGGGTTGGCATATTCCCTCCTGATTTATACGAAAACTGTCAATGCCGAGGGTAGGACAGCACTAAACCGTGAAGCCATGAATCGCTCCCTTCGCGGGCAAAAGAAGACGATTTTTGGATGGATTTGCCGCACGACAGTGCGGCAAATCCATCCAAAAATCGATCCTTTCCGGCTACGGGGAGGTGCGGTCCTACCAGCTAGCGAGCGGAAAAGAAATCAAATTACGTTTTACTGCGGATGGTTTCGTAGTTTTTGATGAAATCGTCGGGGGTGTTGCTGGCGATGATGGAGCCAAGGACTTCGAGGGGGAGGTCCTCCAATGTGCGGAAGCGGATACAGGATTTGCCCATGTCGAGCTTTTTGCCGGCAGCTTTAAATCCTTCGCGCAGCCGGGCTTCCTGGACCGGATCCTGGTAGACGCAATTCAAATACAGGGCATAGTAGTTCTTTTGGGAGGCCAGGGCTACATAACCCAGCGGCTCTCCATTATAGGTATTCGGGTAATGTTCCAGGGGGATACCGTAGGTGATCATCCCCCAACCCATGCTTTCGCGGTATCCCTCGGGCAGGTTGCGCAAGATCAGCTCTCGGACTTCAGAGATCACACGACGACGGTCTTCGGGGAGCTCGTCGAGGTATTCTTGCACGGTGGTTGCGTTACTTTTGACCATTATTTATTTCCTCCTGGTTTGTCATTTGAATGGTTGCCGGGATGGGATTCATTTGCACTGCTCCCCCCACAACTCAATTTGCCCAACTATTGCGACCCCCAATGGGATATTATATTCGATATAAGCGGTCTTATTTAAGCTTTGCTACTTATGATTCGATATTTGGATGGATTTGGCACACAGATGTGCGCCAAATCCATCCAAATATCGTCTTCTTCTGCTTTATGGCAAGGGGGTTAATTTGGGTGGGCGGGGTTTCCAAAAGATCACCGGCGGGGGTGAGGCCGGGTCTTCGACCAACCTTAAGGCAACCCGGTGACGCTGGTACTCATCTTTAGCCAGAAATTGGCGGGTGAGCTGCTCACAATCATCGCACAGGCAAAACTGAACCATCTTGACACGCTCGCCGTTAATCCCTACGATGGCGAGTGTCATGGAGAAATCGTAAGTGGCTTGTTTTTTGTGGCACGCATCGCATTGCATGGTGACCTCCTGGTTTAATTAGAACAAATGTTTTATGTATGGGATTGTAAATAAAATGACCGGCGCTGTCAATACGCCCTCACTGATTTCCCCCAATGGAGCAATCTACTCTGTAGCGATCGTATGAAATCGTATGTAATGGTAACCCTGCGGTTACCCGATGGTAGCACTCCACTAAACCTTGGATGCGTAACTTGCCCCCTTCGGGGGCAAGAGAACATCAGGCGGGCGAAGCCCGCTCCTGAAAGCGGAATTTTATCTCGCTTCAGGCGCCAACCTGGCAGCCCGCGAGGATTTTACAAAAGTGAGACTAGCCACCCCCAAGAATGCCAAACCTGACCAAAAAATAAATGCCAATCCGGGGGAGATTTCTGCTAACCGGTTACCGATGGGGGGAGCAAGCAAGTTGCCGGCGAAAAGAAAGAACATGACGAAACCCGAAGCTGTCCCGGCATAGACCGGGCCCACCCCATCGGTTTCGATCACCATGGTCATGAGCACAGCCATGGAGCCATCGCGAACCATTCCGATCATAATGACAGCTCCCCAAACGAGTAAAACGCTTCCGACGGACAACAGGCCGGTGCCAACGGCAATCATCAGGATCATGGCGAGCAATATTTTTTTCCTGGCGAACAAGCGATCGGACCCCAATGCGAGGGGCAGGACGAAGATCATACTCATGATGCTCAACAGAGACAGGGCTCCATCGGCGCTGGCGCCGGTCCAACCCAGGCCACGCAAGTATAAAGACAGATAGCCTAAGAGACCTTGAACACACCCATTGATCCCCATCACCGTAACCCCGAGCAGCCATACATTCTTCAATTTGACGATTTGGGTGAGAGATGCACGCATCGAACCTATCTCGGTTTCTGCTGATCCACTTCCAGCAGGGCCTGGCAAGGAGCGGGTGAAGTACCAGGGGATGCAGAGCAGCGCCGCGATGGCGCCATAAAAAAACATGACATTCCGCCAGCCTCCCAGCCAGGGAGAGATGACGGTGGCGCTCAAAAGGGAGCCGAGGAGAAAGCCGAAGCCCATCCCCATGGAAAAGATTCCGTTTGCCAACCCTAACTGCCGCGGTGGGAATAAGATACTGGAAATCTTGAAAGCGCTCATCGTTATCAGCGGGACCAGAACTCCGATCAGGATGACGATCCAGAAAAAGGAGGCAAAGTCAGCAGCTAACCCACGCATGCCCGCAACCAGGCCCACGGAAATCGTCGCAAAGAGCATGACTCGCCTGGGCCCGAAGCGGTCGATGACTGCACCGCTCAACGGGCTGGTGAAAATAGCAGGCAGTGAGCCGATACTCCACAGCAGGCCCATCTGGACCAGGCTCAAATGCAAGTCATTGGAGATTTCGCTGAACAGGACCGCCAGGCTTGCACTTGGCGCTGTGATTGCTAACGCCCCCGTCAGCGCAGCTAATACTAAGACGTACCATTTGTTCGTGCCGGGATGATTTTTCATGGCGTTGTCATTCAATCCTTTGGCCTGTAAAGCGGATGGGTAAGCATCTGTTGTCAGTCTTGCTAGGGGGTAGGGGTGATCGTCGCAGGAGGGGCGACCGCCCCGGGGAAAATTGCTTCAAGGGGCGGGAGCTCATTTCCGCATGCGGAGCGGTACCAGGCTGCCTCTTCTGCGTAGCTCACTACGGCCTGAAGCTGGGCTTCACCGGCGATCTGCACGCCCATATCGAGGGCGACCGAGGCGGCGGTGCTCCAGAAACGGGGCAGCACCATGATCGGGTCGCCGATGGATTGTTCATCCTCGCCCAGGGGCACCCAGTTATAAAGCAGCGGGCCGCGCGAATAGGCTGTGAAGGCAAGATGGTAACCGGCCTCGTGGACGGTTTCTACCGCCAGGGGCGTGAAATTACCTCCAGGCCAGACGAAGGCGATGGGCCGTTTTCCAAAGTGTTCTTCGAGCACCGAGACCGGGCCGAAGATCTCCTCGTGGATCTCTTCTTCGGGGGTCTCTGGGACCATATAACGATGCCAGTAGCCGTGCGACTGGATGTCGAGGCGACCGGTGGCGTTCATCTCTTCCATGCGCGACCAGAGTGAATCCATCGTATCGGCAATGATCCACCCCAGGGTCACGGTCCAGTCGTTTTCCTCGAGCACCGGCATGAAATGATTCTGAATGGTGCCGTCCCGGCGGTCATCGACGATGAGCATCATCGAGCGAGGCGGTATGAGGGCGTTCTGCTGTAAGAAGCCATCTAGCTGCTCGGTTGTGATGGTCTCGAACCCCAGGAATTTAGCATAGGCGATGAAATCCTGGAAATATTCCTGTGAAATGGTCTGGTGGTCGCCTTCAGGGATGGGCTTGCCCGCCTCGCGGATGCCGTGGAACATGATCGGCACCACCACCGTGCCGGGCCGGCTGCCATCGAGCGACCAGCGCCGCTGTAAATATTGACAGGTACCGGTGATATAAGCTTGCGCGCTGACTTCGGGTCGCAGGAAAGCCGAAACGAAACCCGGGGGCGGGGTGGGTGTCATGGTTGGGGTCAGCGTTCTGGTGGACGTGGGCGAAGGCGTCACGGGCGTCGGGGTAGGTGGGACGGGGGTGAGAGTGGGCGTGAGCGTTTTGGTCAGGGTGAGAGATGGGGTGATGGATGCCGGCGCAAGGGTAGAGGTTGTTTCGGGGCCGCCTCCGGCAGAGCCGCAGGCCGGTAAGAGCCATGACAGCACGAACAGGATAGCCAGGCCGAGACGTTTGAAGGCCTGTTTTCGCTCTCGAGATGAGTTTGAAAACAGGCCTGTGGGTCGAACAAGTGTGAGATGGTCAGGGTGTAGTCGTGAAGAATGAATAATGGTAGGCAATTTTATCGTTGACCAATCCGAGCGTATCGTTGCCGTTCTGCACACTTCCCCGACCCGAGGCAGCCGTCCAGGTGAAGTGCCGGGATGGGCCTGTGCCCGAGTAGCTGGTGAGTTTGAAGGTCGCGTTCGGCAGGATTTGATTGAAAATCGTGTTGTACCAGGACCGGATCGATTCTGTCCCTTGAATGGTGCGCGCCGAGGTCACATGTACGGCTGTGGGTGTGTACAGGTTGGCTACCTGAACCGGGTCGTGGGTATTATAGGCGGCGATGAGGCGTTCGGTGATGTCTTGGGGAGCGGGCGCCTGGGTCCACGAAAAGTCGCGGATTTGCTCCCAGAGACCGGGCAATTTACCGGAACGTGCGTCAGACCATTCCCAGAAATTGGCGCCTGCCAGGTTCAACCTTTTTGCCGTTTGTAAGAACTCGAGGACCTCAGCTGCAGTTGGCTGCCAGCCATGCTCTCTGAAAGCCGCGCCCGTTGGAATGATCGGCCGGTAGGGCGTCATGGCCTGGAACTCACGGACGCAGCGGTTGAGCTGTTCGCCGGGGTTATGGGCTTGCATCCAATAGACCTGCGGCATGTTGAAATCGCACTTTTCAAGGAACTCTCGCCAGGGCAGCTCGGGATGGTAGGAAGGATAGCGGTACGAGCTGAGGCCGATGGGCAGGTTTGGCAGGGTGAGGCGCAGCTGATTCATGAATTTCTTGGCGGCTTCTTTTTTGCCGGGCTTTTTGTATTCTGCTTCGGCATCGATAATATAGCCATCGACGCCGAGCTGCAGAATGCGCTGGATGGCAATGTTCGCCTCGCTGATGGGCGAGTCGCCGTAGACGTAATGCCAGCCATAAGCCTGTATACCAACCGCATGGAGCGCCTGCACCAGCCTCTGAGCCAGGTCGACTCCGGAGGTGGGATCGACGTTATAGGTTGCCGAGCCGTTGGCGATCTTGACCAAGATGTGGGTCAGGTTGGCAGCCTTTGCCAACGATGCGATGGCTGTGGTATTACCCGCTTCGCAGTTGGCTACCTTCCAGGTAAAAAAGCCTTTGCCTTGAAGAGACATGTCTTCCTCCCATTTGTTGGGCGCTAAAGAATATGGATCGCGTTTAGGGGCTGTTGAGCGCCTGGCGCATTACCTCGAGAACAGCCTCGCGGATCGGAAGCAATACCGCCGCGCCGCTGGAGTTTCTAAATGAGATTACCTGCTCTGGGCCAATGTAATAATGGTGAATGAGGGATGAGTCGCTCAGGTTTGCCGCCAAAGGTAATAACGGGGTGATATCCTCCAGGGCAATGTCCGTCGTGACGTTGCGTTTATAGATATCGAATAACTCCGGAGCGCGCGAGACGGCATTGAGGCTCAACAAACGCATGAAGATGGCCTGGATCACCTCTTGCTGCCGGCGGCCGCGGTCAAAATCGCTGGTGGAATACCGCGCCCGGACGTACCAGAGGGCGGTCTCTCCATCCATGTGGACGATGCCCGGCGATACGGAGTAATTGCCATACTTATCGCGATGGTCGGACAGATAGGCACCTACGTTGACGTCGATGCCATCCAGGGTATCGATCACCTGGGTGAACGACCAGAAGTTGATCAGAACGTAATAATCGGGGCTGACTCCGAAGTTGTACTCAAAGGTTTCGGAGAGGGTGTCGAACCCCCCGTGAGGGAAGGCGGTGTTGATGCGCTGTACGGTCCAGCCGGGGATATACACGTAGAGGTCGCGCGGGAAAGAGGTGATGTTGGCTGTGCCGGCTGAGGGGTCGAGGGTCAGCAGCAAGATGGTGTCGGTGCGGAACCCGTAATCATCCTGGCGCTGGTCTGAGCCCAGCAGAACGATGTTCACCTGGCCCTCTGGCTGCGGCAAAATTCCCACCGGCGCAGGCAGGTCGATGTCGGGCCAAACGGTGGGGCCGGCATAATCATCCCAAGACTTAGAGGCGCCGTTGGTAAACTGGTTGGCCGGCGCGGGGACCTCTGTGGGAATCTCAGTGGGCACCGGTGTGGGGAAATCGGTGGGCACGTAGGTAGAGGTCGGCGGGAGGGGCATGAAGGGAGTGGCTGTTGCGGTGGAATTCGCTGGAGCCTGGACCGCCGGTGAGCTTCCTCCAGGGGAGTGTGCCGGCGTTGATTCGGGTGTAAAACCGATCATTCCTGGAGCCATGCAGGCAGGAATAAACAGGGTCACGAGGATGAGTAGAATGCGAATTTGTTTTGACATAGTTGTTTTTAAGCTTCAACCTTTAAATCGAAGCACCTTTCATCAGTAATGAGTTCTTTAGCGCGGGGGTGGTTCTTGAGTCTCGGTCGAAGGGATCTCTGTTGGAGGAGGTTGAGTGGTTGGGATATCGGTTGGAACAGGAGTATCGGGTGTAGGCGTCTCCGAAGGTATAGGAATCTCAGGCGTGTTAGTAGGGACGGGGGTATCCGAAGGGACAGGCTGCGGAGTCGAGGAGGGCTCGGGCGTCTCGGTCGGCTCTGGAGTTGGGCTGGGGACAGGCGTGGGTGGAACGACGGGCGTACGCACCGGAACGTTGGGCACGTACAGGCGCTGCCCGGGCCGGATCAGGGTATTGTTATTGAGACAGTTGGCGAATTGGACCTGGTCTACGGTAATACCATACATCTGGCTGATGCGGTACAGGGTATCGCCAGGGTTGACGGTATAGAAGATCCAACCGGGCGGCGGACCGCACTGGGCGATGGGAGGCGTGGGAAGAGAACCAGGCACGTAAAGAAACGTTCCGGGGATCAGGTTCGTGGTCAGCAGGCAGTTGGCCTGGGTCAGAGCTTCGGTTGTCGTATTGTACGCCTGTGCCAGACCCGCAAGGGTATCTCCAAGCTGAACGGTGATGGCCGACCAGCCGCCGGGAGGCGGGCAGCTTGTGGGAGGCGGCATAAGAGTATAGGTGGCTGAAGGCTCGGGCGCCAGCGTGGCTGTAAACGTCGGCTCTCCGGGGGAAGCGGTGGATACCGTGGGAAGGGAGGTGGAGGTTGCCTGCAAGGTTGGCATTTGGGTTGCCGTGAAAGTAAAGGTTGATGTTGAAACCAATGCAAAGGTCTGCCCGCCCTCGACCAGCGCTATGTAGAGGGCTCCCAGGGTAATGGCAGTGGTTAAAAAGGCTGCCAGGAATCCGAACACCACCTGGCGTGCCTGGCTCATGCCGGCTGCCCTCTTTTTCCCTGAGATGATGATGGGCTATTCGAGATCGGCAGTAACACGCTGAAGGTTGAGCCTCTACCCATCTCGGTATCGACCCAAATGCGGCCTCCATGCGCTTCGACCAGCGATTTGACGATGGATAATCCGATGCCGGTATCGCCCAACCCAGAGATCAATACGTTATCGTTGCGATACAGGCGCGAGAAGACGCGGGGTAGATCTTCTGGAGGTATGCCTCCCCCGGTATCGGCGACCTGTAAGAGCACGTAATCCTGATCTTTGTCATCTTCACGAGTACGGGCGCGCAGAGAAATCTCGCCCTCGCTGGGGGTAGCTGAGCAGGCATTTTGTAACAGATGGATCAGGATCTGCTGCAGGGCGTCACGATCGGCTTTTACCTGGGGCAGCCGCTCGGGGAGGTCGACTCGCAGAATGGTTTTCTTTTCGCGGAATTGAGTCATGGTCAGGGCCACAGCTTCATCGATGACTTCGCTCAGGTCGACGGTCTCGGGAGCGATCTCGCGTTTGCCATTTTCGAGCACGGCGATTTGAATGAGGTCGTCGATCAGGCCACCCATCCGCTCGGTAGAAGCTCTGATCCGGTCCAGGAACTTGCGCTGCAGCGCTCCCAGGATGCCAATCGACTCGCCGAGGAGAAGGTCAGTGTATCCAATAATTGAAGACATGGGCTGGCGCAGCTCTTGAGAAATTGAGGCCAGGGCAGATGCCTGTTCCTGCGAGAGGGTCGATGTTTCGGGCCTGACGTCTGTCTCCAGGAGCCTACGGTCTGTTTCAGAGAGGGCTGACTTCAGCCGGGCTACCTCTTCGAGAGCCAGCCTGAGCTCTGCTTCGAGGTGCTCGATCTCTTCCTGTCCGGTGTCTTTTTCTTGTGAGGTTTGCTCGCTGAGGCGCTTGAGCTCGCCTTGCAATTGGGCGATGGTCTCGTGCGCGCCTTCTTGGGATGCGATCAGCGCTGCAAGGCTTTCGGCGCGCAGATGCTCTTGCGTGGCCTGCTGGCGGGTAGTTTCAAACTGGGATAAGAGCTCGTTGTTCTCTCGCTGCACCTGATCGATTTGCGTTTGCGTCGATTGCAGCTTTGCCTTAACATCGTTAAGCTCGTTCCGCAAGGCCCGAGAGTTGTGGGTTTGCTGCAAGATGCGCGATACCAGGTCGGCGGTTTCAACCAGGTTGGTTTGGTCTTCTGTCGTCCAGCCGCGGTTTGAATAGGGAGAGAGCAGCACGATCCCGTAAATGGCTTGTTTTTCTGGTGTGAGCACGGGTACGGCCAGAAGATGGCCGAGGCGAGTGAGGCCAATGGCCTGGGCAAGGGCGGCGAGATCGGTCGACGTGCTGGTGGCGGGCAGGCGCAGAGGCCTGCCGCGCCGGAGACTGTTGCCCAGAGTAGGGGACAGGTGGCCGATCAGAGGCTGCCCGGCAATGTGTTCCTCATTTATAAGGTTATAGCCACAGGATAGAACCAGCTGTTCCTGGCTGTCGGTGGGCATTACCAACAGGCAAATATCGGCAACCATGGCCTTGGCGATGGTGCGCGTGATGAGCTCGCAGAATTTTTCGGAGGATGTCTCGGTAGCGAGGGTCAGGAAAGCGTGGAGTATCTGAGGATCGGTTTTCGAACGGATACGTTCCTGGGCTTCGGCGGGCTCGAGAGCGGGCAGGGTAG